>Ga0208820_1000003_pt1 | contig 365284 bp, 284 predicted proteins | sample June2015DPH_16_5_FD_184713 | JGI IMG/M metagenome (GOLD analysis project Ga0208820, IMG submission 184713) | Peatland microbial communities from SPRUCE experiment site at the Marcell Experimental Forest, Minnesota, USA - June2015DPH_16_40... | ecosystem: Environmental > Terrestrial > Soil >...
TGAGAAACTTTTGTGTTAGGTAACTCCGCGTGAGTCTTATTTATCGTATTTACCTCGAATGAAATCTGTAAGTTACACGCCATCAATATGCTAAGGGGTTCGAATCCCACCCTCTCCGCCAGAAAACCAGTTAACAGTTCACCGTCAACAGTTGACAGTCAAAGACCTGGTGTAGCGCCAAGTTGCGTCTTAGTGGTCCACCAGAGACATCAGCCAGTCCTTCAATGACGACACCGTCAATCCCGAGCGTTGACTTGCCTGTGGGCACGGCTTATGATGGCGGTATTCGAAGTTCTGATTCCAGGCATTCCGAGGGCGTCTCGACATGATCGGTCAGACTGTTTCCCACTATCGCATTCTGGAGACGCTCGGGGGCGGCGGCATGGGTGTGGTGTACAAGGCCGAAGACATGTCCCTCGGCCGACCTGTTGCCCTGAAGTTCCTGCCGGAAGCACTGGCCCGCGACCCCCAGGGACTCGAGCGCCTCAGGCGCGAGGCGCGGGCGGCGGCAGCACTCAATCACCCCAACATCTGCACGATCTACGAAATCGGCGAGCACGACGGCCAGCCCTTTATTGCGATGGAGTTGCTGGAAGGCCAAACGCTGAAGCATCGCATTGCCACCCGGCCATTCAGGACCGAGGAAACGCTGGATCGGGCGATCCAGATCGCAGATGCGCTGGATGCCGCGCACGCCAAGGGCATCATCCACCGCGACATCAAGCCGGCGAACATCTTCGTGACCACACGGGGTCAAGTGAAGATTCTCGACTTCGGCTTAGCCAAGCTAGCGCCTCAACCGAAGAGGCTAGCCGAGGCGGTTGGCGTTAGTATCCAGCTTACGGCGGGAGCGTCCGAGGAGCCTTTGACCAGCCCTGGCACCGCGATGGGCACAGTCGCCTACATGTCCCCGGAGCAAGCGCGCGGTGAAGAGCTGGACGCACGGACGGATCTGTTCAGTTTTGGGTTAGTGCTCTACGAGATGGCGACGAGCCGCCAGGCTTTTTTCGGCAGTACTTCCGCAGTCATTTTTGGCGCGATTCTGCACAAGGCCCCGACCGCTCCGGTGCGACTGAATCCCGAGTTGCCCCCAGAGCTGGAGCGAATCATCAACAAGTGCCTGGAGAAAGACCGTGAGTTGCGCTATCAGCACGCTTCAGACATCCGCAGCGACCTGAAGCGGCTAAAGCGCGACACGGATTCCGGCCACTCGGGCGTGGTGAGTGAGGTCACCTCGGCCGGTTCCATAGCATCCGTCGGTCCAGCGGCAGGGCCCCCCTCCAGTAGCGCAATCATACTCAATGAAGCCCGACGCCACAAGGGCGTGCTGGCATTGATGCTGCTTGGGCTGGTGCTTTTGCTGGTTGTACTGGGAATCTATCTGTTCAAGCTCAATGCACGCAGGAGCGAATGGAATGTACAGGCTATGAAGATCACCCGTGTTACACAGAGCGGAAACGCCGCGAACGTGGCGATTTCCCCGGACGGGCACTATGTAGTCTACGTTCTGCGTGAGGGGGAAAAACAGAGCCTCAACGTTCGCCAGGTGGCCACCGCCAGCGACGTGCAGATTCTGCCGCCGGACGAAGTCGGGTTCAGGGGTCTGACATTCTCTCCGGACGCAAACTACATTGACTTCGTTCGCTCCGACAAGAACAGCCCTGCTTACAGCTATCTCTACCAGATGCCCGTGCTCGGCGGAACGCCGCGTCTACTGATCCGCGATATCGACACGCCCATTAGTTTCTCTCCCGATGGTACACAGTTCGCTTTTGGACGGGGAGTCCCCGAAAAGGGTGAGGTTCGTGTTCTGATTGCCAAAGCCGACGGGAGTGGCGAACGGGTGCTCGTGACACGTTCTGCCATCGGCACCCTGCTCGGTCCGGCCTGGTCTCCCGACGGAAAGACGGTGGCGCTTACAACTTATGAGACGGCGAAGGGACTGCGCGCTGTGCTGTGGGCCATATCTGTCGCGGATGGATCGGTCCGCGAAGTCTATTCCGCTCCGCACGCCATTGGCCGTCCGCGCTGGCTGCCCGATGGGAGTGGTCTATTCGTGGCGAGGGGAGACCCCCCGGCCTTTCGGGGGCAACTTTGGTACATCCCGTTTCCAAAGGGAGAGGTACGCCGCCTCACCAACGATCTGATTGCTTACCAATTCGGCTGGCTTGACCTTTCTCACGATGGCACAACTCTCGTCGATACCGAGACGACAACGGTCTCCGATCTATGGGTAGCCCCAGCGGGAGATGCCGCACGAGCAAGGCAAACCACCTCGAAGGACCCCATTATTGGCCAGTTTTCCTGGATGCCCAACGGCAGCATTGTTTTTGCCAATGAGGATGGCAACCTCTTCGCCGTAAACCCGGATGGAAGTAGCCGCACCCTGCTGACTCCCAGCGAACGGCAAAACTGGGAGCCCTCGGCTTGTGGCGATGGGCGCTACATCGTCTTCCTCTCCAACCGGGAACAAAAGGTCGGGGTATGGCGCATGGATGCCGATGGCTCAAACCCCGTCCGCTTGGCCGACGAGAGCTTTGCGTCGTCCCCGCAATGTTCTCCGGATGGCAAGTGGGTGGTTTATCGGCAGGGCGCTTCCAGTACCATGGTACAAGTGCCCGTCACGGGTGAGAAGCCTCCACAAGTAGTCACGCAGGACTGTTCTTACTCCCCCCTCTGGATCTCTCCAGACGGCAAGCTGATCGTTTATCTCGCGGTGCCCAGCGACATTCCTAAACCGAATCAATTGAAGGTTATTCCATTCGGTGGCGGTACACCCATCTACCAATTCGACTGGCCGGCGGTAGCAGGTAGTCCCCATTGGGCGCCGGACGGCAAGGCCGTTGAATACGTTTTGACCCGCGAGGGCGTCTCCAACATCTGGCAGCAGAAACTGACGGGTGGACCGCCGAAACAGATCACCCATTTCAAGTCGGGACTGATCTTCGACTTTGATTGGTCGCGGGATGGCAAGCAACTCGCGCTTACCCGAGGCAGCGAAAACAGCGACGTCATCCTGATCAGTAACTTTCGCTGATCCGCCTGCGTTCCGATGCTCGGTCTCGACAGCTGCGGTGCCAATCGCAGGTGATTTGAAGCGACTGATCTCCAGGAGATTGTTGTGCGTGTGCGGGGACGAACGTGACGGGTAACAACGACAAGTGGATTGATACCGCGCGAGGATTCGGCCATCCCGTACCGCAACCAAGTAGACTCGGCGCTGCTGGGGAGCCTACAATGGAAGTCTCGGCTGTCAACTAAAGGAGCGCGAAGGAATGGAGTCTGGTCCGCGTTCGGTGAACTTCTCCACCGTGTCGGAATGGAACGACAGGAAGGTCCGGCGTCTACGCGATTCGCTGGTGGGTGAGGAGCCACTCCAAATCCGACTTGGGAAGCGTCCCCTTAGTGTGACGATGCGAACTCCCGGGGACGACTTTGAATTAGCGGCGGGCTTCCTTTTCACTGAGGGGATCATCCGTTCGGCGAAAGAGCTCGCCAGCATCCAATATGGCAACGGATCAGGGTCTGATCGGAATACTGTTCATGTTGAGCTCAACCACGGCAAAACTCTCAATTCGATTCGGACGAAACGTAATTTCCCCGCAAACTCCAGTTGTGGATTATGTGGCAAGGCATTTATTGAGGGGTGTCGCCTGCAAGGGATCAAGCGGCCCAATCCCCGCTTCCGACTTGATCCCGAAATCCTTTGTAGTTTTCCCGAAACTCTCCGGTCTGCCCAAGTACTGTTTGGCCAAACCGGAGGGCTACATGCCGCCGCGTTATTCGAAGCCTCCGGAAAGCTGATTGCTGTAAAAGAAGACGTGGGGCGGCATAACGCGGTGGATAAGCTCATCGGCTGGGCTTTGCTACGAGGTCGCATTCCTTTAGCGGACTGCGCGTTGTTGGCGAGTGGCCGCGGGGGCTTCGAGATCATTCAAAAATCGCTGGTAGCCGGAGTTCCGCTGCTGGCTTCGGTCTCCGCTGCCTCCGATCTGGCGGTCCAATTGGCTCGCGAGTGCGGACTTACACTGGTCGGCTTCCTGCGTGGCAGACGATTTGTTTGCTACTGTGGAGAGGAACGCTTGGGGCTCACCCCTGCGCCCGAATCTTAAGTGGTTCTTCAACATCCCCGGGGATTTCAGATCCGATCCTTCAAGCACTTCCTCGCTGGGAGGCGCAATCGCCTTTGTCTCCAAATTGTCGTTTACAAAATTCCACGGCGAACGTTAGAATATTCGTTCCCGGGTCCAATCCTTGCGGGCGCGGTTTAGCAGACAGTTTATGTCTGAAAGTCTAGCCATTTATCCCGGGTCTTTCGATCCGATCACCAACGGTCATCTCGATCTCATCGAGCGGGCCCGGTGGATCTTTGGGCGTTTGATTGTTGCGGTTTTGACGAACCCCGACAAGCTCCCACTTTTCACCGTTATGGAGCGCGTGGAGATGCTGCAGGAAGCCACGCGGGGAATGCCCAACGTCGCCGTGGACACGTTTGGCGGGCTGCTGGTTGAATACGCCAAGCAAAAAGGGGCGGCGATCATCCTGCGCGGCATACGCGCATTCACAGACTACGAGTACGAACTCCAAATGGCGATCATGAACCGCAAACTCGAGCCCAGCCTTGAAACTGTCTTCCTGGTTCCCGCAGAGTCCTACACCTACCTCAGTTCACGCCTGGTCAGAGAGATTTTCCAGAACGGGGGATCAGTGAAGGGCTTGGTTCCCCCTTTGGTCGAGGATCGACTTCATCAAAAGGTTTTTCAGAATAAAGTTTAAAGGAGGTTGGAGTGCAGCTTTCGGAGCGCATTTCACGGATTTCGGTTTCCACTATCGCGACCGTCCTGCAAAAGGCGGAAAAGCTGAAGGTTAGGGATACGAAGCTGGCGGACTTTGGCGCCGGTGAGCCGGATTTCCCCACTCCTGACCACATCAAGAAAGCTGCCATCCAAGCAATTGAGGAAGATTTCACCAAGTACACAGCCACGGGCGGGATCAGGGAGCTGAGGCACGCCCTGGTGGAGAAGCACGCGAAGGACCATGGATCGAACTACACGGTCGAGGAGTGCCTGGTGACCGTGGGAGGGAAGCAGGCCATCTTTGAGGCGATGTCCGCCGCCCTGAACGATGGCGACGAGGTGATCCTGCCTACCCCCTACTGGGTTACCTTCCTGGAGATCATCAAATACGCAGGGGGCAAGCCCGTCCTGCTCGAGACGCTCGAGAGCGAGAATTTCGCGGTGCACGCCAAGGGCGTCGAAAAACTGATCACTCCGAAGACCAAGCTCGTGGTTGTTAACTCTCCGCACAACCCCACCGGCGCAGTGGTTCCCCCGGGGGAAATGGAAAAACTCCTGGCGCTGGCGGTCCGGCACAATCTGCTTCTGCTGTCCGACGAATGCTATTCCCATTTCTTGTATGACGGCCGCAAACCTTTTTCGCTTGGTGCCTCGAAAGAGCGGGAGCACCTGCTGATTGTCGACTCTTTTTCCAAAACATATGCCATGACGGGATGGCGAGTTGGATTTGCCCTTGGTTCGACAAGACTTCTGGCAAACATGCTGAAGCTCCAGAGCCACTCGACCTCCAACCCCAATTCCATCGCCCAGAAGGCTGCGCTGGCAGCAGTTCATGGGCCGCAGGCCCCCGTGCAAATGATGCTGGCCGAGTACCGGCGGCGCCGGGATCGTGTCATCGAAGGATTGCAATCTATACCCGGCATACGGTGCGTTCCTCCGCATGGCGCCTTTTACGCCTACCCGAATGTCGGGTATTACTTGAAGAAAGACGGATTGGGGGATACATCCACGCTAGCGCAGCGGCTATTGGAGGAAGCGCACGTTGCCGTAGTGCCCGGGTCCGCCTTTGGAACTCAAGAACACATCCGCATTTCATACGCAACCTCTCTTGAACATATAAATGAGGGGTTACGACGTATGGCAGCGTTCTTCTCCAAGTTATGACTGAATTATGTCCACTTTGAACATTCCTCTTCAACTTTCAACTGCCTTCAAACCAAAAATCTGGGGCCGGGAGGATCTCTCACCCATATACTCGGCCCCGGAGGAAACTGACTCCCCGGCCTCCAGGAAAGCTGAGATCTCGGGGAGCGCGACGAAACCTGGCGAATTGATCGGAGAAGTCTGGGTGACAGACGATACTTCCCGGTTTCTGAACGGCCCCGTAGCAGGTCTTACTCTGGGCGAGGCATCGGAAAAATACGGGCCCGCGCTCCATGGGCGGTCGTGGCATGGTACTCGTTTCCCCCTGCTCGCCAAATACATCTTCACGGGCGACTGGCTATCAGTCCAGGTTCATCCGGACGATGAGTACGCGCGCGTCCACGACCCGGGCAATGTCGGCAAGTGCGAAATGTGGTATATCCTCCAGGCCGACACAAATGCGGAATTCCTTCTGGGCATAAAGCCGGGGGTCACAACGGAGGCGCTAAAAGCAGCTTTCGAAAATGGAACGTCGAAGGAACTCCTCGAGCGCCATTACCCCAAGGCCGGCGAGGCCATCTTCGTTCCGCCCGGCACGGTACATGCGCTAGGCCCAGGGCTGGTTCTGTTCGAGGTCGAGCAAAATTCCGACCTGACCTATCGCCTGGATGACTTTGGCAGAGTCGGACTGGACGGGAAACCCCGCCCCCTCCATTTGGCGAAAGGATTGGACGTTATCCAGGAAGACTTGCTCCCTCGCCGCCGCCTCCCGCGGTGGGAATTTCAGGAGCCCTTCGGCACAAGGCGGTATATTATGGCTTGCCGTTACTTCGCGGTCGAGGAGATATTCCTGCGCAAGATGGCCACCTTCAAGAGTTCGCCGCAGCGCGTGGAGGTTTATTCCGTTCTTAAAGGCGAGGGTCGCGTTGAGAACACATCGGGCTGGCTGGGCTATCGGACCGGAGAGACCTGGATAATACCCCCGGCGGCGGGAGCCTATAGGTTGGTTCCCCAACAGGAAACCCGCTTGCTGAAGTTCTATGTTCCCAACCTCCTTGAGGACTTCCGGCGACCGCTGGCGGCTCGCAACGTTCCCCCCGAACACGTGGAGAAAGTTGTGTTTGATTTATAAGCATGGCTACAGATCCCGTATTCAAACATACCTACGCCGTAATCATGGCCGGTGGCAGCGGGACACGTTTTTGGCCCCTTAGCCGCCGCAAACACCCAAAACAACTGTTGACATTGTTCGGCCAGGACTCGTTGCTGGAACAAACCGTAGCGCGCATCCAGCCTGTCATCCCGTTGGGCCACATCTACATCTTCACCAGCGAGGTGATATTGAGGAAGGTTCGCCGGCTTCTGCCGCGTATTCCTTCCCATCAGATTGTGGGCGAGCCGGCATCGCGGAACACCGCCCCCACCCTGGGAGTCGCCGCACATGAAATCGCCCGGCGTGACCCCCAAGGACTCATGGTGGTGTTGCCCTCCGATCATATCATCGCAAAGCCTGTGGTTTTTCGGCAGGTCCTGGGTGCGGCGTGCCGAGTGGCTTCTACGCCTGGGCGTTCCGTGGTTCTGGGGCTGAAGCCCACGCGACCCGATACCGGCTTCGGATATATTCGCCTGGGCCGCCGCGAAGGGAAATTGGCGGGGCATGAAGTGTTTCACGTAGACAGTTTCAAAGAGAAACCGACGATGGCTGTCGCGCGTCGTTACGTATCTTCGGGACGATATCTCTGGAACGGCGGTATGTTTATCTGGAAGGCTTCAACGCTGATTGAGAACTTGCAGCGCTTCCAGCCAGAAATGGCGAGTCAGATGGGGCAAATCGCTGACGCAGGCGGAGTCCGGGCGCGCGCTTTTCGCCGCCTTTACGCCAAGTTCCAGAAGATATCCATTGACTACGCGCTCATGGAGAAAATCTCGAATATCTATGCGCTGCCCGCTGACATCGGATGGAACGACGTGGGTAGTTGGGCCGTCGTGTACGAGCTGGGCAATCAGGACTCGGAGAAGAACGTCCGGCCCAGCGCCAGCTTGAGCCTTGATTCGCACGGCAATATGGTGGTTTCGCCCAAGAAGTATGTGATTACGGTTGGGGTACAAGACCTGATCGTCGTCGAGACCGACGACGCGTTGCTGGTTTGCGCGCGTGCGCGGTCTCAGGAAGTTGGAAAAGCAGTCCAGGAACTTGATCGGCTGGGTCGGCACGATCTGTTGTAGCGTATGTTGGATAAGATTAAGTTCGGTACCGATGGATGGCGCGGTGTAATCGCGGAAGATTTTACCTTTGCGAACGTGCAACGCGTGGCCGAAGCCATCGCGCAGTACGTCCGCGAGGAGGGTGACCCGGCAAAGGGCCTCGTGGTGGGTTACGACACTCGCTTTCTTTCCCCAGAGTTTGCCAAGCACGCGAGTGAAGTGGTGGCGGCTGCCGGCATTCCGGTGACCCTGGCTGACAGCGCCACGCCTACGCCCGCAGTAAGCTATGCTGTGGTGGCGCGGCAGACGGCGGGCGCCATCATGCTCACGGCCAGCCACAATCCCTATCGCTGGAATGGGGTAAAGTTCAAGGCGCCCTATGGAGGTTCTGCGGCTCCCTCCATCATGCGAAGGATTGAAATCCATCTTCACCGCCTGGATCGTTCAGGGACACAGCCACGGAAACGGCGCCCGGCCTCCATCCAGACCGTGGGCTTGGTAGGCCCTTACCTGGAGCGGCTCAAAAGCTTTGTTCATCTCGATCGAATCCGATCCTCGGGCCGGCGGTTTGTGATCGACCCGATGTATGGGGCCGCTCGCGGCTGCCTGGCCCGGCTTTTTGACGAGGCGGGAATTTCTTATCGCGAGATCCACGGAGAGCACAACCCGCTTTTCCCAGGCATGAATCCGGAGCCCATCGAACCTCACGTCGAGCAGCTTCGGCAGGCTGTGCTGGAGGGCGGCTACGATGCCGGTTTCGCCACTGACGGTGACGCCGACCGGCTGGGAGCCGTGGACCGCAGTGGTGCTTTTATTGATTCCCACAAGATCTTTTCCATCCTGCTAAAGCACCTGGCAGGAGACCTGGGGCTGCGCGGAGAGGTGGTGAAAACGTTTTCTACCACCGAGATGGTAACCAAGCTCGCCCAGAAATACGGTCTTCCTTTGCACGTCACGCCCATCGGATTCAAGTACATCTGCGAGTTGATGCTCACCCGCGACGTGCTGATCGGCGGCGAAGAAAGCGGAGGAATCGGCATCAAGGGGCACTTGCCTGAGCGCGATGGAGTCTTGAACTCCTTGCTCCTGGCGGAGGTGATGGCGGACCGAGGCCGCACTCTCGGGGAGTTGGTCCAGGAGCTGACTCAGGAGTTCGGTCCCCACTTTTACGGGCGTGTCGACCTGGAAATTGATAAGGACGTCGCCCAGCGCATTGTTCGCTTGGTGGGGCAGAAGAAGATCAAACGCATTGCTGGACTGAAGGTGACTTCCGTTGACGGCCTGGACGGAGCCAAGATGCGCTTCAGTAACTCCGCATGGCTCCTGGTGCGCGCTTCCGGCACCGAGAACATCCTGCGTCTCTATGCTGAGGCCCCCTCCGCCGAGCAGGTGAAAGCTCTGCTCGCCGAAATAGAAGTGTTTTCGCGGAAACAGTTGTAGCCGTATCGGTCAGGCTCACTTGGACGGCGGGTCCTGCGGTAGAAGGGTCTTGCGAATGCCATCGAGCACGCCGTTGACGAACTGGACAGAACCCTCTCCCGAAAAGCGCCCCGCGATCTCCAGCGCCTCGTTGATCACGGCAGCGGCGGGAGTTTCCGGGTGGCGGAGGAGTTCGTACAGAGCCACGCGCAGGATGTTGCGGTCTACGGCTGCCATGCGCTCCAGACGCCAGTTGTCAGCTTGTTCGCGAACCAGTCGGTCGAGCCGGTCAATATCGTTTACTGCGCCTTCGAAGAGGTCGCGGGCAAAACCCTCCACGTCGGCATCCGCCCTATTGTTGGCGAAGAAGGTCGCCTCCACCTGGGCGGGAGTGTACCCGCAGATCTCCCATTGATAGAGCATCTGCATTGCAAATTCGCGGGATTTTCTGCGTGAACCCATTTCCAGTGACAAGTGACGAGCGAGCTTCGAAATTCGAAAACCGCCGTGACTATCGAGTTAGATTTTCGCTTTTCGAGTTTCGAATTTCGAGTGCCGAAGCGGGACTACTTGCCGGTGAATTTTGCCGGCCGCTTCTCCAAGAACGCTCGAGTGCCTTCCTTCATGTCGGCCGTCGTACAGCATAGACCGAAAAGCGTGGCCTCCAGGAACTGGCCCTCGGCTTCGGGTATTTCCAAGCCGTGGTTTACGGCTTCGAGCGCGAACTTCACGGCCAGCGGCGCATTGGCCATGATTCTTTGCGCAAGCTTTTCTGCGGTGGCGATGAGGTCTTGCGCTGGGACCACTTGGTTTACCAACCCCATGCCATAGGCCTCGGAGGCGCTGATGGGGTCGCCGCTCAGCAGCATCTCGAGGGCGCGTCCTTTGCCTACCAGGCGCGGCAAGCGTTGCGTTCCGGCATAGCCCGGGATAAGTCCCAGCTTCACTTCCGGTTGTCCGAGGCGCGCATTCTCGGAAGCGATTCTTAATGTGCACGCCATAGCGAGTTCGCAGCCTCCACCCAGAGCAAATCCGTTGATGGCCGCAATCACCGGCTTGCCCAGGTGCTCGATAAAGTCCAGAATCTCCTGGCCGCGAACCGACGTCTCTTTGCCTTCCACAGGCGTTTGAACCGCCAGTTCGTTGATGTCCGCGCCTCCCACAAAGGCTCTTTCACCCGCCCCCGTGAGGATGACAACGCGGACCTCATTGTCCTTTTCGATGTCCTGGAAACACTCCTGCAACTCTTGCATTACTTTCTGGTTCAGGGCGTTTAGCTTGTCGGGACGGTTGATGGTTACATGAGCGATGCCATTCCGCTTTTCATAGAGTAAGGTCTCGAACGCCATATTGATCCCCCGTGACGCGATCCGGAGAAAGGTCATCCTCCTGTGATCTTGAGGAGTCTGACCCTGCGATATAGTATGTGGTCTCAATCCCCACAAAGTCCAGCAATCAGAATCTCAAACTCGAAACCCTTGTGCGTGATTGTAGGCGGCAGCCCGACCGGCCACATCGAACTGGTGTCATTTACGTGACACGCGCGTTGCAAGTCGCGTCGGCGTTTCGAAAGGGATTCCATGCCAACGTCACCAACGCCGGCGCCAACTCCAAGTTTGACAGGGTACCGCCCTTTTGTTAGATTTTCAAAGGGCAAAACATTTTGGATTTTAGATTTTGGATTTTGGATTGAAGAGAGAGGGGGCCACACAGGGTTTTTAATCTAAAATCTAAAATCCAAAATCAGCCCCGCTGTCGCTGCACGGCGAGTCTCGCCTTGGTTCGGAACCTACCTCGGACCACGGAAGTGGTTTGCTTATGACGGACGCGCGTTACGTTCGCAACTTTTCGATTGTCGCCCATATTGACCACGGCAAGTCCACCCTGGCCGACCGTGTGCTGGAAATCACGGGTGCGCTTTCGAAACGGGAAATGGCCGACCAGGTGCTCGACTCCATGGACCTGGAGCGCGAGCGGGGTATTACGATCAAGGCGCACGCCGTCCGCCTTCACTACCGCGCTCGCGATGGGAACCAGTACCAGTTGAACCTGATCGATACTCCCGGCCATGTCGATTTCTCTTACGAGGTTTCGCGGAGCCTTTCCGCCTGCGAGGGCGCAGTCCTGGTGATCGATGCCTCACAGGGAGTCGAGGCGCAGACCCTTGCTAATGCCCAGCTTGCCCTGAACAACAACCTTGCGATCATTCCCGTCATCAACAAGATCGACCTTCCGGGCGCGGACGTTGAGGCCACCAAACAGCAAATCGAACACGCTCTGGCGCTCGATCCGAGCGAGTCACTGCTGATCAGCGCCAAACAGGGCCTGGGCGTGGATGAGGTGCTGGAGGCAATCGTGGCGCGCGTCCCGGCGCCGCGCGGTTTGCCGGAAGAGCCTCTCCGGGCGCTGATCTTTGATTCCTGGTTCGATAGCTATCGCGGCGTGGTAGTGCTCAGCCGCATCTTCGAGGGCGCTTTGACGGTGGGTATGCGGATTCGCCTTTGGTCCAACAACCAAGTCTACACGGTTGAGGAACTGGGCGTGCTAACGCCGAAGCCCGTTCGCGTGGAACGCCTCGAGGCGGGAGAAGTCGGTTTCGTCATCGCCAATATCAAGCGCATCTCGGACACGCGCATCGGCGATACCATCACGGACGACATGCGACCCGCCGCCGCGCCGTTTCCCGGCTTCGAGGAAATCAAGTCCATGGTTTTCGCGGGGCTTTATCCCGTGGACGCCAGCGGTTACGAACCCCTGCGCGACGCGCTCGAGAAGCTGCGCCTCAATGACTCCTCGCTTTTCTACGAGCCGGAGAACTCCCAGGCTTTGGGCTTCGGCTTCCGCTGCGGTTTCCTCGGCCTGCTGCACATGGAAATCGTCCAAGAGCGCCTGGAGCGCGAATTCAATCTCGACCTGATCACCACCGCCCCCAGCGTCCGCTACCGCGTCACCGCGAAGTCGGGTGAGGTTCTGGAGGTGCACACGCCCACCAAGTTTCCGCCTGCGGGTGACATTGAGAAAGTTGAAGAACCCATTATTCTTGCGCGAATCTTCACCCAGGATGAATACCTGGGCGGCATCCTGAAACTGCTGGAAGAGAAGCGGGGCGTGCAGAAGGGCTTCGAATACGTCTCGCAAAAGCGCGTGCTGCTCACTTACGAGCTTCCGCTTAACGAAATCGTGCTGGATTTTTACGACCGGCTGAAGTCCGTCTCGCGTGGCTATGCCTCGCTCGACTATCACTTTGCAGGCTTCCGGGACTCGGACTTGGTGAAGGTGGACTTCCTGGTGGCCGGAGAGCCTGTGGATGCCCTTTCGTTCATCAGCCACCGCGATCAGGCATTTGGGCGCGGCCGCGTCCTGTGCGCAAAAATGAGGAAGCTCATTCCACGCCAGCTCTTCGAAGTCGCGCTTCAGGCTTCCATCGGATCAAGGGTGATTGCCCGCGAAAACGTCCCGCCCATGCGGAAGAACGTTTTGGCCAAGTGTTACGGAGGCGACATCACGCGCAAACGCAAGCTGCTCGAAAAGCAGAAGGAAGGCAAGAAGCGCATGAAGCGCGTGGGGCGCGTCGATATCCCCCAGGAAGCTTTCCTGGCTGTCCTCAAAGTGTCTGAAGATTAAGATCTGCGTGATCTGCGTAATCTGTGGATGGAGGCACACATGGAACTTAAAACCGTCACCATTGAAAAGCCTGCCGACATGAATTTCATCCTCGGCCAGTCGCATTTCATCAAGACCGTCGAGGACCTGCATGAGGCTATTGTCCAAACCGTTCCCGGAATGAAATTCGGGATTGGATTCTGCGAATCGTCTGGCCCTGCACTGGTGCGCTACTCCGGCAATGACCAGCGGCTGATCGAACTCGCGCAGAAGAACGCCCTGACGCTCGCGTGCGGCCATTGCTTCATCATCTTTATGGACAGCGGCTTTCCTATCAACATCCTGAACACCATCAAGAACGTCCCGGAAGTGTGCCGGGTTTTCTGCGCCACGGCGAATCCCGTCGAGGTCGTTGTCGCCGAGACCGAGCAGGGGCGCGGTATCCTCGGCGTGATCGACGGCTTGAAAACTAAAGGCATCGAAACCGAAGCCGACATCAAATTCCGCAAAGATTTCCTGCGCAAGATCGGATACAAGCTGTAGCGGCGATTTCAAATCGCCGTGTAGCGCCGGCATCTTGCCGGCACACAGGCGAACCGCGATGCGCCCTCTTTGTAGGGGTAATTCTACATCGCTGCATCGCGACGTCCCCGTCATCGGGCACGGTCATCTTGGCCGTGCCCTGCCCCTGTCTCTCCCCCACAGCTCGCGTAGCTCCAGCTTGTTATTCCGTCCATTTCGCCTTGCAGAATGGGATTTAGCCGGAGGTAGTGGATCAGCTCGAGCAATCACTCCAGCTAAACGCTGCGGCGTTTTGCGAGATCTATCTTAGCCGGGGGCCATTTTCCGGGAAGCGCCACTTCCGGGCTTTGGGATTCTCCGGAGACGTAAAACTGACCCCTTCCGTGGTCCGTGTAAGTACCCAGCGCTGAAAACTCGACCGGACATTGCATTCAGAGGCGGTCGGGTGTACATTACCGGTGAGTCGGAAAATGAGAACGGAAATCCGTGTTAGATTCTCACAAGACATGCGAGCGTCCGGGAAAAGAACCCTATGACGCTTCGCCAAGGCATTCTCCTACTCATCTCTACAGGCATGATGGCCGCGCTGGTCGCGTGCGGCGGCCCCAGCTACCAGACGATCCCAGTGCTTCCAATTTCTATTACGTTCATCGGCACGCCGCCCGGTTCTCTGATGGTCGGCGCCACGTTGTCCCTCACCGCAGTCGTTTCCAACGACGCCACGAACGAGGGCGTAGCCTGGTCGGTGACCTGCGGCAGCACGGGCACGGGCGCTTGCGGTTCGTTCAGCCGGGCCACCACCGTCAGCGGGTTTGCAACCACCTACACCGCACCCTTAGCCCTTCCCACCGGCAATACGGTGACCGTGACCGCGACCTCGGTGGCCGATTCCACCATATCCGTCTCCTCGCCAGCGATCACCATCATTACGCCGGGCATTAGCGTCGCATTCAGTAAGACCGCCTATCCGCCCAATGCCGTGGAGGTGGGCGGATCGGCTGCCATCGCCGCGATTGTGGCCGGCGATACAACCAATCAGGGCGTCAGCTGGTCGTGCTCACCGGCGGGCGACTGCGGCTCATTTAATCCTGCTACCACGCCCAGCGGGGTCTCCACCACCTACACCGCGCCGGGGCTCTTGCCTTCCGGCAGGACCGTGACCGTGATGGCCTCCTCAGTGACCAATCCCGGCGATTCCTGCTCGATCCCGGTTTTCATCTCCGCTGAACCCACTACGCTGGCCAACGGTACCTACGTCTTTTCGTTGGCGGGAACCGGCAAGAACGGGCCTTACTCGGTCGCAGGGGCCTTCGTCCTCAGCAATGGTGCCATCACCAGCGGCGAGCAGGACTTCATCGATTCCGCCGTGACCAAGAAAGACAGCATTACCAGCGGCAGCTACTACGCCGTCGACGACGGTAACCTGTGGATCACACTCAAAACCGCGGACACCAGCATCGGCGTAAGCGGGGTTGAAACCCTGGATGCCACCCTGGTCTCCAGTTCGAAGGCCCAACTGATCGAGTTCGACTCTTCAGCAACTTCCAGCGGCACATTGGATTTGCAAACCGGCAAAGCCGCGCCCTCGGGCGGGTACGCATTTTTCACCGCTGGCGAAGACTCGGGCAAGTCCCCCACTGCGATCGGAGGCGTGATCAACATTGACGGCTCGGGCACCATCTCGGGCACCGGCAGCGCTTTCGACATCAATGACTCCGGCCTGCCTGCGCCTTTGCCGAAACAAGCTTTCGCGGCCAGCACAGTTTCCGCTCCGGACTCCATGGGACGGGTTGTGTTTAACCTGGTTCCAGTCACAGGCGCCGGTCCATCGATCGGACAAATCAATCTGGTGGGTTACATCGTGGACGCGAGCCACATCTGCCTGGTTGAGACCACCGACGCCTATGGCGGCTTCACCGGCGGAACGGCTCTGGGCCAAGGGAGCAGCACCGGAACCTTCAACGCTAGCTCCATCTCCGGTTCCAGCTATGTCTTCGGCGCGGCGGGCACGGATGCCAATGGCGCGCTTCAGGTCGCCGGGTTGCTGAGCGCAGGCTCGAGCGGGAGCGTAAGCGGCATCCTCAACTTCAATGACCTTACCGCGCAAAGCCCGCAAGGCGGGAGCACGCTGTCCGCCGGAAGCTACACTGTAGACGCAACCGGCCGAGTGACTCTGACAGGGCTGACGGACGGCTCCACCAGCCCCACGTTCAACTACAACCTGCAACTCTATTTGACCGGCGACGGACACGGGGTTCTCATCTCCATGGACAAGGCCGAAGTCATCGCTGGCCTGGGATTCCAGCAAACCGGGCCCGGCTCATTTGGGCTTGACTCGTTCAGCGGATCCTACGGGATGAACGTTGCACAAGTTCTGCCATCGGCCGGCGGCGAGTCTGAGCAGCATGCTGCCGGTCCGATTGCTGCGGACGGGGCTGGCGATCTCACGGGGTTCGCCGATTTCAACCCCATCTCCGGAATCGGAGGGAACGATCTTTCGCTCTCCGGCAACCTCGTCGCCAACGCGAATGGAGTGTTCACCGGCCAAATCAGCGGCCTGAAACTCTTGTCCCCCTCGACGCCGGACAATTTCACCTATTACCTGGTGGACAAGACTCGGGCCGTGTTCATCGAGACAGACAACATCCAATTGACCCTCGGCTACTTCGTGCTGCAACAGTGATGTAGGAACGGGTGTCCCCGCCCGCCCGCGCTGCGCTTGCGCGTTTTGGGGTGGGACATTCCTGATAAAGAATACTTGCTCTTAAATGAATGACGAAATCCCCAGCCCATATTTGAAGGTCCCTCACGTCCATCGTTGGGCAAATACCACTCCCGGCTGGGTCAAGGTTGCACCAGGAAGAGACCTTAGACCTCCGGCGAGCGCCGTGGCTAAAAGCCGCGCAGGGCTACTCGCTATTGCGGGAACGCCGTAGGCGGGGTGATTTTCTGCCAGCCTTCTCCGTTGAGTGCAGCGAGAAAAGCCAGCAGATCCTGCTTGGTTTGCTCATCCATATAAAAAGGTGTGAGGCGAGTGTCCAGGTGGGGGTTAGGCAACCCTCCCTTCGCGTATAAATCCAGGACCTCCCCGAGAGTCTTGATGCTGCCGTCGTGCATGTAGGGGGCGCGATAGGCAAGGTCGCGCAGAGTCGGCACTTTGAATTTCCCGAAATCGCCGCGCTTTTTTGTAACGATTTTGCGGCCCGGATCGGGGTTGACTTCATCCATGCCGATTCCCAGGTTCGCAAATTTCTCCGTGGTGAAATTCGGGCCGGAGTGGCATTCGGCGCATTCACCTTTCTTGTTGAAGAAATCCAGACCATCCTTCTGCTGTTTGGTCAGCGCCGACTTGTCCCCGGCAAGGTAGCGGTCGTAGGCGGAATTACCTGACAGGATCGTGCGCTCGAAGGTCGCAATGGCTTTGGCGATTCGCGCGAAGGTGATCGCGCCGTCGCCGAAGGCGGCAGCAAAAAGTGGAGCGTAGCCTTCGATGCCGCGAAGCCGTTGGACTACTTGGTCCGCAGTCATGCCCATCTCATCGGGATTGGTCACGGGAGTAATAACTTGTGCCTCCAGCGTGGGCGCCCGGCCATCCCAGAATTGCGATTTGCCCCAGGCGCGATTGACGAGCGTGGGTGCATGGCGCGCTCCCGGCTTTCCATTCACGCCCCTTGAAAGCGGCGTGCTGGCTGCGAAGGCATGCGCCGGCTCATGACAGAAGGCGCAAGACACCACGCCATTGGCAGAGAGACGGCCATCGAAAAACAGAAGCTTGCCAAGCTCGGCGCGCGCGGGTGAGTAAGGATTATCTTCCGGCCAGGGAATGGGCGGGAGACCTAAAGGAACTGGGAAATCCGCTGATTTGGGTTGAACGCTTTCTGGGGGCACGGAGGCGGGGAGGAGGATAAGTGCCAGAAGCGCTGCCCTACTCGCGAAACTCAATAACGGCGGCAATCACCCCTCCCCGCCTGCCGGATTCGGTTTCAAGAAGTGGGGAAGGCGCGGCGTGATGAACCGGAAGCGCCGGCCGATGATCATCTTGACCAGCAGATGATCGGTGCTGCGCGTTACGCCCATGCCCACGCCGAGGTTGAATTCCCAGTTCGGACCGAAGTCATAATCGATCGTGGGAATGATCTGTTGTTGCTGCAGATATAGGGGGTCAAAACCCGTCACAGGTCCCAACGAGCCGTAGTATTCGAGCCCCGCACTGAGTTTCCGCGTGACGGAATAAGCGGCCTTGAAGTTCGGAGAAAACTCGACGCCTCGAGAGACACTGGGCCCGTGAAACGACCGCTCGAGAGCGGGATTGAAGGCCAGATACCAAGACTTCCACTGTTTGTCAACGATGGGGCGAATTTCCCAGGTCCAGGTATCTGCGGAAAAGATGGCCCGCTGGTAGCCGAATTCCGTCGAAAGGCTCACCCCGACCGGCCAATGCCATTTCTCCGGAACGCGAACCCGGGGACGGATGTGATCACCAACCCACTTGTAGCCCTGGTGGGGACCGTAGCTCGTGAAGATGTACAATCCCGTTTCAAACCAGTCATTCCAACCCTGGGTAATCTCAACCGTTTCGTGGGTTTGATGTTCATCAGGAAGAACACCCAGGTCAACGGTCTTGAAACCTTCAAACGTGAAGTTACTGTGCAACTCGATCATAGTGCGGCCGGGCGCCACCGTGTCGGATCCATAGACCTGAATCTCATAGTTGCCTTGCGCATAGAGCGGCAGAGAAGCTAGGGCAGTTAAGAGGACGAGTTGAATGCCTTTCACGAGGGTAGGCTTCATCGCTTCTATGATAGCCGCGTCGCGGGCGGTCGCTCAAGTTAACGCTGGGACACGCTTGAGAAAATCATTTTTGGTGTACCAGAAGGCTGCTGAAGAATTCGCGGTCATCAAGGCAACTCAGAAATACTGGTAGCTCACGAACGCCAACTGTCGGCTGTCAGGAGACCACGAGGGAACGTTGATGGTGCCTTGGCCGCCGAGGAGTTTGGCAAGCACGCTGACATTTCTGTCACTCATCGACATCAGGCGCAGCATCACGTTTTTGTCCGGCGGATGGCCCGTAACGCCTTTTTCATAGGTGAGAAACACCATCTGCTTTCCATCGGGCGAAATGTGCGGGAACCAATTGTTGAATTCGTCAGCGGTTACCTGCACTTGCTCGGATCCGTCGGAACGCATGCGCCAGATCTGCATGCTGCCGCTGCGATCGGAATTAAAGTAGATGTACTTACCGTCGGGAGAATATTCGGGGCCATCGTTGTGGCCCGCGCCCCGCGTCAGTTGGATTTCTTCGCCGCCCGCCACGGGAATCGTGTAGACGTCGAACGCGCCATTCCGCTCGCCGCAGAAGCAGAGAGTCTTCCCGTCCGGCGAGCAGCCGTGCCAGTAAGAGGGCGACTGCTGCGTGACGCGACGGGGCATGCCTCCGGCAAGCGGCAAGACATAAATGACGGAAGCGCCCTTCTCTTGCGAGCTGTCGCTGATGGCGAGCCATGAGCCGTCGGGCGAAATGCCGTGATCGTTGTTACAGCGCGTAGCAAACCCGGTGTCGATGATTTCCGGCTCACCTCCGGTGACAGCCACTCGATAGAGGCGCCCGTCGCTATTGAAAATCAACTGCCGCCCGTCGGGTGTCCAATTGGGAGCTTCGATGCGCCCCACCGTGACGTAGGCCACGCGCCGGTCCGTCGAGGCGATGGCGACTGTTTCGAGCGTGCTGTAAAGGGCAAGCGAGCCGGCCGCGCCGGTGGGCTGCGCCTCGAGTTCGACGTCGGAGAACACAGCCTTCTCGATCGCGTTTTTGTCGTGCGAACACACCCCGATGCCTACATAGAAGGGTGCCACGAACGGAACTCGAATCGAGGCGCCGGCCAAGTGGAGCGCCTCGCCGCCCGCCGAGAGCAGCAGATAGGCGAATTGACCTTTCGTTTCGAGACGCACCCGCTTGGGAGCGGAAATGTTCGATTCGATCTCCTGCGTCGCAGTTCCTTTGTCGTCGCGGTATTGGAGCGAGGTCAGACCGTTGCCGTGCAAGGCGACGTCAACGTAAGCGGAGTCTGCACCCAGGCTTTGGCGGATCATCAAAACCGCTTTTCGATGCGGATTTCCGCCCCGGCCGATGAAGCTGATGTTGGCTGCGAGGCTGACGCGCTCGCCCGAAACCTTTTTCCAGACGAAGTGGAAAGCGTCTTCCTTGAACCACATGTTCTCTCCACTCCCGGTGACCGCGTAGCTCTTCTTCGTTGCGTCGTATTCAACCGAGCCGGGATGAAGAACGGAGCCAATGTCAGCATGACTCTCGAACAATCCTATCGGGCCCATTGGGGCGTTGGAAGCTTGAGCTATGGTCGGGTGATTCGGCATGCCTAAGCCTTCAGCCTTTCGCGCCGCGTTATAAATCCGTGGCGCGCAGACCAGCAAGCAAACGATAGCCAAAACCGCGAGGCTCGCAAGGTTTTCCTTGTTCACGGGAACTCACCTCCATGTGACCGGGACACAGAGAGAGTAGGACAGCAAGGGAGAACTGTCAATTCGGACTCGGGTAACTCCAGCTTGTTTTTCCCTCCGTTTCGTGCTACAAAATGGGATTAATACTACGTCATTACGCCAACTCCTGGAGGCCCTCGATTGCCCAGGGGGTTCGTGGCAAGCCGAACCGTAGCCATTATTCCGGCGGATGCTTCGTAAAAGCCGTTTAGAGTACGTCACGAGCCGCCACGGCAGAGCGCCCGTCCGACCATACTGACGCTCCGTCACGAGCAGGAAGTAGCCAACATGGCCGTTTTCAGTCAGGCCCGAACTACCATCCCTAAGTCGCGAGCAAAGCTCCGGCAGCAGACCGGTTTCTGGCTCCCGGTTCGGGAAGCTTTCTGGAACGCCCTCGGGGAACTCCGCAGCCACAAGCTGCGATCTTTCCTCACCCTGCTCGGGGTCGTCATCGCTACCACCACGCTGATTGTCGTGATGTCGGTGGTGAACGGCATGAACCTCTACATTGCGACCAAGATTGCCAATCTCGGCACGAACACCTTCGTGCTTCATCAGTTCAAGTGGGCAACGGGGTTCGACGAGTATTTGAAAGCGATGCGGCGCAACAGGCCCATCCGTCTCGAAGACTATGAGTATCTAGGGGACACGCTGGTCGGCTACGAGGCGATCAGCGCCATCGCGCAGTTGGAGCCCGGCCCAGAGGCGCGGTTCAGGGGTCACTCGATCGATGAAGTGACGCTGTTCGGAATCACCCCCAGCCACGTGGACATCGGCCGGGAAAAGGTGCGGTATGGCCGCTACATTACAGACCAGGACTACCGCCACAACGAGCGGGTCTGTTTTATTGGCCAGGACATCGTGGACAAGCTCTTTCCGCAGGTCGATCCGATTGACAAGGAATTGCTGGTGGGGGGACAGAGCTTCCGCATTGTCGGCGTGGCGGAGAAGGTGGGCTCCGCTCTCGGTGTGAGCCAAGACAACTTCGTCTTTGTTCCGCTCGGCACTTTCCGGAACCTCTACATGCCGCGCCTGGAGCTCTTTGTTTTTATCAAGGCGCCCGACTCCAAACACATGATGGAGCTCGAAGACGAAGTTCGTGTCCTCATGCGGGCGCGCCGCCACGTGCCCTACCACGAAGACGACACCTTTGGCATCAACGCCTCCGAAACGCTGATGAGCGCCTGGAAGAACCTTACCGGCAGCATCTTTGCCGTCACCATCGGCGTGGTGGCTGTGTTCATGGTGGTGGGCGGCATTGTGATCATGAACATCATGCTGGCTACCGTCACCGAGCGCACGCACGAGATAGGGATTCGCAAATCGGTGGGGGCGCGGCGTCGCGACATCCTCTGGCAGTTCGTGTTTGAGGCCGCGGCGCTAGCCAGCGCCGGGGGGGTCATGGGAGTGCTCCTTGCCTATCTCATCGCGTGGCTGGTGGCGTTGGTCTTCACCGCCGCCGTGCCGCTGAGCGCGGTCATTGTGGGGATTACGCTTTCAACCCTGGTCGGGCTCTTCTTCGGGATCTACCCGGCGATGAGGGCGGCTGCTCTTGATCCCATCCAGGCGCTGCGAGCGGAGAAATAGCATGACGACTTACTGGCACGCTGTCGGCGAAAACCTTGTGTTAGCGCTCGACAGCCTGCGCACGCACAAGTTCCGGTCGTTCCTCACCATTTTGGGCGTACTCATCGGCACCACCACGGTGATCGCGGTGGCTTCCATCATTGCGGGTCTGGATACTCAGTTGGTGCAACTGGCCGAGCAGTATGGCACAGATGTTCTATGGGTCTACAAGCTGCAGATGGGCACGCCGCACCGCCTGACCCGCGAGGAGCGGCTACGTAAACCGCTCAACCTCGAAGACGCCAAGGCCATCAAGGAGCAATGCCCGGACGTCGCGGATGTGTCGGTGGGCATACTCAGGGAGATGAGTGAGTTTGGCCCGCCACCCTCCACGGCGCGCTACAAGGGCCACGAGATGTCGGGCGCCCAGTTCATGGGCGTGGATGCCAACTATCTGGCTATGGCGAACTCGTCGCTCTCAGACGGTCGCTTCTTCACGCCGGCGGACGACCTTCACCGCCGCGACGTCACCGTGATCGGCGCCAACGTGGTGGAACGCTTGTTCCAGCTCGAGGACCCGGTCGGCAAGAGTATCGTGGTGGACGGACACACGCTCGAAGTCGTCGGCACGCTCAACAAGTTCAAGGGATTCCTGGGAGACAATCCCGATGATCGGGACATCTTCGTACCGTACTGGACCTACAAGAAGCTTTATCCCGACGCTAAAGACCACTTCCTCAGCGTTCTGGCGTACCGCGGAAGGCTGGAAGATGTGGAGGACGAAGTCCGCGGCTTGCTTCGTCGTCGCCGCCACGTGAAGCTTTCGGAGCCGGACAACTTCGGGCTCGCAACGGCGGAGTCCCTCATCACCGAGTTTCGCGGAATTATCGGCACAGTGGCGCTGGTCATGGTGGTGGTCTCCTCCATTGGTCTGCTGGTCGGGGGCATCGGCGTGATGAATATCATGCTGCTCTCGGTCACGGAGCGCACGCGGGAGATTGGTGTGCGCAAGGCTATAGGCGCGCGCCGGCGCGACATCGTTTGGCAGTTCCTGCTTGAAGCCATTGCGCTCACCGCCTCGGGCGGCCTCATGGGAATCGCCGTGGGCTGGTTGCTGAGCTTCCTCATCCGAGTTTTTGTGCCAAGCCTGCCTTCAACCGTCCCACTCTGGTCCGTCGTGGCGGGTTTCGTCGTCGCGACAAGCGTCGGCCTGTTTTTCGGCCTCTGGCCGGCCTTGAAGGCTGCGCGCCTCGATCCCATCGCGGCCCTCCGGTATGAGTAGCGCACCGCGGTCGTCGGTCCTAAACCTCCAGGACCTCCCGCTCCTCCGACGGATACTGTTCTTGAAAGGCTCGCTTTGCGGTCCTTACGAATGTCCAAACGTTCGCGTAAACGGCACGAGGGGGCGGACTACGGGTTGATCTTGAACTCCGAAGCTGGATAAAGCATCACATGCGGCGGGTGGGGACTGGACGGAGGGTCGGCCAAGAACTCGAACAGTCGATATGAGCCCTACCTTACGACTTCTTTTCATGCACCGTTGCACCCAGTCCCCCGCGGGAGGTGTGAATAGGGATTTCGTGACTGCGGTCTGGGCGGTGTTGTGCACGTCGGCGCCCAGCCCGCATTGCACGTGCCTATCGGTCGCTGTTATACTGCCAGCGAAAGGCCTGGGTAACTCCGATGACGCTGCACGACTACAAAACGGTTCTTTACCGCCAGGATGATGGTTCCTGGGTCGCAGAGATCCCCGCCCTCACTGGCTGTTACGCGTTGATGCCTACTCGCGAAACCGCGCTCGCTGAGCTCGGCAACGTCTTTGAGATGATCGCCGAAGAATACCGCGAAAGGGGCATCCCACTTCCCGCCGACACCACCGAAATCGTCCATGCCTAGCGCCACAGCTCGTGAGCTTCAGAGAACGGCGCGGAGACTCGGCTTCACAAGAACACGACAGACGGGAAGCCACGAGCGCTGGAACCACCCTGACGGTCGCGGCGTGACCATCCCTCTCCACGGCGGGCGAGAAATTGGTCCCCCTCTTTTTTTCAAGATCCTCCGACAACTTGGTGTCACTTACGAGGACTTCCAGAAGCTCCGGTAGCGCGGATTTACACCTTCTTATCCCGAACGATGGCCCGCAGTTCTCCTCGCGTGAGGCGCACCGAAATATCGCTGCCGAGTACGACTGCCTCAGCGTCACGAACGATCTTGCCGGCGGCGTCGCGGGTGATGGAGTATCCCCGCTGAAGGATGGTCAGCGGGCTGCGCTCCTTCAAAATAGCCTCCACATGTGCCAGGCGGTTATGTCTCTCCGTCAGGAAGCGACGGAGCGCGGCATCAAATCGCCCCAGCCGGTCGTCCAGCGCGGCACGCTTCAAACCCAGCAGCCGCCGGGAGTCGTATCGGACTACTCCCGCCGAAGCCCGCAGCCACTCCTGCCTCGCCCTATTCAACAGGGAGCGCATCGAGCGCTCAAGAGAAGCGACGGCGTCATCCACGCGCTGGGCTCTTTCGGCCAACCTGGTGGCAAGCGTCTGGAAGGCGTGGTGCATTCGCAATTCCGTCAGCCGTTGCCGAGCCTCCGAGAGTTGCAGCCGGACGATCTGGGTCATGCGGCGGGCGCGGTCCTCAAGCTCGGTGAGATAGTCCTGCTTGCGGTGGACCACAAGCTCGGCGGCGGCGGAAGGGGTAGGCGCGCGAAGGTCGGCGACAAAATCCGCGATGGTGAAATCCGTTTCGTGGCCCACGGCGGATATCACCGGAATCCCGGAAGCGGCAATGGCCCGCGCCACCACTTCTTCGTTGAAAGCCCAGAGGTCTTCGAGCGAGCCTCCACCGCGCGCCACAATCACTACATCAACGTTCGGCTCGCGGTTAAAGTACTTGACACCCTCAACGACCTCCCCTGCCGCGCCTTCGCCTTGCACTTTAACGGGGTAAATCAGTACGTTCATATTGCGGAAGCGGCGACGAAGAATGCGGAGGATGTCGCGGATCACGGCGCCGGTGGGCGATGTGACCACGCCGATGGCCCGGGGAAGCAATGGAAGAGGTTTCTTGCGGGCGATATCGAACAAACCCTCAGCGGCGAGCTTCTGCTTGAGCTGTTCGAAGGCAAGTTGAAGCGCACCCAGGCCGGCAGGCTCCAGATATTCAACGTAAAGCTGATATTCGCCCCGCGCCTCGTAAACGCTCAGGTGGCCGCGCGCGATCACCGAAATGCCGTCCTGAGGTTTGAATTTCAGGTATCGCGCCTGATTGCGAAAGCAGACGGCGCGGAGCTGGGCGGTGGCATCTTTAAGGGTGAAATAGAGATGGCCGGAGGCAGCGGCGCGGAAGTTGGAGACTTCACCGGTCACCCATACGTCCGGGTATTCCCGCTCTAACAGGTTCTTGATTCCCTGGCTCAGCTCGGAGACGCTGAAGATCTTCCTTGTGGGGCCGAAACTGAGGAAGGCTTGTTCCAAGACGAATCCTTTGAAGCTGTCAGCTCTCAGCCATCAGCTTTCAGCGAGCCTGCTGATAGCTGATGGCTGACGGCTGAAAGCTTGCTCTACCGCCTCGTCAGAAGCGAAATCACCCAAAACACCAGCGTTAACACTACACTCAAAACCAGACACGTGACCACCGGGAAGTAGAACTGCACGTTCTTGCCTTTGTAGGCGATGTCACCCGGCAGCCTTCCCAGACCGAAAAAGGAGAACTTCGCGCCTGCCATCAGCAACAGGCCGGCAGCGACGAGCAGCACGCCTACGATGACCAGAAACTTGCCAAGCTGCAAAGGAATCATATGAATATTGTACTTGAAACTGGCTCCCACTTTGTAGCGCCGACCTTTAGGTCGCCATCTTCTCGCTTTCCCGCCCTGCTGACCCCGCCTTGCGGGGTCAGCGCTACGGGGTTCGTCGCCATTTTCTGGGCTCAGCTACTCATCCAACCAAGCCCACCGTGGGGAAGAAATAGCCGATTTCGTAGGCGGCGGTCTCGGGGGCGTCCGAGCCGTGGACGGCGTTGTGCTCGATGTCGGCGGCGTAGAGCTTGCGGACAGTCCCGGGGGCGGCGTTGGCGGGGTTGGTGGCGCCCATGACCTCACGCAGGCGGGAGATTACGTTTTCGCCTTCCAAAACCATCACCAGCGCGCGGCCGGAGCTCATGAACGTAGTGAGACTCTCGAAAAACGGCTTGCCGCGGTGCATGGCGTAAAAACCCTCAGCTTCTTTCTTGGAAAGGCTCACGAGGCGCGCGGCGACGATTTTGAATTTATTGGCCTCGAACATTCTGATAATGTCACCGATGTGTCCCGCTTCAACAGCGTCGGGCTTGATGATGGTAAGGGTGCGTTCTATTCCCATGTCCCTCCAGTTGGACGCTAGAGTCGTTGCGCGTCGGAATAGTGAATTGTGAATGGTGAATGATGAATGCCTAGACAGGCGCTAGGTTACGGACTCCATAGGTCACAGTCGCGATTTCTCAATTCACCATTCATAATTCACTATTCATAATTTGTTTGAGCGTCTCGCCGATCAGCGCTGGGCTCTCCGCAACCGCGATTCCGGCCGCCTGGAGTGCAGCGATCTTGTCTGCAGCAGTGCCTTTGCCGCCCGAAATGATGGCCCCGGCGTGGCCCATTCGACGACCCGGCGGCGCGGTGCGGCCGGCGATGAATCCGACCACGGGTTTCTTGACGTTCGCCTTGATGAACGCCGCGGCTTCCTCCTCGGCTGTGCCGCCGATCTCACCGATCATGACAATTCCACGCGTTTCGGGATCTTCGTTGAAGAGCCGCAGGGCATCCACGAACGTAGTCCCGATGATGGGGTCGCCGCCGATGCCGATACAAGTGGACTGGCCGATGCCAAGAGCGGAAAGCTGGCCCACAGCCTCATACGTCAGGGTCCCGCTTCGGGAAACCACACCCACGTCTCCTTGCCGGTGGATGTGTCCCGGCATGATGCCAATCTTACATTTTCCCGGTGAGATAATACCCGGGCAGTTGGGCCCGATCAGCCGGGTTTTGGTTCCCGAGAGATAGTGCATCACGCGCACCATGTCGAGCGTGGGAATGCCTTCCGTGATGCAAACCACCAGCGGCAACCCGGCATCAGCAGCCTCGAGGATTGCGTCTGCTGCGAATGCGGATGGCACGAAGATCACAGAAGCGTTGGCGCCAGTCTTCTCCTTCGCTTCGTGGACGGTGTTGAACACCGGCACGCCATCAACCGTGCTGCCGCCCTTGCCCGGCGTCACGCCGGCCACCACCTTGGTACCGTAAGCAATGGCTTGCTGCGTGTGGAATGTGCCTTCGCGTCCGGTGATGCCCTGGACGAGCAAGCGAGTGTTTTCGTTGACTAAAATTGCCATAGGTACCCAGCTATTGGTGATCGCTGATTTGTGATTGGTGATTGCTCAGCGCGCCTTCGCGGTTGCCCGCGACGCTGCAAAGATGCGCACCAGTTCGTTTGCCTCAGTCAGTAAGTTTTCCAATCTGCCCCTCGAAACAATGCTCGCGTCGATGAGCAACTCCAACCAAAACGCCGTCTCATCGGCCTCTTCTACGGTTATACCGAGCTTCGAGACAAAGTCAGCCCGCGACCTGGCCCTGCATGCACTCCGGTAGTTGGCTGCTACCGCAGTCCCTGAGCGGAGCAGTTGCTTGCCCAAGACGCGCGCCTCTTCCGTCTTTGGCAAAGCACGAAACAGCTTGATAATCCGCAAGGCAAACTGTTTGGTCCTTTGCCGCAATTCTTCCGGACTGGATACCATTCGGGTGCTGGCAGTGCCTATCACAAATCACAAATCGCGAATCACCAATGGTCTATTTCACGGCCAGCGCCACGACCTTCTCCGCCGCATCCTTCATGCCGCTGGCGACGGTGAAGTTCAGTCCCGAATCGCGCAGAATTTTCTGGCCCAGCTCGACGTTAGTGCCTTCCAGGCGAATCACCACCGGCGCCTTAATGCCTAGGCTTTTCACCGCCGCCACCACGCCGTTCGCGACGATATCGCAACGCATGATGCCGCCGAAGATGTTGATGAGCACGGCGCGGACGTTGGCATCGCTCAGTATAATCTCGAAACCCCGGCGAACCTGTTCTTCGCTCGCGCCGCCACCCACATCCAGGAAGTTGGCCGGGCGCCCACCGGCGTATTGAATGATGTCCATGGTGGCCATGGCGAGGCCTGCGCCGTTCACCATGCAGCCCACGTTGCCGTCCAGGCGGATGTAGTTCAAGCTGTAACTCGAGGCTTTCACCTCGAGCGGGTCTTCCTCATCCAGGTCGCGCAGCTCGCGGATGTCCTTGTGGCGGTAAAGGGCGTTATCATCGAAGTTCATCTTGGCGTCCAGCGCCAGCAAGCGGCCGTCGCGCGTCAGTACGAAAGGATTGATCTCCACCAGTGAAGCGTCCGTGGCGATCATTGCCTGATAGAGGCTGGAAAAGAAGCGCACCGCCTCATTCACCAGTTTCGCCTCCAGTTCAAGTCCGAAGGCCAGCTTTCGCGCCTGGAAAGGCTGCAGGCCGAGAGCAGGATCAAAGAACTCCTTCAAAATCTTCTCCGGGTGCTCGGCGGCCACCACTTCGATTTCCACGCCGCCCTCACTCGAGGCCATAAACACGGGGCACGCGCTGGTGCGGTCAATCACCAGGCCAAGGTAAAGCTCGCGCGCCACCTCCAGACCTTCCTCAATCAGAACCCGCTTCACCACGCGTCCCTCAGGCCCCGTCTGGATCGTGACCAGTTTTTTTCCGAGCATCTCGTTCGCAATGCGCTCGGCTTCATTCGCGCTGCGGGCCAGCTTCACGCCGCCGGCTTTGCCACGGCCTCCGGCATGAATCTGCGCCTTCACCACGATGGCGCCGCCCAGGCGCTCCGCCACGCCACGTGCTTCTTCGGGGCTGTAGGCAACTTCGCCGCGAGGGGTGGCGACTCCGAACTTCGCAAGTGTTTGCTTGGCCTGGTATTCGTGAATCTTCATTGTAGAAGTGGTCAGTTGTCAGTCGTCAGTTGTCAGTTGCCAAACAACCGCTGACAAGCTTCTTCAGGACGGAATTCCCTGGCACAGCCCGTTTTCGACAGTGCGGGATTGCAATTACTCTGTAATCTGGCAGTATAGAAAAGGCGCGACTTAATTGCAACGAGCATCGCCTGTTGGCAATGGGTCAGGTTCGTTTGCAACAGAAGGGGGTGCAGGGTGGTGCGCCGCGGCCGGTGGCTATCGGGTCGCCAAAGCTTTTCCGAGTCTCTTTTGCAATTGACGACTGGCAACTGACAACTGACGACTGACAACGGACTTTTGAAGCCATGCAAATCCTCGAGACCGTCCAAAAACTTGAATCTCGCCAGCACCTCAGCCGTGCAGAAGCGCGGGCGGTGATGGAGCAGTTGTTATCGGGCTCCGTACCGGACGCGGAGATCGTCGCTTTCCTGGCGGCTTTGCGGGACAAGGGCGAGCAGCCGGAGGAATTGGTGGGGTTCGCAGAGGTCATGCGCGCCCACGCCAGTGAAGGGTTGCGTCAGGCGGGAGTCGATCTGGAAGCATGGCGGAGTGGAGAGCCCCTGCTGGACACCTGCGGAACCGGCGGCGACGGCCACGGCACCTTCAACGTGTCCACGGCGGCGGCGCTGGTGGCTGCGGGCGGCGGAATCCGCGTAGCGAAGCACGGGAACCGCTCCATTTCCAGCCGCTGCGGCAGCGCGGATGTGCTGGAATCTCTCGGCGTTGCCATCGATCTGCCGCACGCGCGCATTCCCGCGTGCCTGGAAGAAGTGGGGATGGTTTTTCTCTTCGCCCCAAGCCTGCACCTGGCCATGAAGCACGTGATGAACGCGCGGCGTACCCTGAAAACAAAATCCGTTTTCAACCTGCTGGGCCCGCTCACCAATCCCCTGCGAGCATCGGTGCAGTTGGCCGGTGTTTACGACGCTTCACGAACCGAGATGATGGCGCGCGCGCTGGGTGCGGTCGGCACCGAGCGGGCATTCGTCGTGACAGGCTCAGACGGCATCGACGAGGTCACTCTATCCGGCCCCACCCGTCTCTCATGGAACGAGAGTGGCGCCGTAAGGACGCGCGACGTGACGCCGGAGGAGTTCGGTCTGGCACGGGCTTCGCTTGCAGAGCTTCGTGGCGGGGATGCGGCGACCAACGCGCGGTTGTTGCGAAGCGTCCTCGAAGGCGAGCGCGGTCCGCATCGCAATGTGGTGCTCGCCAACGCTGCGGCAGGTTTTGTCGTGGCGGGGAAGGCTCAAAGCTTCACCGAGGGAGTCGCGAGGGCCGCAGAAGTCATTGACTCCGGCGCCGCACTTCAGACGCTCAAAGACCTGGTGGATTTTACGCAACGGAACAGGACCGAACGAATTGACTCATTGAATCATTGATTCATTGGTTCATTGAAGAGAGTGCTTCATCCTCAGCGAGAGTCCGGAGCCTTCACTTTCCTTTCTGCCGCAAGCAACGGGCCACGGACAACTGACCACGGACAACTGACGGTCCGTTCCAACCTCACATCTTCAAGAAATTTGCGAGTAACTGTTTTCCCGATGGGGTGAGGATGGATTCGGGATGAAATTGAACGCCCTCGACCTTCATTTGCCGGTGGCGCAGGCCCATGATAAGGCCGTCGGGCGAGGTGGCGGAAATTTCGAGGCAGGCGGGCAGGCTCTCGCGTTCCACGATCAGAGAATGGTAACGAGTGGCCTCGAAAGGATTGGGCAGGCCTTCGAAGATGGTTCTGCCGTCGTGATGGATCTGGCTGGTCTTGCCATGCATCAGTTCCGGCGCCCGAATGACCTTGCCGCCGAAAGCTTGCCCGATGGCTTGATGGCCGAGGCACACTCCCAAGATGGGTACACGTCCGGCCAGCTTATCAATCACCTGCAGGCAGATCCCTGCTTCGTTGGGAGTTTTCGGCCCGGGGGAGATGACAATCGCATCGGGCAGTTTCTCCTCGATTTCATCTACAGTGGTCTGATCGTTTCGGACCACTCGCATTTGGGCGCCCAGTTCTCCCAGATATTGGACCAGGTTGTAGGTGAAGGAATCGTAGTTGTCGATTACGAGGATCATATTGCGGCCCATTCAAAGCTATTATAGTGGAATCTTGGATTTTAGATTTTGGATTTTGGATTTTGGATTCAGGAAAATCCCTTGTTGCTGTCATCGACAGCGGCAAACCCGAAACGCTAATCCAAGATCCAAAATCGTCGTAAAATGGCTTGCGAGACGCAAGGACAGACGGGCAAGCACGAGCGTCTTGCCAGTATTTACGGAGGAGAAAATGCCAGGAACCAAGCGACGCGACTTCCTGAAGTCAGGTATCATTTCAGCAGCGGGAATCACTTCCCTTAGATTGGCCAAGAGCGGGGAGGCCCTCGCTAATCCGGTCGTCCGTGCCACGGCTGAGACGGCAGGAACACCGCCTCCATTTCATCTCGGCTTGGTTACTTATAATCTAGCGGTCAATTGGGATATCGAGACCATTATCAACAATTGCGCGAAAACGGGCTTTGAAGGGGCAGAACTGCGCACCACGCATAAACACGGGGTGGAACCTTCCATCAGCAGTTCGCGCCGCACGGAAGTAAGGAAGCGTTTTGCTGACTCCGCAGTGCGGCTCGTGAGCCTGGGAACGACATGCGAATACCAGTCGCCGGACGCTGCGGTGGTGGAAAAGAACATCGAAGAAACGCGCCGCTGGTGCGAGTTGGCGCAGGACCTGGGCTGCCTGGGCGTGAAGGTCCGCCCCAACGGGTTCCCGGAGAGCATTGCGCACGAGCAGACCCTCGAGCAGATCGGCCGCGCTCTCGCCAAGTGTGGAGACGTGGCGCGCGACCATGGCGTAGAAATCTGGATGGAAGTTCACGGAGGGGGTACGCAGATTCCGGTGAACGCTCATCAAATCCTCGCGGTCGCAAATCACCCTTTGGTGGGCGCCTGCTGGAACTCCAATCCTACGGACGTGGAGAACGGCTCCGTCCGCAACGGCTTCGAGCTGCTAAAACCGTGGATTCGCAGTTGCCACATCAACAACCTCGACGATAAAGCTTATCCCTGGCACGAACTCTTCGCCTTGCTGCGCTCCATCAACTTCGCCCGCTACACGTTTGCCGAGGTTGCCGAGCCGAGTTGCGAACCCTTGCGTTTCATGAGCTATTACCACGCTGTGTGGGATTACCATACGGGCCTGGGGAGACCATAGGCACTAGGGAACAGGGAACAGGGAATAGGGAGTAGGCAGAAAGCAGAAAGCAGAAGGCAGAATTAAGTAGCGCCGGGCTTTAGCCCGGCACGTGCCGCCCTAAAGGGCGGCGCTACACCACCCGAGACTCAGGGATCACCTGGGGAATGATCGCGTGGTCTTACAGTGTCGCGCAGTGTGTTATAATAGCTTGCTTAGCAGTCCATAGAGGAGCAAGTTATGGGAAGAGAGACGATTACATTCAGAGTGGATTCGGGCACCAGAAAGACGCTGGATGTCATAGCGGCGGCAATCGACCGTGACCGCAGTTACGTCCTCAATGAAGCCGTCAAGGCCTACGTTGACGCTCACCAATGGCAAGTGGAGCATATCATGCGAGGGGTGAAGCAGGCGGACGCGGGGAAGTTCGCAAGCGATGCGGAAGTGAAGGAAGCGTTTGCCAGGTGGCATAAGTGAAAGTCCGTTGGACCTCTCTGGCGCTCGAAGACTTGCACAACGCTTACGAATATGTCGCCGCCGACAATCCTCGTGCTGCATCCGCAATGATCGCCAGGATCGAAGCCGCGGTAAATTCCTTGAGGGTGTTTCCGGATGCCGGCCGCCCGGGACGGGTCGAGGGCACTCGCGAATTGGTAGTGACGGGGACACCTTTTATCATCCCTTATCGAACGAAGCACCGGCAGGTCGAAATTCTTGCTCTTATCCATGCGGCGCGCCGGTGGCCGGAAAGCTTCTAGCAGTCAGAGGCAGGGGAACCCTCTGGGCTCCCGTCTCATCTTGGAGATCGCATGTCGACCAAAGCTCCGCGGATGGTGGATCGCAACCTTCTGCCGATGGCTGTCGAGCCGGTGACGCTCGAGGGGCAGGACATTCGGCTGGAGCCGCTCTCCCTTCATCATCATGCGCAGTTGTGCGAGGTGGGCCTGGACGACGAACTGTGGCGATGGATTCCCCAGGCCGTGGGGACGCCCGATGAAATGCGCACCTATATCGAGACGGCGCTCGAGGGGCAGGCGGCGGGGACCGCGCTTCCGTTCGCGACCATCGCGAGGGCTACGGGCCGGGCCATCGGCAGCACTCGCTTCGCAAACATCGATCGGGCCAACCGTCACGTGGAAATCGGCTGGACATGGCTGGGAAAGAAGTGGCAGCGGACGGCCGCCAATACGGAAGCGAAATACCTGATGCTCCGTCACGCCTTCGAAACCTGGCGCTGCCTGCGGGTGGAGTTCAAGACGGACTCTCTCAACGTGCGGTCACGCGCCGCCCTGCTGCGAATCGGTGCCAAGGAGGAGGGCATCTTTCGCAACCACGTCATCACCTGGACTAGCCGCATCCGCCATTCGGTCTATTACAGCATCGTCGATTCCGAGTGGCCAGCAGTGAAAGCCCACCTGCAACATAAGCTCCAGCGAGCTTGAGGAGGCAGGCGCAGATCTCGCCCGCCTAGGCGGGCACCGGTTCGGCGCCAGACGCTGAGCGTGAGAGCTGTCATTCTGAGCGCAGCGGAGCGGAGCGAAGAATCTTGCTCTGGACTTTTCCGCCGACAAACAGCAGGGCAAGATGCTTCGCTGCGCTCAGCATGACAGCGGGCGCGGGTGGTGCACACATTCGTTTGTATGTATGCGCCCTGTCTTTGGCATCCGCAGCAGGACACTGCGGGACGGCGACAGGGGAAAACAATGTCGCCGGCACCCCTGTATTACTTCAATGTCTCGTTAATCTCGATATCACGCTTCAGTACGTCGGTCAGGAGCTCCGACAGATCAATGCCTTTCTGTTCGGCCTTACCGGAGAAGTATTCCCAGACGCTTCGCTCAATCGAAGCCGGCAAGAAGACCTTTGCGCCAGGCGGGATGTAATGGAGACCTCGGACTCCTTTGCTGAAGTCGATCTCTGACGGCATCCTTTCATCTTCGAATGCTTGGTCACTCATAGACTCTCCTCGTAGTGGCGAATCTCGTTCCGCGTGGCCTGGCGGGCCATGATAAGGCGGATCTTTGTGGTTCCAGGGTCGGACTCCGACCAAAGGTAAACGATCGACAGCAATGCGCCGTCGCTTGCGCAGCCAACTGAGAACCAGCGTTCCTCGGCTTCGCTGTGCTCCAGGTCCGCAACTGTGAGGAGTCGAGGGTCGTTGAAGACCGTCGACGCAAGCTCGAACGACACGCCGTGCTTACGCACGTTGGCGGCCGCCTTGATCTCGTCCCATTCGAACTGAAACTGCCGGTCATTCAACCTAGGATGTCCGCTTTCAAATCTCTTCTAACCAAAACATACACCTGACCGCCCCCGGATGCAACCGGCGCGGGCGCGTTTTCGGTGGCCAGCGAATGTAGGACAGACCTGCTTCCCCAAGTCTGCGCGCCCCGCTGAGGCTTCACAAATGCCGCGCCAGGGCGACGGGCAATTGGTTGTCAACAAGAAGCTTCACGACGCCTGGAGGACTGCGTGGTCGGTCTGGTGTGCGGCGTATTCGATCGCGGCGATGATGTCTTCCCTCTCAAGCGCCGGGTAATCCGAAAGGATTTCTTGGAAGGAAGCGCCCGCCGCCAAAAGCTCAAGCATGTCGGACACACGAATGCGCAGGCCACGAATGCACGGCCGCCCGCCGCATTTCCCTTCTTCTACCGTAATCCGCTTCAGCCACTCGCGGGATCGGCCCTGACGGGCCTGGGCAAGCGCCGGTGGCGCACGCATACACTTGTATGTATGCGCCCGGCCTTCGGCACCGTCAGCGCAACACCCTACGAGGCGGCGATCCCGCAGGCGCGGGATCGCCGCCACCCCTGCGACGCCTGTCATTCTGAGCATGCATAGCCGAGAATGGCTATCCGTGATGTCAGAAACGGGTGCCACGGGGTAAGACCGAAGGGTAGTTTTTTCGTGCCCTGCAAGGGCACAAGATAGTAGCCGGGGGCAACGCCCCCGGAATGCGCTACGCTCGTTCCCCGACCCTGGAGGGGTCGTATTCCCTTGGGCCGTGGGCCGCAAGATCGGGGTGACGTCACCCGAATTCGACCCTTTCAGGGTCGGGCCTTGTTGGGGGCGGGTTTTCCGGGGGCGTTGCCCCCGGCTACTCTATCAATCCCCTCCGGGGATCAAGGGTCGACAGTGCCGAGATCGTTCTGGGCGCGCAAAAAGCAGGTAAGACGCCTTCCGATCCGCTCGGCCTAAATTGCTCAACTGAAACGAGTAGTTCATCGAGTTTCTGGAGAGCCCCGACTTGTCGGGGCGAAGAATCTCTGCAGGTGCTCTTATTGCCCAGCGGGCGACCTACAAACTGCCGAGATGCTTCGCGGAGTTTACTCCGAGCAAAGCGAATGGGCTCAGCGTGGCAATGGCCGCGCCAGAGCGACGGGCAACTGGTTGTCAACAAGAAGCTTCACGACGCCTGGAGGACTCGGTGACGGTCGACGAGGGGCACTCTGCCGAGGAGCGGCGGTACGCGGCGCTTGGGCAGACGAAAGCTGGAAGGCGGCCATCGATCGTGTTTACGATTCGCGGGACGCTCGTTCGGGTAATCTCGGCCCGCCACATGAGCCGCCGTGAAAGGAGATTCTATGAGCGTGTCCAGGAAACCAAGTAGAAAGGCGATTCCCCGTTTCGCAAACGAAGACGAGGAGCGGGAGTTCTGGGCAAGCCATGATACGGTCGACTACTTTGACTGGAGCAAAGCCGTTCGCGCGACCTTCCCGGAGCTCAAGCCGTCGACGACGTCCATCTCCTTGCGCGTGCCAGCAGCGATGCTCGAGGAACTCAAGACACTGGCGCACGAAAAGGACGTCCCGTACCAGTCGCTCATGAAAGTCTACCTGGCAGAACGAATCGCTCGCGAGCGCGGCTCGCGGCGCAAAATGCGAGCTTGATTTTGAACGTTGCGCTCCAGCGGCCGCCGGTGACCTGGACCACTAACGCAGGCGGTTCGCCCGCCACGGCGGGTTACGACTGAATCAGGAATGTCAGGGATTTGCAGGGCTTCCCCCACACCCCACTGGGAAGCCGACTTCATGCGCGGCGATAGAGCTTAACCCCTGCGGCGGCCGCGGCGCGAAGAAGTCTTCCATCCAGCGTCCAAAACCGGCAATCCGAAAGCAGCGCCGAAGCCAGCAGGTGCGCGTCGATCCAGCCGATGCCGAGGCCCCAAAGCTTCCGGGCTTCAATCAATCGCATAACCTCCTCGTGGGCTGCGGAAACGGCGTACGGGAGTGCTTCGAGATCGCTCAAAATACGGACGCGATTCTTCAGATTGCCGCATGCCAGTTCACCCAGGACGAATGGATGCACCATGACCAAGCCTTCGCTCAGGAGTTCGCCGAGCCTCGAACCGGCTTTGCGGAAGTGCGCGATCCAAACCGAAGTGTCAACGAGAATCATCGCGTCGCCCCGCTCCGGCGCCTCGGAACAGAGCGTAACGCCGGCTCCGCACCGGCAAGAGCGGCCAAGCGCCGAGCGGCTTCGCGTGCAATCAAAGCCTCTAAGCCGGCACGCACCAAGGCGGTCTTCGTCCGGATACCGGTCAGTTGTCGAGCGCGTTCGAACAAGTTCTCATCGAGGATAAGTGTTGTTCTCATATGCACTAGTATGCATATTCTGTGCATATAAATCAAACCATATTTCTACATTGGCTGGCGCCAGGCTCACGTCCCGAGGGGTCGGGGGCGATTTTGAGCTGTTGCTCGCACCGAGCGCCTCTCGTCCGTTCCAGGCTCGCCTGCGCTTTCCCGCCGCCGGCGGAGGGCTTCGCTCCCAGGCGCTGGCAACGAGAAGGAGTGGAAAGCGGCGCGTGGTGGCGCGAGCGGCGCTGCGTATAGGCTAGGCATATAGCGTACTATCAAGCGAGCGGGCCGCCGAGTGTGCCAAAATGCCACACCCATACCCTCGCCTGCATCCTACCAGCATTCTTCTAACCCATTGAAAACACATGGGAATACGATGCCGCTCGCCCAGAACGCTTCAAAAAAATGAGACAAATGGGGCAAATGGAAATCCCGCCCCCCTAGGGGCGGCTATGTCTTCTCTGGCGGCCACAACCTTCAAGCCGATGTGCCTCCAGCCAACATTCTTGCATTGTTCGATACTGCCAATGAGGTTGGAAGGTATCCGCTGGCCAACTACCACTGAAATCTGCGCTATCATTCTTAAATTGGGGGTGCCAACATGAAACCATTTCAACGTATCGGAAGGCGTCAATTCCTTCATGACTCCGCTCTCGGCTTGGGAGCAGCGCCGTTAATTACCAATGCAGCCTTACCCGCAAAGGGAGCGGCTCCGGCCCATCCAGGTTTACCGCAGAGCGGTCCAACATCAAATTCCAATGGCCTGAAGATGCAGGCCAAGTTCGGATCCACAGACTCGCTATGGATCATTCGCGAGCCGCAAGCGGGCTTCCAGGAGCAGTTGGCGTCGCGCGAGTTGGCGCGCGGCTTGCGCAACCTGGGGCTCGCCCACGACCCCGTGCAGGCTGTTGTTGGTGGAGGGGAACTACCGTCGTCGAGCTTGGCGTTCTTTATTTCCCTGGATCGGCAAAACCTCAAGCATCCTGAAGCGTACGAAATCTCCTGGGAACACAGAGAGGGCAAACCTCCCCGAATCCGGCTTACCGGCGCCACGCCTCAGGCGGTTCTTTACGCAGTGTTTGACTTCCTGGAGCAGCAAGGCGCCTTCTTTGGATTGGACGGAGAAGTCTACCCCCTGGAGCCATCGCACGCTCTCCGTTTACGGCCCCCGGGCCTTCCATATCGAGCCCAGCCTCGCTTTGGCGTGCGCGGACTTGTGCCCTGGCCGGACTTCCTCAATTGTGTGACGGTGTACAACCGCGAAGACTGGCGCGCCTACCTCGAGGCCATGGTCCGGATGCGCTTCAACACCCTGGGTGTACACGTCTACTCTGGCGCCAACCAGTGGGCCGAGTCGTTCCTTTCCTTCGAGTATGCCGGGGCCGGCCACCTGGCCTATACCGACACGAGCGCGACGAACCGCTGGGGCTATCTGCCGGAGCGCACTTCGCGTTTTGGCATGGGGGCTCCCGACTTTTTCGTGGATGAAGTCTTCGGTGCGGAAGCCACCACCAAGGCCAGGAGTTGCTGGGAAGCTGAAGAACTAGCGCAGCAACTATGGAAGGAGGCCTTTCAGTACGCCAAGCAGCTTGGCATCCGCGCCGGTGTCGGGTTCGAGCCTTATCAGGTCCCCGATGAGATTTACCGCGCCACTCCTCCGGAAGCGTACTATGCTTCGAGCGACGCAAAGATCCCGGGGCCGCGCATCGATCCCGAGTCGGTAGCGGCGAAGGACATCCTGGAAGCACGACTGGGGCGACTTCTGGAGGCTTATCCCACCGTGGATTACGTCTGGTTGTGGGAAGACGAGGGGATGAGCTGGGCTAGCCAAAAGCAAAACGTTCCACTTTCTGTCACTCCTTTCAAGCAAGCCTTTGATTTCCTGAAGCGCCACGCCCCAGAAAAGCGCCTGGTGATTTCCGGCTGGGGCGGCGTGGTCCGGCATTTCGCCTACTTCCATAAGGCGCTGCCGGAAGAGATCATCTTTTCTTCGCTGAACGACAACCTGGGTTGGGACCCCGTGAGCGAGGAGTATGGAAAACTCGAAGCTCGTGAGCGCTGGCCGATCCCCTGGCTGGAAGATGATCCGGCCATGTGGCTGCCCCAGTTCCATGTGTCTCGCTTCGTGCGGGATATGGATCTGGCGGCGCAATATGGGTGCCAGGGCTTGTTGGGGATCCACTGGCGGCATCGGATCATGGATATCGACGCCGGTTTTCAGGCTGGATACTCGTGGAACAAAGAGCTGACCCCAACCAGATTCTTCCAGGCTTTTGCCGCGGCCCAGGCCCGGGAACCACGCGCCGGCAAATTGGCAAAGGTCTTGGACGACACGGACCGCGACCGGCTGATTCTGTGCTCGTGGACCGGCGAGGCCAAGAATGGTCACAGCGAAATCCACGAATACACGGGTGACTATGATGAGGCGTTCCAGTTCTGGAACGGTTACGAACCCCCCGATAGTGTAAAGAAATCGCAGGCCGAGGTGGCACAGCAGCTTCGCGCGCTCACCGATTCGGCTTCCAGTCCGGCGGAGCGCGAGCGGCTCAATTACCTTACGCGCTTCGTCGAGTTCCCCAGTCCTTATTCCGAATCGTGGTCACTGGCGCTCCGACTGAATCAGAAACTTCAGAAGGCGGGTGATTTGAAGAAGCAAAACAAGGCGGACGAAGCGCGCCACCTGATGATGACGGAAGGTGTGCCGCTCTGGCTCGAAATGGCGCCTCTGGTGAGAGAGGTCTTGCTCGATTACCAGGAGATTGTGAGCACCAGGAATGATCTTGGACAACTGGCTTCGATGCATAACAAGTACGAGCGGCTGGCGTTGTATCGCTTGCGGGCCTCGATGAAGGAGTTCCTCGGCGAGCTACCACCCGACACGGAGCGATTGTTTGCGGAAGTGCGCCAGCCCGACGCAAAGGCAATGCCTCGAGCCTTTGTCCCCACTCGTCCAACCCTGCTCCGCAAAGGGGAACAGGCGCGAATCTCAGCCGTAGTTCCGGGAGCGGGGCATGTGGCCCGCGTTACCCTTTTTGCTCGCTCGAAAGACTCGGACAACTGGCGTCCTTCCCCCATGAGCTTGGCGCGCAGGCGGACCTATGCCAGCGAGATCAAATGGCAAGAGGCAGGCCCTTTGATGGATTATTACGTGCAGGCAGAAGTTGAGGTGGGCGGAGTCAAGAAGGTCCTCACGTCTCCGCCTGAGGCGCCAGTCAGATTCTATACCGTGACCCTGCTCTGAACTGCTCATCTCGCATCGCTAATTCAGGGGCCCGTGTGTGCCAGGAATATTCGGGACACGGTGAACTTCCCCCTCCACAGCCTCGGACAACTCGATCTTGTTTCTCTCCAAGAGGGTTCCTGTCGCCTGTTCGTACTGAATCAGTGCCTTGGCATAGGTGGCGCGAACTTTCACCACATTGCCTTCGGCGGTGGCCAGATTCCGTTGTGCGGTGATTACGTCTTCCACCGTGGCCGAAGCCAACAAGAACTTCTGCTGTTGCATGTCGAGCACCTGGCGTGCGACCGTCGCCAGTTTCAGCGTGGCATCAAGCTGGCTCTTGGCCTGCTGCACCGCGCTCACCGCCTTACTGACATCCCAAACGGCTTGGTTCTTCGCATCCTGGAGCTTCATTTGCAACTGCCGTTGTTCCAACACCGCCCGAGCAGCGTCGGCCTGGGCAGTACGGTTGCGAATGGGGATACCGAGCGACACCCCGTAGGAGATGTTGGGGTAGTCGTTTTGGAAGACATTCGCGAAGGTAGGCCGCAGCGCCCCCCCTAACCCCGCGAGGCTATAGGAGGCAAAGACCTGGAGCGAGGGCAGCAGCGCATTGCGTGTTCCCTGGATGGTGTACTCCTGGTTGCGCAAGTTCAAATCGGCCTGCTCGATCTCCGGGCGATGGCTGGCAGCCTCACGCATAGCCTGGGCCAAGGCGGGCACATCATCCGGATGCGGCTCAGGCAGCCGGTCGGCGGGGGCAATCTCCACCGTCGCCAACTCCTCATTGAAACTCTTGGAGATTTTGGCCTTCAGGGATTGGGCATCCTGGGAGAAAGTGTTTTGCGCTGCCAGCAAATCTTGCTCCCGCGAAGCGACTTCCTCCTGGCTGCGCACCACGTCATACTGGGCCACGGCCCCGATCTTCAATTCGACTTGGTTGTCTTCCAGGAGCTTCTGCGCATATTGCAGCCCCTCTTGTGCCACGCGAATACTTTCCTGGTCGGCCAGGAGGTCGTAGTAAGTGGTCATCACGGCCGCCGCCGCGGCGATCACGTTCTGCCGGAAGACACTCATGGAGTATTTCAGATTGTTCCGACCGATGCGGATAAACCTGCCGTTGGCGCGAGCGCCAAAACCGTTCAATAAGTTCTGGCTAAAGCCTACGGAAAGGCCCGAGACAAACTCCGGATTGAACAGGCTGGTCGTGGTGTTTGAGGATAGACGATAGCTATACTCGTACACGCCAAGGCTTGTACCGGTCAGAAAACCCTGGCTGTACCCTGCTTGAAACACCGCCTGGTGAGTGGTCTCAATCGGCACACCGCTCACCACCGTGTAGTTCAGGGGCGTGATGGCATCGCTCCAGCCATAGCCGACGGAAAAATATGGATCGCAGCATGGCGCTGAACCCACGCTGTTGATCCCGCCTCCCAGGGTGCCCCCCGCGCCACCACCGCCACCGGAGCCGCCACTGCCCACACCTCCGCCAAGGCTGCCGGAAAAGAGAGTGGTGGACTGATATGAGCCCGCCACACCACGTGTCGCGCCACCCCCCTTCGCGCGCAGCAAGTCCGTCTGGGCAATGGGCAGATTGTACCGCGCCACGGCGATGTCCAAATTGTTTTCCAGGGCCAGCGCAATGGCGTCATCGAGTGCCAACCTCAGTTTGCCGTCGACAATCAGATCTTGAAGCCGCGGCGAGTTGTCCAGGCGCGGGTCGGGGACGAAGGGGGTGGAGTAGGGAGAAAAAACGTTGGGAAAGCTGCGGTTGTTCGAGTAGTCGAAGCTAGTCGCTTCACCACGCGTCGACGCTCCTCGGGCTTCTTGGCAGGCCGCGGGCTCGGGGAAAAGCAAAACCAGGAAAGCAACTGTCGTTAGTAACCGCCAAAATGGCGTTCTTATCATCATGCTCGCTTCTCCGATCAGTTTTTGAGTCCTCTTGCATAGGACCTCAAATGCACTCTTACTGCCATCCCCGGAATGCTAGCTACATCCTTTATAATCAGTGCGATGCGAGTTGTTTGCGGTATCCCGCCAGGCCCTCAAGGCGTTCGGTTTTGGGATTCTGATGGCCGGAATCGAACAGTTGCAGCCGCTTCCGCAAGTCGATCCGACGGTGGCGCTGCGGTATGAATAGGTGTCAGGTGTCGGGTGCCACGTGTCAGCTATCAGGCGTCAGCGGGCAGCTACGGGAGAAGTCGCCGGCCGCTCGCTGATGGCTGACAGCTTGCCATCCCGGAAAGTATGGAGATCGGTTAAAGTAACGAAAGGAATGGTACGCCCGGGGTGATTCGAACACCCGACCCCTTGCTTCGTAGTAAGTGGGGTGCTGTGATTCTGAGGGTCACGGAGTGTTATGGCATGTACCCTAACCCAGCTTAACGCCTCAACTTATCCTGTCCTCGGCTCTCTTGGTAGCTCTCCGTAACATTCGGTCTTCCTGTGTGGACGAGACCTCATTCATGTGGACATTCGTGTGGACGGGCCTGCCAGGGGATTGTCGCGCTGTGCTGCCGGTTCAGTTTACTGGTAGTTCGGCAGATTCTTTCAACTCCGGCTCGCCTGACCGATCAAGCGCCGCCACGGCTGTGCGTTTGGCTTCCATACGAATGTGCGAATAGTGTTGGAGCATCTCCTTAGAGACGTGTCCAGCGATGGACATGATCACATGGTCGGGAGCGCCCGACTCGGCCAGCCGCCTGATGCAGTGGTGACGCAGATCGTGGATCCTTAGCCAAGGTAGGCCCGCCTTCTCCCTAAGCGATTCCCAAGCAGAACGCCAACTGGTCGCCGGCCTCGTGGGATCGTAACCGCTGCCAGCCGGGGACTCGCCGTTCTTCGTCTGACGGAATCGGTAGAAAGGAAAGAGGTAATGTTCGGGATTCGTTCCTCCCAATATCCGGGCCCTTTCGATCAGCCGAACGAGGGCCCAGGTAGCTGCCTTGTCCAACGGGGCGATACGACAGCCGGCGTCAGTCTTCGTCGAAGACCTTCGGATGGTCATTGTGCGCTCGACTGGGTCGACGTCGGCCAACCGCAACCCCCTGATTTCTTCGCCTCGCGCCGTCGTGTGAGCCGCGAGCATGGCAGCGTTGTAGGCAACGTCCCAATCTGGATTACTGGACGCTACCTCGAAAAGGTGCATCTCCTGTTCAGGACTCAGTGCGCGTCCCGGGCCTCGCTTGTTCTCCGGCAGAGGCTTGTAATCATCTGCCAGCCGGTTCCAGGTTTTTGCCCTGCGCAGAATCATCCTAAGGATCTTCATTTCCACATTCACCGTGCGGGGGCTAACAGTGCGGGCACGGCGAAGACGATAGGCCTCAATATCGTGCATCGTAATGTCACCCAACCTTTTGCCGCAGAACCCTTTTAGCAGGGACCGTAGCAAGTACCGTTCGCTATCGTACGTGCGGGCGGACAGCGTGTTCGTCGCAACTTGTTGTTCACGGACCGCCAGCCATTGCGCCGCCGCCTTGTCGAACGGCCACTTGGCCATGTCCGAAGGCAGCCGACCTTCGTCCTGAGCCTCTAGAGCTTTCTGGCGCACCTTCTTGGCTTCCACGTAACTGCGCGTCCGGGTGGACACCTCGCGCCACCGGCTCCCGATCTTGAGGCGGTAGTGCCAAATTCCCCTCCGCTTATGTAGCCCGTCATTATCCCGCCTCATTGGTTTCCTCCCTTTTTCGATCTCGGGCGTCGCTTACCGCTCCTAGGGGGCCGCCCGCCCATCTTCGCCCACCGCGACAGCTCCTCTTTGGTGTGCCTCTTCGCTCGCGTCGAGCCACCCCGCCGACCCCATTCCTGCCGTTGCTCCAGCGTCGTCCGTACGGCGCGAGCTTCACCCCCAAGCCGCCCAAGAGCTACTGCGTGAGGATTCTTCACGTCTCCTGCCTTAATTAGCGCTAAATATGTTTGTCAAGAGAAAAATGGCCTCGGGTTACGGCCCTTCCTAGCTCCTCGTTCGGGCAAGAGGAAGCGCCCGCTGCTCAAGCTCAGTTGTGGTGTCTGCCCTTGCGGACAAACGTTCGGTTTGCGCCTTCAACAACAGTACGCGGAGGCTAGCGCATTTCTAGTGCACGTCGGGGGGAGCCCACTTCAGGGTGGCACGCTCTATGTCGAGGCTTTGTATCATGGGGAAGAGGCTCAGGAAACCATGACGATTACTGCAATCACTGCGACGCCGACCGGCACCACGAAGGCGAGAGTTGGCGACAGAGGAAAGCGTCGGATGAGGAGACCGCACGTGAGGACTGTGAGGACTGGGGGCAGAACGAAAGCGGCGATGCGTTTCAGGCTTTTTACGAGATTCTGGGCAGACCAAGTTCCAACGGTTGGTCCACAACGATCGCATCGGCTCGCGACGGAGACAGCATGAGCCCCAAACGTGTTTTGACGCGCGCTGGCAAAACGGCCCAAACTGATACCGCTATTGAAGCCAAGCTTCGGAGGTCTCCGAGAAGGCCGGTTAACTGCCTAAGAATGAGGTAGGGGGGGAGAAAGCCGGCGGGTAGCAAAAAGGGCAGCACGAGTTTGTCCACCTGCGTTTCCAGCATTCAACCCGGTCAAGGGGTTCTCGACGAGGGTGGGCACGACATGCCAGGAGCCGTCGTTCGGCACTAGGGATTCAGGGACACGGACCTCGCCCGGCACCGCCGTCCACAAATTCCCCCGCGCATTGACCGTGGTCAACCGCTAGGCATCAGACCCAATCTTCGAATTTGCGTCGCCAAATCCACAATGGGTGCAGTGGATTCGTTGCGGACTTTGCTCAAATGCAACCCGCAGGATCAAAAGATGGCGGCTGGGTATATACTGAAGCGAATCCGGAGTCCAAAATGAAATTCCGGGTCAGAGCGTGATACGGGAGGATTGCAGATGAGTTGGCTGTCTTTCTCTGGTTTCGTTCAATTACTGCTCTTGCTTCTCAGTACCCTCCCAGTCGCAGTGTCGGCTCAATATCCTGCCACAAGCGTTGCCAAAAGTCTCGCTCAGGCTCGCCAGTTGATCCAGGCGGGAAATACTACTGAGGCGCTGGCCCTCCTTGACAAGGCCCTTGAGGAAACCACAGAGATCGAGAGTGAGAATCTGGACTTAAGAGAAGAACTGCTCTTTGAAGCGGCCGGCGCTAATCTGGAATTCGCCCAGACCCTTTCCAATCCACCTCAATATCGCTTTTATGCGGAGAAAGCTCGTGCACGGCTTTTGGACTACGTCGCATGGTTTAAGGGGCTTTCGCCTGCCAATGTGAATAAGCTTACTAGGAACCGCATAGAAACGGTCACTGCATTCCTCGGTAACGCCGATATCCGAATGGGGGATCAGAGAAAGCTCTTTGAAGACTACGGCAATATCCCCAACGTAACGTTTCTGGGGCCTGATGCTATCGAACTTTGGAAGAGCACTCTCTACACGTGCCCCAATTGGCAACCGGTTTCCTCGGAGGAACGTGGCGATCCCAAGCTCCGTCGCCGAAAGATCTGCTCGGATACCTGTACGGAAGACTGGCGTGTGTATGCCTCGACACTAGAGGAGTGGGCCAAGGTTTTTTACTTGCGGGCGACCGTGCGGGAAAGCAAATTGCGAGACGCGAAACAGATCAAGCAAATAGCGGAACACTGTCCGCAGCTATAGAGGAAGACTATGAATGTGAGCACTGTGCGACGAGCGGCAAGCCTGGCTGTGGGACTTATCGGGGCCTGGAGCGCGACGCTGACAGCACAGGTTGGAGCTGTAGCTTTGAAAAGTCTCCAGGCGCTCCCGCAGGTGACCGCCTCAACGACCCAACACAATCGTTCCGTGGGCGCAGCACTCGACATCCGCGTGCGGGTTGCCAACCTGACCGAGTCTGACATCACTCTCGAGAAGGTTGAGGTTTTCATGCCGGGGGAGTTCTTGGCGGCGCGAGAAGGTGGAAGCCCTCCGGCGCAAGAGCCGAAACCTTCGAGCAAACTTCTTCACCCCGGCGGCGTACAAGCTTTCTTGTTCACCGTTCCGCCGGGCAGCTTGCGCTGGGTCACTCAATGGGCAAATCCCCAACTCCTTGCCTTTGTCCCAGGTGAGTACGACGTGGTCGTTCGCACTCACTTCCAAGTCCCTCCGGCAGGGGTTGAGAGTGTGGATGAAACCCTGAAGGTCAGCTTCGAACCTCCGCTAGGTGTCTTAGTTTGGGGCGGCGTGGCAGGGGCGGTTCTGCTTGCAGCTTTTGTTTGTACGTACCGCTATTTGCGGCAGACACCAAGGACCACTCTTACGGTCGCTATTCTGCAGGCCCTGGCGCTGGCCGCGGGCGGTGCGGTCTCAGCTGCCGTCGCGATCATCCTGCTGGATCGCCTCAAGGGAGTCGAATTGCCTGTCAACGTCACGGTCAAGGATTTCTACGGCGGCATTGTGATCGGTCTCTTTTCGTACAAGATTGGCGATTCGCTCTATACCCAATTCTTTGGCACAGCAACCGAGTCGCCTTCCCCACCAACTCCACCAAGTCCCGCCCCAGTGGCCCGGGCGACTCCGCCAACTCCCGCGCCGGTGGCCCCATCAACTTCGCCGGGACCCTGAGAGGAAGGACATGTGAACCCCTAGTCCCCCGTCTTTGAAGTTTCTATATATTTGTTGACATTTCGGACGATCTGGCTGGCGCTGGGGGCCCAGGCGCGCGACGTGCTGAGATTGGTGGTTGGGCACGGAATGGTTCTCACATTAATTGGCATGGCCATTGGGTTAGCCGGCGCGTTGGGAGCGACCCGAGTTCTTTCTAGCCTACTATTTGGCGTCAGGCCGACCGATCTCGTGACCTTCGCGGGCGTCTCGACACTGCTGGCGGCGGTGGCGCTGCTGGCCAGCTACATCCCAGCGCGCCGGGCCACGAAGGTCGATCCCATGGTGGCGCTGCGCTATGAATAGGTGTCAGGTGTCGGGTGCCAGGTGCCAGCTATCAGGCGTCAGCGGTCAGCTACGGGAAAAGTCGCCGGCCGCTCGCTGATAGCTGAAAGCTGACGGCTGACAGCTTCTCTTCTCAAAATGATGCAATGAATGAATGGGACAATATCCTGCTAGTGCTGAGTCCGGCTCGGGTCCAGAATCGGGAGGCGCTTGAAGTAGGACCTGTAGAAACCACGGTCTCGGCTGAGCAATTGATCCGCCTGGCAAAAGGCGTGCGCTCCAATCAGGAAGTCTGCTGCCACCCTGGCTCGTTGTCCGCCTTGTTGCCGGTACGCTTTCCAGGCTTTGCTGGCCTTAAGGGCGGTTTCCATGGTGATTGCGTCGAAATCAACTCCCAGGCGATCCATGGCCTCGCGGGCAGCGATAGGAGTGGGAAAGAATCCCGCCACCTCCGCCCAGACGACCTCGCACGCCACCAAGCGCCCGCGCGCAATCGCGGCACGCGCCGCCTGCTTGGAGAGGGAGCCGAAGGTAGGGTCAGCGCCAAAGATATCAAGGAGGACGCTGGTGTCGAGAGCGGTGATCATTCTTTCCCAAGCTCTCCACGCAGCGACGCTATGAGTTGGTCTGTCGGGCGGCCCAGGTCGAGAATCCCAAAGACCTCCTCGACGGGGTCACCCGATTCCGACTTGGTGACGACCATGCGCCCGCGCTCTTCCTCTACCTGCAGGGCTTGGCCGGGGCGGATCCCCAGCCGCAGGCGGAGGGCTTTAGGAATGGTTATCTGCCCTTTTTCCGAAACAACAGTTTTCATACACATATTGTATGAATTCCTACCAAATCCGTCAAGCCCGAGTGCCCGCTGGCTGAGGTGAAAGAGAATGGATAGAAAGATTGACGCATCGACGCATTGAATCATTGCAAGGCGCGTGCAGGTTTTCGCAATGAATCAATGATTCAATGAAGCAATGTTAATGAAGCTCTCAGCTCTCAGCTCTCAGCTCTCAGCTCTCCGCCCTCAGCCGTCAGCTAAGGGAGAAGTCGCTGGCCGCTCGCTGATAGCTGATGGGTGACGGCTGACAGCTCGCCATCCCGGAAAGTACTCGGTTAAAGTAATGAAAGAAATGGTACGCCCGGGGTGATTCGAACACCCGACCCCTTGCTTCGTAGGCAAGTGCTCTATCCAGCTGAGCTACGGGCGCACAGGGCAGGTGATGGGATGGTTGCAGCGTCTCGAATAGCGGGTCAATGTCAACCACCCTCCAAACACACCTTCACCTGTGTCCATTGTGCAATGAGGCTGTCGCCGTGTCAATCCAGGATTAGCCCCAACCGGGGATACCGGAGAACCCGAAGAGGAGCACCATGGATCGGTTGAGCTGCTCAGCGTGACATCCGTGCACTCCTCTGCCCTTCTGTCATTCTGAGCGCAGCGGAGCGGAGCGAAGAATCTCGCCCTGGATTTTTCCGCCGACAAACAGCAGGGCGAGATGCTTCGCTGCGCTCAGCATGACAGTGCGCGGGCGCTCTCGCGAACGTTCTAACTAAACACGGCACTATTGCCCTGAGGGTTGTGGTATAGTCGGCAAGAATCCGGAGGGGATGAATCAGCATGCCAATCGTGGAGCAGATTGAAAAGGACTTGGTTGCCGCCATGAAAGCGAGGGAAGAGCTAAGGCTCTCCGTCCTCCGCATGGCGAAAGCAGCCCTCATGAATAAGAAGGTTGAACTCGGCAAGCCCGTGGGAGATCCCGAGGCCCTGGCGGTTCTCCGCACGCTCATAAAGCAGCGGCGTGATTCCGTGGAGCAGTTCCGCAAGGGCGGGCGCGACGACCTTGCGGACAAGGAAGAAGCCGAGATCAAGATCATTGAGAGTTACTTGCCGGCGGGCGCAAGCGAGGAAGAAATTGACGCCGCAGTGGCTGCTGCCATCCAGGAGACGAGCGCCATCAGCGCCAAAGACCTGGGCAAGGTGATGAAGGCTGCGATGGCAAAGCTGGCGGGTAAAAGCGTGGACGGTAAGCATGTGAATGAGAAAGCTCGCGCCAAACTCGGCGCGTGAGGGCAGCTTTCAGTCGTCAGCTTTCAGCTATCAGCAATCCATTGCTGAGCGTCATTTTTCCTAACGCCCGACTAAAGGGGAACAAACGCGGCGCTCACACTCCCGCGCCAAATGCAAAGGGCGGAGGTCGCGCCAGGCGGGTTAGCTTCGATTGCCACCTCGAGGAGACTCATGGCCACTCAATCGCCACAAGAAAGCCAAAAAGCTGTATTTCGTCCCTACGTGCCACCCGAGAAGATAATCCCCGAATTCACACTGCGCGCAGTCATCCTGGGCGCCCTGCTGGGCATCGTCTTCGGGGCGGTCACTGTCTACCTGGCGCTGCGCGCCGGGCTGACGGTGAGCGCCTCAATTCCCGTCGCGGTGCTTTCCATCAGCATCTTCAAGTGGCTGGGGCGATCGACTATCCTCGAAAACAACATCGTGCAGACGGCGGGTTCGGCGGGCGAATCCATTGCTGCCGGTGTGGTTTTCACCTTGCCGGCGCTGATTTTCCTCGGCTATTCGCTCGGTGTTTCGGATATCCCCCGCGTTCTGCTGCTGGCACTCGTGGGCAGCGTGCTGGGCGTCCTTTTTGTGATTCCCTTGCGACACCAGTTGAATGTGGTGGAGCACGGCGCGCTGACCTATCCCGAAGGCACCGCTTGCGCGGACGTGCTCATCGCGGGCGAAAAGGGCGGCAGCTTCGCTGGAAAGGTCTTTGCCGGTTTCGGTCTGGGGCTTGTTTACAAGTTTCTGAATGAAGCCTTGCTGTTCTGGCGGCCACGACCGATCTACCAGCCGGGGTGGTATCCCGGGGCCACCCTGGCGGCGGACGTCACGCCGGAATACCTGGGCGTGGGTTACATCATCGGCCCGCGCACGGCGGGGATGATTTTTGCCGGCGGGGTGCTCTCCTGGCTAGTCATCATTCCCATGATCAAGTTCTTTGGAGCGGGGATCGAGCATCCCATTTTCCCCGGCACTGTCCTGATCCGCGACATGGATTCCTTCGCCCTCTGGCGCGCCTACATCCGCCCCATCGGCGCCGGCGCCGTGGCTACGGCGGGGCTTTTCACTTTGGGCCGCACGCTGCCTACCATCGTGCGCGCCTTGCGCTCGACCCTCCAACAGTTGCGAAAAGACCAAGGCGGGGCGGAGCCCGTTGCCGCCATCCGGACGGAAAGAGAACTGCCGAGCACCGTGGTGTTTGGCGGCTCGCTGGCGATGATCCTGATCGTGTGGGCCGTACTTGCCTTCCGAATCAATCCCGGGGTCAGCGGAAACCTGGTGGCGTCCGTCCTGGTGGTGGTTTTTGGTTTCCTTTTCGTGACCGTGTCGGCACGCATCGTGGGACTGATCGGAGCCTCCGCCAATCCAATTTCCGGCATGACCATTGCAACCCTGATGCTAACGTCCCTGCTCTTTGTCGCCGCGGGTTGGACCTCCGGCGCTTACCCTGCCGTGGCGATTTCCATCGGTGGCATCGTGTGTATCGCCGCGGCGGTGGGTGGAGCGACTTCGCAATCGCTAAAGACAGGTTTCCTGGTGGGCGCGACTCCCCGGAGCGCGGAAATTGCCATGATCGTCGGCGCGCTCACCTCCGTTCTGGTGATTGGATTCACTTTGGTTCTGCTCAACCGGGCCTACACGCGGGTTGAGCCGCTCGCCTTGCAGAATGTCGAGATGACAGCGGAGATGCGCGTGGTGGGCGAGGCTTCACAAAACGGCAAGAACTATCAGGTGATCAACGTCATCGGCTCGCATGCCATCCCGGACGGCCGCTACTACTACGATCCCGCCGATAAGCAGATTGACTTCCAGGAGCGCGTGGGCATCGGCTCCGAGCGCCTTCCCGCGCCCCAGGCCGTGCTGATGAGCACGGTCATCAACGGCATCCTGCGCCACAGCCTGCCTTGGGGACTGGTGCTGCTTGGCGTGTTCATCGTGGTGGTCATGGAGCTCTGCGGCGTGCGTTCGCTGGCGTTCGCAGTGGGTTCGTATTTGCCCATTGCCACCACCGCGCCCATCTTTATGGGAGGCGTGGTGAGTGGGCTGCTCCAGATGAATACGAAGCGCCAGGAAGGCGAAGTCTCCAGCGGCGCCTTGTTTGCTGCGGGGCTCATCGCCGGCGGCTCCATCGGGGGCTTGATCCTGGCCGCGCTGGTGGGATTCGAGCTAGACCAAAAAGTCGCCATCGGAAGCAAGTTATGGCCCGGGCTCGCAGGCTCCAGCGTTTTCGGCTTGCTGATTTTCCTGGGGATGGCCGGAGCGCTGTTCGGCGTGGGCCGGAAGAAACTGGAGTAAAGGCTAAAGGGTGAAGGGTAAAGGATAAAGGGTAAAGGACACCCCTTGGCCTTTTTTATCGTTTAGCCTTTACCCTTTAGCCTTTACCTTCCACCCTTAAGTTTTTAGCTTTTACCCTTTATCCTTTAACCTTTCGACACCTGTCACCTGTCACCTGCACTTCCGGCCCGCTCTTGTGGTACGCTTCTGATGATGCCCCGTTATCGGCAAGTCTCGTACTCATTCGGTCCGCCGCTCACGCCGGTGGTCAAGCGATTGATCATCATTACGACGGCGGCCTTTGCGGTCACCTACATTCCCCAGCAGATATTTGGTTGGAGCGCGCCCTATGCCTGGTTGGCGCTCCAACCCTATGATGTCCTCCACCGCTTGTATGTCTGGGAACTCGCCAGCTACTTGTTTCTCCACTGGGGCTTTTTTCACATCCTCTTCAACATGTTTGCGCTCTGGATGTTCGGGTCAGACCTCGAGAGCCTGTGGGGTGCCCGCAAGTTCCTCTATTATTACTTCCTAACTGGGATCGGGGCCGGGATCTTTGATGTGTTGCTGAGCACAGTTTTCCCTGGCAGCACGGGCGCGGCCACGGTCGGCGCCTCCGGGGCTATTTATGGCCTTTTGCTGGCCTATGGCATGCTTTTCCCTGATCGGCCAATTTACCTCTATCTCATCATCCCGATCAAGGCGAAGTGGTTCGTGGTGATTATGGGAGTAATCGAACTGGTTAGTTCCTTCGGCACCCCCGGATCGGGCATCAGCCACGTTGCGCACCTGGGAGGAATGCTCTTCGGCTTTCTTTACCTCCGCGGCTGGAGCCTGCCTTACACCCTGCAACTGCGGTATCATGAGTGGCGACGCGCCCGGTTGCGCGGCAAATTTGAAGTCTACATGCGAAAGCAGGAAAAGAAGGACGAATCCGGCCGCTGGATTAATTAGCGTGATCCCGCCTAACCCTGTCAACCCCGAAATCTACGCGTAAGGCCGCCGTCCCTTGCCCGTGGATCGAGGAAGCGCCGCAGGCGCTCTGGAGTGCGGTCCGCCGCGGCGGACTGCCGCACTCCAAAGCGTAATCACTTCTCCTCGACAATCGCGAGGTCCCAGGGTTTAAGCGTAATCGACTGTGACGGGGCCACCGCCGTCTGACCCAGCAAATCCCGACCCGCACCGTAGGGATATACAAAGGTCTGAGTTTCACTCGAGTAGTTCAGGTAATAGTGGATCGTTTTGCCTTGGCGGTTTACGCCATGTTTGACGCGCACGGGCTGGGGTAGCTGCTGGTCCGGGCCGCTCAAGCCGGCGAGTTTCAGCACGTCCAGCAGCACTTTTTCCTGGAGCTCCGGCGAGAGGAGGCTGCCTTCGTAGGTCAGCGTGCCTGCGCCGAAATGGTTACGCGTGATGGCCGCATACTTTCCAAAAAAGGGATGGTCGTAATAGGCCAAGGGCTGCGCGCCTTCCAGGATCAGCATTTCGGCCCAATCGGAGACCCGGTTGTCAGCGCCCGCCTGGAACGGGTCACCCTTAAGCGCCACGGGCTGCCGCAAGTTCGAGAACTCCTGGTAGCGGAAGCCTGCCGCTTTCCGCAAAGGTCCAGGCGCCATCGACCAACGTACCGTTGAGTACTCGTTGCAGAAGCCGCTCTTGAACGCCATGACCACGTGGCCGCCCTGGTGGACGTAGTCGGCCAGTTTGTTCAGCAAGTCGTCGCTCGCAATGTAAAGCGGAGGGACAACGATCACTTTGTAGTTTGAAAGGTTCGTGCTGTCAGAGAAGATGAAATCGACCCCGACATTCAGCTTGTACAGGGCACGATACATTCCGGATAGGATTGAGCGGTAGTCCGCGTGGTCGCTGAAGGGCATGAACTGGATGCCGTAATAGGAATCATCGCTGTAAAGAATGGCGACCTTGTTGGGACGCTTGACATCGACAATTTCCGGCCCCACGCGCTCCAGCTCATGCGCCGTGCGGCTGACCTCCGCATAGGCGCGATTGGGTTCGAGGTCGTGGGCGAGGACGCCTTTCCAATACGTTTCCTGGCCGTAGTGGATGGAGTGCCAATGCCAGTACTCCACCATGTTTGCGCCGGAAGAGGTGTGCGTGTAAACATCCAGGCGGAGCTGGCCGTCGTAGGGAGGATATTGATTTTTTGAGTCCCACCCAATCGTCTGCGCGTTGGTCTCCGTCACCAGGTAGTTGGTCTGCTTGAGCGAGCGGGTGTAATCTCCGGCCATGCTCGGAGATTCGCCGTCGTAGCAGTCCTGCGTGTCGTGATAGGGATTGGCCGCCAAAATATCGAGTGAGCGGGAGATATCCTCTTCATTCACGTCGGGGCGCGGCGGACCCGCAAGGTCTTGGGTGACGAACTGGTCGGGCCGCTTGTACTCGTTCACCAGGGCAGCCTGCCAGTTCAGGAAGTCGGTGGTCAGCGACTGCTGGTATCGCTCCCACTCCAGTTTCCAGCCGGGATTGAGAATTCCGTCGCGGGGCGGCACTTCGGTCCAGTCGTAGAGTCTCTGCCCCCAATAGTTCAGCCCCCAAATCTCGTCCAGCTTATCCACGCTTTGGAATTTGGCGCGAAGGTAATTGACAAACCCCACTTGCACACCGAGGTTGGCAACGCCCGCCGACGAAGTTTCGTTGTCGATTTGATAGCCGATCACCGCAGGGTTGTCCTTGTAGTGCTGGGCGATTTTGCGAATCACGCGCTCGCAGTAGTAGCGATAGGTGGGATTCGACAGGTCGGTATTCTGACGCAAGCCATAGGTGATGGTCTTGCCGTCCAGCCGGGTGACGACGATTTCCGGATGCTTCTTGTAGAGCCACGCCGGAATGGAGTAGGTCGGCGTCCCCATGATGACCTTGATCCCGGCCTTGTGCATGCGCTCCACCACGCGGTCCATCCACGCGAATTCGAAGCGGCCGTCTTCCGGTTCCCACAAACCCCAACTGGACTCGCCCATGCGAACCACCGTGAGGCCAGCCTGCTGCATCAGTTGGGCATCCTGCTCCAGCCGCTCATAAGGCATGTACTCCGTGTAGTACGCAGCGCCGTAAAGGATGCTCTCCATCTCGTTGGGGGCGAAAGCCGGCTTGGCTTGAGACCATGCAGTGTTGGGGGCTAGGAACAAAAAAATGGCGGCCATGGCGGGAATTAAGCTTTGCAGAATTCGCTTCATTTCAACCTTCCTCCATCGAATTATTGAAAGCAACGGGCCAGGTTTCGTAATTCTACGCTCAATAAGCGCCTACGGCGATTTTAGATTTTGGATTTTAGATTTTAGATTTTGGATTGTACGAACCTACCACCTGCTGATCCCATGCGGCGCGCGGCAGACGGAATGCTGAAGGTGGCAAGTAGTGTTCTCCTCACCTATCAAATACTGCCTACTGAACTCTTGACCGCCGACTGTCGACTGTCGACTTGTCGGGCAGCATTGCGAATCTCAGGTATGTTCCGCCAGAGGGCGACTATTCATTAATTTCGAAATCGCCTTGCGAGCCTTCCGCCGAGCTGGGACCGACCCATACGGTAACCCGCGCCGGTTCCACCACCTCCTTCATAGCGATATTCCAGAATGCCAACTCGTCGCGGCCAATTGTGAACTCAACACGTTTCGATTCACCGGGAGCCAACGCGATTCGGCGAAAGCCCTTCATTTCACGGACCGGGCGAGCCACGCTCGTACCCTGCTCGCGAATGTAAAGCTGCACGACTTCCTCGCCGGAGCGGCCGCCCGTATTCTTCACTTCCGCCGATACGCGCAGCGGCTCGGCCTGCCCTGAGTTCAGCGCGCGGGCGCTCAGTGTTGTCTTGCTGAGCGTCAACGGGGAATAAGTGAACCGCGTGTATGACAGGCCGTAACCGAAGGGGAAGAGCGGCGAGTTCGGTTCATCGATATAGCGGGAGCGAAAGCGCTCGGCGGCGGTCCTGGGGCGATGGGTCAGGTCGATACCCTCGGCGGGCCGGCCGGTGTCGAGGGCGTTGTAGTACAGCGGTTCCTGGCCCACGGCCCGGGGAAAGCTGACGGTTAGCCTTCCGCTCGGGTTTGCGTCGCCGAACAGCGTCCGCACCAGCGCCGGGCCGGCCTGCACTCCGGGGAACCATGCTTCGATGAGCGCGCGGACGTGCGGAACAACTGGCGTCAATACCAGCGGGTGCCCATTAAAGAGGATAAGAACAATCGGACGGCCAGTAGCCGCAACCGCTTCCAGGAGTTTTTGCTGATTGCCCGGAAGATCCAAATGAGCTCTGGACCCTGCTTCCCCGCTGGAGCCGGCATCTTCGCCCAGCGCCAAGAGGACGAGGTCGGCTTGACTTGCAGCTTTTAGCGCCGCCGCGAAACCACTTTCGGAATTACCCCAAATGTCCGTCCCGCGCGCATAAGACAGCTTTATTTGACTGGCTGCGGCGCGCTCCGCCAGCGCCACGCGGAGAGTGACCACGTCTTTGGGGTTGCTTTCGGCGGTGTGCCACGGTCCGAGCATGTCTGGGGCGTCATCCGCCAAAGGCCCGATGAGCGCGATCGTCTGCACGCTGGAATTGACCGGCAGCGCGGGAGCGCCGCTCGCTATCGGTTCGTTATTCAGCAGGACAAAAGACTTTTCGGCCACGCTGCGGGCAACTTCAAGGTACTCAGGTTTGATGGCCACCGGCCGCGCTTTCTCCGGGGTGTAAGGACGATCGAATAATCCCAGCGCAAACTTAACGCGCAGAATGCGCCGCACGGCATCATCAACTGCCCCCTCAGGCACAGTGCCGGAATGAACCAGCTCGACAAGGTCCAGATAGAGTTTGGATTCCATGTCCATGTCCACGCCGGCAAGAAAAGCTTTGCGGGCAGCCGTCGGACCGTCGTTCGCAATGCCGTGCGCTATAAGCTCCTGGATGGCGGTGTAATCACTCACCACAAAGCCCGGGAACCTCCACTCGCCTTTGAGGATTTCCTTCAAGGTGAACTCATTCGCCGATGTGGGAACCCCGTTGAGAGAGTTGAAGGCGCTCATCAGGGTGACGGCGCCCGCCTCGACAGCCGCTTTGAACGGCGGTAAATAGACCTGCCGCAGCGTACGCTCCGACATGTCGACGGTGTTGTATTCACGTCCGCCTTCGGCGGCGCCGTAAGCAACGTAGTGTTTGGCGCAGGCCGCGATGGAGTCCGGAGCGTCAAGCTGCTTGCCCTGGTACCCGCGCACGTAGGCGCGCGCCATGGCCGCCCCCAGGTAGGGGTCCTCTCCAGCGCCCTCGACAATGCGGCCCCAGCGCGCATCACGCGCGATGTCCACCATGGGTGAAAACGTCCACCGGATGCCTGCGGCCGAGGCTTCCTCCGCCGCGATGCGCGACGCGCGTTCAACAAGGGCCGGGTCCCACGTGGCCGCCATTCCAAGCGGCACAGGGAATGTGGTGCGATATCCGTGAATGACGTCCAGCGCGAAAATCACCGGTATGCGCAGGCGCGATTTTCCCATCGCAACTTTCTGTAGCGCGTTGATCTCCGAGGGATTGGTGATGTTGTACAAGCTCCCGATCTCACCCCCTGCCACCGGCTCGGCCCAAGCGCCGCCACCTGTGCCGAGCCCAGTGATCCCGGCAGCCGCATCGCGTTGCACCAATTGCCCGACCTTTTCTTCCAAGCTCATCTGCTTGAGCAGCGCATCAACGCGTGCCTCAATTCGCGGATCATCAAGCGCCACAGGGGATGTCTGTCCAACAAGATGACTGGCAAAGAGGAATAGAAAAAAGGCCATCAGGCTCAAGCATGTCTTCTTATGAATCATCAAAGGTCTCCTTGGAATTCTTGCAGCACGCTGAAAAGAGATTGTGGCATGTCGTTCAAGGCGAAGCGAGTGGAAACGTCAGGTTTCAAAGGCAAAGGCGACCGTCGTCCGGTCAAAGCGAGGGACCAGCGACAAAAGAGCATGAGTGATTGAGTCATTTTTTCTGCGCCATCTCCCTGCCGCAATTTACTACTCCCCAACTCCTTGTTCAGGACTTGGCAAAGTGTCGGAGGGGCGCGCGAACCAGACGTAAAGGGTGGGGAGGAGAATGATGCTAATGAGGAGGTTGGTAATCAAGCCGCCGACATTCACGATGGCGAAAGGCCGCTGAGAATCCGAGCCAATATCGTGAGAGAGGGCCGCCGGCAGCAGGCCCAGGGTTGCAACCAACATGGTCATCATAATCGGCCGGAGACGTCGGATCGCGCCTTCCACGGCTGCCTCCATCACCGCCTGCCCACGTGCGCGGAGCTGATTGATATACTGAACCATGATTAGGCCCGTCTGCACGGAGACGCCGAATAGTGTGAGGAATCCAACTCCAGAGGAAACACTGAAGTGCGTTCCGGTAAAGAATAATGCCAGCAAACCGCCGATGGGGGCCATCCCTACGTTCAAAAGGATGAGAAGTGCCCACTTAAACGAGCCAAAGGCTGTATAGAGAATCAGCAGAATCAGCAGCAGAGTTATGGGAACGATGTACGCCAGCCTTTTGTTGGCACGTTGCTGGCTCTCGTACTCGCCCGCCCAATCCAGATGGTACCCCTGAGGGAGCTTGACCTTTTCATTCACTTCGCGGATGGCTTCCTCAACCGTGCTGCCGAGGTCACGGCCTCGTACGCTGTATCGGATGGCGATGTAGCGCGAGTTCGCCTCGCGGTAAATCATGGAGGCGCCATCTTCCACTTTGACGTCACAAAGTTGTGCCAGCGAAACACGTTCCCCCGAAGGCGCCAGGATACGTATATTCGAGATGTCTTCCACCGTCCGCCGGTAGGGTTCCTGATAGCGCACCATCAGATCGTAACGGCGCTCACCTTTCAAAATCTGGCTAACGGCTTTCCCCCCCGCGGCGGTCTCGACGGCGTCCTGTACATCCGACACGTTTATACCAAACCGGTCGGCTTTCGCGCGGTCTACGATGATGTTCACATTCGGCTGGCCCAGGACACGAAAGACCCCCAGGTCGGCGACACCCGGCACCGTCCTCATGACATTGGCAATTTCCTCGCTTTTGGCCTCAAGTAATTTCAAATCGCTACCAATCAGCTTGACGGCGAGCTCACCCTTGACTCCGCTGACTGCCTCCTCCATGTTGTCCGCGATGGGTTGGGAGAATCCCCAATCGACGCCGGGGATCTTCTCAACCTCTCGGTCCAGGGCTGCGATGAGTTCCTCTTTGTCTCCGTGGAACTGCTTGCGCCACTCCCTTCGGGGTTTAAGGTCGATGAAGTACTCGGTGTTGAAGAAGCCCGTGGCGTCGGTGCCGTCATCGGACCGGCCCACCTGCGAGACAACCTGAGTTACTTCCGGGAATCGGGCGAAGGCAATGCGCGCCTGGTCCATGATCCGTTCGCCTTCATCGGGGCCGGTGCTGGGAGCCAGCGTACCTCGGGCCCAGATGGCGCCTTCATCGAGGTGAGGCAAGAACTCGGAGCCGATCACACCGCCGAAAGCCAGGTAAAAGGTCAAGAGGAGAGCGGCCACGGCGCCGCTAACGGTCACCCAACGATGACGGATGCACCAGGGAAGGTCATGGCGATATCGCTTGGTGAGAAAGGCGAGCATCGGATTACGCCATTCGCTGGTCTGGCGGCGGAACAGGTAACTGGACAGCACCGGCGCGAGCAACAGAGAAAATAGCAGGGCGCCCAGCATAGCGAACGCCATGGTCCAAGCCATCGGCCGGAACAGGCGGCCTTCAACCCGCTGCAGAGTGAAAATCGGCAGGTAGGCAGCGATGATGATGGTGATGGCGTAAAAGACGGGGCGTTGGACCTCGTGCGCCGCAACACGGATCGCCTCTCCCATACCTCTCGAGCCGTTGCCGTTCGCGCGCATTTCGAGGCGGCGCAGGATATTCTCAACCATCACCACCGCTCCATCGACGACCGTTCCGAAGCCGAGTGCCCCGAGGGAGAGGAGATTGGCGGGAATGTGGCGGAGGTCGAGACAGATGGAAGCAAACAAGAGCGAAAAGGGAATGGTAAGGGCGACAATCAGAGCGCTACGAATGTTGCCGAGAAAGATAAACAAGATGACGACCACCAGGATGATTCCCTCGCCGAGGTTGTGAAGGACGGTGTGCGTGGTATACCTCACGAGGTCGCTGCGGTCGATGTGGGGAACAATCTTTACGCCGGGCGGCAACACGTGTTCGTTGAGGTACTTGACCTTGGCGTGCAGGGCCTCGAGGGTGGGAGCCGCATCGGCGTCTTTCCTGATTTGGACGATGCCCTCCACCACGTCGTCGTCATCGATCACCCGTCCGTCCTCGCGATGAATCGCCTTGCCGAGACGCCCGAGGCGAATCTTGGGACCTTGCACCACATCCGCCACGTCCCTCACACGTATGGGTGTTCCATTTTGTGCTGCGATCACGGTCGAGCCGATGTCGTCCGTATTCTTCATGAGCCCGATGGCGCGAATGTTGAAAGCCTGCTGGCCTTTTTGGATGAAGCTGCCGCCCGCATTCACGTTGTTAGCCGCCAACGCTTGCTCGACTTGGCCGATGCTCAAGCGATGGGCGACGATTTGGTTGGGGTCCACCTGGACTTGGTACTCGCGGGTGATCCCACCAAAAATGGAGACGGCCGCGATGTTGGGTACGGAAAGAAATTCCTTCACCATGACCCAGTCTTGCAGCGATTTCAGGTCCATGACGTCGATCATGGGGTTGCTGCTGGTGAGGGTATAGAAATAGATCTGCCCTACCGGGCTGAAGTCGGGCCCGATCTGGGGGCTAAGATTCTCGGGCAGGTTGACCAAGGTGAGCTTCTCCAACACTTGTTGGCGGTTGGTCAGATTGTTGGATTCATCGTCGAAGATGATGGTGACAAATGAAAGCCCCGAGAGGGAAATGGAGCGCAGGTGGGTGAGGTGGCCCACACCGTTCATCCGAATCTCGATGGGGATGGTCACCTGTTGTTCCACTTCTTCGGCGGCGCGGCCGGGCCATTGCGTAATGACCCAGACGTACTTGTCCGCCACATCCGGGTAGGCCTCCACGGGCAAGTTGTGAAACGAGATGATGCCCCAAATCAGGAGGAGTACACCGATACTCAAGACAAGAAATCGGTTGCGCAACGCAAAATCGACGAGGTGCTTGATCATGTCTTTACTCTGTATCCGCGGCACTGGCGAATTGCAGGGCGTTGGCCACAATCTGGTCGCCGGGTGCAAGCCCCGCCAGGATTTCTTGCCAGCCGTCGCTGGAGACGCGACCCGCCTGAACTTCAATCCTGCGGAAGCGGTGGCCGCCTTCTGCGCGAAACACCCAATCCTTGTCGTGGAGGCGAAGCACGGCTTTGGCGGGCACGACGGAGCGGAGCTGCTTGCTCTGGGAGCGGAACGTCGCGGTGGCGAACATGCCGGTCCGCATCAGACGGCGCTCGTTATCCAATTCCAGACGCACTTTGGCGGTGCGAGTGCTCGGATCGAGCACGCGGCTGATGTTGCTGATGCGCCCTTTCAAAGCCTGGTCCGGGTAAGCGTTCAGCCGGACTTCCGCGAAGTCGCCGAGTCGGACTTGCGCGAGGTTGTTCTCATAAACGTCGCAAAGAATCCAGACGCGGGAGAGGTCAGCGATGGTAAAGAGGTTGGGAGAATTATCCATCGAGCGGACTCCCGTACCGCCGGTGATGTTCTGTTCGACGATGGTCCCCGAGATCGGCGCCTTAACCTCCACGATGGGCGAGGGATGGCTCACGTCCGCGCCCAGCACGCGAACGTGTTCCGCCGCCGTGGCTAAATCCACCTTCGCCTTCTGCTCGGCATCCTCGGCGGCCTCCAAGTCGCGTTGCGCGATCGCCCCTTTGGCCAAGAGTGTCTCCGAGCGCTCCTGTTGGCGGCGGGCCAGCACCTCATCGGCCTGGGCCTTTTGATAGTCGGCCAAAGCCTGTGAAACATCCGGGCTGTTGATCCGCAACAGCACCTGGCCCTTGGTTACGTCATCCCCCAGCTTGGCGCGGATGTCCACCACGCGGCCTCCCGCCAGCGAAAGCACCGGGACCGAGCGGTTGACATCGGGCGTCACTACTCCATTCACCTTGAGCTCGTCGTAAGTAGAGCGCTGCTCAACTGTGGTCAGGGGAAATTGTTCGGGATCCGGCACCTCCACAATGGTGGGGTCCGGGGCTTTTTCAACCGTTACCGGGGGCGCATGGTCGGCGCTCGATCCGTGGCTGCAACTTGACGAAAGCCACGGAGCCAAGCAAGCGACAAGAATCAGAGCCGTTATGGCATGGGAGTGATTCTTCATGGGTCACCTTCCTGAATCTTTCCACCCGTCCAGCAAATGAACGAGCGCGGGCCTGTCCCTGATACCGAAACTGTGATTGCTGTCAAGAGATGAGCAAAAGTCAACCGCCGGCCTACGGGTTGCTCCTCAAGCAGCTCCGCTGAACACTCTCGAGCTCTGAGGGAGCGCGCGGCTTGGTCCAAATGCGGCTACCGCCGGCAGGCACACCCGTTGCGCCATCAATCCCGAGGGCAGCGTTAATGTTCGGCAGCCAGCTTGGTCGTTAAGGGAGGAAACAAGGCGGGGCTCTCGTTTGCGGCCAACCTGCGGCGCCCTTTTGAGGGCTGGCGGCGCCCAGAAATGGAAGGAGTCGCTCGAAGAGCAAGTTGTTGCAGAAATAAGACTCGTTGGAGAAATCAATACAAGATCGGTAGGACTGAGGAACAGTTGCTTTGAGTTCCTCCTGCGGAGTATTCGAGACGACCTTGGGGCCTTCGGTCCAGATAGCACGTGGATAGGCAGTTGGATCGGCTCGAGTGAATTGGCCATGGCCGTTGTTGATCCAGACCCCGACTGGGGCAAGCGCCCAAGCGCTCATGACGACCAGATCCAGGTCCCCATCGCCGTCCACGTCGCGGGGGATAAGACGCAGTCCGCCTTTTTCGGCGGAAACGCTGAAAGAACTCGGGCTGACACCCCTGGTGAGCTGAAGCTCAATTCGATACCGGAGCCCTTTCGAATCCCAACCCTCTGCCCGTACGATGGCGAAGTCGGGACGGCCATCCCCGTCCAGATCGGCAATAACGCCGCCTTGGTCCCACAGGAGAGGTGTGGTTTGCAGTGGCAAGGCTGATGGCGATAACGTTTCCGAGGCTAGGCACGCAGCCGACAATCCCCATAGTGCGCAGAGTGTTAGACCGGCCCGGCGAAAACTGCCAGACCGCGGGGCTGGCATGGAAGGCCTACGGCCAACCCTGGAGCCGCGCCCAGCCTGGTGAAGAGGCAGCATCCGCAGCAAGCACCCGAAAGCTCCTTGTCGATCCAACACAGAGCTACAGGTTACTCCAGGCGCGCAATGCGAGTCAACGCAGCTTCCGCACGGGTAGTGTCCTAAGAGTGTGTTGCTACCTTGTTAGCTAACAGGTTAATACAATAGAACTGATAGGAGCCCGAATCGCTGACGATCTGTGGGACATCGCTGAGCTTGTCAATAGTACTAAAGTTCCATTGCCCTGCTCCGAACTTACAAGAGAATCATGCTAGACTTAATGTGCTGCTCTCATCGAAGAGAAACGTGCTAGACCTGATGTGCTGCTCTCATCGAGATGAGAGAGCTAAGGAGTTTGGCTATGGCTAATTCAGTTGTGAGTATCCTCGCCCGGTTGCACCGCGAAGAGGAAGGCCAAGGCATGGTGGAGTATGTGTTGATTATCGCCTTGGTTGCTCTCGCCGCCACCGCGGGAATGACTACCTTGGCAACCGCCATCAACAGTGCTTTCACCAAGATTGGGTCGCTCCTCAGTTCGTACGTTTAGTGGCTGCTGTGGTCTGGACGGCTCAATTGCACCTGCTGGTTCCCAGGGTCAGTCGGTTCACCCACCGGGAGCGGCAGGTATGATACTTGCTCGTTGGTCGGGACGCCTGGCGGCTCGGGGCGGAGGTACTTCGCCGAGTGGCCGGGCATGGCTTTGCAGGACGGCGGTCCATTTTGAGGCGTGACGCACGCTCCACGATAATGGGCATATTATGCCGCGACTTGCTCCGTGGGTGGTCGTTCGGGTTGCCGGTCGGCAGATTTTCGTCGGCTGGTCCTCCTCTGGACGACATCACACGCGTTAGGAGGGTAGTTGTGGCCAATTCAGTTGTGAGTGCTCTCGCCCGGTTGCACCGGGAAGAGGAAGGCCAAGGCATGGTGGAGTATGTGTTGATTATCGCCTTGGTTGCTCTTGCTGCCACCGCGGGAATGGGTACCTTGGCAACCGCCATCAACAGTGCTTTCACCGAGATTGGGTCGCTCCTCAGCTCGTACGTTTAGTGGCTCCTTTCGTCTGGACGGCTCGATTGCACCTGCAGGTTTCCAGGGTCAGGCGGTTCGCCCACCGGGAACGGCAGGTATGATCCTTGCTCGTTAGTCGGGCCGTCTCGCGGCCCGTAAACCCCAATAAGATGCGCTAACACTCTGTCTCGCAGAGGCGGCAACGCACACGCCCGCACCACCATCCTGCATCAACCGGATGAGCAACAGCAAACTGGAGCACTATCCCCGCACGGGTAGTGCCTGAAATTTGTGTTGCTGGCACGGGTTATTCCCTTGAAACAAGGTGCAACAGCCAAAGTTTCGCCTCTACCGGCCCGTTCGCGGGTGGGCGGAGTTGGGTAGTGGGGCATTAGGGATGGTTCTTCTGGTCCTCACGTCATCGCACTAGCACCCATTTTTCAAACTGCACCACTACCGGCCCCCCACTTGACTTTGTGCCTCGTTGGAACTACTTTTGGTCTGGATGGGAAAGGGCATAGGCCTTTGTACGCGGATGAGGGTCAGGGTATGAAACAGCGGTTTACCATCGCAATCCCCATCGCTATGCTTGGAGCGTTGGTTTTTGTTTCGTCCGCAAGGGCCCGAAGCGGCATCGGGGCTAAACCAGCCCCTGCGGGTCGAGCGGCGTTGGGGGGCTCTTTCGGAATGGGTGGGAGAGGTGCATTCCGCCCCACTCATCCTATACACCCCATGTTTCGTGGTAGAGGACGTGGTTGGGGATGGGGATCGGGATGGGGATATGTGCCGTACTCGGACTACTACGATTACTCTGATTACGAACCGGCTATGACCGAAGCGCATCCGTGGGAGAGTGCTGCACAGCCCGCTCAGGCTGCACCGCCGGAGAGGCAGCCCCAATCCATCTTACTCGAAAGGCAGGGGGATCAATGGGTTCAGGTCACGGTTTACAGTCAGTCGCCCGCTCCGGCGCAACCTCGGCCGCCGAAAACCGTGGAAGCGACCCACCCGCACGCCGTTATGCCGAGCCGCAACGAAGCTGCCGAACCCCCTCGCGAGCTTCCCCCGGCCGTACTGGTGTTTCGCGACGGGCATGAGGAAGAGGTCAAGAGTTACACGATCATCGGTAAAACCTTGTACACGAGCGCGGATTACTGGACCACTGGCTCGTGGACAAGGGAGATCGAGATTGCCAACCTGGATGTTCCCGCCACCCTGAAGCTGAACCAGGAACGCGGTTCGAATTTCAGCCTGCCGTCCGGACCGCAGGAAGTGGTGATCCGACCGTAAGTTTCCGTTTTCGAGCTCGAGTTTCTTACCACTGACCTGGACGGCCGGGATCTTAACGGCAAAGTCGCCTCGCGTCCCTGATTCTCCCCACATTAGCAGGCTTATCGCTCAATCTCAGTTGCACGTGGTCAGGATTGGCTACCGCGTTCCCGTTCCTCGAACGGAGATTGACAGCGATTGACCCATTGATCCATTGAATCATTGATTCATCGAAAAAAACGAAGCAAGGGCCCTTCAATGAGTCAATGGATCAATGATCCAATGAGTCAATTGAGGAAGTCCTGGGCTAGGCATGTGGACACATTGTCTCTTGACAACCCCTCCCCGTTGTGGTAGCCTACTCATGTGAAAAGTCCAACCCGCGGGGAAGCTCTTTCCTCGCTAAGCTAAAACACCGCCCCAGGAGGAACCATGTCCTTACGCAAATCACCCCAACTTACGCCCAGGTTGCTCGCCGCCGCGCGCCGGAATGCGCAGCATTCCACTGGACCGCGCACCGCCGCCGCCAAGCAGAACTCGAAGCTCAATGCACTGAAGCACGGCCGCTACGCCCTGCCCGAAAACCTTCGCCTGTCCCGCCTTCGCGGGATGGCGCTGGGCGAAGACCCGGAGGAATTCCAATGCCTCAAGCAGGTACCCGTGGCCCCCGCCAAATTGTGATTCTGAATTGATTTTAAAAAGTGAACGAACTAAGCGGGGATGTCTATGAAAACAAAGGACCGCTGTGGGAAAAATGGGCGAGAAGCGGGAATGTTGTAGAAAAGGAAGGTAGTTACGCCTTGAAAGCGGGAATGTTGGTGAAAACAAAGGAGGTAGGTGGTATGTCGTAGGTGGTAGGTGGGGAAGAGCAGGTTTCAGGGGGTAGGTCGTAGGTGGCGGACGGTAGGTGGCAGGTCGTACGTGGTAGCTGGGGCCCGCCCCCCCCCCACACACCACCTACTACCTACCACATACGGGTAGGGGGCACGGTCTGTTTGCGGGAGCGGGAGTTGCGGGTAGTATGGCCGCGCTGCGAGACGCACCCACGTTTGACCCCTAGGTTTTTTATGATAGTTTCCAAGGAAGAAAAGTGATATGTTTCATTCGCAAGTTGATATGAGAATCCCAGCGAGTCCGATAGCAGCCAAAGGCGATCACATCGCGATGGCTCTTCAAGAATGTGACCCGCGGCGTTAGAGCGGTTCGTCGGGTGTGACCGGCCGGTGCCGCCCTCTTATCAATCTGGCAAATAGGCTGTGAGAAAGACAACGTAGTTGCTAAAGGCTCAAGGAGCAGAGTGAAGGTTCAAAGCTGGGAAGCTTGGCAGGGGCGTTCCGTACCCACTTGCGGTCCAAGAACTGTTTCAATCCTTCGCCATTCAGGTTTTGGGCAATTGCTCCTTGGCATGGGGTGCAAGGGAGAGTGGTGAGGTTCGCAAGGATCTCAGAAGACTCTTCCTGGCCCGGCTCGAAGCAAGTGTGTGTGAACAGGCTGCCGTTACGGGCTGCCCAAAATCTGGAGGAGTAAATGGCTCAGAGATTATTCGTGGGGAACCTTCCCCGCAGTGTGACCGATAGTGTGCTCAGCGAATTTGTGGTCAACGCTGGGTTTCAAGTAGTTTCCGCAGCGGTCATTCGCGACAAGATGACAGGCGAATCTAGAGGGTTTGGCTTCGTCGAGCTTGCCGATGAAGAAGACATGCAGCGGGCGATCCAGGGACTTAACGGACAATCCCTGGAGGGGCGGCCCCTCACAGTGAATGAGGCCCGGCCACAGCGCGCGGGATTCTCCGGCGGCCCCCATCGGGGTGGCGGTGGTCAGCGGGGTGGGGGCGGTCGCTTTGGCCGCAGGCGTGACTATTAGGGAGATTCTTCCGGTCTGTTGGATCACCGCACACCCTTCGTGATCGACACCTGTCGGCCAGGCATAGCAACCCCCATCTGCGACGGGCGTTTGTCCAGCCTGAACTATGCCTGGAGAGCAGGGGTGTGGCAACCGGGCTCATTCTTTTTCAACGAGCCAACCCCTAATATGGGATGTAGGGCCGGGGCTTGCCCCGGCCACGCCGTCCTGTCCCGCCCTGCGGGAGAGGCGGCCCTGCAGTCGAATTGCAATACTACCAACCCTGGTTCTCGGTTGACGCGGTACGGCGATCCAGATGAAGCAAGTGGTTACTTACAATGCCAGCCAAGGCCCAACGCGTCGCAGAGACAGAGCGTCGAAAACAAATCATTCGGGTCGCCAGGAAATTGTTTGCGCGCCAAGGTTTCAAAGCTGCAACCACGCGGCAAATCGCCCAGCAAGCCAGGATCAATGAAGCAATCATCTTCCGGCACTTCCCTCACGAGGAAGACCTCGACTGGACGATTATCGATCAACAAAACTAACTACAGGTGAAGTGGTTGGTAAAGTTAAGGAGAAAGTGAGGCATGGAGTCTGGCACCATCGATTACTCAAAAAGTCGTCCTGGCAGGACTCGCTCCTGCGTCCTAGAACCGGCTGTGCAACTTTTGGCCGCCACACTGTCGGTGTGCAATCACTGCGATGCTTTTTTGACCCGGCGAGGGGGATGCCACCCTAACAGACGGCGCGTCATGGTGGCTGTTTTGTTGGGGCTTTGTGTGTTCTGGTGGACGGGGTGCTCGAGCAAGAAAGCAGAATCACAAGGCATACCCCCCGGCTACTCAGTTCCTGTGACGACCGCAACTACGACCCTGAAGACCGTACCCATCCAGGTCCACGCCATCGGCAATGTGGAGGCGCACTCAACGGTCTCGGTCAAGGCCCAGGTGGCGGCGAGGGTTGAGAAGGCCTATTTCACCGAAGGCCAGGATGTCAAGAAGGGCGATCTCCTGTTTACATTGGATCGGCGCCCCTTTGACACCGCACTCCAACAAGCGGAAGCTAATCTGGCGAAAGATCAAGCCCAGTTAGAGAACGCCAAGGCGGAGGCGGAGCGTTACACGAAGCTTTTTCAGGAGGGCATTGTCTCGAAAGAGCAATACGATTCCATGCGCACGAACGCTGATGCCCTCGCCGCATCTGTGCGCGCGGATGAAGCGGCCATTGAAAAAGCCAGGATCGATTTGAGCTATTGCACTATCCAAGCGCCGATTGACGGCCGGACGGGCGCCCTGCTGGTCCATCCCGGAAATCTTGTGAAGGACAACGATGCCGTGCTGGTGGTGGTGAATCAGATTCACCCCATCTACGTCACGTTTTCCGTTCCCGAGCAGCACCTAGCTGATATCAAGAGATACCATGCCGAAGGCCCCCTTAAAGTTGAAGCCATCATCCCAACTCAGGAGCAGAACCCCGCCAAAGGCGTATTGACCTTTATCGACAATGCCGTTGACAACACCACGGGTACCATCAAGCTGAAGGGGACATTTGAAAACCCGGACAACCGGCTCTGGCCCGGTCAGTTCGTGAATGTTGCGCTCACCCTTACGACTCAACCTAATGCTGTCGTCGCCCCCTCACAGGCGGTTCAGACCGGGCAGGTAGGCCAATATGTTTTTGTCGTGAGACAGGACATGACGGCAGAATACCGGCCTGTGGTCGCAGGTGACAATGTCGCCGGTGAAACGGTCATCCAAAAGGGCCTGGTGGCAGGAGAAACACTGGTGACGGACGGCCAATTGCGGCTCGTCCCGGGCATGAAGGTCATGATAAAAAAGCAGTGACAGGTGACGAGTGACAAGCAGAAAAGCAGAAGTCAGAGATCAGAATTCAGGAGTTGGTTTTCGCAAACTTCCCCCCGCTCTTCCCTGACACCTGAAACCTGACACCTGGCACCTGCTCTTTTGCTCGTCACTCGTCACTTGTCACTCGTCACTGCCCTCAAAGCCATGAATCTTGCGGAACCTTTCATTCGGCGGCCTGTCATGACGACCCTGGTCATGCTGGGCATTCTACTTTTCGGTGTGATGGCCTACAGGTATCTGCCGGTGAACGACCTGCCCAACGTAGATTACCCGACCATCCAGGTCATGGCCAGCCTTCCGGGCGCAAGCCCTGAGACGATGGCCTCGGCGGTGGCCACACCGCTGGAGCGGCAGTTTTCCACGATCGCGGGCCTTGAAACGATGACCTCCGCGAGCACCCAAGGAGGCACGCAGATCACCCTGCAATTCGCCAGCAGCCGCAATATCGACGCCGCCGCCCAGGACGTCCAGGCGATGATTGTCAAGGCCCAGGGCCAGCTTCCTACCGGCATGCCAACCCCGCCCTCGTATCAGAAGGTGAACCCTGCCGATCAGCCGATTGTTTATATGGCGGTGTACTCCGACACGCTTCCATCCTCCACCGTAAATGAATACGCGGACACGCTCATGGCCCAGCGCATCTCGATGATCAGCGGCGTGGCGCAAGTCCAGGTTTTTGGCGCGCAGAAGTTTGCCGTGCGCGTGCAATTCGACCCTAAGGCGCTGGCCACACGCAAAATCGGCATTGACGAGGCCATGGCCGCGGTCCAGCAGGCTAACGTCAACCTTCCCACGGGGACGCTTTACGGGACCCATAAGTCTTTCGTCGTGCAGGCCACCGGGCAGCTCACGGAGGCCGCAGCTTACCGGCCGCTTATCGTGGCCTACCGCAATGGCTCCCCCGTGCGCCTGGAGGCGCTGGGCCGGGTGATTGACAGCGTTCAGAACGACAAAATCGCGAACTGGTATAACGGCAAGCCATCCCAGGTGATCGCCATCCAACGCCAGCCCGGCACGAATACGATTGAGGTAGTAAACAACATCAAGGCCCTGCTGCCCACTTTCCGCGCCGAGATCCCTGCTTCCATTCAAATGGCCACCCTCTACGATCGCTCGATATCGATCCGCGATTCCATCAACGACGTGAAATTCACCTTGTGGCTGACCCTGGGCCTGGTGGTTTTAGTCATCTTCATCTTTTTGCGGAATATTTCCGCCACCACCATCCCCAGCCTTGCACTGCCCATGTCCATCATCGGCACCTTCGGGGTGATGTACCTGCTCGGTTACACCGTAGATAACCTCTCCATGATGGCCTTGGTGCTCTCCGTGGGATTTGTGGTGGACGACGCAATCGTCATGCTGGAAAACATCGTTCGACACATGGAAATGGGCGAAGGAGTGTTTGAAGCAGCGCTCAAGGGCTCCCGGGAAATCAGTTTCACCATTCTCTCCATGACGCTCTCGCTGGCCGCCGTCTTCATTCCGGTTCTGTTCATGGGAGGGTTGTTAGGGCGCCTGCTTCACGAATTCTCGGTGACGATCATGTGCGCGGTGATCGTCTCCGGCATCGTCTCGCTCACCCTCACCCCGATGCTCTCCAGCCGCTTCCTGCGCTCCCCGAAAGAGCAAAGACACGGCCGCCTCTATCTCCTTTTCGAGCGCGGATTCCAGTCGATTCAGCGCGCTTACGATTGGAGCCTGAAGGGCGTCCTCCGCCACCGCTTTGCCACGTTGATGGCGTCGCTGGTCATTGTGGGGTTCACGGTGCAGCTCTTCCTTCAGATTCCCAAGGGCTTTCTTCCTAGCGAAGACTCCGGAGGGATGTTCGGCATCACCCAGGCGGCGCAGGGGATTTCCTTCGACTCCATGAAGCAGCACCAGCTCGAGGTGACGAAGATCATTCGAGACGATCCAAATATTTCGGACGTGATGTCTTTCGCCGGCGCGGGTCTCCCGGGTTATGGCGGCAACTCCGGCTTTTTCTTCGTCCACTTGAAGGATCGCCCCTCGGCGAGCCAGGAAATGACCGCTTCGATCAGGCATCTTCTGTACCTTCCCGGCGGCAAGCGCGATCCCAACCTTCGCTACATCAGCACGGATGACGTGATCAACGAGCTGCGCCCGAAAATGTTGTCGCTCCCCGGCGTCATGGCCTTCATGCAGAATCCCCCGCCCATTCAGATTGGCGGCCAACTGACGAAGAGCCTTTATCAGTTCACCGTTAAGGGCCCGGATACCAAAGAGCTTTACAAAGACGCCGCCATTCTCGAAATGAAGATGCGCCAATTGCCGGGGCTTCTGGACGTGAACAGCGATTTGCAGGTCAGCAACCCGCAGGTAAACGTCGTGATCGACCGAAACAAAGCCCTGGCGCTGGGTGTTTCGGCCTACCAGATCGAGGACGCGCTATCGACGGCCTACAGTTCCCGGCTGGTTTCCACCATCTACGCCCCCAACAACGAATACTGGGTGATCGCCGAGCTCATGCCCCAGTATCAGATGGACCCTGATGCCCTCCCGATGCTCTATATCAGGTCGAATACCGGCCAGCTCGTCCCGCTGGATTCCGTCTCCAAGCTGACGCAGGACTTGGGTCCCCTGGCGGTGAACCATTCCGGCCAACTCCCCTCGGTCACCCTTTCCTTCGACCTCAAGCCGGGTGTCTCGCTGGGCGAGGCCGTGACGCGCGTCGAAGAACTGGCGCGGAATACACTGCCCGCAAGCATCAGCGCCACATTTCAGGGCACTGCGCAGCAGTATGAGTCATCGCTCACCGGTCTCGGGATTCTGCTCCTGGCAACTCTCCTGTTGATTTACCTGGTGCTGGGGATTCTCTACGAAAGCTTCATCCACCCGCTCACCATTCTTTCCGGTTTGCCATCGGCGGCGCTGGGAGCATTAATCACCTTGCGGCTTTTCCACTTGGACCTGAACCTCTACGGCTTCGTCGGCGTCATCATGCTCATCGGCATCGTGAAGAAGAACGCCATCATGATGATTGACTTCGCCATCGTGGCGGAGCGCCGGGAGGGAAAGAGCCCGCTCGAGGCAATCTACAAAGGCTGCCTGATCCGCTTCCGCCCCATCATGATGACCACTATGGCAGCGCTCATGGGTACCCTGCCCATCGCGCTCGGGTTCGGCGCCGGAGGCCAGTCCCGCCGCCCGCTTGGTCTCGCTGTAGTGGGCGGACTGATGGTCTCCCAACTCATCACGCTTTACATCACGCCGGTCTATTACACCTACCTGGATTCCTTCCAGAAGTGGTTGACGGCTTCCGAACGTAAGGCCGAAGCCAAAGAACTCCCCACCGTGGCAAGGATTTTTGCAGAACAGAACGGCAACGGCGCAACAGTGTCGGTTGATCCAAAAGAGCTGTAACGGCAAAGGAGCGGCTCGCTTTGCGCGACTGAAAGTAGCGTTCCTAATAACCATGCCAATTTGTCAGGTCCATAGACTCGCATGACCTTTGGAAACGGCCAACAACAGTTCCAAATTCAAGGCCAGTCCGGCTGTTGGCAATCACTCGAAATGCATCTTGCCGCACCCCTCCCCAACTATTCAAGCAGTGTAATAACCCGCAGATTTCTGCCGAAATGACCCGATCCTTACACCTCAGGCGACGCTAGCATTCGGGAAATGAACAAGTTACGCGTTGAGACCGGCGAATGTTGCGGGCTTGGCCCTCCTCTTGCTCCTGGCTAGATGGCATGGGCGAGGCTGGTTCCATGCCACCGAGTGAGTGTCTGTCGAGGCCGTGCGCTGGCGCCCGGACAAACAACTCAATGAAACGCCTGACGACACGTTTGAGGCACAAGGTATGAAAAAGGTGATCATTCTTGGCGCTGCGGGCAGGGACTTCCACAACTTCAACGTAGTGTTCCGGGATGATCCCGCCTTCAGGGTCGTGGCGTTTACCGCCACACAAATTCCCAACATCGAAAACCGAGAATATCCCCCGCAATTGTCTGGAAGACTCTACCCGGACGGAATCCCGATAATTCCAGAGGTTGAACTTGAGGATTTGATTCACAGACATCACGCCGACGCTGTGGTATTTTCTTACAGCGATGTTTCCCACCAAAACGTCATGCATTTGGCGGCGCGGGCCGTGGCCGCAGGCACCGATTTCTGGCTGCTTGGAACGGAACGCACGCAGCTCGCTGCACGCGTCCCGGTTGTCTCCGTTTGCGCGGTCCGGACCGGCTGCGGCAAAAGTCCGGTGTCACGACGGGTGGTGCAGGAACTGCGCGCGCAGGGCTTGCGGCCGGTGGTGGTTCGCCATCCCATGCCTTACGGTGATCTCCTAGCGCAGCGGGTACAGCGCTTCGCCACCCTGAAGGACATGGAAAGGTACGAATGCACCATCGAAGAGAGGGAAGAGTACGAGCCTCACCTCCGGCAAAACGCGGTGGTTTATGCGGGGGTGGATTACGAGGCAATTCTCCGCCAAGCGGAACAGGAAGCCGACGTGATCCTCTGGGATGGCGGCAACAACGACACCCCCTTTTATCGCTCCGATCTGGAAATTGTGGTTGTCGATCCTCACCGGGCCGGACACGAACTAGGCTACTACCCCGGGGAAGTGAATTTCCGGCGGGCGCATGTGCTGGTTATCAACAAGGTTGATACGGCGGCTCCGGAAGCCGTAGAAGCGATACGCAGCAACATCCGGAAGATTAATCCCAGCGCCGTGGTCATTGAGACGGAATGCCGGGTGACGGCGGCGGAACCGGAACAAATCAAGGGTCGGCGGGTGCTGGTCGTGGAGGACGGGCCCACGCTCACCCACGGTGGGATGTCCTACGGAGCGGGAGTGGTTGCTGCCTGCCAGTACGGCGCCGCGGGGCAGGCCGATCCCACGCCTTACGCCGTTGGCTCCATCCGCGCCACATTCGAACGCTTCCCCCATCTGAAAGGCCTCTTGCCGGCGATGGGTTACAGCGAGGCGCAACGGCGGGAGCTGGAAGAAACAATCAACCACACTCCCTGTGATCTCGTCCTGGTGGCTACACCGATCGATCTCGCGCGACTCCTGCGTCTGAACAAGCCGAGCCTGCGAATCGGATACGAGATTGCGGAACGGAGCAAGCCCGGTTTCGCCGAGGTTCTTGCTGACTTCACGGCGCGCCTTGAGTCGCCCAAAAAAGCAAGGCTCGCCTGAGGAGAGAACAGAAGAAAGGACTTCGCCATGCGCAGACTCAAGGTTGTACCCCAGGACGATAAGGAGACTTCACCCCTTTCACGGCCCTCCACACTGCCGCATCGGCACGTGATTTCCTTACATGACTTGGCTCCCGCAGAGATTGACTTCCTGCTCAAACTAGGCCAGCGCGTGAAGGCCCAGCCGAGCCGGTTCAGGAGCGCTCTGGATGGCAAGGCCCTGGCCATGCTTTTCGAGAAGCCCAGCCTGCGGACGCGCGTGACCTTCGAGCTTGGCATGGAGCAACTGGGAGGCAAGGCCCTCTACCTCGGCCCGCAGGAAGTCGGGCTCGGGAAGCGAGAGTCGGTGAAGGATGTGGCGCGAAACCTCTCGCGTTGGGTGGATGCCGTGATGGTCCGCGTGTTCGCTCATCAGACCGTGATGGAGCTGGCCGAGAACGCTTCGATCCCGGTCATCAACGGTCTCTCGAATTTTGAGCATCCGTGCCAGGCGCTGGGAGATTACCTGACGCTGCTCGAGCACAAGGGCCCCTTGGAGGGGAAAACACTCGCCTGGGTAGGCGACGGCAACAACGTTGCCCATTCCCTCATTTATGGCGCGGCAAGGCTGGGAGTGCGCATGCGCATCGCTACCCCGGCGGGCTACGAGCCGGACCGCTCCGTTGTGGCGGACGCCAAACGCGAAGGCGGAGACATCGCGCTCACTCACGATGCCAACGAAGCCGTTGCCGGCGCGGACGCAGTTTACACTGACGTTTGGATCAGCATGGGCCAGGAGGATGAGGCGGACACTCGCCTGCGCGTCTTCCGCCCTTACCAAGTGAACTGCCAACTGTTGCGCAACGCGGGACCTCAAGCTCTGTTCATGCACTGCCTGCCGGCGCGGCGCGGCCAGGAAGTGACGGACGAAGTCATGGACTCACCGCGTTCCATTGTCTATGACCAGGCTGAGAACCGTTTGCACATCCAGAAGGCGATTCTCCTGGCGCTCCTGTCTTGAGAGACGGCTATGCCCACCGCTGTCGTGGCCATTGGCGGTAACTCCCTGATCCGACCCGGCGAGAAGGGCACCCTCGAGGAACAACGACGCAACCTCCAGACAACTTGTGAGGGCATTGCCGCGGTGATGGCTGCCGGCTACCGTACGGTAGTCACTCACGGCAACGGACCTCAGGTGGGCGACGCACTGCTGCGCTCGGAGCTCGCTGCCAGCCAGGTGCAGCCGCTGCCCATGGATGCCTGCGTGGCTGAAACCCAGGGGAGTATCGGTTATCTGTTGCAGCAAACGCTGCAGGAGACCCTGCCGCGCCACGGCCTGAGGCGCCCGGTGGTGACGATGGTAACCCAAGTGCTGGTCTCGCCGCGAGACCCGGCCTTCCGCAACCCCAGCAAGCCTGTGGGCCCTTTCTACAACCAGGATGAAGCCGAGCGCCGCCGCCGTGCGCTGGGTTGGCAAATGGTGGAGGACGCTCGTCGCGGCTATCGCCGCGTCGTGCCCTCCCCGCAACCGAAAGAAATCATGGAACTCCCGGCCATTCAAGCGGCCCTGCAGGGTGACGCGCTGGTGATTGCCTGCGGCGGGGGAGGAATCCCCGTGGTCTTCCGCCGCGATCGCCTGGTGGGCATTGACGCCGTGATCGACAAGGACCGCGCCTCGGCCCTGCTTGCCTGGGAGCTTGAAGCAGAGTTATTTCTCATCTCCACCGGCGTCGCACAGGTGGCCTTGAACTATAGCACACCTGAGCAGCGGCAGATCGAGCGCCTGAGTGCCACCCAAGCCCGCCGCTACCTGCGCGAAGGCCAGTTCCCCTCCGGCAGCATGGGTCCGAAGATCGAGGCTGCGCTGGCCTACCTCGATCGCGGGGGCAAGCTGGTCATCATCACTTCCCCTGAAAACCTCCCCGAAGCCTTGCAAGGCATGGCCGGGACCCGCATCACACCTGTCCCCGAACCTGCCGGGGCGCGAGGCGCTCCCACCACCCTATGACTTGTCGCCCCGTTTCGCCATGTGAAATCTGCATTCCAAATGTCCAATCAGGATCCCAGCCGCCCGAGCCGGGCCGGCCACCTCGAGCGCGCGCGAAAGTCGCCCTGTCCCTACGATGTCATTCCGCCGTGGCATCGCCGTCGCACCCCTGTATTTCGGGTCTTGGCCTTGCCCATTGGCGGGTGCGACCCCGACACAGGTCGGCGGGCCTGCCCGTGCCCCACCCGAATCTTCAGGGCAGAAATCCAATGCTTTTTGTCGTGACAATCCCTACCAAAGAATGCTAGGCTGGGTTTGCAGTTTGTTGTTGTAATTCCGACGAGTCTCGTAAGAGCTCCGAGGGGCGATCCAATTACCTTCGGCCCTTGCGACTAGTGGTGTTACAGCGGATCGTCGGGCGTTCCCGCCGTTGCCGTCTCCACAAATTGCAATTCCAATCCAACAAGGACACATTGCAGCATGAAGGAACAAGGTACAGTCAAGTGGTTTAACTCCGCAAAAGGTTACGGGTTCATCCAGCGCGAAAGCGGGGAGGACGTATTCGTCCATTTCTCAGCTATTATTGGCGACGGATACCGGTCGTTAGAAGAAGGCGCAAAAGTCAGCTTTGAAGTGAAAACCGGCCCGAAGGGGTTGCAAGCCGCAGACGTCGAGCGCGTGTAACTCAGCAAGGCGCCCGCTCCCGGCGGATTGCAGACTGCCGGGAGCATTCTCACCTGAAGACCCGGGCAGTAAATAGGCTCGCCAAGGGAAGAGATTCTCGGTCTTGACGGTGAAGTGTGCGCATTAATCCCCAGCCGCTCACAGAATGAGATCGGTAGTGGGTTAGGCGCGGACCGCAGACTGCGCACCATGCGCACCGGGCGCGGGAGATGCTGTCCCGCTGTCAGAGTTTTAGGAGCAACCCTCCTACTGCCCCCTCCGCGCGGGCGGCCATCTTCTGGACTTCGCGAGCGCAGACGTACCGCCCCCACACACACCACGATGGGCACGCCGCCTTGCTTTAAGCCCTGAAGGGGTAACCTATCCCAGCCCAAGCCAACCGCCCATAAGCGTCAACTTGGGCTGCCAACGCCCGTAAGTGAGCTCGCCGGGGCGAGCGGGGGCGGTGGACGAGCTGCAAGTCCACGGGGCCCGCCATTCTTATTGGCGGGCGCTACTTCCGGTGGGGTCTACAGGCTTTCTTCTGACTTCTGTCTCCTGACTTCTGATTCTTGCTCATCACTCGTAACTGTCTTTCTATTCCCTGCCCCCCAGCCCCTCGACCCCGACACCTGCCCTTCAGGGCTGAGTGTCTAGTGAGGTAGCGTCTTCCGTCGAGGCGTAATAGCCCCGGCGGGCATAGACTGTGTATTTTCGCTGGGAGTCAATCGAACCATCCGTGATGCGGATCTCGATTTCCCGGAAGGCGCCATCGTGGCGACGATTGGTGCTGTAGTAGCCGAGGCTGTAACGCTGCTTCAAGCGAGAGATCGCAGTGGCCATGGCTGAGCGGATGGAGTCCAGGTTTTTGGCGTCGATAACTTCTCCCCCGGTCTCGTGGGTTATCCTCGGCACGGAGACGTCGCGAAAGGTGGGAAGAAGTACGTACATCGAGTGTGGGTGTAACCCTTGCTCGACCCGAATGCTGTAAATCACCGCTTCGGATTCGAGCGCCTGGCGAATGACGCGATTTTCGTCGGTGTAACCTTTGAGGGTGTTTTCATTGTCAGAAACCAGGATGATGGCGTGACGGCGGTCCGGGGCCGCGCGGGCGAGGTAATGCGCGGCCTCGAAGAGCGCGTCTGGGATGACCGTGCCGCCCCCGGCGCGAATGGCTTCGATGGCGTCCGTTATGCGTTGCCGATTCCTCGTCAGACCTACCAGCATTTCCGCCCGGGCGGCAAAGTCAAACAAAGCCACCTGATCGTCCGGTTTGAGTGAAGAGAGCGTGTCGAAGGCCGCGCGATGCAGTTGCTTCAGAACCGGACCCATGCTCCCGCTGCAATCCAAGACCAGCGCTACAGCCAAAGGGAGCTCATCGCGCGAAAAATAATCGACCCGCTGCTCGACACCGTTCTCGTAGGCCCGAAAATTCTCGCGCCTCAGGTTGTTGACAATGCCACCGTCCTGATCGCGAACAGTCGCCTCGACCAGGACCAGATCCACATCCGCCTTAAGCCTGAATCTGTCCCCCCCGCCTGCCGTCGCAGGCCTGTCAACGGGCCGGGAAGGCGCGGTGGGCGCCAACCTCTGTGTCTCCTGTGGCGCAACTCTCGCCGCATCTTTCGACTGGCTATCGGGTACTGCGCCTGGCCGGCCGTCAGGAGGTAAGTCCTCAGGTTTCCCGAGAGGGGCGGCAAGGTGCTGTGGAGGGGCCGCGGGGGAGGTAGCGGGCGGCGATGATGGCGGGAGTTGACCGGGAGCGACCTGCGTCCCGGCCAGCGCCAAGGCTAGCACAGCGACAGTTCGACGCAACACCGCGTTTTTCATCGGCGTCCTCGCTGGTTTTTGCGATGCATGCGATCGAGCAGGCGTTGTCCAGGAAACGCGGAAGGGGCTAGGTGCTGGGGGCTGGGGAAGAACAGAGGGCAGCAGGCAGTGCGCAGTAAGCAGGAGGCTGCGGGCAAAGGGCAGGAGGAGGGAGGGGAATAATTCAGAATTTACAATTCAGCATTTACAATGACCCCACCCCCCAGTCCCTAGCCCCCAGCCCCTGCCTTATCCTACTGGGTGGATTCTGAAGAGCTGCGCGCCGTGGGGACGCACTTCGACACTGAACTCGCCGTCGCGGTTGCCCAGGTCCTTGTGTTGCCAGAGGTCGCGCACGCCACACTGACCGCTCAGGTTCAACTGCGTCCATTTCACGCGCATGGTGGCGGGCGCGTGATCGTCGAGGTTAAAGAGCGCAAGGTATTTATCCCGGCTGTTGGGGACGCTGGCGACCCAGGCCACCTGATTTCCTTCTGCAAACAGCTCGTGATTCCCGGTGCTGTGCTGATCGACGGCCAGCACTTCGTCGTTGGTGAGCAGTGAGAGTGTGAACGCATCATTGCTGGGTAAGTCGCCGCCGAACATCAGCGGCGAGCGGAAAATGGACCACAGCGTCATGTGGGTGAATTGCTCGTCCGGGGTGAAGTTCGTGTGGCGCTCGTTGCCCCGCTCGGCGCGGATCGCGATGCGCCCCAGGGGCAGCATATCGGCGTCCGGCCAGTGTCCAGGGACAGCGTGAGGCGCCCAGGCGCGGCACAAAGGAAATTGCTCCTTCAGGCTTTTCCAGTTGTCCCAGAAGTCGCCGGAGATCCGCCACAACTGGGCGTGCTTTTTCAGGTCTTCCGCCTGCTCGAGCGGAGCGGGTCCCGGCGAAAGGCTCAAAACAATGGGCCGCCCGCATTTCTGGATGGCTTGGCTCAAGGCGGCAATTTCGTCGCCGTGGTAGGGCGAGCTCATGTCATCCGCCTTAATGTAGTCCACGCCCCACTGCGCGTAGAGCTTGACGATCGAATCGTAGTAGGCCTGCCCGCCGGGCTTGGTCATGTCCACGCCGTACATGTCCGTTAGCCACGTGCAGATGCTTTTGGGGTTGGCGATATCGCCCGCGCGAAGGTTGGTGCCCAGCACCGGGAGGTTCTTCGTCACGGCCTGCCGGGGGGTTCCCCGCATGATGTGGATGCCAAACTTCAACCCCAGGCCGTGGACATAGTCCGCCAGCGGCTTGAATCCCTGCCCGTTCGCCGCCGAGGGGAAACGGTTCCGGGCGGGAGTCAACCGGCCAAATTCGTCCATCACCAACTCTGCGTTGGGCCGATAACCATGCGCTCCCGCTTCAGGCTCGGACCATTGGATGTCCACAACCACATATTGCCAGCCGTGCTTGGCGAGATGCTTGGCCATGTAGTCCGCGTTGGCCTTCACTTCTTTTTCTGTGACCGAAGGACCGTAACAATCCCAACTGTTCTATCCCATGGGCGGGGTTGGAGCAAGGAGTGCGGTTTGTGGTTGGGCGCCCGCCGCCGTTGCCGGCGAAGCGGCAAGACCCAACACGATCAGCATAAGACTCGCAACCGAAATATCTCGCCATGATGCCATTTCCTTTTTGGACCTCCCGCGGAGGCGCAGCCTCCGCGAACAGGAATTTAGCACATTGCGCCCCAGAAAGGCAGAGCTTTCCGCACCGTTCGCCGCGGCGGATTAGCAAACCCCGTTGCTCAGGCAGAGACGCGAATCCCAACTGGACGCCCTTTCGCAAGGCCTTTATAATCGCCGGTGGACCTTCCAGGGGGTGATTATGTGCAGGCAACTCGGCTCGAAGCGGATTTGGGCAGGCACAATCACAGCGAAGTATGTATTTCGGGCGTTCGTGCTGGCGGTGGCAATTGCGCTCACGGCCCTTTGCGCCTGGCCGCAAGACACGCTCAAGGCGGTCACCGACAATGTGAGTTACAACGCCGGCTCGGAAGTCCGTCTAAAGATCTTTCTTTCCCCTTCTGAACATCCCAGGTCAGCTCCTTTTGACATCTCCGCCAACATTCGCTACGCGGGGGAAAAGGAGTTCTTGGAAGAAAGAAATGTGGAGATCGCCAGCCACTTGAACCCCGGCGGGAAGGAAACGGTGATAGAGTACCGCCCGCTTTGGAAGATTCCCGAAGAGGCAAGAACCGGGCGATATGAAGTTGATGTGGTTCTAACCGATTCCCAGTCTCATGAGGCCCTCCTGGTGGCCCGGCGAGTGGCCTCTTTCTCCGTTTATCGAAAGCTGGTGAAGATTGAAGGAATCCAGCTTGACCGAACCTTTTACACGCCGGGGGACTCGGTCGCGTGCAAGGTTAAGCTCAGAAACCTTACGGGCCACACGATCAGTAACCTGCGGGTGGAGTTTTCCGACCGCTACTGGCCGTGGACTGCACAAACCTCGGAGCGCGCCGAGGTTGACGTGGTAACGATTGGGGAGGCGCTTCCTTTAGCAGCCGGAGGCGAACAGGAACTCCAATCCGCGAAGGCTGCCGTTGCCAAGCAGGTACAGCAACCTTCGGTTCAGCAGTATGCGGTGGTGGTGTGGGACCATGACCGCAAGGACATTTACGACATTGCATTCAGCCCCGAGGTCTTCATTCAACCCGGCGGGATTACCGAGCCCAAACCGTACCCCTTACAATACATCTATCCGAATCTGGACGCCGTCAACGTTACCAGTTATCGGCACTTTTATCCTCCCAGCCTCGATTCGGCCGCCATTCAATTCGAGCGCGAGCACACGATGTTGGTGTCGGGCAGCGAGGTTAGGTTGCGGTTCTCGGTGCGCAATCCCACGGACCAACCCTGGCGTGGCATCACTATTCGCGCCCGCTTGTTCGACCCCCAGGGCAAAGAACTCGCCGCCAAGCAAATAGCTGCAGGGGTTAACCTCGACCCAAGAAGCTCGGCGCTTGCCGAGGAGGCCAAGTTCGCGCTTCCGGCAGGTCAAAACGGGATTTTCCGGGCGCAGGTGGAGGTGAGCGACACGTCGGGCGAGACCATGGCAACGGGAGTTCTCGAACTGGCGGCAAACCCCTTGCCACGTTCCATCTTGATTTTTGCCGCCCATCCGGACGATGAGGGAGCGCACGCCGGAATCATCCGTGCTGCGGTGGAGAATCACATCCCCATTCACCTCGTGTATTTCACCAGTGGCGATGCCGGCTCGTGTGACCGATACTACGAGCATTCCTGCGCACCTGCTGAGGCCCTGAACTTTGGCGCCCTGCGCATGGAAGAGGCGCGCCGGTCGCTGGGTCACCTCGGCGTGCCTCGCGAGAACATTTATTTCCTCGGCCTGCCCGACGGTGGCTCCGGTCAGATCTGGTATGACCATGTGGAGGCCTCGAGCCCTTACCTTTCCGTGCTGCTCGCCAGCGAGCATGCGCCTTACGAAGATGTCGCTCAGCCCAATCTTCCCTATGCGCGCCGTGCTGTGGTCGAAGCAGCCGAGCGATTCATCCGCGAATTTCATCCCGAGGTCATTTACACGGGACACCCCGACGAGCGCCACGTGGACCACCGGACCAACAATTGGTTCGTCGTAAAGGCCCTCCAGGAATTACTCCGTGAAGGTGTGGTCCGGCCCGACCTTACACTGCTGACTGACCAGGTCTACGGGCCGGGGCCGCAGGCCCATGCGCCTTACCATTACCAGAAACACGTTCTGCACGTGTCCGGTGACGTCATGAGTCTCGCCCAAGAGGCTCACTGGTTCTATCAATCCCAGAGCGGCAACCGAGAATTGGGGCGCCTCCACACTTTTGACAAGTTACCGCGTGTGGAAGTCCACTGGCAAATCCTGGATTGGAAGGAGCATGAAGGTTGGAATGAAAAGCCTTGAGCACTTCGCCTGCTGAGAGCCGGAATGACTGAGCAAGACAAGCCTGACAAATTGGAGAGCGAGGCAACCGAGAATCGTTCCTCTGACGAACAGTTCCCCGCTGAACCTTTTCCCTGCCCGGCCTGTGGGCAATTGTTGGCGCCCTCGTGCCGCGTCTGCGTCGCCTGCAAGCACCCGATCGATCCCGCCGAGATTGGCAAACCAAGAATTCTCCCGGCGGTCGGAGAACCGGCGCGACGGGAACCCGAAGCCGTGCGGTTTTCCTGGCGAATCTTCCTCATCGTATTTGCGATATGGGTGGTGGGCGCGAGTCTGGTTCAGCGTTACATGGAACCCCTGAAAGGCCAGCTTGTGTTGGGAAGCGTGCAAATCCTTTGCTCCTTCTGGGTCCTTTTCGACGCCCTGCAAAAGCGCCTGCCAAGCCCGCTAAGGTGGGGAATGGGCACCCTGCTGCTGTGGCCGATCATTTTTCCCTGGTACCTGGCCAGAAGAAGGCGGCCCAGGCAACCCTGCCCGTTCGTCGAGGCGCAGGTCAGCCCCATAACGCGAGCGGTACTTCTTATCCTTCTGGCTGTTCTCGTTTACCTGATTTTCAAGCAAGCCCCGCCCCACTGAACTCCGGCGATTTTGGATTTTAGATTTTGGATTAGCGATTCGAGGTTGCCCCTGTCCTCCGAGGGTTTTGGATATTGGCCTAAAATTGCCGGGAAGCAAGGTTCATGAATCCAAAATCCAAAATCTAAAATCCAAAATTAAATGCTCAGTGCGCCCTGAGAAGCCTTGCAGATATATATCTCCGCCTTCAGGCCCAGGGCGTCCTCATATCCCCGGCGGACGGCCTCGGCAAAAGCCTCAGCGGCGTCCTGGCGGACCAGGTTGACCGTGCACCCACCGAACCCCGCACCGGTCATGCGGGCGCCGAGGACTCCAGGTTGTTTCCACGCCAGCTCAACCAGAACATCCAATTCCTTGGAGCTGACCTCGTAATCGTCCCGCAGGCTTTCGTGCGAAGCGTTCATGAGTTGTCCAAAGCGCTCGATGTCACCGGATTCCAGAACCTTGACGGCCTCCAGAACCCGATGGTTCTCCGTGACGACGTGGCGGGCCCGGCGAAATAGAATCCCGCTGAGGACCGAACGCGCAGCCTCAAGGTCTGCGGGCGCGAGGTCGCGAAGCGACTTTACCGCAAGGCCAGTGGAAGCAATCTGAGCCACCGCCTGCCGGCACTGGTTCAGACGAACCTCGTATTCCGACTGCGCCAGGGCGCGCTTCACGCCGGAGTTGCAGACGACAATCTTCACGTTGTCCCGCAGAGGCACGTGACGGTAGATAAGATCGCGGCAATCGAGGAAGAGCGCGTGGTTTTCGCGCCCCAGCGCGGAAATGAACTGGTCCATGATGCCGCAAGGAACGCCCACAAATTGGTTCTCAGCCTTGCGAGAGAGTTTGACGAGATAAACCGGATCCACATCGAGGTGGAGAAGGTTTTTCCAGAATGCGGCCGTGCCCACTTCCACCGCCGCCGAGGAGCTGAGGCCCGCCTCGCGCGGCACGTCGCCCCCAAAAACCATGTCGGCGCCCGAGAGCCGATGGCCATCCTCCTCGAGGTATTTCGAAACCCCGCGAATATAATTGCTCCAGGAATTCTTGCCATCCTTTTGGATATCCTCAAGATTGAATTCGACAGAACCGTCGAAATCGATGGAATGCACTCGGACAAGCCGATCGGCCCGCTTACGGCCAGCGAATCCGATGCTCCGGTCGATGGCCGCCGGCAGGACGAACCCGTCGTTGTAATCGGTGTGCTCGCCGATAAGGTTCACGCGCCCCGGGGCGCGTACCACCACCTGCGGTGGCGCCCCGTAAATTGTGTAGAAGTCTCGTTCAATCATTGGGTCTCCCATTGTTAGAGTAGGCAGTAAGCAGTAGGCAGCACGCAGTGGGCAGCGGGAAAGATTACCTCAGAACATGAAACGCGTGAGCGTGATTCAAAACAAGTTCCAACCCTTTTGCTTCGCCTTCCCGAGCAGCTCACCGTACTCTCTCGGTCAGGCACTGAGTTTACTGCCTCCACACTAAACTGCTTACTTCCAGTGCTCAGCGCGGATTAGGGATTTGCTCCCGGCGCTGCGGTGGCAGATCGCGGAGCTCCGCAGCCTTTTCCTCCGCCAGCGAGTCGTTCAGAAAGGTTCCCGCGCTAGTTTCGACACTGGCCAGGTATTTCAGCTTCTCCTTGCTGCGATGGGGAGGATAAAACTCGATGTGGAAATGGAAATAGGGAAAATCCCCTTTCGTAGGCGCCTGGTGGAGCACCATCATGTAAGGAAACGACATCTGAAAAAGATTATCGTATTTAAGTGTGACCCACTTCAGAATCTCGGCAAGCGCGCGCTCTTCGGAGGGCCGGAACGCATCCAGGGCGACTAGATGGCGGCGACAGAAAATGTGGACTTCATAGGGCCAGCGCGCGTAAAAGGGCACGAAAGCCGTGAAGGCCTCATTCTCGGCAACAATTCGCCGCCCCTCACCGCGCTCTTTCTTGAGAATGTCACAAAACAAGCATCTGCGTTTGGCTCGCTGGTGAGCGCGCGCCGATTCAATCTCCCTCTTGAGGCGCGGCGGAATGAACGGGAAAGCATAAATCTGCCCGTGGGGGTGAGGCATGGTCACGCCAATAACTGCGCCCTTGTTTTCAAAAATCAAAACATAGCGAATCCCCGCAGTGGCTTTGAGTTCCGCAAAGCGCTTTCGCCATATCTGGACGAGCTTCACAATGTGGTCCAACGAAAGTTGCGGCAGCGAAGTATGATGGTCCGGAGAGTAAAGGACCACGTCGCACTTGCCATACGACCGCGCCACTCGATAGAAGTCGTCGCCCTGGATGGCAGGCTGCGGCGGGGGAATGGAAAAGGCGGGAAAATCGTTGGGGTAAATATAGCAGTCATAGTTGTCCGGAACTCTCCCCGAGCCCGGGCAGAATGGGCACCAATCCTCCGGCATCTGCGGTCGGTCCTGGCGGTGGGAGGCCGTTGAGACCCATTCACGAACAGCAGGATTCCAGCGGAGTTCAGTCATGAGGCGCCACGGCGCGAGGCCCTGAATGCGAGAATGCCCATGAATAGGCCGAAGAGCAGCATCGCTGCGCCCCACCAGATATCGATGTTCACTCCCAGAGAGTTCACGAAAATGGCTGGGTCGGCCACCGCGCCATAAATTATAAGAACGCCGCCGTAAATGCTGAAGATGATTCCAATTGGTAAGCGAATGTCCAAACCCATGGTTTTCACCAGAAGATGATATTCAACACCGTGCAGAGGGCGAGGATGCCAATGGCAAGAATGCCAGGCCTCTCATACCAGGGCAGGTCCCGGTTTCTCGGCTTTGGAGTCAGAGAGTACACAAGCCCCACCAGCTCTTCTTCCTTTCGAGGTTCGGTGAACAGAGTCACCACGACGGTCACCACAACGCAGACCGAGAAAGCCCAGATAGCCTGATAGAAATTCGCCGCCATATCGGTGGGGTAGAAAATCACATGATAGTGATAAAGGGTGTAATGGGTGGCGGCGGCGAGAATCCCGGAAAGCAATCCCCAGAAACCGGAGTGGGCGCTGGTGCGCTTCCAGAACATTCCCAGCAGGAAGGTACCGAACAGCGGCGCGTTGAAAAAGGCGAAGAGGAGTTGGAGATAATCCATCAGGTTGTTGAACTTCAGAACGATGAAGGCCGTTCCGATTCCCACCGCCACCGCGAAAATCGTCGCGAAACGACCTACATTCAGATAGTGATGGTCAGGCTTGCCGGGGTTAACGTGCGTCTGATAGATGTCGAAAGTCCAAACCGTGTTGAAGGCGGTGACGTTTCCGGCCATGCCTGACATGAAACTGGCCAGCAGCGCCGTCAGCCCGATGCCTAAAAGGCCCGAGGGATAAAACTTGCCCAGCATGGCCGGGAGCGCATTGTCGTACCGGCCGTTGAGGTATTTCGTCAGGGAGGGGTCAAGCGCAATGGCCACCAAGCCGGGAAGAACAACTATCAGCGGAAAGAACATCTTCGGGACGGCCGCAATGAGGGGCGTGCGCTGAGCGGCGGGCATGTCCTTCGCCGCCAAGCCGCGCTGGACCACCAGGAAGTCCGTACACCAATAGCCGAAGGAAAGCACAAAGCCCAGTCCGAAGATCGTGCCGAACCAGTTGATCCCCATGGGATTCTGGCTGGCATGCCAGATGTTCGCCCAAGTATGCGCGTAGCCGGGATTCGGCAATTTCGCCTTGAGCCCTGTAAAGCCCCCGACCGCCTTTAGTCCCAGGATCGCCAAAGGAAGGAACCCAAACACGATGAGGAAGAATTGGAGCACTTCGTTGTAGATCGACGAGGTCAACCCCCCGAGGTAGATGTAAATCGCCACCACCGCCGCCGACGCGACCACGCTGGCGCCGAATGGCCAGTTCAGCAGTCGCTGGAAGAGAATCGCCATGGCATAAAGATCGATGCCTGAGACCAGCAGCGTCATAAGCGCGAAGGATAAGGCGTTGAGCGTCCGCGTCTTCTCATCGTAACGTTTACGCAGGTACTCGGGGACGCTGCGCGCCTTGCTGCCGTAATAAAAAGGCATCATGAATACGCCCACGAAGCACATGGCAGGCATGGCAGCAAGCCAATAGAAATGGTTGACGAACATGCCATACTTGGCGGCGTTGGCAGCGTGACCCATGACCTCGAGCGCACCGAGATTCGCGGACATGAAGGCAAGCCCGGTAATCCAGCCCGGGATCGAGCGCCCTGAGAGGAAGAAATCATCGCTGGTCTTCATCCGGCCTCGCAAGGCGATGCCAATTCCCAGGACGAAAATGAAGTAGATGGCGATAATCGCGTAATCGACAAAATGTAGATGCATATCGTCCTACCGAAGCGCGCATTCTTATCACAGCCCACGGCAAAAGTAAATGAAAGACATCGAGGGCAATGACGAGGACGGAAAGCGGGTTCCCGGTGCCGGGTACCAGGTGCCAGGAAATCAGTGACGAGGGACAAGCAGAAGCAGGTAGCGAAGACCTCTTTTGAAGGCCCGCTGTTCGTTCAAGAAAGTGGAGCACAGGCGGCAGGTTTGTAGAACAGGTCTGGGCTAGTCGCGCCGCCGAAGCCGTATGAATACTGGCCGCGATCAGGTGGCATCCAACGGTTGGGATCGGGCCGCCGCCTACAGAGCCGTATGTAAGGTGGGGCGGTGTGAGGGGCGGGCGCCGCCTCGCTATGATGAGCGGGGCCTACAACCACTCCCGCTCGGCAACCTCACTGCACTTGCAATGTCAGATTTATAGAGTTGCTGAGGTTGGTGGAACCTGACGTACACGTGCCAGTTACCGTCAGGGTATATGTGCCTGGCGGCGTGCCGAAACTGCTCTGAGGAGCAGGGCCACCACCACCTCCGCCGCCACCACAAGCTGCCATTGCCCCCATCACGAGCAACAGAGCAGCGAAAGTGACAAGCCCCGCTCGGCTTCGTCCCACTCCGGGTTGCACCCGGCCCCGGGTTGCCCGAGCCAAGCTTCCCAACGCTGCCAGAGCCACTGTCCAGAGAAGCCAAGGCCAGGATTGGACGGGTCCGGGGGCAGGAAGGGGATTGGGCCGCAGCGCGCCAACAGAGGGCGCAGTCGTGGTTACTTTTACCGTGACGTTTGTTGAGGAACTACTCAGGGTCAATGAACTCGGTGAAACCGTGCAGGCGGCTTCCGAGGGCGCTCCCGTGCAAGTGAAGGATATGTTTTGATTGAATCCACCCACTGCAACGACGCTCAATGTGTAACCGGCCGTGCCTCCCGGTGAGACGGTCGCAGAGGTGGACGAACCTGGCGGCGCAGTGAAAGTGAAGTCTTCACCGGTGCCCGTAAGTGCGACGGATTGCGGGCTTCCGACGGCGTCATCGGCGATGGTCACGGCCCCGGTTATGGCCCCGGCGGCGGTCGGCTCGAAGGTCACGCTGAGGGTGCAGCTCGCATTGGCCGCCACGCTCGAGCCGCAGGTGTTCGTCTGAGAGGAGTCGCCGCTAGCCGTGATGCTGGTAATGCCGAGCGCCTCGCTCCCCGTATTGCTGAGGGTGACGCTTTGAGCGTTGCTGGTTGTGCCCACCTGTTGTGCGGCGAAAGTCAAGGAAGCGGGGGAGAGGCTGACCACCGCGGCGGACGCGCCGGTTCCTGTCAGGCTGACGGTCTGCGTGGCAGGGTTGGCGTTATCGGTAATGGTCACGGCCCCGGTTCTGGTCCCAGTAGCCGTCGGCTTGAAGGTCACGCTGATGGTACAACTGGCGCTGGCCGCCACGCTCGCGCCGCAGGTGTTGGTTTGGGAGAAGTTGCCGCTCGCTTTGATACTCGTAATAGTAAGGCTAGCGTTCCCCGTATTCCTGAGTGTGACGCTTTGAGCGCTGCTGCTGGTGCCCACCTTTTGTGCCGGGAAAGTCAAGGAAGTGGGGGAGAGGCTCACCACGGGCGCAGTGCCGGTTCCCGTGAGGCTGATGGTCTGGGTGGAAGGGGTGGCGTTATCGGTGATGGTTACGGCCCCGGTTCTGGTCCCAGCCGCCGTCGGCTTGAAGGTCACGCTAAGGGTGCAACTCGCGCCAACCGCCACGCTCGAGCCGCAGGGGTTGGTTTGGGAGAAGTCGCCGCTCACCGTGATTCTGGTAATGCGGAGGGTCGCGCTCCCCGTGTTCTTGAGTGTGACGAGTTGAGCTTTGCTGCTGGTGCCCACCTGTTGTGCGGGGAAAGTCAAGGAAGCGGGGGAGAGGCTGACCACCGGTGCGTCTACGCCGGTTCCTGTCAGGCTGACGGTCTGGGTGGCAGGGCTGGCGTTATCGGTGATGGTCACGACCCCGGTTCTGGTCCCAGTGGCCGTCGGCTTGAAGGTTACGCTGAGCGTACAACTGGCGCTGGCCGCGAGGCTCGTGCCGCAGGTGTTGGTTTGGGAGAAGTCGCCGCTCACCGTGATGCTGGTAATGCTGAGGGTGGCGCTTCCCGTATTGCTGAGGGAGACGCTTTGAGCGCTGCTGCTGGTGCCCACCGCTTGCGCCGCGAAAGTCAAGGAAGTGGGGGAGAGGCTCACCACGGGCGCAGTGCCGGTTCCCGTGAGGCTGACGGACTGGGTGGCAGGCTTGGCGTTATCGGTGATGGTCACGGCCCCGGTTCTGGTCCCAGTGGCCGTCGGCTTGAAGGTTACGCTGAGCGTACAACTGGCGCTGGCCGCGAGGCTCGAGCCGCAGGTGTTGGTTTGGGAGAAGTCGCCGCTGGTGGTGATGCTGGTAATGCTGAGGGCGGCGCTCCCCGTATTGCTGAGGGTGACGCTCTGAGCGCTGCTGCTGGTGCCCACCAGTTGTGCCGGGAAAGTCAAGGAAGTGGGGGAGAGGCCTACCACGGGCGCAGTGCCGGTGCCCGTGAGGCTGACGGTCTGGGTGGCAGGGCTGGCGTTATCGGTGATGGTTAAAGAGCCGCTCCGCGAGCCGCTCGCCGTGGGAGTGAAGGTGACGCTGAGGGTACAACTGGCGCTGGCCGCGAGGCTCGAGCCGCAGGTGTTGGTTTGGGAGAAGTCGCCGCTGGTGGTGATGCTGGTAATGCTGAGGGCGGCGCTCCCCGTATTGCTGAGGGTGACGCTCTGAGCGCTGCTGCTGGTGCCCACCAGTTGTGCCGGGAAAGTCAAGGAAGTGGGGGAGAGGCCTACCACGGGCGCAGTGCCGGTGCCCGTGAGGCTGACGGTCTGCGTGGCAGGGCTGGCGTTATCGGTGATGGTTAAAGAGCCGCTCCGCGAGCCGCTCGCCGTGGGAGTGAAGGTGACGCTGAGGGTACAACTGGCGCTGGCCGCGAGGCTCGAGCCGCACGTGTTGGTTTGGGAGAAGTCGCCATTGGTGGTGATGCTGGTAATGCTGAGGACCGCGCTCCCCGTATTGCTGAGGGTGACGCTTTGAGCGCTGCTGCTGGTGCCCACCAGTTGTGCCGGGAAAGTCAAGGAAGTGGGGGAGAGGCCTACCACGGGCAAAGTGCCGGTTCCCGTGAGGCTGACGGTCTGCGTGGCAGGGCTGGCGTTATCGGTGATGGTTAAAGAGCCGCTCCGCGAGCCGCTCGCCGTGGGAGTGAAGGTGACGCTGAGGGTACAACTGGCGCTGGCCGCGAGGCTCGCGCCGCAGGTGTTGGTTTGGGAGAAGTCGCCACTGGTGGTGATGCTGGTAATGCTGAGGACCGCGCTCCCCGTATTGCTGAGGGTGACGCTTTGAGCGCTGCTGCTGGTGCCCACCGCTTGTGCCGGGAAAGTCAAGGAAGCGGGGGAGAGGCTCACCACGGGCAAGGTGCCGGTTCCCGTGAGGCTGACGGTCTGGGTGGCAGGGCTGGCGTTATCGGTGATGGTTAAAGAGCCGCTCCGCGAGCCGCTCGCCGTGGGAGTGAAGGTGACGCTGAGGGTGCAACTGGCGCTGGCCGCGAGGCTCGCGCCGCAGGTGTTGGTTTGGGAGAAGTCGCCACTGGTGGTGATGCTGGTAATGCTGAGGACCGCGCTCCCTGTATTGCTGAGGGTGACGCTTTGAGCGCTGCTGCTGGTGCCCACCAGTTGTGCCGGGAAAGTCAATGAAGCAGGGGAGAGGCTGACCATCTGTGTAGCCACGCCGGTTCCCGTGAGGCTGACGGTCTGCGTGGCAGGGCTGGCGTTATCGGTGATGGTCACAACACCGGTCTCTGCGCCCACCACTGTGGGTGTGAAGGTCACGCTAAGGGTGCAACTGGCGCCCGCGGCCACGGTCGGGCCGCAGTTATTGGTCTGAGTAAAGTCGCCGCTGTTCGTCCCGGCGATGGTCACGCTTGTGATGTTGAGCGTGGCGTTACCGGTGTTGGTGAGCGTTATGGGCGCGGCGGAGCTCGTCGTCCCGACAGCCTGGTTGCCAAAGTTGTACGATGACGGCGAGAGGGCCACGAAAGGCCCCGGCGTAAGACTAAACTTGGTCACGAAGGCATCGTAGGGTCCGCCCCCATATGTCGGCTGGTAGCTGCCCGATGTGATGGGGAAGTCCAACGAGAAAGTCCCGCCGGTAACGTAAGCGTTCCCTGAGGGGTCCAAGGAGATTCCGCGTCCCACTTCGTCTAAGCTTCCACCGAGGTAGGTGGAAAAAACGAGCGAGCTTCCAGATGCATTTAGCATACTGACGAAGGCGTCGTAGAATCCGGCGTTCTTAGCTTGCGTGGGGCTTACGGTTGGGAAACCGCCCCCGTAATTGTATCCCGTCACGAAAGCATGCCCGGATGAATCTACCGCAACGTCATATCCAACCTGTGTTCCGGGACCGCCCAAGTAGGTCGAATAGACAAGTGCGGAGCCAGCGCCATCGAGCTTGGTAACGAAGGTGTCGTACGAGCCACCGAAGACTTGCTGGAAAGCTCCCGCCGTTGTCGGGAAGTTTGTGGAAGTCGTGTACCCAGTCATATAGGCATTGGACGAACCGTCAAGGGCGATGGCATAGCCGTAATCGCTGCCGGTTCCTCCCAAGTACGTAGAGTAAATGAGCGCTGATCCGGCGGGGTTGAGCTTCGCCACGAAGGCGTCGTAGCACGGGAAGGTGTTCGGGGCTACAGCGCAGAGGCCGCCGGCGTAATTCGGTTGGAAGGCGTTTAGGGTCGGGAAATTCGCGGAGTTTGTGGCCCCGGTGACGTAGGCATCGCCGGCAGAGTCCACAGCGACTCCGTAAGCGTAATCGTCCGCGCTGCCACCAAGAAATGTTGAATAGCCGAGCTCGGCGCCTCCCGAGTTGAATTTGACGACGAAGCCGTCGTGGTCGCCACCGCCGTAGTTGGCCTGGAGGGCGCCGGGGGTGACCGGGAATTCAGGCGAGGCGGTGTAGCCCGATATATAGGCGTTGCCGGAAGAATCGACTGCGACGCCAGTCCCTATATCATCGCTACTTCCGCCCCAGTAGGTCGAGTAGATCAGGGAGGCTCCGTCTGCGCTCAGTTCGGCAACAAAAGCGTCGTACCCTCCGGCGTTCTCGGCTTGGAGCGCGTTCTTTACCGGAAAATCCGTGGAATTTGTGTACCCGGTCACATAGGCATCGCCGCTCGCATCGAGCGCAATCCCCGTCGCATAATCCTCATTACTGCCGCCGAGGTAAGTGGAATAGACCAGCGCAGTCCCGGCGGGATTCAGCTTGGTCACAAAGGCGTCAAAGCAAGCGATAGTGTCCACACCATCTGTGCAGGTGCCGCCACCGGGGGAGCTCTGAACCGGCTTGACAAGGGGAAAATCGATGGAAGCCGTGTAACCTGTCACGTAGGCATTTCCGGAAGGGTCCACTGCAATGGCATTGGCATAATCCATATCGCTCCCGCCGAGATAGGTGGAGTAGCTGAGGACGGGATCGATGATCAGGGGCCGAGTCCTGTCGTAGGGTGCGATTTCAAAGGTTACTTCGCCGTCCGACTTGAGGACGTAGTAGGCGTCAATCGATTTTGGATTTTGGATTTCGGATTTTGGATTGGCGGATGTCCGTTGTCCGTTGTCCGGAGACATGCAGTCCAGTGCGCCCTCGCTTTCGCCTGTCAACTGTGAACTGTTCCGCCTCAGGCGGATTGACTGTTCTTGGTACACCACCGGCTTGTGAAACCGCGCCTCCCCGCCCTCGGCGGTCACAATCAGGTCGCCATTCGCCGCGATGCGCAGGGACGAAGAGATTTTGGATTTTCGATTTCGGATTTTGGATTGGGTGCTGTCCGTCGTTCGTGGTACGTGGTCCGTTACCCCTGATCCCGCCCTGCGGGCACGACTGGCCACGGACGGTTGACTGCTGCCTGCTGCTTTCTGCCTACTGCTTACTTGCCCGCCGGCGTCGATTGCCAGTGCGATTGCGCCGGGGTCGGCCCCAGGGGCCACGACAAAGTCATACTCCAACTGCCCACCCTGCTTGCCGTAATAGACCAGATCTACCCCTGGATAGATATTCTCGTACCGCACCCTGCCATAAGTTGGCACGTTGGTGCGCCACTTCTTAGGATCATTGCCAATCAGGTAGTTGCTCTTGCCGGGTAATTCATTTACGCCGATGACCTTGGCAGCAGGGTTCGCGCGAAGCAGCTTTAGGCAGAGAAAAGAAGGGGGCTGGGGACTGGGGACTGGAAATGGCAGTGACGAGTGCGGCGTGACAAGGGACGCGCTACGATCCCCCTCCCTTGTTTCATGCAACTGACCACGGACTACGGACAACTGACGTCTTTCCTCTTCTGACTTATGACTTCTGCGTTCTGGCTCCTGCCTTCCGGCTCCTGACTTCCGCAGTGCTACCACCGCTTCATCCTCCGCAAGGAAGAGCGTGTACCCCGGTCCTCGCGAGAGGAACTTCACGCGCGGGTCGGCTTGACCTAGGTTGGGCTCAAAACTCAGCAGGAGTTTGGCATGGGCAATCCGGGCGTGGCCAACTGGTTCGGCGGCGACGAGGACGCGGTTGGGGTCATCCTTAACGCGGGCGACAAAGATAAGGAATAAGCCGAACGTGAATACGCTGGCGCGACGGAGAGTGACGAGCGCAAAGAGGGACATTGGCTTCTCCTCCCATGCCAAGGGAACCCGGAGTAAAACTGAATCTCACATTCACCTACTCCCTGTTCCCTCAACTTCCGATGCCACCGGAACCGGGGTCAAACTGAACCGGTGAATCTTTCTTTCCTCTGCTTATCGGCAGCGGAGCATTGGCGGATGAGGAGTTTCTTATCTGGGTGCGGAAAAAAAGTATCGGTATGTCATTGGGAGCAGAGAAGTCAGGAGGCAGGATTCAGGAGTCAGGTAACAGGTATCGGGGACGAGTCGAAGACGATTACCTTGAAAGCGGGGCAGTTAGCCAGCATTTCTCACCACATTTGGACGTTCTTAGTGGGCTGCCGGAAGGGCGGGGCTTCAGCCCCGACGGAATCGCGGCTCCCGCCCTCTGTTGGTCCCGTGCCCCGCGCAGTCCCGCGCCTGCGGGACTGCGCGGGGCACGGGACACAGGAATAATCAGGAAGGCCTTGTAACGGCGGGGCTGAAGCCCCGCCCTTCCAGACCCGTGGTGAGAAATGCAGGTTAGAAGATCCGCCCCATCTTGAACTTCGGAATTCGGGTTCAACGCACTTCTGTTACAGGAAAGCAACCCCTCCTAAGATTTGCTGCCGTGCACAGGAGGGTGATGTTCGTGCTCGGTAATCTGCGGAAGCTTGGAGACGTCCCATCCGCCGCCCAGCGCTTTGATGAGAAGCACGCTGGAAGTCATTCGGCGCGTCAGGAGATCGACAGCGGCGCGCTCGTTGCTCAGGGCGGCGCTCTGCGCCGTAATGACCTCAAGATAAGTCACCAGTCCGCCCTTGTAACGGGTGGTGGAAAGAGCCAGTGAGAGTTCGGCTGACTGCACGGCCTGACTCTGCTTCTTGCTTTCCTCATCGAGAATGCGCAGCCCTGCCAGGTTATCCTCGACCTCCTGGAAGGCGGTGAGGACGTTCTGGCGATAAGAAGCCACGTTCGCATCGTAAGCGGCCCAGGCTTGGTCCGTGTAGGCATGGCGGCGGCCGGCATCGTAAAGCGTTTCCAGCAACGTCGGGCCCACGGCAAAAAAGCGGCTGGGCCAGGCAAACCAGTTGACGATCGAGGACCCTTCGAGGCCAGCCGCGGCGCTGAGAGTGAGCGTGGGGTAATAGGCCGTTTTGGCCACCCCGATTTCGGCGTTGGCGGCGGCCATGCGCCGTTCCGCCGCGGCGATGTCGGGCCGGCGCTGCAACAAATCGGAGGGGACTCCCGCCGGGATCTTGGGCGGGGGCATATCCAGCGGCGAGACGGGGATCGAGAAGGTCGATGCGGGCTGGCCTACGAGCGCGGCAATGGCATGTTCGAATTGGGCACGCTGCACTCCCACGTCGATGGCCTGTGCCTGGGTGGTTTCAAGCTGCGTCGCCGCTTGCGCCACTTCCACTTTGGCCGCCAGCCCGCCGTTATACCGGTTGGTGGTGAGGTCCAGAGCTTTCTGGTAGGCGACCACAGTGGAGTCAAGCAACTGCTTCTGCGCATCCAGCCCACGTAGCGCAAAGTAGTCGGCAGCCAGCTCCGCGTGAATACTCAGCCGGGCGGTTTCCAAATCTGCCGCGCTGGCCAGGGCGCTGGCCGTGGCAGCTTGAACCGTGAGATGGATTCGTCCCCAGGCGTCCACCTCATAGGAAAGGTCGAAGGGCAATACGAAATCCCCCTGCGTTTGGCCATATTGGGGGCCGGCGTTGGGAGCGTTCTTGGAAAGTTGTTCCCCGGTAATGTTGGGACCGGCGCTGACCGTCGGATACAAGCCCGACCGATTGATACGAATCAGGTCACGCGCCTGGCGAAACTGCGCTTCTGCGACCTTCAGGTTTTGGTTCGAGACGTCGACACGCTCCTCAAGGGCATTCAACTGCGGATCGTTGAAGATTTCCCACCACTTTCCGCGAATCACCTGGTCCTGAGGCTGGGACGCTTTCCATTCACTTTGCGGCCCGGCCGCACTGGGCGCAAGCTCCTTGTAGGCGGGTGGCGTCGGAACCGGGGGCTTTGCGTACTTGGGGCCGGGGGTGCAGGCGCTGGCAAAGAACAGTAGGCAGAAGGCAGATAGCAGCAGGCAGGTGGGTAATACGAAGTCAAAAGGCAAAGCGCAAAAGGCAAAAGGCAAGAACGGCCGGCTTTGACTTTTGCACTTTGCCTTTTGCCTTTTGACCTTCATTTCTGCGCACCTGCCCATATGCCACTTCCGTGCAGTTCGTGTCACTCCCCGCCCCAAGAACCCGCGCCCGGGGTAGCGCTGCGAACTTCCTGACCTTCCACCAAAGAATCCGGCGGATTCGTAATCAGCTTCTCGCTTCCGTCGAGGCCCGATACCACTTCAACTTCCGTCCCGAAGTCCCGGCCCAGGGTTATAGGAATCAGGGCAGCGTGGCCGTTGCGGACCACCCCGACGCGCAAGCCTTCGGAACGAAAAATCAGACAGGTGACCGGGATGACGACCGTCGAAGTGGCAGAGGGAAGCTTCAAATGGACTTCGGCGTAAGCCCCGGGCAGGATTTCGCCCGTGGGGTTGGCGACGTCCACCTCCGCAAGCAGGGTGCGGGACGCCTGATCAATCGCCTCGGAGGTCCGCACCAGTTTGCCGGGAAAGCGGCGCCCGGGAAACTGCGGCATCGTTAAATAGGACTGGACGCCCGGGACCGCCGCGGGGGAGTAAGTTTGCGGCACATTCACGTAGACGCGCAGGGTGTTGATGGCCGCCACATGAAACAATTCCTTGGCGCCGCTGCCGCTTCCAGAACCAATGAGCTGTCCGATATCGGTATTGCGCGCCGTGAGCACCCCGTCGAAAGGCGCATAAACCTTTTCAAAGGATTGTAGTTGTTCCAGACGCTTCACGTTGTCCGCGGCGGAGTCCACCATGGCCTTTTTGGCGTGAGCGTCACCCACAGCGTTATCAACATCCTGCTTGGCCACGGAATCGCTCTTCAGCAGGAACTCATAGCGGGCGGCGGTGGTCTGCGCCAGATCGTAGTTGGCCTTGGCCGTTGCCAGTTCTGCCCGCGCCTGCTGGAGTTGCTGATCCAGTTCGGGCGTATCGATGTCCGCCAGAAGCTGGCCGTCCTTTACCCTGCCGCCGATGTCCACGTACCAGCGCTTCAGATAGCCGCTCGTACGCGCATAAATCGGCGCGTCGATGAAGGCCTGGATGTTCCCTGGCAATACGATTTCTTCCCGCGGCGCGCCTCGCTTGGATTGAGCCAGCGAAACCGCGGGCACGGCGAGATCGCGCGTGTCGGCTTTCACGTCGGCAGCGGCGCGGGCACGAGTGGTAATGCCCCTGTAAACGACGGCGCCCGCGACAATTAAGAGAACCGCCAGCCCGAAGATGACTTTGCCCGCCCCGGATGACGGGGGCCTTTGGCCCGGCAGGCCAGGACCCGCGTTCTGCCCGTCGGGGCTCTCAATGTCGAAACTTTCCTCAACGCTCATTACGTCCTCCAGGATCGGGTGATCGGAAGATCGGGAGATCGGGCGAACAAAAACCTACGCGTCTGCAAGATGTTTCCTGCTCGTCCGATCACTCGGCCAACCGATCTCCCGATCATCCGATCTGTTCACCCGATCTTCCGATCACCCGATCCTTCTTCTGCCGTGCACAACGCTGAACACGGTGGGAACAAAGAACAGCGTCGCCACCGTGGCAAACAGCAGGCCGCCGATCACCGCCCGGCCCAGTGGGGCATTTTGCTCGCCGCCCTCACCCAGGCTCAGAGCCATGGGTACCATACCGATAATCATGGCCAGCGCCGTCATGATGACGGGGCGAAAACGAGTGAACCCGGCGTCCAGTGCCGCCCCCGTGGCATTGACGCCTTCTTGCAATTTTTCCTTGGCAAAACTCACCACCAGAATGCTGTTGGACGTGGCGACACCCACGCACATGATGGCGCCGATCATGGCCGGCACGCTGAAGGTGGTGTGAGTGGCGAACAGGAACCAGAGGATCCCCGCCAGCCCCGCCGGCAAGGCGGAAATAATGATCAGCGGGTCCAGCCAGGATTGGAAATTCACCACGATCAAGAGATAAACCAGCACAATCGAGAAGACTAGCCCGGCCAGCAGTCCCGAGAAGGACGAGCGCATGGTCTCAATCTGCCCGCGCACAATGGTCCGCGAACCGCGCGGCAGATCCTTCTGGCTCTCACCCACCATGCGGTCGAGGTCGCGAGCCACACCGCCCAGGTCTCTTCCCTGCACGGCGCCATAAATATTGACCACGGGCTGAACGTTGTAATGCGAGACTGCGGCCAGCGATGCGCCGCGGCTGATGGAGGCGAGGTTCCCGAGGATTTGCGGGGGAGCGCCGGCGGAGCTCGTAATGGGAATGTTTTGCAGATCCTGGAGCGCTTCCACCCGGTATTGCGGCGTTTGAGTTGTGACACTGTAGCTGACGCCGGTCCGCGGGTCCAACCAGAAGGAGGGAGAAGTCTGGAAGCTCCCACTTAGGGAAACCAGAATGTCGCTGGCGACGTTGCTGGTCGTAAAGCCCACCTGCGCCGACCGGGTACGGTCAATGTCAACCTGGAGCCGGGGCAGGTTGAAAGGTTCCTGAATGCGCAAGTCAACCGCGCCGGGAATGTATTTGAGTTTACGCATCAGCCCCTCGGCGAATCGCCGATTGGCGGTCAGGTCTTGGCCCACCACCTGGACATTGATGGGCGCCGGGAGGCCGAAATTCAGAATCTGGCTGACCATGTCCGAGGGCAGGACGTAAAACGTCACGCCAGGGTATTCCTGAGCCAATTTGAGCCGCAGCCTGCGGAGGTACTCCGCCGTGGGGTGATGGTCTTCCGACAGCGCGACCATAATGTCAGCATCCCCGGTGCCGATGGGAGCCGAGTTGCTGTAAACGAGATTCACGCCGCTGTAGGGCAACCCGATGTTATCGATAATGCTGGTGACTTCCTGGGGAGGGATCTCTTGCCGAATTGAATTCTCGACGAAATCGCAAAGCCGCGCCGTCTCCTCGATGCGCGTGCCGGTGGGAGCCCGCAGGTGCAGGGTGAACTGACCACTGTCAACCTTGGGGAAAAAGTCCTGGCCAATCAAGGGAATCAGCAAAAACGAAGCCGCGGCGGCGCCTAAGACCCCCAGTGCGAGCCAGGCAGGATGGCGCAGGCAAGTCCCTAGCCAACCCTTGTACCTCCCCCGCAGCCCTTCGAAAAGGTGCTCAAATCTTATTTGCAGTCGCGCCAAAAAGTGGCGCTGGGCCTCGGCTTCCAGATTCTGGGCGTCGTGCTCGTGGCCGCGGAGCAGGTATCGCGCCATGGTCGGCACCAAGGTCCGGGACAGGAGGTAAGACGCCAACATGGCGAAGCTTACCGCTTCCGCCAGGGGGATAAAGAGGTGCCGGGCAACCCCGGTCAGGAAAAACATGGGCACGAAAACAATGCAGATGGCGAGGGTCGAGACAAAGGCCGGAACGGCAATCTGCGACGCGCCATCCAAAATCGCCACCAGGATTTGTTTATTCATGGCGATGTTGCGGTTGATGTTTTCGACTTCAACCGTGGCGTCGTCCACCAGAATCCCCACCGCCAAAGCGAAGCCTCCTAGCGTCATGATGTTGATGGTTTCCCCGAGCGCACTGAGCACGACCAGGGAGGTTAGGATGGAAAGCGGGATGGAGACCGCGATAATGATGGTGCTCCGCCAGCTCCCTAAGAACAGCAGAATCATCGCCGCGGTAAGGAGAGCGGCAATAAGCGCCTCCCTCACTACACCTTTAATGGCGGCCCGCACAAAGATGGACTGGTCATTGAGGTAGTGGAGTTGCAATTGCGGCGGCAAACCCTTCTGAATGACCGGCAGCTCCGCTTTGATTCGGGAGATGATATCCAGAGTCGAGGCATTCCCGGTTTTCATCGCCGTCATCAATGCCGCCCGTTGGCCGTTAACGCGCACGATGTTGGTCTGGGGCGGGAAGCCATCGCGCACATAGGCGACGTCGCGAACATAAATGACCGTGCCACCGGAGGTTTTTACCGGCAAATCGTTGAGTTCTGCCGTCGTCCGCGGGCTGGCGTTGGTCTCAACGTCATACTCATAGCGGCCGATTTTGGAAGTCCCGGAAGGAAGAATCAGGTTCTGGGCGCTGATGGCATTCACGACGTCGACGGGCGAAAGTCCCTTGGATTGCATGGCGGCAGTGTTAAGGTCCACCTGCACTTGACGTTGCTTTCCCCCGTAGGGCCATGGTATGGCGGCGCCTTCCACGTCGGCCAGTTGGACGCGGATGAAGTTCGCGCCCAAGTCAAACAACCGCTGCTCAGAAAGCCCTTGCCCGGAAAGTCCCAATTGCAGAATGGGCACCGTGGATGCACTGTACTGCATAATAAACGGAGGGGTGGTGCCGGGCGGGAATTGCCGAAGCTGTGTCTGCGACATTGCCGTCACCTGGCTCATCGCCATGGCAATGTTGGCGCCCGGCTGGAAGAAAATCTTGATGACGGCGATGCCATTCAGCGATTCGGACTCGATGTGCTCAATGTCATTCACCGTCAAGGTCAGGGAACGTTGATTGATAACCGCGATTCGGTTCGCCATCTGGTCAGCAGAGAGGCCCGTGTAGCCCCACAGGACGGTTACAACCGGGATGTTGATGTTGGGAAAAATATCCTTGGGGGTGCGAATGATCGACAGGTCGCCCAAAATCATGATGACTATAGCCATCACTATGAAAGTGTATGGCCGTCGCAATGCTAATCGGACTATCCACATAAAGCGAGAATTGCTCCCAACTGATCTGTCTAGCTACTGAACCTCAGCCGGACTTATTTCACCAGGGCACTTTGATGTGCCGTTTCGCGAACCACCTGAAGGAACGCTTGCAAAACCTCGGATTGGTCATCCCGGCGCCAAGCAATGGCAATTTCCATAGTGGGCGCAGGCTCGGGTAGGCACTTGAAAACTACACCACGGTCGCCCATTTGGGTAACGGACTCCGCAACCAGGGTGACGCCCATTCCGGCCGCCACCAAGTTGAGAATCGTCTGGAGCTGGCTCGCTTCCGCGCCTACGCGGAGGCTGAATCCGGCCCTCCTGCAAAGCCCAGCCACTTGATCATAAAAGCCGGGGGCGAGCTGACGCGGGGGCAACAGAAAGGCCTCCCCAGACAGATCGCCAAAGGTAATCTGATGTTTGTCGGCGAGAGGATGGTGCTCCGGAAGCGCTACAACTAACCTTTCTTCCAGGATCGGCTCAAAGGAGAGCATATCGTCACGGACCGGCAACCGCAACAGGCCCACATGGACTCGCCTCTGCCGCAGGTTTTGGATGAGTTCGGAAGTTTTCATCTCGTGGAGCTCAATTTCCACGCCCGGAAAGCGGTCGCGAAAGACTTTGAGGAAGGCAGGCAACAAGCTATAGGTTGCAGCACCCAGAAATCCGATGGCCAGCCTCCCAAACTCCCCGCGGCTCGCCCGCTGGGCCACCTCGACAGCGTGATTCAGTTGGGTGAGGGTCACGCGAGCTTCGTCAAGGAAGGCCCGACCGGGTTCGGTAAGCTGGACGCGCCGTTTGGTGCGCTGTAAGAGCTGAACGCCTAGTTCTCCCTCCAGTCGGCGGATTTGCTGGCTCAAGGGCGGTTGGGCAATGCCCAGCCTCTGGGCCGCTCGGCCAAAATGTAACTCTTCTGCGACCGCAACAAAATAGCGCAAATGCCGGAGTTCCATGTGTAATACCTGCAAGGTCTTAATATACAACGACTATTATTTCATTCATACTTAAAATTTCGCGCCCAGACTGCCACCCGGTGCGCCAGGAGTGCCTTGCGGCTTCATTCGGCATTGGTGGAAGCCAAAGAGAATCTACCTCTTGCGGAAGGCCCTTACTCAGCGGGATCGGAAACATCCTCTGCCTTTCCCAGGGTTCGCGGCAAACACGGCGGGGTGCGCATGATGGAAAAAGTCAGACTCTGCGCCTGGCAGGACTACGGTGGAAAACCCTTACGAACTGCCGATCAGGATTCCAGTGAGAAACACCAGCACTCCACCCACAACAACTTGGAACGCAGCGGCAAGGAAGGGGGTATCCATGTAGCGGTGACGCACGAAGCTTATGGCCGCCAGCTCAGCGGCCACGATCGCAACAGCCACGCTGGTGGCAACCCTGAAATCAGAAATAAGAAAAGGCAGCGTGTGCCCGATCCCTCCGGCGGTGGTCATCAGCCCGCAGATAAGTCCCCGCACCCAAGGGCGGCCGCGCCCGGTAAGGGAGCCATCGTCCGAGAGAGCCTCGGCGAAACCCATGGAAATCCCTGCCCCAACGGAGGCGGCGAGGCCGACCAGAAAAGCGTCCCAGCTCTTGTGCGTGGCGAAGGCGGCGGCGAACAGGGGCGCCAGAGTGGAAACGGAGCCGTCCATTAAACCCGCCAGACCCGGCTGGACAATCTGGAGCATGAACAGGCGGCGTTGCGCAGCTTCCTCCTGCGCGCGGGTCTCCGGCGTGAGGTGCTTCATCTCGAGTGATTCAGCAAGGGCAGAGTGTTTGCGCTCGGCCTCCGCCAGGTCGCCCAGCAGCTTCCGGGTGGAGGCGTCCGTCACTCTCTGCATGGCACGCTCGTAAAACCGCCGGGTCTCCAGTTCCATGATCTCCGCTTGCTTCCTCACCACATCAATGCGCAGCGGCCGAATGAGCCAGACGGGACGGCGATCCACAAACCCTTTCACGTCCTGGCGGCGGATCAGGGGAATATGCTCGCCGAAGCGCTGCCGGTAAGTCTCAATCAGGCTCCGGCGATGCCCGGATTCCTCCTCCTGCATCTCCTCAAACATCTGCGCCGTGGCAGGGTAACTCTCGCGCAGGCCATCGACGAAGTCGCCATAGATGCGACCGTCTTCCTCTTCCAGGGCAATGGCCAAGGCGAGGATTTCCCGCTCGGAAAGGTCTTTGAAATTTCGCGCCATGAACGTGCCCCCAACGTAGCGCGGACCTTCGGTTTTGAAGTCCGCGGCTCTTCTCTAGTGATGCGTTCGCCGTTTTGTATTCTAGCACTTGTAGCGCGGGCGTCTCGCCCGCAGTCGCGCTTCCATACGCGGAGTGTCGCAGGCATTAAGAATTGGCGTATACTTTCCCCACTTCATGGTAGCGGGGCAGTTTGACGTAGAGGCGGCTTTACGCCGCCATTTGGTGATCCCGCCTTGCGGGATCGCCGCTACCACTTCATCAAGGAGGAATCATTCATGGCTGAGAGTACTGGTTCTGGCTCGGTAAGTCGTAGAAGTTTTCTTGCCACCACGGGCAGCATGATCGCGGCGACCCCGCTCGCTGGCACCCTGGCTTCAAAGGCAGTGGAAGCGCCGGAGGCTTTTCCGGCCGCTCCCGCCGCCGAAAAGGCAGTTCCCAAAATTCCCATCGGCGTCTTCGATCCTGTTTACGGCGACCTATCACTCGACGAGATGCTCGAGAAGATCAGCGCCCTGGGGATTGAAGCAGTCGAGATCGGCACGGGCGGATATCCGGGCGCCAAGCATTGCCCCGTCGCCGATCTCCTGGCGGACCCTGCCAAGGCCAAAGCCTGGAAAAAGAAATTCGAGGACCGCAACATTCTCGTGGCCACACTGAGTTGCCACGGAAATCCTGTTCATCCCAACCCCGAGATCGCCAAGCAGTACGACGACTCGTTCCGCGGCACCGTCCTGCTGGCAGAACGATTGGAAGTTCCGGTGATCGTCACCTTTTCGGGCTGCCCGGGCGATTCACCGACAGCGAAACATCCCAACTGGGTTACGTACCGGTGGCCGCCCGACTATGAGGAAGTCGTCAACTGGCAGTGGGAGAAGGTGGTAATCCCTTACTGGCGGGAAACGGTGAAATTTGCGCGCCAGCACGGCGTCAAACGGATCGCGCTCGAAATGCATCCGGGCTTTGTGGTTTACAACCCGTTCACGCTGCTGAAGCTGCGCGAGGCGGTGGGAGAGGAAATCGGAGCGAATTGCGATCTTAGCCACCTCTTCTGGCAGGGCTGCGATCCGGTGGTGGTCATCCACTTTCTTGGCAAACAAGGCGCTATCTACCACGCCCACATGAAGGATACGGTAGTCTTCAAGGACAATGCCGCCACGACCGGCGTCCTCAATTTCTCCGCCGACCCAGCCAAATTCGCGCAAGGTTCGGTCATCTTCCGCGCGGTTGGATATGGTCATGGCGCGCAACTCTGGAAGGATGTCGTAAAAGCTTACATGGACATCGGCTTCCAGGGCATCATGAGCATCGAAAACGAGGACCCGATACTGCCGGGCGAGGTTGGGGTCGAGCGCGCAGCCTTTGTGCTCAAAAACGTTCGCGCCGAACTGTTGGAAGGAAAGTGACAGGGAGTAAGAAGAAGGCAGAGGTCGGCAGTCAGGGCCGGCGAGCCTCCCCTTTTCTTGCGCCAGAAGTCTGAGCGTTGTAGAGATGCTCAAAGAGGAGGCTACTCTGCACGGCGAAATCGACCGTCCCAGTCGACAAAGAACTGGTTTCCCATTTTTCCCTTGCGTGTCATTTTTCTTGAGATGTTCTGTCTCAGCAGAACATTATCCCAATGATTTTCAAGGGATTGGAAGGGTTAAATGATATATATGTATTGACACATATGTGTATCGTTTTGACACACTCGGCGGCCCGCGCCCTTGATGATAGGCTACACTTCTAGACAGTCTGAGCTTCCGCTGCGGCCTGATGCAATTTCTCCGGGAATTTCGGCAGGACGGGCTTTCTGCTGATCGCACAGTCGCAGAGTTTCGCTCTGCGCCGGCCGGCGATAGCTGCGTGTGGTACACTCCGCAAATCTGGAATGTTGCCGGTCACCGGGAGGTGCGCGTTTGGAAGATCAGGTTCTGATGATGCTTCGCGGCCAAGTCAGCGGCATCATCCTGGGTACCGTTTTTCTGTTCATCGGTCTGGCTGCCTGCGGCATCGCTGTGGTTCGTGGTGGCGGCAGAATTCGCATCCTTATATGGTTTGGGATCTTCAGTGCGATGTATGGCGCCCGCATACTGGCGCAGATGCCCGCAGCGTTTAGTCTACTGCCACGGTCAACCTGGGCCAGTCGCCATTACGTGATAGCGATTATCACGTACCTGATCCTTATTCCCGCGCTACTTTTCTGGCTGGAGCTAAGCCTCGGAAAGCTGCGTCGCTTTTTGCAGATCACGGTTATCGCGGCGTCGGTGATCGGCATTGCCGGCGTTTGCTCAGCCTTCATTACCGAATCGCCCTACAAATTCATGCCCTATAACAATCTACTGGCGATCTGGTGCTTTCTGACACTCGCGGTGGTAAACGCTGTTCCAAGTTTGGCCAAGAGATTCATGGTCATCCGAAGCCGGATTGCCGCAATCGGCACGCTGGTCCTGGCGGTTGCAGTCCTCTACGCCAATTTGCAGTTCCTTTTCCACCTCCCTTACTATCCTTTCTTCGAGCCGCTGGCGTTCGCGGTGTTTGTCTTCTCGCTCGGATACGTAGCCGCAGAGAAGATCTTCGCCGACGAGCGCCGCCTGCTCTCCATTGAAAACGAACTCGAGATCGCCCGCGAGATACAGAGTTCGATTCTTCCGGGCTGCGCTCCCGAACTCAAGAGCCTTCGTATCAATGCCGCTTATCGTCCTATGACCGCCGTCGCCGGCGATTTCTACGAGTTTGTTCCCGTCGACCAGAACCGGGTTGGCTTCCTCGTGGCTGACGTCTCCGGACACGGTGTCCCAGCCGCGCTCATCGCAGCGATGATCAAGGTGGCGATGCAATCGGTCGTGTCTTCCGCACATGACCCGCCAGAAGTACTGCGCGGGTTGAATCGTATCCTCTCTGGCCAACTGCGGGGCCAGTTAATTTCCGCCGCCTATTTGTGGCTCGATACGGAGATTCGCAAGGCGTCGTACTCGGCCGCGGGACATCCACCGCTTCTGTGCTGGCGGGAGGGTAAGCTGGAGCGTATCGAAAGCAACGGTCTACTGTTTGGAGTCAGGTCGGATTCCGACTATCCCGTTTGTGAGATGCCGCTCCACTCAGGCGACCGCTTCCTGCTTTACACCGACGGTGTCGTTGAGCCCGAGAATGCCGTCGGCGAACCTTTTGGCGATCGCAAGCTTGAACAAGTCGTTCGCAACAATCACTCGCTCCCGCCTTCTGAGTTGTCGGAGCAACTGCTCTCAGAGATACGCCACTGGCAACCTGCTTCCGTGACCCAGCAGGATGACATCACGCTCATTATCATAGACGTCGTTTAGTCACGCTGGAATGCCAATACTGGCGACGCTAAAGCAAGTCTGGCGTGAATCCGACGATTCTGGGCGACTGGTCGCCCACTCGGAAAGAATGCTCCGCGCCCGGGGCCGGCATCGTTTAGCCTGGGGGGCCATGACCCAACGGCGCGGTGTTGCCAATCATCCCTCCATCGCCGGCGCGAATACGTGAGCGCAGTTATGCAACCCCGTGCTTGTGTCACTTCGCGAGCGTCACGGCGTCGCCTCAGCCGGCGCAGGGTTTGTATCGCCCTCTGGAACTGGCGCTTTCGCAGCAGCGCTGGCTCCGGGCCTCGTCAAGAGAAACAGGGCACGCCCGCTGATTTCCTCGTCGAATTCGCCACCGCGTCCCTCGAATGCCAGCCTTATTCCTTCCACTTGGTGTTCGGGAGGCACTTTGCCGAGGGCGCAGTTCACTTGCAGCGTCGCGTTTTTCGCTAACCCCAACACCGGAAGCAGGCGGATGCGCAGCACGGCCAGGCCGCCTGCGGGCATGGGGCCAGAGAACATCTCCGAACGCCTGGGGCCGAACTGTGGGGGGCCTAATGCCCGGCCCTCGCGCATGAGCGCACCCGGCGCGATACCGTAGGAATCAAAACTGACGAGTTCGCTCGCCACCCAGACACCTGTCTCAAGCACATCTCCACTCGAGGACTTCCGGGTGTAAGTCCCCGCCGCCGTCACCGACTTGCTTTGCGGAGCGAGCGTGCCTGCGCCGCTCAGCTCGTAACTCGCGCCATCGGCGGACTTGACCACCGCCGGACAGGCGGAAGAGTCACCGGAATCGCAAAGAAACCCCGAGCCGACCAGGAGGGTGTAATCACTATTGCTGGTTTGGGCTATCGCCGGAACAACCGCCAGAAATATAGTCAGGCTCGGCAGTGCCACCCACGCGATGACCCGGTTCAGAAATACCCGTTGGCATGACATAATCTCCTCCCGTCGTCGGCGCAAGCTAAACGGAAGCCGCAAGCCTTTGACCCTCGGTAGCGGGGGAATAGTGCGGCCCACAGGGAAAGCAATAGGCCGCTGGTCGCGCGCACAATGAACCGTCCCGCCCTGTTAGAGGCGGATGAGCATGCTTAGGATAACGCAGATCTACACTCTGCCACTCCCGCTCGCAAGTTTCTGAGCGGTTGGGTGCGGGCTGCGCGTCGCGAACCCGCGCAGTCGCACAGAGCATCAGCGTGAGCAAGAAAAGTCGTTGTGTGTTACCTCATGACTAAAAACGCGTACGGCATTGCGGGCCGCAGGAAGCCGTGAGACACACCGCTCGCGTCAATGTAGTATCCCGTGATCGCCCCCACTGGGTTGATAGTCAAGGGAAAAGTGCCCTGGTCGGTGCCTGTGCCTGCACCCGGAACATCGAACTTGGTGATTATGCCGTCAGGAGCGCGCACGAAGCCGTGAGACACATCGTCCCCGTCCACATAGAAACTCGTGATCGCTCCCGCCGGGTTCATGATCATGTACCCTATGAGGCCCTGCCAGGCGCCTGTGCCCGCCCCAGGGACATCGAAACTTCTGACTGTGCCGTCGGGAGCGCGCAGACAGCCATGCCACACATTGTTCGCATCTCCGTAGGTACATGAGATCGTCCCCTCCGGGCTGATGCTGTAGCCCTGGGTGCCCTGCCAGGCGCCTGTGCCTGCGTGCGGATCGTCGAAGGTAACAAACCTGCCATCCCAAGTGCGCAGGTAGCCGTGAAACACACTGTTCGCATCTTGGTAACTTCCCGTGCTCGCCCCGTCCGGGATGATGGCGTTGAATACGCCGGGGTCAGTGCCCTCGCCGGCGATCGGAGCCATGCCCGGAGGATCAAATGTGGTCAAGGTGCCGTCAGGGGCGCGCAGGAGGCCGTGCCACACCCCGCTCGCATCTTCGTAGGTCCCCAGGATCAACCCCGCCGGGGTGATGCTGAGACCTGCGGTGCCTTGCCAGGCGCCTGTGCCCGCCCACGGAGCCTCGAAGGTCGTGAACTTGCCGTCAGGTGCGCGCAGGTAGCCGTGATACACGTTGTTCGAGTCTACGAAGCACCCCGTGACCGCCCCCTCCCGGTTCATGCCCCGGGCCTCGATAGTACCCTGGCCGGGGCCTTTGCCCGCGCCCGGAGGATCGAACTTGGTGATTTTGCCGTCAGGGGCGCGCACGAAGCCGTGATACACATTGCCCGCGTCAATGTACCACCCCGAGATCGCCCCGTCCAGGATGACGCCGAATGGAAAAGTACCCTGGCCGGCGCCTGTGCCCGCCCAAGGAGCGTCGAATGTGATGATGGTGGGCCTGGGCTCGTGAGCGCTCCCGGAAAGGCCCAGCCCCAGCATGCACAGGGCCAGGCAAAGGGCGAGCGCTCCTTCCCGTCGCACTGCCGAACAGAATTGGTAAAAAGTAATATGGTTCGTCATCATTGGTTAATCTCCTTTTGGCTTATCTCTGCCAGGATTTCCGTGGTCAGAAATAGGGTTCGGTAGATTGCTCTCAACGTGAGGAGCTCACCTTCCGCGAGCACTTTCCGGCAGCCACGTGCAGGCATCAATGCCCTGGGTGTCATGCGATCGTCATCTCTAGGTCGCGAGCTAGCTCGCTGGGTAGAAACGGGTTGTAACCAGATGTACTCTCAGAAAAATGCCTTGACTGGGCTTATGCGAGTGGTAAACTCCTACCAATGCTGGGAGACGGCCTATGCCTGACCCGCCCCTCGTCTCGCATGTTGTCCACTTCGGGGTCTTCGAAGCTGACCTTCGCTCCGGAGAGCTGCGCAAGCACGGGCTCAAGGTCAAAATTCAGGAACAACCCTTTCGAGTTTTGGCCATGCTGCTGGAGCAGCCGGGCCAGATCGTCACGCGCGAGGAACTGCGCAAGAAGCTTTGGCCTACCGACACATTTGTGGACTTCGAGCACGGTCTGAACGCCGCCATCAACAAGCTCCGCGCGGCGCTGGGCGATCCCGCAGACAACCCGCGTTGTGTAGAAACCTTGCATCGCCGGGGTTATCGCTTTATCGCGCCGTTGGATGGAAGGGCAAGGCAAGAACTGCCCCTGCCGACAGCCGGCCCGAGGGCGGTTCACGAATCGGCCCTACGAAGACAATGGGATGTCGCGGTGGTGGGCAGGAAACTCTGGAAGGTTCTTGTTCCCGCTGCCCTGATCGTTGTCGCTGGCACCATCGGGAGAACGTTGTACTTCCGCTCGCGCCAAGCCGCGACTCGCCTGACCGACAAAGACACCATTGTTCTTTCCGATTTCATCAACAAGACGGGCGATGAGGTATTCGACGACACGCTGAAGCAGGGACTCTCGGTACAGCTTGAGCAATCGCCCTTTCTCGCCCTAGTTTCCGACCGCAAGGTGAATGAGACGTTGAAGCTGATGGGCCGTCCCGCCGGTGACCGGTTGACGCCGGAGGTCACCCGCGAAGTCTGCGAGCGCACGGGCAGCACGACGATGCTGACCGGCTCGATTGCGGGGCTGGGCAGCCAGTACGCGATTGGCCTGAAGGCAGAGAACTGCGAGACGGGCGACGTGCTGGCGGAAGCGCAGGAGCAGGCGGCGGGCAAGGAAGCGGTGCTCAAGGCTCTGGACGCCGCTGCGGTCAGTTTGCGCGGCAAGCTGGGCGAGTCGCTCAGCACGGTGCAGAAATACGCCACGCCGGTGGAGGAAGCGACCACGCCATCCCTGGAGGCGCTGAAAACCTACAGCCTGGGACTAAAGAGGTACTCTGCGAAAGGGGACATAGCCGCGCTGCCCTTCTTCCAACGGGCGGTGGACCTTGACCCGAATCTTGCCATGGCCTACGCCTTGATGTCGTCTGTCTACTGGGACCTAAACGAAGTGGGGCCGGCGGCCGAAAATGCACGCAAGGCTTACGACCTGCGGGAGAAGGTGAGCGAACGGGAGCGGTTCTGGATCGAGGGGAACTACTACCTCACCGCGACGAGAGAGCTGGAGAAGGCAGCACAGGTATACGAACTGTGGCAACAGACCTACCCGAGAGACCCCACGCCTTACAGGGGCCTGGGACTTACTGCCATCGCCCTGGGAAACTTGGAAAAGGCATTGGAGGAATTTCGAGAGGCGATGCGCCTGGAGCCAAATGATGCGAACAACTATATCTGCCTCGGCTACGCCTACACGACCCTCAACCGGCTGGACGAGGCGGAGGCGGTGTACAAGCAGGCGGAGGAGCGCAAGCTGGAGGGCGAGTACCTACTCCTGAACCACTACTTCGTGGCTTTTCTGAAGGGCAACGCGGCGCAGATGGCGCAGTTGGTCTCAGCCGCCATGGGCAAGCCGGGCGCGGAAGACATGCTGCTGGCCACGCAAGCGGACACGGAAGGTTGGTACGGCAAGCTGAAGAACGCGCACGAGCTGACCCGGCGGGCGATGGATTCAGCCCAGCACAACGACGCCAAAGAGAGTGCGGCAACCTATCAGGCAGGGGCAGCGCTGTGCGAGGTGGAATCGGGAAACCGGGAGCAGGCGCGTGCCGAAGCCAATGCGGCGTTGAAGCTGGCCCCAAACCGCGATGTGCGGGCCATGGCGGCCCTGGCCCTGGCGCGGGCAGGGGATACGGCAGTGGCGGAGAAGCTGGCGGCTGAACTCGACAAGACCTTCCCGCTGGATACGCTGGTCCAAAGATATTGGCTGCCCACGATCCGGGCGGGCGTCGCCCTGGAACACAAAGACCTGAACCGGGCAATCGAACTATTGAAGGCGGCGAGCACGGTCGAACTTAGCGAACCAACGAACCTCGCGATGTCCCTGTGCCCAGTCTATTTGCGTGGAGAAGCCTATCTCATGCTCCACGACGGCAACGCAGCCGCAGCGGAATTTCAGAAATTCATTGACCACCGAGGACTCGTGGTGAACTTTCCCTGGGGTGCGCTGGCACGCCTCGGACTGGCGCGTGCCTACGCTGTAGAGGCGGGTTTATCCCGCCACGGCGAAAATGGCGGCATAAAGCCGCCGCTACAGCCGGATGCCCTCGCCAAAGCCCGCGCCGCCTATCAGGATTTTCTCGCCCTTTGGAAAGACGCCGACCCCGACATCCCCATCCTGAAGGAAGCCAAGGCGGAATACGCAAAGCTGAAATAATCCCGGCGCTCCGGCCCTCGCTTTCAGGACCTCCTGCGCCGCATGAATTTCCCGTCGTAGTTGCGTATTGTAGTTGCGCATTGACTTGCCCGTGGTTGCGGCCTAAGATGCACCTCGAAGGCGGTTCCCTCCCTATGATCGGCACGACCGTCTCGCACTACCGCATCCTGGAGAAGCTGGGCGGCGGGGGCATGGGTGTGGTCTACAAGGCCCAAGACACCAAGCTCAAGCGCACCGTCGCCTTGAAATTCCTGCCTGAAGAACTCTCCAAGGACCGGGAAGCCCTGGAACGATTTCGGCGCGAAGCCCAGGCTGCCTCCGCGCTCAACCATCCCAACATCTGCACTATTCACGCTATTGAGGAGCACGAGGGCCAGCCCTTCATTGACATGGAATATCTGGAGGGGCAAACCCTGGAGCATTTGGTGGATGTAGGGGCGCGCGGCGCGCGCCCAACGGGGCAGGGCGAACGCCGTTCGCCCCTACCAATCGATACCCTGCTCGACTTGGCCATTCAGATTGCGGATGCGCTGGACGCGGCCCACTCGAAGGGGATCATCCATCGGGACATCAAGCCAGCGAACATTTTCGTGATCCCGCGAGGCGGGACGGCCCAAGCGAAGGTCCTGGACTTTGGTTTGGCCAAGCTGGCGCGGGAAAAACGGGGGCTGGGTGCTAGGGGCTGGGGGCTGGGGAAAGAAGCCCTGCAAGAGGTGCCAACCGCGACTTACGGAACCGTGGAGGAGCAATTAACCAGCCCGGGCGCGGTGATGGGAACGGTCGCCTACATGTCGCCGGAGCAGGCGCGTGGAGAAGAAGTCGACGCCCGCACAGACCTCTTCAGCTTCGGGGTGGTGCTCTACGAGATGGCGACAGGTCACCCGGCCTTTTCCGGGACAACTCCCGTGCTCATTTTTGATGCGATTCTGAACCGCCCGCCCACCTCGCCAGTGCGGCTGAATCCCGACTGTCCTGCCGAGTTGGAACGCATCATCAACAGGGCGCTGGAGAAACAGCGCTCAATGCGCTACCAGAGCGCCACCGACCTGCTAGCCGACCTCAAGCGTTTCCGGCAGCGGATCATTTCGCGTCCGTCAGCCGCCGGGGCCGTCGCTCAGTGGCTCCGAAAGCCGCAAGTGGCGATTCCGGCGCTTCTTGTTCTTCTCGTCCTGGCCGTCGGAGCAGGATGGTGGATTCATCGAAGTGCCCGGGTCCGCTGGGCCAGGGAAGAAGCTCTTCCGGAGATCGAGCGGCGTATTGGAAACAACGATGTTTGGCGGAATTTGACTGATGCGTACAGCCTTGCGGGGAAAGCGGAAGAATACATTCCGCATGATCCCAAGCTGGCCGAACTCTTCTCAAAGTGTTCCTTGAACATCAACATCACGACTGAACCTTCCGGGGCAAAGATCTATATGAAGGAATATAAGGCTCCAGATAGCGAATGGAAGTATCTGGGTGTCTCTCCGATCAAAAAGATCAGAGTGCCTGTCGGAATCTTCAGATGGAAACTGGAAAAGGATGGCTATGAGACAGTGATGGCAGCATCCTCGACCTGGGACATTGATAGAGAGGCGAAATTAAGTCCAGGTGATCTCCTAAGAGTACTGGACAAGAAAGGCAGCATTCCGCCGGGCATGGTGCGGGTACCAGGAGCGGAAACCGAGGTGGGGAAATTGAGTGATTTCTTCATCGACAAGTATGAGGTAACCAACAAACAATACAAGGAATTCATCAACAGCGGTGGATACAGAAACAGGAAGTACTGGAAACAGAAATTCACGAAAGAAGGAAGGGAACTGCCTTGGGAACAGGCGGTCAAGGGATTCATAGACCAAACGGGTCAACCGGGCCCTGCGACTTGGCAGGCGGGAGATTACCCGGAGGGGCAGGGTGATTATCCGGTATCAGGAATTAGCTGGTACGAGGCGGCAGCGTATGCGGAATTTGTCGGGAAGAACCTGCCAACTGCGTACCATTGGAATATGGCGAGGGGTGGATATACCACACTGATTCAGGTACCTCAACTCGGAGGTTACGCCATATTCGCGCCCTTTAGTAACTTTAGAGGCAAAGGTCCCGTCCCGGCGGGGAGTCTTGCGGGAATAACGTCCTACGGCGCCTTTGACATGGCGGGGAATGTAAGAGAGTGGTGCTGGAACGAGACCCCGAAGGGAAGATTGATCAGGGGAGGCGCCTGGGACGACAACACCTATATGTTCAGTGCGTTGAGTCAAGCTCCGCCCATGGATCGTTCCGCCAGGAACGGGTTTCGGTGCGTTCTCTATCCTGATCTCGGGAAGATCCCCGCGTCAGCGTTTCAGATGGCAAAATCAACGGGCGATCCGTTTTTCGGTGAAACAGTAGATTTTTACAAAAACAAACCGGTCCCGGATTCAATTTTCCAGATTTACAAGGAGCAGTTTTCCTACGACAAGACTGATTTGAAGGCCCGCGTGGAATCGAGGCAAGAAACCTCGGAGTGGATTCAAGAGAGAATAACCCTTGATGCCGCCTATGGCAGTGAACGGGTCATTGCCTATCTTTTTCTCCCCAAGAATACAGTGCCTCCCTATCAAACGGTCATCTATTTTCCCGGCTCTGCTTCCTGTTATCAAAAATCCAGCGAGCACCTCGAAAGTTATTATGAATTCCCGATGTTCCTTTCTTTTATCGTGAAAAACGGTCGGGCGGTCCTCTATCCTGTCTATAAAGGGACCTTCGAGCGCGGAAATGATAGGCTGGCTGCCCTCCTCGAGGGGGACGGGAGTTCTCATCAATACACCGAGTTGCTCATTCAAGATGTCAAAGATTTCAAAAGATGCGTCGACTATCTGGAGACCCGTCAGGATATCGACAGTAAAAAGCTCGCCTATTACGGAATGAGTTGGGGAGGGCAGCTAGGAGCGATCATCCCCGCCGTGGAGGAACGCCTCAAAGCCAGTGTGTTGTTGGCAGGAGGCTTCGGGCAACTTCCGCGCCCTGAAGCAAATCAATTCAACTATGTGACCCGAGTGAAGACGCCAACCCTGATGTTAAACGGCAAATACGACACGCTTTTGCCACTCGAGACATCATCAAAGCCCATGTTTGAACTTTTGGGAACTCCGGCTCCCGACAAGCAGCAGAAAGTGTACGACACTGACCACATCCCCCCCAGAAATGAGTTCATCAAGGAAACTCTGGCCTGGCTCGACCGCTACCTCGGTCCAGTAGAGAAGAGTGCGGGGCCTTGATCGTCACTCCCCACGACCCAGGACATGTCGCGATTTCTGACGCTCCGACCCGTAGCTTTCAGGATTTGTTGCGCCGCATGAACTTCCCGCCGTAGTGCTACATATGCCTGAGTATGCGATTTCGGCGCGAGTTGAAACACTAGGGGGCACGCCAGAGAATCACTTGGTTACAGGCCATCTTCCAGTTGTTCCCTTGGCACGCGCCAGCGAAGCTGCAACCGCCACCTCAAGTCCAGGTAACGCCGCGTTTCGAAAGCAGGCTGATTACTGTTGATACGATCCCCTTCACCCCTCCATCGCCCGCGCGAATAGGTGAGCGCAGTTATGCAACCCGTGCTTGTATCACTTCGCGAGCGTCACGGCGGCAACTCCGAATCCGCCCAGCTTGAAGGTTGATCCCGCGATCGAGCTTGAGGCTGGCGGGTTCGAGCCGGTCGTCAGGTCGATCATTTCGATCTTCCCTCCCCCAGCCTCGGGCAGGCTGATCTCGAATTCTCGATCGCGCTTGTTCACCAGCAGCAGCTTTCGTTCTCCACTGGGACTCACAAACGCCTGCGCCATCACGTACCCCGAGTCGCTGGAAGCCTCCACAATCTTGTCGCCGGGCCGGAAGTTGTCGAGGATTAACTTCAGGACCCAGTATCGCGGGTTGGGTTGAGCAGTGTCCCAATCAAGCATGGCGATGCTCGGCCACAATCCGGGACCACAGGGTATGCCCGATTCGCCGGCCGCATCGATTCCGAGCCGCGCCAGTCCCGCGAAAACATAAGCGTAGGTCGCCGCCGAGAGACTCCAATAGGAGGGCCGGATGGGTTTGAAGACGTAATCGGGGCTCGTCTGCGACCAGTCGTCAGGAAGCATCGTTCCGATCTCATTGACCATGGTGCCCGTCTTCGGTGATAGCATCTTTCGGATGGTTTCAATGTAACCGACGATCTCCAGGAACTTGTCAGCTTGGTTGAAATACGTGAACTGTTGAGCTTCCGGAGGTTCGTCCGCGTTCGGCACGGCGTAGAAATGGCAGGAGATCATATCGAGTGGAATCCCAGGTTGGTGATGCTGGGGATTGAGAAAATAGGTAAGGTACTCCGGATGTCCGACGATATAGGAATGTGAGATGCCTACAAACTTCGTCTGCGGTGAGACTTTATGAATGGCTTGCACCACGGCGTCGTAAAGCTTGGTGTAGGTTTCGGCGCTAAACCCGTGCTCGAGGTCGGGTTCATTGAACACTTCCCAATAGTCCACCTTGTAGTGATGTCCTGATGGGTGCCATTTCCCCAGCTCATCCGTAAAGCCGCCTTTCACATGCCAGGCGACAAGGCGCTCAAAGTAATCGGCAACCTCGCGAAAAGTGGGATCGCGGAGCTCCGTACCCTGCCCGTAATGCCACGCTTCTTTCCTCGGATCCGCAGGGTAACGGACCGGTTCGGCCGTCTTGAACATCCATGCCGGGATGGTGGTGAAGTTCAGCACCACGGGATGCCCCTCGAGCGCTTTCATGACATCCTCGGTCACCGGATCGATGAGAGAGAAGTCCCATGACGTTGTGGTGGCAGTGGGGGGGTCCAGTTCTGCGACGCCGAGGTGGGGATAAACGTACCCCGCTCCTGTGTACCGCACATCGTCAGCACCAAGATCCCTGACCCTCTGAAGTATTTGATCGTGAAGCGGGGCGCCGCGCATCAAAGCTGGCGACGCGCCTACCAATAGAGTCGGCGTTGTCTGCGAAACACGGATGACCCGGTCCCAGTGAACCTGAACCTTGACGGGCTGTTCTCCCGCCCAAATAGTGGAAATGCCGAAGAACAGAACGAGCACGAAAGCGGAGGTTACACGTGCAGCACTCAGGAGGCCCTGCAGGAGCCGAAGCCGTCGCTTTCCCAGATGTCCCAACTGCCGGCGGTGGAACTCCTCGATGGGCCCATCGAGTTCGGCGAGGATTCGCAAACCTTCGGGGGCGATCCGCACCGTGATTATGCGCCGGTCTTTGCTCTCGCGCGCCCGCACGATAAGGCCACGCTTTTCCAGGCGATCCAGCAGGCGAGTGATATCCGGGTCGTGGGTGATCATGCGCTCCGCCACCTCTCCGCAGCACAGGCCGCCGGGTGCGGCGCCGCGAAGAATCCGCAGCACGTTGTATTGGGTGCCGGAAAGCCCCGAGCGCTTAATCGCCTCCTCTGCGCCGCGCGCCAGGAGGTCCGCCGTCCGCTGGAGGCTGAGATACGCTTCCTGCTCCAGGCTGCGTGAAGCCCTGTGTGACTCGGTGGTGCTTTCTCTTTTTGCCATGCTTCAACTATATGCGTTATAACAACTATTGTCAAGAGGAATAGTCAATCCCGTGAGTCTTGGTCTGGTCTACGCTTTTTCCGAGACTCCGCTCGGAAAAGGTGGCTGGCGCGAAGCGCTTTGGAGTGCGGCAGCTTGCTGCCGCTTTTGCGGCCCGAGCTTGCTCGAGCCGCTGCCGGAAGCAAGCTGCCGCACTCCAGAACTCGCTGGGTGTTGCTCGCCAACGAAATCCCACAATTAGTTCAGGAAGTACGTGCGGTAGAGGGTGTCCCGTTTGACGGGACGGAAACCTGCCTCCTCGATGAGGCGGCGGAGCTGGTCCTCGCTGGAAGTGCGGCTGACGCCGGCGGCGCGAACCACGTTCTCCTCGATGAGGATGCTACCCACATCGTTGCCGCCGAAGCGCAGAGCAATCTGGCAGATCTTGTGGCCCGGGGTAAGCCACGAGGCCTGGACGTTGAGGATGTTGTCCAGATAGATGCGGGAGACGGCAAGCGTTTTCAGGTAATCGACGGCGCTGGCTTCCTCCTTTACGAAGTTGCCGAGCGAGGTGTTCTCGCGCTGGAAGAGCCAGGGGATGAAGGCCGTGAAGCCGCCGGTTTCCTCTTGCAGTTGGCGGATGCGCGCGAAGTGGTTAATGCGATGCTCGAGCCTTTCTCCGCAGCCGAACATCATGGTGGCGGTGGTGCGCATACCGAGCTGGTGCGCGGTGCGATGCACCAGGAGCCACTCCTCAGTGGTGCACTTCAGCCGCGCGATGCGCTGCCGCACCTCGTCGTCCAGGATTTCCGCCCCGCCGCCGGGGATGGAATCGAGGCCGGCATCCATGAGACGCATAATCGCGTCACGAACATTCATGCCGGAGACTTCGGCGATGTTCAGAATCTCCGGAGCGGAGAAGCAATGCAAATGAAGGACGGGGTAACGCTGCCGGATGCTGGAGAGTAGGTTCTCGTAATAATCGATCTTGAGGTCAGGGTGAAGGCCGCCTTGCATGAGGATTCCCGTGCCACCCGTGGCGAGCGTTTCATCGATCTTCTCGAAGATCGACTCGAGCGGTTGGATGTATCCCTCAGGCGAGCCCACCGGCCGGTAGAAGGCGCAAAACGAGCAGTACTCCGTGCAAACATTGGTGTAGTTAATGTTGCGGTCAATGATGTACGTGACCACACCTTCAGGATGGAGCCGCTTGCGCACGGCGTCAGCCTCAAATCCGATGCCGAGCAAATCATCGGACTTCAGCATGTCGAGAGCTTGCGCAGGAGTTAAAGCCATTGCCAAAGTCCCTCTCCGTCGGGTGAATTTCCGCAGGGCTGGTGGAGTGACCAATAATTGGGTGGACGCTGTAGCGCCGCCGTCCCGGCGGCATTTGCCGGTCCCGCCGCGCGGAACCGGTGCTGCGCCGGACTTCAGACGAAGTACATTTCCTTTTCGACCAGTATGATGCCCGCCTCGCGCGCCAGCTTGAAAAAGAGGCGCAAGCCCTTGCAGTTCTCCTCATCCAGAGAATAATCGATATTCTCGGTCAAGTAAACCTTAACATCCGCAGGTTCCATATTGAGCTTCAGCGCGTATTCAGCGGCGATGTCATCAATGTGAGCAAGGCCGAACTCTCGGGACTCCTCGAAGTCTCCCCGGTACTTGGAGAGGTTCTTGTCTTCATGGCCCGCCCAGAAGGCGAAGACGAACGGCAATCCCGTAAACTTTTTCCATTCCGCGGCAAGGTCATAAACCTTCGCCGAGCCGCGATAGGTGAGCGCCGGATCGCCGATCACGAGTGCCGAATCAGCGCGCTTCAACATCTCGTGCGGTCGCGGGGCGGAGGGAATGAGGTTGACCGTGCGCGAGTAAAACTTGCCCAGCAGGATGCGAAGAAACGCTACGGAAGTTCGCGAGGAGGTGTCCACTGCAACGCTTTGGATTTTTTCGATAGGGACTTTGCTCAAAAGAAGTACACTACGGACGCGCGATTTCGAAGCGATGGAGATGCCGGCGATAATTTGCATGCGGTCCATGCGCTGGTACTCGATGACGGGGATGATGCCGATATCTGCATTCCCGTCCCGCACCGCGTCCGCGCAATGGGCCGGAGTGGCGAACTGGAGTTCGTACTTGCCCTGCTGCTGGCCATGGAGCATGCCCCAAATCAGCGGCACGGAATTAAGGTACTGAACGACGGAGATTCTGAGCGTAGACATATAGATCACAGCCAAATGGAAAACACAATTCTATCCCAACGTGCGCTTCTGTCAAACTCCACGCGGGCGGATATGACCCGAATTAGTAAATTGGACTTGTGGCCGTGCTGCGCGGACGCCTCGGACGTCCATGACTGTCATCCTGAGTCCGTCGGCTGACGGACGAAGGATCTCGGCAGTTCGCGAGAAGAATCCACTGGCCGGAGGTACAAGCAAACTGCGGGGATTCTTCGGCCCCCAAAGAACGGGGTCCTCAGCATGACACGGGGCATGGCCGGATTCCGAGCCGGCGCTTCGAGGCAAAACTTTTCTTCTTGCTTCCGCATCTCATGTTCTGCGATTTTAGAGGAGCGCCAGCACCGATGGCGAAGGGTTGGGTCGGCGGTCCGGAGCCGTGGCGTGTGTGTAGAAAAGGCGCAAGCTTGGAAAACAACTCTGCGCAAGGTGGTAAGGAAACTTGAGCGACGAGAACACCCAATTCTGGCTGGGGCTGACGAAGCTCGAAGGTCTGGGCGTACGCGGCGCGCACAGGCTGGTGGAGCATTTCGGTTCGCCGCAGGCCGCCTACATGGCCTCGCTGACGGAGCTTGAAAGCTGCGGAATTCCGGCGCGCGTGGCGCAGTCGATCTTTGCTCAGGCGGGATTGAAGGAAGCCGCCAGAGACCTCGAAGCCTCCGCCAAAGCGGCTTGCCAAGTTGTGGCGTACTCCAGCGACGATTATCCTCCGCGGCTCAAACAAATCCCGGACCCGCCGTTGGTCCTCTATGTTCGTGGGGATGTCAAGGTACTTTCGCGTTATGCGCTGGCGATCGTCGGCACGCGGCGGCCGACGGCTTATGGCGGCCAGGTGGCGCAGCGGCTGGCGCACGACCTCGCGCAGAGGCAGTTGGTAATCGTGAGCGGGTTAGCTCGGGGTATCGATTCTGCGGCGCATCGCGGCGCCCTCGAAGCAGCGGGAAAGACCGTGGCGGTTCTGGGCTCGGGGATTGACGTGATTTATCCCCGCGAAAATAAGCGGCTGGCTGAACAAGTCACCGAGTGCGGCGCATTGATTTCGGAATTTCCGCCCGGCACTTCACCCGCTCCCGAGAACTTTCCCATTCGAAACCGCACGATCAGCGGACTTGCGCTAGGCGTAGTGGTTGTGGAGGCGGCGGAATACAGCGGCTCCCTGATTACGGCGCGCCTGGCCCTGGAGCAGAACCGTGAGGTGTTCGCCGTGCCGGGCAACATAACTTCGGCGCAGAGCTTCGGCCCCAATCACCTGATAAAGCAGGGCGCCAAGCTCGTGGATGAATGGATGGATGTCATCGAAGAGTTCCCTGCGGAAATTCGCATGCAACTTCTCCCTCCCGTGGAAGCATCGGATGAAGCTGCAGCTCAACCTCAGACGGGGTCGCTTTTTGAACAGTCCTTGACGCCGGACCAGAAAGCGGTGTTTGATGTGTTGCGCGCCGACCAGCCCCTGTTTGTGGATGCGGTACTGACTTCGGCGTCGATCCCACAGCCGCGGGTGATGACAGCTCTCCTGGAGCTTGAAATGGCGGGAGTGATCCGGCAGTTGCCGGGGAAGAATTTTATCCGGAAACTCTAGGAAAGTTTTTCTATGGGTAAATCGCTGGTCATTGTCGAATCGCCGGCCAAGGCAAGAACGATCAACAAATACCTTGGATCGAACTATCTGGTGAAGGCCTCGCTGGGGCACGTGTTGGACTTGCCCAAAAAGGACCTGGGCGTGGACCTCGCCAACAATTTCAAACCAACCTACATTACGATTCCCGGCCGGAAGGCTATCATCTCGGAGTTGAAGTCCGCGGCAGCAAAATCAGATGCCATTTACCTGGCTGCCGACCCGGACCGGGAAGGCGAAGCCATCTGCGCCCACTTGCGCGAGTTGCTGAACGGCAAGAAGCGAAAATTCTTTCGCGTACTCTTCAACGAGATCACTCGCGACGCCATCCTCGAAGCTTTCAAGATTCCGGGAGAGATTGACTCCAAGCTGGTGGACGCGCAGCAGGCGCGGCGCATTCTGGACCGTCTGGTAGGCTACCAGGTGAGCCCGCTGCTTTGGGACAAGGTGAAGCGGGGAATCTCGGCGGGGCGTGTCCAAACCGTGGCCTTGCGCTTGATCGTCGAGCGCGAGCGGGAAATTCAGGCCTTCCAGAAGAAGGAATACTGGACCATCAGCGCCCGCGTGGAAGGCAAGAACCCTCCGCCCTTCGACGCGCGCCTGGTGAAGTTCCGGGGCAAAGACCTGGAGATTCCCGACCAGGCGACAGCCGACCGAATCGTCAACGCGATTAAGGCTGCGAATCTGGTGGTGGAGTCGGTGACCACCACGGAGAAGCGGAAGTATCCGGTGCCGCCGTTCATCACCAGCAAGCTCCAGCAGGAAGCCGTCCGCAAGCTCCACTTCCCTGCCAGAAGAACCATGTTGCTGGCCCAGCGTCTTTACGAGGGCCTGGAGATTGGTGACGAAGGCTCGGTCGGCCTCATTACCTACATGCGGACAGACTCCACTCGTGTGGCGGAAGGCGCCCTGAGTGCCGTGCGCGGTTACATCCTGACCACTTTCGGGAAAGATTATCTTCCCCCTGCACCCATACACTATAAGAGCAAGAAAGGCGCCCAGGATGCCCACGAAGCCATCCGGCCAACCGACGCGACCCGAAACCCCGACTCCATCAAGAGGTACCTCAGCCCGGACGAGTTCAAATTGTATAAGCTCATCTGGCAGCGTTTTGTGGCCTCGCAAATGACTCCGGCGGTCTTTGACCAGACCACGATCGACATCTCTGCCGGCGACTACTTGCTGCGCGCTACAGGCTCGGTGGAGAAGTTCAATGGCTTCCGCGCCGTTTACGAAGAAAGCAAGGACGAGAAGGCGGAAATGGAGGAAGATGAGGAACTGAAACTCCGCCTGCCGCAGGTTGAGCAGGGCGAAAGGGTCAAGCTGCGGAAGATTCTACCGGAACAGCACTTCACCGAACCTCCCCCACGATTCAACGAAGCCACACTAGTGAAAGCGTTGGAGGAAAAAGGCATCGGCAGGCCCTCCACCTACGCCACCATCCTCTCCATCATCCAGAACCGCGAGTACGTGGAGAAACTTCAGGGCCGTTTTTATCCCTCAGAACTCGGGATGGTGGTGAGCGATCTGTTGGTGAAGAACTTCAGCGACATCTTCGAGGTAGCTTACACCGCCCGCATGGAAGAAGAGCTGGACGAAGTCGAAGAAGGGAAACTCACCTGGACGGAAGCTCTCAGTGAGTTCTACAAGAAGTTCAAGAAAGATTTGCGGGTCGCCGAACGCGAGATGGTGGACATCAAGGGAGAAGGCATCCCGACCGAGGTGAAGTGTGAGAAGTGCGGCAAGCCCATGGTGATCCGGCTGGGACGCAACGGCCAATTCCTCTCCTGCACGGGCTATCCCGAGTGCGATGGAACCAGCGACCTGCCGCCTGAAATGGCTGCGAAATACGCCAGTGGCGGGCCTCCGGCGCCCGAACTCCCAGAACAAGCCTGCGAAAAATGCGGCAAGCCCATGGCCGTCAAGCGCGGCCGCTTCGGATTCTTCCTGGCTTGCACGGGTTATCCCGAATGCCGGAACACCAAGAAAATCGTGATGAAGGAAGGCGCCGCGACGGCCGTCAGCGACACGCTGCTGGAGGAGAAGTGTCCTGAATGCGGCAGCCACCTGGTGCTCAAGCACGGCCGCTACGGGCAATTCACCGCCTGCAGCAACTATCCGCAATGCAAATACGTGAAGCGACAGACCCTCGGTATTCCCTGTCCCGAAAAAGGCTGCACGGGTGAACTGGTCGCGCGCCGCACGCGCAAAGGCAAGACCTTTTACGGCTGCAGCCGCTACCCCAACTGCAAGTTCACCGCCTGGGACAAACCCGTCAACGAACCCTGCCCCCATTGCGGCTATCCCCTCCTGCTCGAGAAGCATAAGAAGGACGGCCCCCCCATCCGCTACTGCCCGAATGAAGCCTGTAAATTCCAGCGGGCGGTGGCGTAAAAATAAGTTGAGAGTCGACAGTCGAGGGTCGAGAGTCCGTTGAGACCTTGGACCTCAACTGTTGACTGCCGACAGGCATACTCCCTTCCGCGCTGCTATAATCACTGGCAGGAAGGGTTCTTGATGAGGGCGGTCACGATCGCCGGAGGCGGGCTGGCAGGCAGTGAAGCCGCCTGGCAACTCGCTGTCCGGGACATTTCCGTTACGCTGTATGAGATGCGGCCGGCGCGCTCGACGCCCGCCCACAAGACGGACCGTTTAGCGGAGCTGGTTTGCAGCAACTCGCTGAAGTCGAACACGCCGGGCGCAGCCTCGTGGCTCCTGAAGGAAGAGTTGCGCCGCTCCGGGTCGCTCCTGTTAAAGCTTGCTAGTGAGTGCGCCGTTCCAGGTGGCGCGGCATTGGCGGTTGACCGAGAGCGATTCTCGGCCTCCGTCACTCAGGCGCTCGCCGAGCACCCACTCGTCACCATACGCCGGGAAGAGCTGCGGGAAATTCCCTCGGACGGTCTTGTGGTAATCGCCACTGGCCCCCTCACCTCGGACGCCTTGACGCGCTGCCTTCAGGCGCTCACGGGCTCCGAAAACCTGGCATTCTACGATTCCATCAGTCCCATCGTCGATGCCGAAACGCTGAACCATGAACGCCTCTTCCCTGCCTCACGCTACGGAAAGGGCGGCCGTGATGACTACCTGAACTGCCCCCTGAACGAAGCGGAATACTGCGCCTTCTATGACGCGCTGCGAGGCGCGGAGACAGTGCCGGCGCATGAATTCGAAGACCTGAATTACTTCGAGGCCTGCCTGCCCATCGAAGAACTGGCGCGGCGAGGGTACGACACGCTTCGCTTCGGCCCCATGAAGCCTGTGGGCTTGCTCGACCCGCGGACCGGCAAGCAGCCCTTCGCCGTGGTGCAGCTCCGGGCCGAAAACCTGCGCTTTTCAAGCTACAACCTGGTGGGGTTCCAGAACCACCTCAAGTTTCCCGAGCAGGAGCGCATCCTGCGCATGATCCCCGGGCTCGAAAATGCCGAGTTCTTGCGCTTCGGGCAGATGCATCGCAACACTTATATCAATGCGCCAAGGCTGCTCGAGGCCGACCTCAGCCTTCGTGCCGCGCCCAACGTCTTCATCGCAGGCCAGCTTTGCGGAGTGGAAGGATACGTGGAGTGCATCGCCACCGGGTTCCTTGCCGGAGTGGCGTTGGCTCAGCAGGTGGCAGGGGCTGCCTTCACGCCGCCCCCGCGCACGACGGCGCTCGGGTCGCTGCTCCACTATACTTCGCACGCCGACCCCGGCAACTATCAGCCTGCCAACATTTCTTTCGATTTGCTTCCCCCCCCGGAGAACCTGCCCAGGCTCATCGCGCGTGACCGTGGCGCCCGGCGCGCGCGACAATGTGAGAGAGCGTTGGCCGACTTGCAGGAGTGGCTCCACGAGCTTAATAACGTTGTCATTCCGAGCGAAGCGAGGAATCTCGCTCTGAGCCCTTCTTCGACAGACCAGAGCGAGATTCCTCGCTTCGCTCGGAATGACAGGCCAGAAACGGATCCTTGGCATGGATGAACTCATCGAGCGCTACGTCAACTACCTCCGGTACGAGCGGAACGCCTCCCCGCACACGGTGCGCAACTACCGCAGCGACCTCCTACAGTTCCGGGATTACCTGGCGGAGGGCTGCGCCGCCGCCGCTGTTGATGTCAGATCGGTCGACGCTTTGCGCATCCGCGGCTTTCTCAGCATTCTTTTCTCTAGGCAAGAAAAGAAGTCGTCCATCGCCCGGAAACTCTCGGCGGTGAGGGCATTCTTTAAGTTCTTGAAGCGCGAGGGGGTGCTCGCCGAGAATCCTTCCACGCTTGTCTCGACTCCCAAGCAGGACAAAACCCTTCCCAGGATCATGACTGAGGAAGAAATGAACGCTTTCCTCGACGCTGTGGCCGAAGCCACCAAAACCGGAGAGCCCGCCATGCGGCGCGACCGCGCGCTGCTGGAAATGCTTTACGCCTCGGGCCTGCGCGTGAGTGAATTGGTGGGCCTGGATCTCCGCAGCGTGAACTTCGGAGACTGCATGGTGCTCGTCCGCGGCAAGGGACGAAAGGAGAGGATCGTGCCCTTCGGCTCCAAGGCTAAGCAGGCCCTCGAGGACTACCTCCCGGTCCGGCAAAGAATCCTCCAGGAAAGGAAGAAGTCCGGCCAGCAGGCCCTGTTTTTGAATGTGTGGGGGGAGCGGCTCACCACACGCTCCGTGGACCGGTTGGTGAAGAAATACGTCCGGCACTACGGGCCGGCTGTAAAGGTCAGCCCACATTCGCTCCGCCATGCTTTTGCCTCTCACCTCCTCACGGAGGGAGCTGACCTGAGGGCAATCCAGGAAATGCTGGGGCACACCAGCCTGGCAACTACGCAGAAATACACGCAGGTCTCAATCAAACAGTTAATCGAGGTCTACGACAAAACCCACCCCAAGGCGTGAGGCTAGAAGAGCAGGTGTCAGGGGCCAGGTCCCAGGGGTCAGGCGCCAGGGGGCAGGTGACAGGTGCTAGCCCGCATTTCTCACCACGGGTCTGGAAGGGCGCACACTTCCGCTCTTTCGTTGCCAATCTTCATCCATCTTGAGCTCCACAGACTCGCCTGGGTCTCTTTCATTTCGCGACCACCTGCAAGGGAACGCTGCTCGTTTGGTCGGAACTCGGTCCGACCATGATGTCGAAGACCCCAGGCTCGACCACCCAATGCATATCCTGATTCAGCATCTGAAGGTCGCGCGGCGTGAGCTTGAATTCCACCGTCCTCATCTCTCCGGGTTTCAGGCCGAGGCGCTGGAAACCTCGGAGTTCCATCACCGGACGCGTCACCGAGGCCACGCGCTGGTGAATATACAGCTCCACGACCTCATCCCCTTCCCTGCTGCCGCTATTGGTCACGTCCACTCTGACTGTAGTCTCTCCGCCCGTGCCGATCGCCGCGGGATCGACGCGCAGGTGGTCGAGCCGGAAGGTGGTGTAACTCAGCCCCCAGCCGAACGGGAATAGCGGCTCTCGGCCGTTGAACAGGTAGCTGCGGTTCAGGGAAGGTTTATGGTCATAATAATCGGGAAGTTGGCCGACATTGCGCGGAAAGCTGATGGGCAGTTTCCCTCCCGGATTGACATCACCAAAAAGCACGTTGGCCGCGGCGGTTCCGCCTTCCTGGCCCAGGTACCAACCTTCCAGAATTGCCGGGACGTGTCCCACGGCGTAGTTGATAGAGAGCGGGCGGCCATTGATCAGGAACACCACGGTGGGCGTGCCGGTCTCCACGATCGACTTGACTAACTGATCCTGGTAGCCGATCAGATCGAGCGAGTCCCGATCCCCCAGGTGATTCTCCGCCCAGGCTTCACGATTAGTGCTTTCGTTCTCACCCACCACGACAATGGCAACATCCGCCTTCCGCGCGACCTCGGTGGCGGCTTGAATGCTCTTCAACTGGGACTCGGGATCCGGGAGTTTGACTTCATTCTGGTACCACGCTGACCAGCCCTGCGTCCCTTCCGTGATTTTGCAGCCCTCGGAGTAAACCACCGTAGCGGCCGTGCCCACGCGTTCACGGATGCCCTCCAGAATGCTCACGCTGTGCGCCGGCTCCCGGCTGTAGCCACCCAGGTGGACATCCGCCGCGTTGGGACCGATCACCGCGATGGTCTTCAACTTCGCCAGGTTCAGGGGCAGCAGATTGCCCTGGTTTTTGAGAAGCACGATGGCTTCCTGCGCGGCCTTCAGCGCCAATTGCCGATGCTCGGGACTGTTCGTAATCCGCTGCGCGTAGTCAGGATCAACATAAGGGTTTTCAAAGAGCCCCAGGCGAAACTTCGCGGCCAGGACCCTCGCCACGGCCCGGTCCACTTCACTTTCGGGAATCCTTCCTTCGCGCACCTGATCGATCAGCGTGCCAAAGACCGAACCGTCCGAGAGATCGTAATCCACTCCGGCCGCCAGGGCCTGACGGGCCGCGTCCGCATTATCGGCAGCGATGTGATGCATCGTCACCAGCATCTGGAGCCCGCCGCCGTCGGAAGTCACGTAGCCGCGGAATCCCCATTCCTGGCGGAGGACTTTGTCCAGCAACCAGGAGTTGACATGCGAGGGAATGCCATCGATCTCGTTGTACGAGGCCATCACGCTGCCGACCTGGGCCTCCTGCACCGCAGCGCGGAAAGCCGCCAGAAAGGATTCGCGGATGACCCGCTCGGAGTAGTTAGCAGGCGCCATGTTGGTTCCCCCTTCCGGTTCTCCATGCACCGCGAAGTGCTTGGCGGTGGCCAGAACGTGGTGCCGGTCGATGAGGAAATTCGGGCCCTGCAATCCTTCAATGGCAGCGACGCCGAGGCGCGAACCCAGGTAGGGGTCCTCTCCGTAGGTTTCTTCGGTCCGGCCCCACCGCGGGTCCCGCGCCAGATCCAGCACGGGCGTGAACGCCTGATTATCACCAGCGGAAGCCATTTCGTCGGCAGCGGCCGTGAACACCTGCCGCACCAGTTCCGGGTCCCAAGTACTGGCCAAGCCCAGCGCCTGAGGGAAACTCGTGCTCCCGTTTTCCATGAAGCCATGCAGGGCTTCGCCCTGGAAAATCGCCGGGATGCCCAGGCGCGTTTTCTCAACCTGGTATCTCTGCATGGCGTTGCGCAGAATTGCCGCGTCGCGCGGGCTTATCTTCGAGTCAACGCTGAACATCTTGCGAAAGATCTCGCGCGCGTTGGCGTCAGTGAACTTGCCCGTCGTGTCCAGGATGCCGGAGCTGGCCCCGCGCCGGGGCGCCAATTGCCAGACTTTCTCCTCCAGCGTCATGCGCTTCAACAAATCAGCACCACGCTGCTCAATGGGGAAATTGGGGTTGCGGTAATCAGGAACCGGCGTCTGAGCGAGGGCATTCCCGAGAAATGCAAACAGCAGGAGGAAGCCAAATAGGTAACGCATAGTGTTCTCCTTCGGTAGTTCTGGACGGTCTCTCAATCTGTTTCGGATTGTTTCAGCGTTGGACGGTGACCGCCGTGCCGTTGTAGGAAACCGTTTTATCGACTGTCCCCGACGGGCTCACGCCAATGCCGTGACCCGGCCCCACCCAGACAATATTGAACGTGCGGTGCTCGAGCATGCCTGGGAGGCTGCCTTGGCGCGAGCCGATTGTGAGCGTGTGCTTGGCGTCATCCCAGCGAATGGGAATCGTCTCATACGCGCCCTTCTCGTAGTCGTAAGTAAGGCCATCGTCTTCGTAGAGTGTGAAGTCCGCATCCGCTCCCGGATAGATGCGCAATTCGACGGGGTCCTCCGGTTTTTGACTGCTGTACTCCATCGCTGGCCCCAGGGGCAAAATCGAACCGGCACGCGCGAACAGCGGCAGGGTTTCGAGCGGCGCCGCCGCCATGATGAACTTGCCCCCGGAGAAACTTTCGCCGCTCCAGAAGTTGGTCCAGGTGGTGTTCGGCAGGTAGACGCGCCGCCCGTCCACTCCGGGGTCGGTGACAGGACTGACCATCAGCGCCGGCCCGAACAGAAACTGATCGCCGATGTTGCGCGCCGTCACATCCTCGCGATAATCCATCACCAGCGGGCGCATCAGGGTGTAGCCCGCGTGCGTCACCTGCCACGCCAGCGAGTAGATATAGGGCATCAGGCGGTAACGAAGCGTGTCGTACCGGGTCAGAATCTCCTGCGCGTCGGCGCCGTAGGACCACAGCTCGTTCTGGTTGGTGGCGCGCGTTCCGTGCACGCGCAAGATGGGGCAGAACGCTCCGTATTCGAACCAGCGCAGGAACAGCTCCCGGTAGGCGGGACTGTCGGGGTTGCCATCCGTAAAACCACCAATATCGGTCGTCCAGTAGGGAATTCCGGAAAGCATCAAGTTCAATCCAGCGGGAATCTGCCGTTTGAAGGTTTCCCAATCGGAATTAATATCACCCGACCAGGCCGCCGTGCTGTTGCGCTGGATGCCCGCATACGCCGACCGCGAGAGAATGAAAACGCGCTTCTGGTCGGTCACACTGCGCTGGCCGTCATAGACGGCGGAGGTGGTCATCAGTGGATAGAGGTTGGCGTAACGGGCGCCGCTACCTGCGGCCACCTTGTCACTCACCAGAATGTTGGTTTCACGCCCCTCCGTTTCCGGTTCCGTCGTGTCGAGCCACCAGGCATCCGCGCCAATCTTGAACAGCACGTTGTCCATCAACTGCCAGTAGAACTTGCGGGCAGCGGGATTGAAAGCGTCATACAGGGCCATTCCTGCAGGATGAAAGGCGGCTGCCTTGGTGCGGTCGATAAAGTAACCGCGCTTGTCCATCTCCTCATAGACTTTCGAGCCGGGATCGAAATAGGGCCATACCGAAATCATCAGATGGAAATGGTTGCGGTGCAAGTCGTCGATCATACCCCTGGGGTCGGGATAGTGGTCGTTGAATTCGAAGTCTCCTTTGATTTTCCACCAGAACCAATCCTGCACGAGGTTATCGACGGGGATGTGCAATTCGCGGTACTTGTGCGCCACTTCCAGCAGCTCTTTCTGCGACTGATAGCGGTTCTTGCACTGCCAGAAGCCGTACGCCCATTTGCCGAACATGGGAGCCGCGCCGGTCAGCTCGCGGTAAGCGGCGACGATCTTGTCGAATTCCGGGCCGTAAATGAAGTAGTAATCGATCTGGTCGGCGACTTCCGAGCTGATATAGAGCGACTGCATGAAGCGGTTGTTGAAGCGGCTGCGGGAAGGGTTGTCCCAGAACAGGCCGTAGCCGTTGGTTGACAGCAGCATGGGGAGGGAAATGTTGGAGTTGTCCTGCGCGATGTCCACCGATTCTCCCCGGTAGTTCCACACCCCGGCCTGATGCTGCCCCAGGCCGTAGAAGCCTTCCGGCGAGCCCCACAGCGCCACGAACTCTTCGGCGCGGTAAGTCTTCTCGCCGTTGACCACGACGGGAGTCATCGCCCGGCCGCTGTCCTGCATCAGCCTTTTGCCCGCCGCGTCACTGAAGACAATCACTCCGTCCTTGCGGGCCACGGTGACTCGAAGTTGCGCGGTGCTCAGCGTCACCTCTTTGTCGGTCGATTCCACCAAGAAGTGCGCTCGAGGCCAATTCGTTTTGATCACAGCAAGATGCTTCACCTCCGGGAAAGAAGGTGTGGGCGTATAGAGAACGCGGACGATGGAATCCGAGCAGACCTCCAGCCGCATTAGGCCGGTCTGCATGGTGAAGAGCACGCCGTCGGATTGCCTCTCGATACCCTTGTCGGGATTCAAGGGATTCCATTGCGAAACGGCGTTCGGCGCCAACAACAGCAGTGATAGTAGAAGGGCGTATTGTTTTATTCGTGTGATCATTCGTCTCCTGAGTTCACGGAACGGCGGATGCCGGATCCGTGTTTGATCCTGGACTCTTCTTCCGGCAGCTGCGGCAGGTGGTTGGCATGGAACCCGTATCATACGCCAGGTTCGTCCAACCCGGACAGGCTACCAGAACAAATAATCGAACCTCGGTCAAGGAGCATCCCATAGACAGGTTTTGGGCTTAAACTTATGGGTGCAGTGTTACGAGGTCCAAAACATAGGGAGGCGCTCTTGCGTTGCCAGATTTGCCGATTGGGGAGGGCCCCGCACCCTGCGGCATTAATGTTTTCCTCATTGCGTTCTTCGATCGCGGGACTTGGTCTTTTCGGGGCGCTATCCATCCTGACCTTCGCCCTCGTCACCTTTGCGCAGGGACCTGATCCCGCCCAGCTCTTCCAGGATGCGTACGCGGCCCAGCAGCGCGGAGAGACGACGGTGGCCATACGCAAGTATGAGGAACTCATTCGACTTCATCCGGACATGACCGCGGCGCGCGCGAACCTGGGTGTCGTACTCGCCTCTCTGGGTCGCTTCGACGAGGCTATCGTCCAGTATCGTGCCGCACTCGAGCAAGTCCCCGGCAATCCGGCCCTCCGCCTCAACCTGGCGCTCGCTTACTACAAGAAAGGTGATTTTCCCCTTGCGGCTGGCGAGTTCAGCTCTCTGCACGAAGCTGAGCCCGGCGACGTGCGGGTCGCCACGTTGCTAGGCCAATGCTATGTGCGGCTGGGCCGCGACGCGGAGGTCATCTCCCTTCTGATGCCCTTCGAGAAGGCTAACCCCGGCAATCTCGACCTCGAGTGGGCACTGGGATCGGCGCTGATTCGCTCCGACCGCACCGAAGAGGGCGCGGAGCGAGTCGAAAAGGTCGCCGAGCAGGGACACAACGCCGAGGCGTACATGCTGGCTGCGCAGTCGTATCTCAAGCTCGCTGCCTTCGACAAGGCGCGCCGCAACTTCGACGCGGCAATGCGTCTCAACCCGCATCTGCCCGGCCTTTACACCCTGGGCGGCATGATCATGGACAATTCCGGCGATTCCCAGGGGGCGGCGGGCGCCTTTCAAAAGGCGCTCGAAGCCAACCCCAATGATTTTGAGGCGCGGCTGCGTCTTGGCGCAGTTCTCTACGACCAGCGCCAGTTGGATGCCGCCAAAAAGCAACTCGAGCGGGCGGTCGAGCTCGACCTCGCATCGGGGGTCGCTCGCTATGAGTTGGCGCGGGTCGAACGCGCGCAGGGTCAGCTCGACGCTGCCGTGAAAGACCTTGAAAAGGTCGTGCGAGCCGAGCCGGACTGGCTGCCACCGCACATTGAGCTCGTCGCCCTTTATTACCGCCTGAAACGGCCGGAAGATGGTGCGAGGGAGAAGCGGATCGTTGACCGACTCAGCGCCGAGGAGCAGCAGCGCACCTCCAAGTCCCGCATTATCGCCCCGACGATTCCTTCACATTGAGCACGCGGTCGGCGGCCACGTCCCGGAGTGTCTGCACGATGCCCGACGGCCAGCGGATCTCGACTTGTTCGGCCTGGTCCTCCGCGCCAAGCCCGAAGTGCACCGGTCCGTGGCTGGACGAGGCGTAGCCGACGCTGGTGGTCATGTGATTGTACTGCGCCCCCGCCCTCGTCACGACTTTGACCACGGCGCCGATCCCGTCGCGGTTGCTCTTGGTTCCCTCAAGCTGAATGTCTAGCCAGTGCCCGGCGCCCTCGGTTCGATTCATCCAGATCTCAGCCTCCCTTCCCAGCGCGGTGACCACCACATCGACCCGGCCGTCGCCGTCGAAGTCGCCGAAGGCGCAGCCGCGGTGGCGCGCGGGGGGAGAGGCGTTCAGCCCCGCTTCCTCGGTCAAAGCCTGCCATTTCCCGCCCGCACCCAGGTTCCGAAAGACGGTGTTGTACTGCTCGATCTCCGTGCCGGGTTTCGGCAGCGCCTCGACATGTCCGCGCGTCACGAACAGGTCCTTCCATCCGTCGTTATCAAAATCGAAGAGGCCCGGGCCGTAGCCGCTCATCGACCGGCTGAGCTCTCGCATCCCGCTTTCGTAGGTAATTTCCTCAAACCCGCGTCCGCCCATGTTGCGAAAAATAGGAAAAGTCTGATTATTCAGGGCCACGGTCACGATATCCGGGTAACCGTCGTTATTGAAGTCCCGAAAATCCAAACCCATCCCCGAGATGAACGCCCCGTCTTCGGCTAAGGCAACGCCTTCCTGAAGCGCCACTTCCTCGAATTTCTGCCCGGTGTTATGAAACAGGAAGTTGTAGTACGCGTCGTTGGTCACGAACAGGTCAGGCCGTCCGTCCAGGTCGTAGTCGGCCATGCCCACGCCCATGCCCTTGCCCACGTGAGCGCGAATGCCCCATTCCTCCGATACATCTTGAAAGGTTCCATCGCCCTTATTCAAAAATAGCTGATTGGGCTGGCCCTTGTAAAACCTCGGGCTGCAATAATCATAGGTATCGGCGAAGCCGCAGAGGGGTTCCTTCTGGCAATCCCATTGCAGGTAGTTGAGCACGAACAGGTCGAGCAGGCCGTCATTGTTGACGTCCACCCAGGCTGCGGTGATGGTCCAGAGCGGGCCGTACTCGGGGTCGTTCCAGCGGTCCAAACCCGCCTTGGCGGTGACATCGGTGAACGTTCCGTCGCCGTTGTTGTGATAAAGGGTGTTGCGGTGGACGCCCGCCACGAAGAGGTCGGGATATCCATCGTTGTCGTAGTCGCCGACGGCCACGCCGTTGTCATATCCGCTGCCCGCCAAGCCCGCCTGCTGGGTGACGTCGGTGAACACCCCGTGACCGTCATTGCGGAAAAGCCGGTTCGAGAACTTCGGCGAGTCTTTCTTCAACGTCGTGATATTCGCGCCATTGGTGAAGAAGATGTCGGGGCGGCCGTCCTTATTGTAATCAAAAACGGCGACCCCGCCCGCCATCGTGGCGGGAGCGTGGGGAGTAGCGAGGGTTTCATCACTCTCGTGGTGGAAAGGCGCCCTTTGCAGTGAGAATCGAATCCGGGGAGACGAGCCGCTGAGAGCACGCTGAAAAGCGCGGCTCCGGGCACGCGGCATCCAGAATGCCCCCAACAGCGCCAACATCTCACGCCGCGTGAAGGTGCGCCGAATTGTGGGCAAGGTGAAGCCGTAGTTGCCGATAATCAAGGTAAATCCTCTATTTCAGATGGTGTTGGTGGCACAAGTGTTGACCTGAATCCGGCGTGAAAGAAACTGCTAAGAATGCGGTTTCGCGCCCCGCGGGGCATTGTGCTGAAACCCCACTCTTCGTGGGGTCTCAGCGTAAGGCGCAGCATACCTGTTTTGCCGGCTTTCAGCAAGCCTTCGGCGAGTTCTTATTTAGCTGGTGATGCCGGATTCAGATTAAGTCGTCCGCCTTCGGGCAGGGCCTAGGGGACATCGTCCGGGTGCACCGGTGTGGGTCACTCCCGTCAAGGCTTGCTGGTGGAACTGGCCCTCACTTCCGGCTCGGCGCTGGTCACGCCGCCACTCCGCAAAACCTCCGAGATCTTCTTAGCGCTAGTAGCGTACGGCCCTTGCGGGCTTAGGCGCAGGTAGGTGTCAACCTCGGCCAGAGCCTTCCCGTATTCGCCCGTCTTCAGGTATGTGTTGGCAAGCTTGGCGTGAAACTCCGCCGGCATATCAGGATGGAGTGACTGCGCGGTAAGAAAATCCTGCGAGGCCTTTTGGTATTCCCCCCTGGCAAAATGGACCGTTCCGAGCTGATAGTGAGAGAGCCAAGCATTCGGCGACAGCCGCAGCACCTCGCGAAGAATGGTCTCGCTGTCTTGGGGCTTGTTCTCAGTCATATAAAGCCGCGCCAACGAGTAAAAGGCATCCAAGTAGGTGCCGTCACAGTGGATGGCTTGCTTGTACCTGTCCTCGGCCCTATCCGGTTTGTGGTCGGCAAGATCAAGTTCCGCGAGAGCGGCCTGCGCTCGCGCGAAGCAGGGGTATTCTTCGACTGCTTTTTCGAGGTGGTTCCGCGCTTCTGTCAGCTTGTTCTCCCGCCAGGCGTGCGTTCCCTTCTCAAACTCCTTGCGGGCGTTTTTCGGAGCCGCCTGATCGGTCAGCGAGGGCAGAGCACTGAGGTTGACTTTGGATTTGTCAAGGGGCAAAAGGACAATCCTGACGCTGTGAAAGGTGATCCAGCCATCGCTAAGGTCGAGAGACTGCTGGTAAGGTTGAAAGTCGCCATCCTTCACGGATAGGCTGTAGTTCCCGGCGAGGAGCCCAGCAAACTCAAAGTTCCCGCTCGAATCCACCGGACGGCTCATTATGGGCGTGCCCTCCTGCGTCTCAAGCGTAACGGTCACCCCCACAGGGATCACCTGCCCGTCCCTGGTTTGGACCTGACCACGCAAGGTGATGTTGTGCAGGAAGGCACCCTGCTGCCCGGGGGAGGCGGACGCTGCAGAGAAGAGCACCGCGCCGCAGACCATTGCTGTCCAAGAAAAAGAACAACTCCGCACCATGGCACATCTCCTTGGCTGGGATTTAGTCTTGTCTACCCTGACTTGGTCAACTTAGCACGAAACGGAACGCAAATCAACTGTCCCCAGTCTGTGGTGCCTGGCTGCTCGCGCTCGTCAATCAGCAACTCGGTGCGAGGTGTGGCGCCGGCGAAGGTCCACGGGTGCTTCTCCGCCCCGCCTCTCGGCCGGAACACATGACAAAAAAAAGGGGGGATGGCCGAAGCCATCCCCCGCTTGCCGTGCTAGTCGTTCCGGTCGCCTCAGAAGTAGTACTTGAGACTGAGTTCCATTACGCGGCGACCCGTCGTGTACAGGGGCTTGCCCGTGAAGTTAGTGTTCACGTTGGTCGGGCTGAGCGTCCCGCTCTTGTTAAAGCTCAAATCCACGTCGCTGTTATTCAGGGTGAAATCCGGCAGAGGATGGTTCAGGAAGTTGAAAGCCTGGACGCGGAATTGGATACTCTGCCGCTCGGTGATCTTGAAGTTCTTGTACAGACCAAGGTCACTGTCGAAGTAGGCAGGGCCTTTGATGTACGGCCAGATGATATTCCCATTCTGCCCCTGCGTGGTGGGTGGGGTAAAGCAGTTGGGATTGAAATACTGGCCGGACGACAAACCCTTCCGAGGATCGCAGGTCAGAACAGGAACGAGGCTGTCAGCGGTAGTGCCCAGAATTTGTGTGGTGCCTTCGTTGCCCGCATACGCCACGTTCAGAGTGCCGCCGGTGTTCGGCTGTATGGGTGAGCCGCTCTGGAGTTGGGTCAGGCCGGAGATCTCCCATCCGTTGACGAACCCCTTGGCAATCTTCTCGCCATATGATTCGCCATGGACCGGCCCGGGGAGGCGGAATACGTACGCGATATTAAAGATGTTCGTGTGGTCGTAGGCAAGCACGCCGTAGTTATTCTTCAGGTTGTACCAGTCGAGGAGGGCGCCATTGCCATTGCCACCGTTGTCGGTTTGGCCGTCGCGGATGCCGAGTACTTTGCTCCACGTGTAGTTCATCATCACCGTGACCCGTCCGGCCCGCTTGTTCCACGAAATCTGGAGGGCATTGTAGTTCGCGTAACTGCCGTGCCCATTGACATTGATGCTCTTGTCGGCGTAATTGTACGGGTCGTAGTCCACCACCGCGCTGCCGGGGACGCCACCTGTCTTACAGCCCGTGGGTGTGTAGAAGGGTGCATTGCAGTAAGCGATCCCCGTCACGGGATCGGGTTTGAAGTACGCGCCCAGCGGCATCTTGTTGGCGACCGACGCGTTGGCGGCGATCAGCTCGTTGCGGCTGGCGTTGCCAGTATATCCGACCTCGAACAGCGAGTTCCATGGCCCGCGCTGGTCAATGAGGAAGTCCCAGTTCGCCGTATAGGGGGTTTTGTTATCGCCGAACGCCATCGCGCCCTCGGAGAGGCCGCTGCTCGATGCGGGAATTGCCCCTGTCGGCGTAGTTGGCAGGCAGGCGCTAGACGAAGTGAGCGTGGCCCACCCCCGAGCACCGCAGGTGGTCGAGAAAATCTGAACGCCCAGCGGAACCTCGGTTCCGTTAACGTCGTTGTACGCGACCTGGTAACGGTAAACGCCGAAGCCGCCGCGCAGGATGGTCTTACCATTTCCGAACAGATCGTACGCAGCGCCCACGCGCGGGTCGTAGTAGAAAGTCGGCGAACTCCAACCCGAAAGGGGAATTTTGGAGTTGATGCCATGCCAGGTGAAACCTGGCAGGTTATTCCCAATGCACGTAGGCCCTACGGACGCGCTTGCGCATAGTGCCGGATCGAACACCGCCACTCCTTCAGTACCCCCAGGAGACCACTGGCCTAGGTGGTCGAGACGGAGGCCGAAGTCCAGTGTCAGCCGGCGGCTTGCTTTCCAATGATCCTGCGCGTAACCCGCCAGCGTGGTGAACCAGAGGTTGTGGACCGGATCCAAGCTATACTGATTGAAGTTCACGGCGTTGCCAAGCAGCATGTCCGCCAGGGGATTCCCGGTTGTAGTGTAAGCCCAAGGATCCCATTCGAAGCTCCCCTGCGGGAAGCCGTTATTGCCCTCCCAAGTACCGTCAGTTTGCTGGTTGCCCCACCGGGCCCAGTAGAAGCCGAATTTGATCGTGTGCTTGCGCACTACCCAGGCCAGGTTATCCGAGAGCGAAGGCACACGCTTGAGAGCGCCGAAAGCGCCGTTCTGAAAACCAGCGGCAAACCCCGGAGCCCAGAACATGGGCATGTAGCCAGGGCCCCAGCCGTCGTCGCTAAAGACGTTCGGGATCATCGGCGCGGTGCCAGCGTTGTAGGGGAGCTTAAGGTTGGCCAACGCTCCAAGATTGGCGGGATTAGCCTTCGCGGGGTCCGCGTCTTTTACGGGGTTAATGAACGAGGTGTAGTTAAACGTCGTTTCGTTGGTCAGCGTGGGTGTGAACACGTGCGTCAGGCTGGTAGACCAGAGGTTGGAGATTTCGATGGCCGGGAAGGCCGAGGGGTAGGGGACGGTGCCGGACGGTATCCACCAGACGCCCAGGTTGTTTTGGTCTATTTCGTGCTGGCGGTTGTAGGAGACGTACAGCCTCGTATTCTGGGTGATGTTGTAGTCGCCGCGCACCTTAATCTCATAGCGATCAACCGGGGGAGCGTTTATGAACTGGTAATCGTACCCGCCATGAGTGGCTGGACTGACGTCGGGCGCCGGGAAGAGGCTCATATAGGCCTGCCCAATCGGGTCGATCAGGTTCGAGGGAATCTGCCCGCCGCTGGATACGATCGACGCCGCGGCGGGAGTTCCGCAGAAATTGGGCCAAGATCCATTGCCGTAAGTTCCGGGCTTGCCTGCTACGGGACCATAGGCGCTGAGATTGCAGGGAGTAGTCGCCGTAGTCCAACCGGTGCTCGCGGGGGGAAGCTGGCTTTGAGTGAAGTTGCCGTTCAGCATGTCCGCAGTGGGCGTAAAACTGTTTAGCAGCGAGCCCTCTGGGTGCTGGATCATGTATTCGAAGCCGCCAAAGAAGAACAGCTTGTCACGACCCTTGTTGAAGTCGGTGAAAGGCAAAAGCACAGGGCCGCCAACAGTGAAGCCGGGATACCAATAATGGTCGATCGGCTTCTTCGCGCCTTGAGACTTGAAGTAGGAGTCCTCGGCGTTCAGGTCTCCGTTACGCATGTATCCGTAAATGTCGCCATGGAGTTGTGATCCCCCACTCTTGCCGGTTGCGTTGACGGTGACAGGTCCGTTAGCGAATTCGGCGTCGAAGGCGGAGGTGCGGACCGTCAGCTCAGCGGTCTGATCCTGGTTGATGTTCGCCGTCTGCGTACCCGTGTTTCCCGTATCGACGATAACTCCGCCGTCCACGGTCAACTGCAAGCCGCCGTAAGGCTGAGTCCCGCTCGCCGAAAACGTGCCGACGGGACCGCTGTTGGTTTCCGTGGTTAGACTGTTCCATGGAGTCTGGCCCAAGCCGTTGGCATACCCCATGCCAGGCAAGATCTTGATGAGCTCCGCCGCATCGCGGCCCTCGATCGCCAGTTCGCTCACCATGTTCTGGTTCAGGGACGTGCTGTTCTCGCCAGTGTCCACCGGCGCCAAGGCAACGGCAGCGGCCACGACTTCGACGGTCGTCGTCGCCCCGGCCACCTTCAGGGCGATGTTCGGCAGCGTTCTGCTGTCGTAGGCGTTTAACACAATGTTCCTTTGCTCCCAAGTGGTGAACCCCTTCGACGAAATCGTCACTGTGTATGAGCCCACCTGAAGTAGCGGGAAGCTGAAGAAACCAACGCTGTTCGAAACGATGTTCTGAGTCGCGTTGGTGGCCTCATTCTTTAACGCCACGTTGGCGCCGGGAATAACCGCGCCTGTTACGTCAACAATGGTGCCGCTCAATGAAGCGGTCGCCACCTGACCGAACGCGGGCAGTTGTAAAGTACTTAGGACTGCAATAAACAGGGCTGCAAAGGCTGCCCCGCATTGCTGCAGATAATGCTTCTTCATGAATTTCTTCTCCCTTCTTCTCTGGTAGGACCCAAGACCGACAAGACTTACACACGCAACCTTCCCTCCCGCCTATACCAAACAGGTGCGCAGTAACACAAGGTTAAACCTGTTAATTTTCCGTCTACTGCTAGTTACTCCAATAACTGGCTTGTTTTCAATACGACGGGGCTGCGGTTTCAACTGTAACGGGTGACGCCGTGTCAAGCTATTTAAGAATGTAATTTTCGCATGAGCCGCCAATCCATCTAAAGTCTTACCCAAGGTCCATGCCTTCTCCGTGTCGTTCAACGGTCAGGGAGGGTTGAGGGCTAGCTAGGACGCGAGGCTCGCGATGGACTGAGCCTCCGCTGCGCCAACTCGTAGATGGCCTCCCGTTTCTCCTCGATGCGGCAGTTCAACTCAAACGCATCCCTACTTGCCAAGATCCTCTGCTTCCCCCGCCGCTCGGCCCGTCGATAACGGACGTAAACGGCTCGGAGGTACTCCCATTTGCTTTGCCGCCCCATGCCAACCCCCGCCTCGAAACTGCTCTCCTGGGTTACCTTGCGGACGGCTTGACGGGTTACATTCTTAAGTGGCTTGGCGGCGCCTCACCAGTAACATTTAACGTGACTCGATGTCTACACTTTACAACCCATGGCGCTCGGTGATATCTTTGTCCCAGCTTTTTGCCTCTGGTCTACGGATATGGCGATGCTGGTTCACAACGACGACGAGAGGGGCGAACTCGAGAATGTTCTCAGTTCGGGCATCTTCGCCAAAGCTCCTGGGCAGGCCAAGCTGCTCAAATACATTTGCGACGAGTACTTCCTGGGTAGGGCCGACCGAATCAAGGAATACAATCTCGCCACGGAAGCCCTGGGAAGAGCAGCGGATTTCGACCAGAACCGAGACGCCATCGTACGGGTTGAAGTCCACCGGCTTCGGAGGAAGCTGAAGGAGTATTACGAAGGCGAGGGAGCAGGGCACGCCCTCCGCATTGTGATTGACCCCGGGCACTATGCGCCGCGATTTGTTCCTCGAGACGAAATGCCTTCGACTGAGCTGGAGGCTGATTCGGGAACTTCCGAAGTCCGCGAAAGCCAGAACTTCGAATTCCCGCAGCAGATGGGCCAGGGAGTTACAGCCGATACCAAGCCGTCGGGTCTTCATGCCTTGCCTATTGCCGTGGGAGGGCTTGTTCTTGCCGTTGTCATGGCGGGAATCCTTCTTGAATGGCGGAAGCACACGGGGGCCTTGGTAAAGGCATCGCCGGCGGCCAGTCCCTCCTCGTTGGCGGGCTCCCCGGTGGTGGCAGGAGCGTTGGACTCCGTGCGCATCCTGTGCGGTTATCCCAAGGACAAGTATATCGACCGCGCGGGAAATTCCTGGCTGGGTGACCGGTATTATTCCGGGGGCGGGACGGCCAGCCAGCCGCCGCAATTTGTGGCGCGCGCGCCGGATATGACGCTGTACCAGACCTTCCGCTCGGGGAATTTCTCCTACCATATTCCGCTCAAACCCGGCAACTACGAGCTGCATCTGTACTTTGTGGAGACGCACTATGGGCCCGGAAGCCTCTCCGGCGGCGGGGAAGCCAGCCGCCTGTTCGATGTTCTGCTGAACGGGAAGCCCTTACTCCGGATCTTCGACATCATCAAAGACGCCGGGGGGAATAACATCGGGGATGAGCGAGTTTTCAAAGACGTGACCCCGGCTGCGGACGGCTATCTGCATTTGAGCTTTCAGGCGCTCATCGACTCGCCGATTCTGAATGCGATCGAAATCGAGCCGGCGCCAGCGGGGGAAATCAATCCCATACGCATCGTGGCTCAGAATAATTCCTACACCGACCACGCGGGCAACATCTGGAGTCCCGACCGCTATTACAGCGGCGGGCAACTGGCCGTGCATATTACTGCTAAGCCGGTCAGCCGAACCTCGGATCCCAGCCTTTACTCCGCTGAGCGGTACGGCCATTTCAGTTACGCGATTCCGGTCGCCCCGGGCAAATACAGAGTCACGCTACGATTTGCGGAGACTTATTGGGGTGTCGAGAACCGGATTCCCAGTTTGCCTGACCAGAATGGTTCGCTGGAGGGTGGAGCCGGGAGTCGGGTCTTCGATGTCTACTGCAACGGGGTGGTCCTGCTTCGCAACTTCGACATCTTCAACGCGGCGGGTGGGCCCTTCATCGCAGTGGAGAAGACGTTTGATAACCTCGAGCCCAATGCTGAAGGCAAGCTTATGCTGGCTTTCGTTCCTGTGAAGGATTATGCGAGCGTGACTGCTTTGGAAGTCGTCAATGAACCCCATTAAAGCCCGTCAATGCCAATCGGTGCACCAATTAGCGCACCTTCAGATCGTCGTCGCGCGTAGGATATGGCCGCCCTTGCTGGGAAGAGTGCTCACCTGGTTTGGAAAGAAGCGGGCGGCTATCTGGGGAGGCCCCAAGTCCTCGACCTCAGAGTACCCGAGTGCCATGAGTTTGGCTCGGAGCTCGTCCGCTTCGAAGTAGTTCAGCCAGGCTTCGCCCAACTCGGCGACGTGCGTCGCGCGCCTCTCGTGGCTGATGCGCGCTTCCGCCGACAATGAAGCCGGAGGATCGCTGTAGTCGAAAACGACGTGTGCGCCATTCGGAAGACTCGCGATGAAGCGGAGGGTCGACCATACAGCTTCCTCGGTCAGGTAAGGCACGACGCCCAGCCAAGTGAAGAAGGTCTGCTGCGCCGAATCAAAACCAGCGGCCGCTAAGCCCTCGGCCAAAGTCTGGTGTTCGAAATCGATGGGAGCGAAGGTCAGCGAGCTCGGTATGGGGATAGCGGCATCTGCGAGGCGTTGGCGTTTCCAGGCCTGCGTAGTTGGATGGTCAACTTCGAAGATGCGCAGCCGGTCCCGCAATGTGGTGCGATAGGCATAAGTGTCCAGTCCCGCGCCGAGCGCTACAACTTGACGCACACCGCGTTCAACAGCAGCCGCTAAAGCATCCTCCGCGAAGCGCGTTCTCACGGCGATGAAAATTCGCATCCTTCGTCCAGAGGGTCGCTCCTCAACCTTGCGCACTACGGTCTCGGCGTCTTCGCCCAGGATACGCAGAGCAAGTGGATCGGCGAAGATGCGACCCTGTTCTAGGACCTGATGAGCGGCACGGTGAGCGGCTGCGGCCCAGGCCGTCCGGCTTGGCTTTCCCAATTGCACGAATAAAGCTTACTACATCTCAGAAGTTATCTTGCGTGGTCGCTCAAATCCCATTGCCATTGCGCCTGCACAACGTGCAGGGTTGCCGGATACGAATCGGGTCTTGTCATTATTGAGTGTTGCACAATAGAGTGACACAGGAAGACGAGCGTCACTCGTTATTGAGTAGCCTGACTGGGCTTCGCTTCGAGATCCAAAATCAGCAATGACATCGGGTTTTGCCACACGCGGCAGATTGGGTCCGCTGACCGCTGGAGCGGCGGATTGCTTATTTTGGACTTAGTCGAATAGAAAAAAGTACCGTCTGCGTAACGGTATTCGTATAGAGGGGTTATACCCGAGGTTTTCTTCCATGTCACACCCGACTGGTCAGCCTTGCCCTCCCAGGTCCCGCTCTTACCCGTGTTTATCTCCGTCCAATCACCGATGAGCTTTCCACCCCGGAGACGGCCAACGATGCGGTAGCGGTCATCCCCTTGTTTTAGCCGGAACTCAATTCGGCCTTCCCGGTATGTCCCTTCCGTAATCTCATCTTGATCGAGATGCCCCCGAACGATCTCGCCTTCCACTCTGATCTCCAAGGTGAATGGAAACTCGGAACCTTCTGAGTCGCGGGCCGTGCAGTTCCAAGTTCCCGCAATCATTTCGCCGGATTCCTCCTGTTTCGCCGACAATGCATAAAAGAGCGGTTGACCGTACGTGGTTTTTGCCGGTGGCTCAAGGCTCAGGATCATGCCGCGCCTACTCATGGTCGCGAATACAGGAACGAGCCCCTCGCGCTGTCGGTCCGGCGACAGCGCAAAAAAGCCGATCTCCTTGATGTTCTGCCACTCGTTCCGGGATTCAACGCCTTCGCGCAACAGATAACGCGTAAGTCCGTCGGCGCTGGTGACCTGATAAACCGGCACGGGAAGGAACAGACGCGGGTCGTCGAGCGCAAGCCGGTACATGATCTGGTTGTAGTTGTACCGTGGCGTCTTCACCGGCGTGTTGGAGAAGAAGTCCGTGTACGTCGCTTCAAAATAAATGAGCCTTCCGTTTTGCTGGGCAAAGAACGGATGCTGTACTGGCAAGTAAAATGCGTAGCGGTCATGCATCACAACCTTCGCCGAGTAGACCCACGGGCCAAGCGGAGTGTCGCCCTCGGCGTACCAGATTTCTCCAACGTGCCCCTGCACCAGCATGATCCAGCGCTTCCGGTAGCTGTTCCACTCCACCGTGGCGCCGAAAGGCGCAATCGGAGCTCCGGTCTCGAAGTCGCGGAGCTGGATCAATCCCTCTTGCGCCTTCATCTTCCCGGCTGCGATGAGCGCTTGTTGCTGTTTGTAATTCAGAGGAGGGGTGTCGCGCTTCCAGCCGCAAACCAAGCGGCCATCGGGGCCGCGCTCCAGGCTGGCATCGTTCTTGTCCACGCGCGTGCCTTGCACCAGGCAGGTGTACCCTTCGTACTCAGACGGATGCATCAGGTGCGCGAGGTCCGCCTGGACACGCGCTCCCGGAGCAGACTCGGAAGGAAAATACTGATAGTCGTGGCCGCCGCTTCTGACACGGAACGGGCGGCCTTCCAGACGCAACTGCGCATTGAGATCCAATTGCAGAATCGGCTCAAATCTCTGCGTGTCGTCATTGAATAGCACCAGCGTGCGCTCCAGCTCTTCGCCCAGATTCTTCATCCTCCGGCACTCACCGGCCAGGCGTTCCCGGCCGTTTGCATCGTTGACCAGCCCCGCCCAGAAGAGCCACTCCAGGCCATCCCCGGTTGTCGGACACATGGCTCTGCTGAATCCTGTGCTGTCGACGAAATACCGCAGATTCACGCCCCGGCTCGGATCCAGTCCTCCGCGACCCGGCAGTTCTGAGACCGCGCCCGACTCCGCAAAATTTCCGAGAGGATAGGAGACCTTACTTGTGTCCCCGAAGAACCAATACAACTTGCCGTGGTAGGGAACGGCCTGCGCGCCGTCCTGCCCCGCGATCTGGGCATTCAGCATAGGCTGCTGAATGGGAACCCGCTCGCCCACTAGGACGCTGTCGCGATAGATGCCTTCGCCGGTGAGGCGATAGAGCCGCTCCGCCACATTGAGGCGCTTGATCTTGAGCACAGCCGTTCCGCCCGGAGTGGTCTGCAGGCTTACTCCGCGATTTCCCAGCCAGTCCTGCGGGTACTCATATCCGTGGCTCTGAATGGAAAACCACACAGCCTGGTTCATCAAACCCGGTTCATAAAAGGCGACGATACCGTTGCTGTCGGTGTAGTAGGAGATTTCACTCGTCGTGCGAAGCTCAACCAGTGGTACGCCGCGCCCTGTGTCCTGATCAACTACGACGATCTTGAAGTAGTCGGCGAGCTGCTGGGCAGCACTTGCCTGAAAAACCAGCGCAAGCAAAATCGAAAACAAAAGGCACTCAGTCCCTGCTCTCCGCCAACGGGAGGCTGGTTCCTTACTCGGGCTCTGCGCTCTGTCCATGGACTCAGGTCTCTGTGATCTTACCAACAGACCGGGACTCCTGCCCCGTCGTTCCAGCTTCGGAAGAAATCTTTACCCAACCGCCCTCTGCCAAAGAAGCGCCGGGAACTGAAGAGTCTTCGACAATGCCTTGCTTTTGTCAACTTTCTCACCGCTCACGGATAGTTGGAACTCAAACCGGAGGGGTTCCCTGGGTCCCATCATCGGTTGACCGGTTCTTATGTCTACCACTGTTTTGGCTGCGAAGCGCTGGGGAGTCACCGGAGAGTGGACGGGGATTCATGGCCGACCGGTCCACCTCCAGACAGGGGCGCTTGTGATCCTGGTCGCGGCGTTGTTCACCCTAGGCTCAGGGAGCAGGTTGTGATGCTTTTTGATTCTTCGTAAAGGAATCGTACTCTGCCACGGACTCCTGGAACAATGAAGTGAAGAATGTAGGTCTACAGAGCTGGTTGCTCGGAGAAAGCGAGTGGCCAATTCCCCTCACGGTACCCCGAATCATTCAGGGCGCCGGATGCAAATCGTCACACGAGGAAGCGGGAGCGGATACTTTCCTGCACGGTGGGACTGCGACGCATAAGCCATTCCCCAACCTCAGCAGAGGCCTCAAGAAGCATGTTGAAAACAGCCCCTGCAAACCGGAGGCAGGCGGCGAGAACCTTCACACCCAGCCAGACCACCAAATGCTGCACCGCCCTTGCGGGGTCTCGAAGTTCGAAACTGAGGCGGTAGTGTGGCCTGTCCGTACGATACCTCATCAGGACCATCCCCGCATAAATGGCTCCGGCTGCAACAGCCACCCACTTCAACAAGTGGCCAAACACGAGGCTCAAATACGTAACCATTTTCTCGTTTACCTTTCCTTTCTTCAAGACCACTTCTACTAACTTAGATTCGAGTTGGCCGAAAAGGATTCATTGTCTTATCGAACAATAGTTGGTTGTTTTTCATATGGTTAGATCCGCCTCCTCCGACTCGTGGCATGTGGTTTGCTTGCTGGACGGCGACGCGCCTCCGAAATCCAATCTGAACGATAAAGTGTTCGCCACACTTCCGCGCCGAGTGTCGGCTGCCGCATTGGAAAAGACAGTCGAGAGGGCGTTCGAGAATCTGCGCTCACGGGAAGAAAGCCGTAAGACACGGCAGGAACTGCGGCCTGTCGCCTCCGATCCTGGGACCTTGAACAAAATCGGCGTGGCGCTGTCCCGACCGCTTGACGATGGGGCTATTGCAGGGTATATTTGTCCCTATCCCAAACAAAACGGGAATCCCAGCTAAACAAGGAGGAGGACTATGCTCGGAGAACTGATTTCTGAGTCGCGCGGAAAGCGGACGGCAAGGCGAGTGCTTTCGGCGAGCCCTGGATTCAAGGTTGAAGTGTCATTCGAGGCCGACGGAAAGCTCCTGGGGATGGGTGCCCGCACTATCGCAACCTACTGGTCAGAAGCGAGGCCTGACGGAAGCCTGTACGGAGAGGGACAAGCGGTCGTCATCACGCAGGATGGCGAGACCGCCACCTGGAAGGGCCAGGGCGTGGGGAAGTTCCTGGACGGCGGCGCCGTCAGTTATCGGGGCGCGGTTTACTACAGCACCGCATCTCCGAAGTTGGCGCGCCTGAACACCGTCGCCGGTGTGTTCGAGTTTGAAGTGGATGCCGACGGAAGCACTACCTCGAAGGTGTGGGAGTGGAAATAGCTGAAACTCGGTGACAGGCGAAAAGCGCGAAAGGGCCAGAGGCTTTGAGGGGAAGGGGATAAAACCGGACCTGCCTGGTGGAACCCTTTGAATCTCGGTCCCTTTCGCTTTTCACCCTTTTCCTTCTTTTTCCCCTCATGGGCGGCTTGTGACTTCTGCTCGTCGCTACTCGTCACTGCGCTCAGGCTCTGCTGATTTCATCCAGAAGCTGGCGCAGCCGCGCTATGGGCACTTGCGCCTGACCGAAACGGAGCAGGTTGTAGAGGTGAGTAAATTCCCAGACGCCTGATCCGAGGGGCGTCCCCAACAACGATTGAGCGAACTCCCAGGGTGTTAGCGCGGCAGGCTTTCGATAGCCTTTCTTGCGCAGCGTGTTCAGCAGCCTTTGATAAGTCATGGTGGCTTGGTGCGGGCTCAGTGCGAGCTCCCGGCGTCCAAACTTCCACACCCAGAAAAACCGGATGTCGGCCAGCGAAATGCCCTTTTCGCCAGTCACCAAGGCTGCCAGGATGATCACCATTAATAAGAGCATGAAAAGCTTGTGCGACATCAGCCACGCTTCGACGACGTAGGCCACCCGCACCCCCTGATGTCTAAGCTTGTCGGTGCGATCCCGGAATTCCTGCTGGAAATCCCTGGAGGTTTGTTCCACCTGCCGCGCCAGCCGGACTTGATGGCTGAAATCGTAGTTGACAATCCACTCGCTCCAGAAAAGGTTCAAAGCATCGAGGTAATCGTCCCATGCTCCGGCGCGGATGGGATTGGGGTCCGCAGGGGTAGGATCAAACGCAATCCAGCCGTAATTCGGAAAATACACTTCCACCCAGCTATGGGCATCACGAGCGCGGACCACAAAATCCTTGCCGATACGGTTATAAGAACCCGTCTGAAAGCCATTCACCAGCCGCGAGGGGATGTTGAGCGTTCGAAGCATCACGGCCATCGAGGCGGCAAAGTATTCGCAGTATCCTGATTTGGATTTGAACAAGAAACTGACGAGGGGGTCTCCGGGCTCAATGGCTGACGGGTCGAGCGTGTACCGGAAATTGTCTCGCAGGTAATTCTCAATCGCGGTGGCGCGGTCGTAATTGTTCGTGGCAGTCGATGCGACCCTCCGGGCAAGCTCCGAAATCTTCGGGTTCAGATTGGGGAGCCGGAGATACACCAGGCGGACATCATCGGGGTATTTCGTGGAGGCGCGCTGCAACTCCCGGGCCGAAGGAAGCCCTGTCTCCGAAACCACATCGTAAGCCAGAGGCGAGAAGGCATATTGAGGGCTATGCAGGGAGCCTGTCTCATCGACATTCACCAAGTGAAACCGACCCATAACCTCCTGGGGAATAGGGGCGGCGAAAAGCACGTCGGTGGAGAGCGCCGAGCGCAACACATGGTAGCGGAGCAGTCGCCGTGAACGGCTCTGCCAGCCCTCGAGCTGGGGCAGAACAAAGCGCTGTTCGGTGGCCTGCGTAATGGGTATTTGCTCCGTGTTGTCATTAAACCAGTGCGTGCCGTCAAAACTCGTCAAACCCACACCCCGCCATTTCACACCCTGGAATTGCCTGGGATCTCCTTCTAAGGTGACGCGCATGACAACCATAGGGGAACGCAGGATCTTCCGGATGTCTCCCATGTTAACGGAGTCTGAGAAGCCGGTGATGTTCTGCGCCTGTGAGGAGAGCGCGGTCAAGTAGCCTGTCCGGTATCTCGGAATGACGAAAAAGAGAACCGTTGCCAAGAGAAAAATGCCGGCAGCTAAACCCACGGCCGCCCTCATCAGCGCCCCTTCGACGGCTGTCCGGTTCTGTCCAGGTTTTCGGAAAGGGCCTTCCGGCGCACGGGACGCCGACTCCATTCCTTGCTTGATTTCGTAGCTGATGAAGGTCGAGATGGCGAAGATGACGTACAGGGTGAAGAAGATCAAATAAGTGGTGCTGACCGTCAGGATAGCGCTTGCCAGCATCATCATGAAAGATAGGGTGGCGAGGTAACCGTAGTCGCGATAGGTTCGTGCCGAGAAGATTTTGACGACGGTGGTGAACAGAATAAGGTGAACGGTCGCGGCCAGCATCCTGTCCAAAGCGCTCAGGCCCGGCGCGAAGATCAAGAAGTCGAGGGCGTAAAAGAAGATGTAAAAGATGGAAATCCGCGTGACCGTGCGCGGCGAGAGGGAATAGTCTGCCTCGCGAGAGTAGCTCCAGAGCTTCACGGCCAGCGCGCTGGAAACCACCACGATCGAGAGCGTGTCCAACTTGCCCGTCATCGTGAGGGTGATGAATCCCGTAGCCAGGGTCAGCAGCAGCGAAATCTCAAAGTAACGCTGCACGCTAATGTTGGATTGAAGCCTTACCAGCTTGGCGGAATCGAGTTGTGCTGTCTTTGCCATGAGCAACGTTTTGCTAGCGGATTACATTTTAGCGCAAGGCGCATTTCCGACAATTAAAACACCTGCTGCGCGATTTTGCGAGCCAGTTGCGAAATCGCGGCCTGCCGCAGTCTCGAAATAGGAAACCATCGAAGTCCTCTTTTGCGGGGAGTGTGCGAAACCTCCGCCGGGTAAGCATGGACGCGAATGGAGCGGTAAGTAATGCCGTGACGGAGCTCGGCGATGGAGTCCTGGATGGCGACGGAAGCGCTCCCGCCAGCCCCGAGCTTATTGCGTAAGCTCGCCAGCGCCTCGGGGCGGGAGCGGCCGAAGGCGGAGGGGAAATTCCACAGGTCATCTAACAGGCCGTCATCAAGGCCGCGCACCATGGCCACTCGGGCTCCGCGCCGGAGGATAGCAGCAGCAAGGTAATGGGATTCCGCCGCGCGCCTGGGACGCGGCTGGGGGTAGAGTTGGGGCTGGCCGGATTTGTATCCCCGGCACCAGCTTCGCACTGGGCAGGCGGTACATCGGGGAGCGCGAGGCAGGCAAAGGGTTTGCCCCAGTTCCATTAACGACTGGTTGAAGTCACCGGAGCTTCGAGGCGCAAGCAGAAGTTCGAGTTGGGCTTCTGCCGCGCGCCGGAAGTCCAACTGGTGAAGATTACCCTGGAGAGCCGCCAGACGCGAGAGGACTCTGGCAACGTTCCCGTCCAGCAGGGTGTGGACCTGATCGAAGGCAATGCTCAGAACTGCCCGCGCCGTGTAATCCCCAATTCCAGGCAGCGAACGAATTTGCTCGTACTGCTGGGGGAACGCTCCGCCAAAGCGGCGAACCATTTCCTTGGCGGCCTGGTGCAGGTGACGGGCGCGGCGATAGTAGCCCAGTCCTGACCATAGTTGCAGGACTCGCTCGAGTGGGGCGCGCGCCAGGTCGGCTAATGTGGGAAACGCCGCGAGAAAGCGTTGGTAGTACGGGACCACCGTCGCCACCTGGGTCTGCTGAAGCATTACCTCAGAAACCCAGACGGCATACGGATCACCACTCTTCCGCCACGGGAGGGGGCGCGCGTTTCGACGAAACCACTCCAGCAGCGCACTTCGAATCGCATCTCTGTCCTGGCCCGAAAACTTCATCCGTTTGATGCTATCGTTGTCTGCGTTCTGATTGAGCCGAGCTTTTCTGCCGCACGCAGACGAAACGCTCATTCGAGAACGAAGTCCGCCGTGCGTATGGGGCTCGCCCCACCCGCGGAATTCCGGGCCCTTACCTCCAGCCGGTATTCTCCTGCCTGAAGGCTGTCCGTGGGAATCTCCCGTGCCAGGGGGATCAGCGGATTCCCCGAGCGCGCGAGCGCGTTCACAAGTATGGTGTTCGAGGAATACACTTGCTGGTTGGTCTTGCGATTGACGATATTGAAGAGCACCCCCACACGGGGTACCAGACTCGATTGCATCAGGGGTTCAAAAACCTCGACGTAGAACGCGACCTTGTCGCCGCGCTGGAAACGATTGCCCGGCTGGATGAATACTTCCATACCCTGGAAGAGCAGCGGAGTTTGATCCTCGAGGAGTTGTGAATCCAGGCTGGCAACGAGCTGGTCCACGGGACGAAAAGCGTTGCTGAGGGCGGGTCCGCTGAGCTCGAGGTGTTGGCCGTCAAAGGGGGCAATGCTCAACGCTGTTTCGTACTTCCCAAATTTCTCCCCGCCGGTGCTCAGAACCAGTTTCAGCGTGTATTTTCCCGGTGCAACATTGAAGGTGTGCTGATAATTGAATGGCCCTTTGGAAAACTCCTTCAGGTCTTTCTTTTCCATGTCCAGCTTCACCGTATCGCTGAATCGAGCGGCCACCGATCCGTCCTCCCGGTAGGCAATACCCAGCACTTGCACATTGGAATGAAGCTCCTTCTTCCCTTTTTCGAAGTCGATCGCCGAAGCCGGGACCTGAAGCGAAATGTTCACGCGCGCCACGCCCGGCGAACTGTAGAAGTAAGGCGTACTGAGTGAAACAGGGACTTGTCCGGGCTGAGAACTTGCCGCCAGCGCTTCCAGGGTTTTCCCCTCGAGTTTTCCGGCCAGCAGGTCGGGAGACTTCAAGTCGTAGTAACCATTACGGTGGCGGAGTTGCACTCCGCCGCGGGTCACCTTCACTGTGATCTTGTGGTAACTCCCGTCGTGCGCTTGGCTGGGTGGGACATAACCTAGAATGTAGTACTCGTCCAATTCGTTGGCGATCTTATTCAAGCCGGCAAGGAAATCGTTGGTGTTGAATATGGTAAAGCCGCCTGTCCCTCGAGCCAACGCGTCGAGAACCTGCTGGTTGGCGGAAACGCTTTGATCAATCAAGCCCCGGAGGCGGTTCTGCGGGCAAAGAGGATTCGATAGGGCAACCGTCGAGTTGTTACACTGAGAAGTGCCGCCGGGATAATTCGCGTAAGAACCTCCCGAGCCACCGGCATTGCCTCCTCCTCCGCCACCCTTCGTGCCGCCACCACCTCCTGTCCCGCCGCCACCCTTCGTGCCGCCACCACTGCCGCCGCCACCTCCTGTCCCGCCGCCACCCTTGGTGCCGCCGCCAGTGCCACCGCCACCTCCTGTCCCACCTCCACCCCCACGTGCACCGCCAAGTCCTCCGCCTCCGGTCCCACCGCCCCCACCGCCAACTCCTCCGCCTCCTCCGGTCCCGCCGGTACCGCCGCCACCGCTATGCTGCGGCCAGGGGTCGGGCGAACCCGCTAAGGAAGCGAGCAATCCTGGTTCGTGCGGGAATGGCGAATCGAGGAGAAATGGATTTGGCGGCAGCCCTGGCAGGGACGTGAGTGGTGCCTGCAAGCCTCGCACGTCCACCGGGTAGATCGCCACATTGGCTCGACTAGCAGCATCGATCGTGGCATCGAGCTCAAATTGGTGTTCCGAGGTGAGTGGAAAGCCTGCGGAGAAAAGAATCAACGTCTTGCGGCCAGGGACGGCCCCCAGTGTTTTCGCCAAGTCGCGGATGGCCAGAAGGAACGATCGGGCGCCGAAATCGGCTTCAGCCAGGGAAATCTGCCCCATCGACGCAATTCCGGCAGTCGGCGCACCCATGGACGCAATATCGACTGTCGACGTGGATATATTCGGCGAAACCGCAGAGTATTTCACCTCTGCCGTCGCACGCCTCAGCTTCTCTCCGTCCGGGGTGAAATTCTGGACCACTTGGGTTGTCCCTCCAAAGTCCACCACCGCCATCAGGCGTTCCGGCGACGCAGTCTTCTCCACAAACTGGTTTGCGGCCCGCCGTGCCACCATTTGGTCTCCGGCGCTCATGGTGGAGTCATCGAAAAAGAGCACGATATAGCGAGGCTGGCTCGGCCCTTTAGGACCCCGACCCTCCCCGGCGCGCGAAAAGCTGGCAATCACTTGGGGCTGGTTATCCTCGAGGACCTCGAATTCCTTCACCTCCAGATCTTTGATGTATTCCCCTTTCTTGTTGGTGGCAATGACGTCCACCAGAACAAGATTCGCTTCGGCTCTTATGATTTGAGGGGAAGTGGCGGCCACCTGGGGAGGAGCATTCGGCGCTCCCCCGCTCTGGGCAAGAGTGAGAACCAGCCGCGCTCCCAAAATTCCGAGGGCAGCCGGTAGGAGAATATACAAACCAAAGTTGGTTCTTCGACGCATACGCCACCCCCTAATAAGGTATCTCCACCGTACGGTTCAGCCCCGATAATTGCCCAGCCTCGGAGTCCCGGACAATCTGGCGAACCAGGTACGTCCCGGGCTTCAAGTCGAATTCCATCTTTAGCGTTATTCCGGTTTGGTTCAACCTCGCAAGTGTAGCATCGCGAAGTCGAAACTCTACCACTTTCTCTTTTCCCTCCACGTACTTTCCATCCCGGTCGAACAGGACGGTTAAAAAGGTGAGTTTGTTCAGATGGCGATCCTGTTCCTTGCGGAAACGCACGGAACTCAAATCCAAATGAGTAAGCACAGCAAGCCGCGCCTCGGCTTCGTTGACTTTATAAAACTGCGTGTGCACATTGATCGGAAGTTCCTTCAATTCGTCTTGGGAGTAAACTGCCTGTTCGATTTCTTCCTTGGCCTTGGTGGCCACATCCACCGACGCTTTGGGCGCAAAATAGCCACGGCGCGCCTGAATCGTGAAGCCGGCGGGGTTCACCAGGTTGACCTTCAGCTTGTGGAATCGGCCATCAAACTTGAGGTTGCGGGGAGAAAAGGCCAGAACGTAATAAACGTCCGAAAGTGTCCCCACCTGTCGGAAGCCCCTGTCCAAATCGTTGCTATTGTGGAAGAACTGGCCACCCGTATCCCCCGCAAGGTCGGAAAGAACCTCCTCGGCCAGGGAGAATCCCGCATCGATGATCTGTTGTTTCCTCCCCATCAAATCCGGACGGCCGGGGAGACTAATGGTTTGGCGGCTGGCATCACCGCCGGGAATGATGACATACAGGCCCCTGGGGTCCAGGGCGCTGATGACCACGCTGGAGCGCAGCGCTCGGTCCGCGATCTCCGCGATCTGGGACTCCAGGTTGTAGAGGAGAAAACCGGGCGAAAGGAAAATGACGCTGTGTTGCCCGGGCAGCAGCGCGGTGCGGCGAATGACTTGTTCAAGGCCTCGCAACACCGCCTCGGACTGCGTCTCCCAATCATTCAACACCCGCGTTGCCTCCGCCTGCACGATGTTTGCCGCTGTGCTGCTGCACGTTTGCAGCGCGGCGCTGTCGCCGACTTCGCAATCGCACTGGATAACCTCTTGTGTCGCAATATCAGTGGCAGAGGGGTCGTGCTGTTGCACGATTAAGTAAGCCTGATAGTCACCAATATCAGGACAGGAATTTGTATCTGTTGAGATATTGGGCCTCGGTCGGAGCTTGAAAAGGGCTTCGTGGAGCTTGCTGCGGTCGTCCGTGAAGTCCAGGTTGCCCTGGCCTGAGGAGGTGAAGATGCCCGCCCTGTCCGCAGCAGTAAGCGTGGTCGCCAGATACCGGTCGGCGGCATCGCGGGCGTGAGCGATATCTTCAAACGTCATTTGGAGATCATCGAAGTAAAGCGCCTGGAAGTTCCGCGCCGTCGCATTCGCCGCTCCCGCCTCTGAAGCGGCTTCCTCATCCGACTCCTTGCCGGGGGCCGGGCGCGCCACGGCCGAGGTGCGGCTGGAGGATTCGAGGGCGAACTGGTCAATCTCCTGCGGCTTGCCGTTGTCCAATAATCGAAAGTCTTCTTTCCGCAGGCGGGGCACGGGACGACCATTCGAGTCGCGCACGATCGCACGCACCACCACCATGTTGCGCTGCACTTGCACCTTGAACGGGGATTGAACGTCCTGGGTGGCAATTTCCTGTTCACCCGAGCCCTGGCCGGCGGCAGCCGCCGGCACGCCACTGAAAAGCCCCGCCCCCAATAGGCCCACAAATAGTAGCAGTAAGGTGACCCCTATCCCGCCCTGCCAGATGGGTTCCCAGGCACGCACGGAAGCTGGCCCCAAAGGAGTCGGGCCAAGCCCACGGTAGCGCCGCTCGAAAGCGAAGTCCATTTTCGCCCCGTATTTCGCAGACCAACCAAGCTAAGTATCTGGCGGGCCTGTGGCAAAGTCAAGTCAAGGCCCGGTAGTGACTCATTTTGAATTTTGTAGAGCGGAATTCGGTGTTAAACTCTTCTTAAAATCAGAGGGAGATGCGGCTATAATCTGCTCCTATGGATATAGTTCTCTCCCTTCTGGAAAGTCCACTCTCGGCGCTCGTCCTTTGCTTGTTATTGGGGGCGGTGGCCATGAGCGGTAAACTTAGTCAACTGGCCGCGAACTTGTGTTTGGTTGGAGTGTGTATTGTGGGAGGAATTGGAATTCTCAGGGGCGCTGCGCGCCAACCGCGCCTGGCTTTTGGTGCAATTCTGGTGTTGATAGGATTTTGTCTGGTGATAAGTCATTGGATAAGGCCCGAAAAAGAAAATAAGCTGCCGGAGCAGCCACCCCGAAGAGGCACTGAAGCCAAGCCGCAAACAGATTTTAAAGTCGAGTGGGCACTCCCCATTGTTTCCGATACGACAGTGACTGAAGGAAAAATCCGGAGAAAGTGGACAACTTTCTTTTTGCAGGTAGCCGTCTTGAACAAGGGGACTCCAAGTGTCATAGGAAACATTGAACTCATTGTAAAATTCAGAGATGGAAGGCAGTTTAAGGGAATTCTGTTTGTCCCTGACCAGGAAATTCTTACCTTCCCGACACCCGATGGCGGCTCTACTTCTTTTCACCGGACCTCCGCATTTATTACGAGAGCTACGACAGTCCCTATAGCCACTAATGCTCGCGTGTCTGGCTTTGTGATGTACAAGTTCCCCGCAGAGATAAGACCGCAAATGACTCAAGTGGGAACTGTGTATATTTTCACGGTTTGGGATGCAGAAGGAAAAGAGTATAAGACTTACATTCCATGGGTCAACGAACTGGCAACGGAAATAGGAAGAATGCCCGGAGTGGATTAAATGAACTTAGCCTGCATTCGGTGGAAGCGGGTAGCGCAGAGTCTCGCCTTTTGAGACTCTGCGGCTCTTGGTGGGCAATCGCGCGTATAATGCGGGGTCATGTCCCGCTTGCGACGCCTGGTCGTGTCCGACCGATTTTTCTTCGTCACTTGCCGGCTCCTGCCGCGCCGAGGGAAGCTTCTGGGATCGGAATTCGAGCGCCTGGCCCGTGTGGTGCGAGAACGGCGAGAGAAATACCATTTTCTCCTGACGGCCTGGGTTTTCTTGCCGGACCACTGGCATGCGATCATCTTCCCGCGTTATCCGCTCACCATCTCGCGGGTCATGGAATCCATCAAGGTGGGCTCAACGCATCGCATCAACTCCGGCAGAAGAGAGTCGGGCCTTCTCTGGCAGCCGCGATTTTTCGACCGGGCGGTGCGGACGGTTCAGGAATACTACGAGAAGGTGGAATACATTCACCTGAACCCGGTGCGGGCGGGGCTTGTGGAGCGAGCAGAGGACTGGCCGTGGTCGAGCATGAGGGACTACGCCGGGAATTTGAGCGCGGTGGCCAGCGGGCATCGCATTCTGCCCATCGATCGGATACTGCTGCCAGCCGATGCCCGGACACGGATCTGAACGAAAAGCCGCAGAGTCCCAACATCAGGGACTCTGCGCTACCTGCTCCGATGCGCGAAGTACCTTGGCCAAATCCTTGGAGGTCGCCCCTAATCGCTTAGCTCGTCCCTCACGCGCGAAAACAGCCAGTCCGCCCAATCCTTGTACTCTTGTGCTTCTGAATTTCCCGCGGTGACTCTTTCAAAAGTGGCCCGCATAGTGATCTGGAATTCGTATGTTTCGCATCGTGCAGCTAACTCCGGAGCCAGTCTGACGCCGGGCGGGAGCCACCCGATTGGCGGTTCCCCCGTCCCGGTGGTTACAATAGGCTCGACCACAAAGTCCATCTCGAAAAATAAGGGCTTCTTAAGTCTTAAGATGAATTTTTCCGGCCCGCTGGCAGGGGATGAGGCCACGTGGATAAGAGTCACCCTTGTACCCTTGGGTAAGGGGAGGTGACCGTGCTCCCATTTAAATCGTTCAAGGTCGCTGTCAGAAAACCGGTTGACGGCGACAATGCCTAAAAAGGTCTTGCCCGGGTAGTCTTGAAGCCTGGATAACCTCATGGGCTTGCTCACCGTTGTTATTTGAGCACCAGATACCCAGTGCACCCACCAGCCGCCCCGCTGGAGTTCCTCAACGGTACGAAGGAGTTGGTACTGGAGGAGCTCTCCGCAGAACGCGAATCTGTCACCAGCATTGGTCGGCTTTTCTATAGTGGATACCCACTTGCCGTCACGATTGGTTTTCGGACGCCCCAAACCAAAAGATTCAGACAGGCGAGACGTAATCTTGGGGCTACTGGGATCGAAATTCACCCAGGCCGGAGCTCCGTCGACCGTGTCGAACACAACAGAGCTTGCGAACGCAGATTCGACCGTCGACTCTTTCAATGAGACGAGCACTGCTGCTAGCGTGGTCGCAGTGCCAACCAGCAGAATTGAAAGAACCGGAGCAAGGGTCTTCTCGCTCCAGTTCAACACAACCAAGGTAATGGTAGCTGCAAGTAATAAAAAAAACCGACAACAGCGGGAACAAGAATTATCTTCGTCATGTCCACCTCTCTCGGGGGAAGTAGCGCATCAATATCCCATAATTTAACCACGGTTTTCTCTAGAGCGAAGATTTTTGTTGGAGATCACTCGCGGCTTGGCGCAGAACGCTAGCTCTGCGGTCGGTGCCCCAGAGTCGAGCTCCTGCTGACGGTGGGGTCGTCATGGAAAGCGCATCAAACGCCTGTCTCAGCCACCGGCACGACACCCAAAGGGCAAGTCGCCCCGAGGGTTTCTCGCTCCTCGAGATGATGATGGTGGTCACGGTGATCCTGATCGTGGCTTCCATCTCTGTCCCTATCTACACGACCGCCGTGGTGCGCGCGCGTGAGGCCGTTCTCCGCGACCACCTCTTTGAAGCTGTCGGCTCTCAGCGGTCAGCTTTCAGCGAGCATGCCGATAGCTGAGAGCTGAGGGCTGAAAGCGTGCCCTGGCAGGAGGAGAAGGAAGACGCGACGCTCTCACCAAAGCAAACGGCGCTGGGGATTGTGGACGTCCACAGCGGCTCGAACCTCGTTTCACTCGAAGGCACTCCGTACAGCAGTTGGTAACTAAAGGATTCAGGATTCAGGATTCAGAAGTCAGGAACGGGTAGCGCGCCGGCTGACGCAGACTGCACCTCTGTGCTTCAGCGGTTCGTAGCCTCCAGCGCCTATCCTCGCGCCAAGCTCTTTGGTAGTCACCGCTTCCGCTGCGGCCTGATGAAAGTTCTCCGGCAATTTCGGCGGCACGGGCTTTCTGCTGATCGTATAGTCGCAGAGCTTTAGTCTGCGCCAGCCTGCGGGGTGACTCACGGGTTATAGGCTAGATAAGTAACCGACAAAGAGGGCCACCCGCCGCCCCGTGTGGCAAGATGACACACATATGCGCTTGCCAGCATATATCCCGCGATTGCCCCAACCCCTTGAAAAACATTGGGATAAGCGGCCGCGGAGGTGGAACACTCCACGAAAAATGAGACGAATGGAGAAAATGGAAATCTCGCCCCTGGGCACGGCTACTCATCTTTAACCCCTTCGGGGTTCAGCCGCACTCGTCAATTCTCACCGCTTGATTTGCGTTCACAGGCAGCCTAAAATGTCTCTCAACAAGGATGCTGCCCTTGCGCCGCAGCGGGCTTTTATGGGCGACCTGAATTGACCTCGCGTCCTTGCCAAACAGGCTCGGACCATGCAGCGCGCTTCTTCTCAATCAGGGAGCCTCCGCGACAACGACTGCGTTGCCATCGTGGGTGGTGGACCCGCCGGTTCCTTCTTCGCCATCCATCTTCTTCGCGAAGCCAAGCGTCTGAATCGACACCTCGAAGTGGTCATCGTCGAGAAGCGTGGTCTGACGGACTTGGGCGCCGATAGCTTTCAGTGCAGGGGATGCAACTTCTGCGCGGGCGGCATCTCCCCCAGGTTGAATGAGATACTTGAGGAGCAGGGTCTGGTGGTTCCGGAGGAGATCATCCAGGGGCGCATCGATCACGTGTGGATACAGGGCCAGTGGAAGAACTTCCGGCTTCGAGTTCCCAAAGGCATGCGGATGTACTCCGTATTCAGGGGCTCGTTACCCAGCCGGCGGAGCGGCAGACCCGGAGGGTTCGATGCCTTTCTGCTGGGTGAGGCGGTCAAAAAAGGCGCGCGCGTCTTGTATGGCAAAGTGGAGGGCATTGATTATGCCGCGTCCGGGATGCCCCGCTTGACGGTGCGCACGAAATCCGGAGAGGGGGTCCTGCTGGAGGCCGGCTTCGTGACCATCGCTATCGGAATCAATACACACGGTGGCCTCGACTACCGTGACGATGCCCTGATCGCCTCGCTTCAGCGTTTGAATCCGGGGTTCGTTCCCGGCAAGTCCCGCAAGGCCTTCATCTTCGAGCTGGAGGTGGGCGAGGACTATCTGGCGCGCCAAATGCACCGCGAGATCTACTTCATCGAGTACGCCTCCAAGCACCTCGCCCTCGAGCATACCGCGCTCATTCCCAAGGGCAGGTTCTTGACCGTCGCCATGATCGGCAAGTGTATCGACGAGGCGTTGTTGCCACAAGACAGCCAGCAGATCGTGCGCGATTTTCTGGCGCTGCCTCAGATCGAGCGCATCTTACCAGGCCTCGAGGCGGCTCCCATCGCCTGTGCCTGTGCTCCCAGAATGACCGTGACCACCGCCAAGTGCCCCTTCGGCGACCGCTTTGCCATCATCGGCGACGCGGTCGGGTCGCGGTTGAACAAAGACGGCCTGTTCTCGGCCCACGTGACGGCGAGCCGGCTGGCGCAGACCGTGCTCCAGGACGGAATCGACAAGCAGGCCCTCGCCAAAGGATACGGGAAGGCCATCAAGTGGCTGGCCGCGGACAACCACTTCGGACGGATGGTGTTTGGCGCCAGCCGGGTGGCGTTCACCACGCCGGTGCTCAGCCGCATCACGTACCAGGCGTTTGCCACCGAGTGCAAGGTGCGAGATGAGCGCAGCCGGCCTTTGAGCGTGGTGCTGTGGAAGATCGCCAGCGGCACGGCCGACTATCGGGAAGTGTTATGGGAGATGTGCGGCTACGGCGTGCTGCGCTCCGTTCTCGCAGGTGCGGCGGTCACGCTAAGGAACGTGGCGTTCGAGGCACTCTTGGGTCTGAAATGGGGGGAGTACGGACGCTACCCGACGGTGGTGCTCAAGGAGAAGCGGGAAGCGCTCAAGGAAGTCCTGGCCTCGAGCCTGGGAATGGAGCTTGACGAGTCGCCCGACTTCGAACGGATGTATGCGATCAAGATCCGTGGCTCCGAGCAAGAGATCATGCAGGAGCTGGCCAAGTTCGGCCAACCCAATGCGAGGTTCCTCAAGTTGCGATGGGTGGAAGTTCGACAGATCCAAGGGGTGCCGAACCAGGTCGGCTCGGTGATTCGATACAGGATACCACTCCTCGGGTTGGGCGCGGAACTGCGGCTGACCAAAAGAGTTGGCTTCGAAACCTTGCTGTACCAGCTCGAGGAGCGGCTGGCGGACCACGGGAAACTCATCTTCAACGTCGCACCGACCAGGGACGGAAACAGCCGGTTGTCCATTTACGCGGCCTTTGACTACAAGAGAGGCAAGGGCTTCGCAAGTCGGGTTCTATGGGGCGGTGTCAGGGTGCTGTTTCCAGAATTCGTGCATGACGTGGCGTGGAACCATGCCCTGTGCATCATCAAGGAAGAGGTCGAGCGGAAGCGCGACTATACCCCCAGACCCTAGCCGGCCTCTCGCAGCCCACTCCATCGTAGTGTGGGTGTCGCAAGGCGCAACTTCGGCTGCCCGCAGATTCTCCAGCCTCGGGTGCTCAGCCGCCGGGTAGTGTCCCAATTCACAGGTGGCTTGCGTGCTCGCTGAGGCGCTCAACAGCCAAAGCCCGACCGGACGATTGCATTCAGAGACGGTCGGGTGTAAGTTATCGGTCCGGCGAAAACTAAAAACGAAAATTCCGGTTGACACCTCAACATCGCGAAGGAGGATGAAATGATCAGCCTGAAACTCGACCGACGCGAATTCCTGCTGTCGGCTTCGCTCCTCTCGGCGGGCGCCTTAGCCGCAGGGCAGGGCAACGAGGACTTCAGTAAAGTCCAGATCAAAGTCACGCGTGTATCCGGCAGCGTTTACATGCTGCAAGGCGAGGGCGGCAACATCGCGGCGTCCGTGGGTGACGACGGGATCGCCATCGTGGACGACCAGTTCGCTCCCTTGGCCGAAAAGATTCGCGCCGCCCTGAAAGACATCACGGGCACAGACAAGCCGGTACGTTTCGTCATCAACACGCACTATCACGGCGACCATACAGGCGGGAATCCGAATTTTAGCGCGACCTCGACGATCATCGCCCAGGACAACGTGCGCAAGCGCTTGGCGGCGGGTGGCCCGGCGGGCAACGGCGCTTCAATTCAGATGGAGAACAAACCTGCGGTAAAAGCCGCACTGCCGATTATTACCTTCGAGCGCGACGTTACCGTTCACCTGAACGGCGAGGACATTCACGCGCTTCACTTTCCTGCCGGTCATACGGACGGAGATTCCATCATCTTTTATCCGCAGTCCAACGTGGTCCACATGGGCGATGACTTCGTCCGCTACGGCTTCCCGTTTATCGACATCGACAGCGGCGGCAGCGTGCAGGGCATGATCGCCGCTTGCGAGAACGTCATCCCACAGCTTCCGCGGGACGTGAAGGTGATTCCCGGACACGGCGAGCTGGGGAGCCTCGATGACGTTCGTGCCTACCTCGGAATGCTTCACGAGACCACGGACGCCGTCCAGCAGGCCCTCAAGCAAGGGAAAACGCTCGAGGAAATGAAACAGCAGAAGATCCTGGCCCCCTGGCACAAGTTCGCCGGTCCGTTTGTCAATGAGGATACCCATCTCGAGACACTCTACAACTCGCTTACCGGCAAGAAGAACGGGAAGTTCTTGAAGCACAATTGACCGGCGGAGATTGATCCAGAGGGGGTGCCCGGGTCAGCGAAGCTTCCGCTCCAACTCGGCGACGGCCCGCTCGGCGAGCGCGATCTGGCGCGCCACCTGCCGCGGGGCCGTGCCGCCGGTTACATTGCGACGTACTACTTCCTGCCAGCGGTCTTGCTCCGCGAGCCGTCCTTCCGGGCACGTTTCTATAAACCACTGTGCGTCGCCTGACGCTTATTCATTAGAGGGCACAAAGCGTGAAATTATCTGGGCTCGGACCTTACCGGAAAGCGCATCAACATCCCGGAGCGTCAGCCCACCGGTGGGAATTGCAGGATGAACGATCATTTCCGTATGGCCGGCCCTGACGTGGTAAGTGTCCGGTTTCAGCACGGCCCGTGTCCCGTTCAAAGTTATAGGCACGACGGGCACGCCGGCCTGGATAGCAAGGTAAAAGCTGCCGGACTTGAACTGCCCCATCTTTCCGCTACGGCTCCGGTGACCTTCAGGAAACAGCATGACAGAGCTTCCAGCACGGATTCTCTTCGCTGCCTCGTCCAGGCTCCTGATCGCCTCCCTTGGGCGTTCCCGGTCCACGGGGATGTGTCCGGAGCGCTTCAAGTGCCAGCCCATAAAAGGCATTCTAAACAACGAACGCTTGGCGACAAAACGAAACTGGACAGGCAAATTCACGAAAAGGATGGGAATGTCCATCGCGCTTTGGTGATTCGCGCAATAGATGGCGGTCTTTCGGGGATTCAGGTTTTCAACACCCTCCACCCGAGTCCGGATGCCACTTGTGGTCAAAATCAGCCAGGACCAGAGTCGCGCGCAGGTGTGTTGCCATCGGCCGGTGTCATCAAGCAGGGAGGCGAAAAGCGAAAGGGTTCCACAGACCGCGGTGTAGAAGTAAATCAGAAGATTGGTGAACAGGAGGGAGCGCAGATAGCTCAGGTAATACAGGAGGCTATGGGGTTTGAGGGCATCTTGGGTTGGGTTTGTTCGGGTTGTCTCCATGGCCGGATCAGGCGAGTCCTACGGCGGTGGCAGGGCTGGAGTGGTTGGCAAGCTGAAGTTGACCTTCCAGGAGCGCTTTCTTGACGGCCCCCACCAAGAAAAGGGAACCAATAACCATCACCGCATCTTCGTTGGAGCTGGCTTGGCAGGCACGCGCCACCGCCCGGCAGGGCTCTGGCTCGATGACCAGCCGGCCGGGATGAAACCGCGCCGCCGCTAAGATCTCTTCCGCAGTGGCCGCGCGCGGGACCTGGGGACGTGTCAAATAGACCTCCTCAGCCAGGGGAAACAGGATTTCGCTGATCTCTCCTATCGCCTTGTCCCGCATCGATCCATAAACCAGTCGCAAGCGCCGACCCCCCAGCTCTTCCTGGATGAACTCCGCCAGCACTCGAGCCGCCGCCGGATTATGCGCGCCATCGAGCAAAACCAGCGGATGGTCCAGAACCTTTTCCAGCCGCCCCGGCCAAGCAGTGCCTTGCAATCCTTCGACGATTGCCGAGCGGGTTATTTGGAAACCATCATGGCTCAGCCGCCACGCCGCCGTCACCGCCGCCACCGCATTCTTCACCTGAAACTTCCCCAGCAAGGGAGAACTGAGGCTGGCGAAACAGTCCGCATCCAGGCAAAGATTGAACAGGTAACGCCCCTGCAAGCTTTGTAAACCCCACAGCCGGCCAAAATAGCCCGCCTCGAGTAATTCCGCCCCCAGTTCCGCGCAGCGCTGCCGGATCACCTCGGCAGCTTCCGCTTGTTCACAGCCCGACACCACCGGGGTCCCAGGTTTGATCACCCCCGCCTTCTCGCGCCCAATGGCGGCCAGAGTGGACCCGAGGAATTCCACGTGCTCAAGCCCTACGTTAGTGATCACCGCCACGCGGGGTTCCGTAACATTGGTGGCGTCCAGCCGACCCCCCATGCCCACCTCCAGCACCACGAAATTTGCTCCCACCTGGGCAAAATAATGAAAACCGGTGGCCGTCAGGAACTCGAAGAAGCTCGGTAACTGCCCCAGCCTCCTCTGCTCCAGCAAGCCTTCTACAACTTGCCGGACTTCGGTGAAGGCCCGCGCGAAATCGTCATCGCCGATCTCCCCTCCGTTCATCCGGATTCGTTCGTTGACCCTGACTAGATGCGGAGAAGTGTAAAGACCGGTGCGATAACCGGCCTCGCGCAGGATGCTGGCCAGCATGGCCGCCGTGGACCCCTTCCCATTCGTGCCCGCAACAATGGCGGTGGGATATTTCAGGTGGGGATTTCCCAGACCGGCAAGAACTTGGGTTATCGTTTCCAGCCCCCACTGCTGGCCATGCATTTCCTGGCCGAGGCTGTCCAGATATCTTAAGCAGTCGCCGTAATTCATCCGCGTCTCGTGTTTGCTGTAGAGTAGTAGGTGGTAGATGGTAGATGGGGAAGGAACTTCAGCCCCCAGCCTCTAGCCCCGCTTCTTCAACTGACCCGCCGCGGCGGCACCACTGACTACTGACAACTCCGCTCAGAACGGCACGCCAAAAGTTTCCTCCCGAATCGTGCTAGGCATCCCACGCCCGTAACAAGCGGAAGGCTCGCGCCAGAAAGCCTTTCAACTCCTTGCGAGGAACGATAGCGTCCAACATGCCGTGGGCGAGCAGGAACTCGGCGCGTTGAAATCCCTCCGGCAATTTCTGCCGGATCGTCTGTTCGATAACTCGCGGCCCCGCGAACCCGATGAGGGCGCCTGGTTCCGCAATGTTGAGGTCGCCCAGCATGGCGAAGCTGGCCGTTACGCCGCCGGTAGTCGGATCCGTCAGAACTGAGATGTAGGGCTTTCGCACTTCATCCAGCCGAGCCAGCGCCGCACTGATCTTCGACATCTGCATCAAGCTGATGGCCCCTTCCATCATGCGCGCGCCCCCGGAACAGGAAACAACCACCAGCGGCAGTTTTTTCGCGATGCACTGGTCTATCGCTCTCGTGACCTTCTCGCCCACCACCGCGCCCATGCTCCCGCCGATGAACTGAAATTCCATCGCACAGATGATGGCCGGCTGCCCCTCCAGTTGGCCCTCGCCGGTGATGATGGCATCTTTCAGTCCCGTGTTCCTTTCCGCTTGCCGCAGCCGGTCGCTGTAACTTTTGCTGTCCTTGAATTGAAGAGGGTCCGTGCTTGCCAGCCCGGTATCGTGCTCCTCGTACCGCCCTTCGTCGAAGAGCATTTCCAGGCGGGCGCGTGAGCCCATTTTGAAATGGTGGTTACATTTGGGGCAGCAGAGCAGGCTGCTCTCCAGATCCTTTTTCCAGAGAATCTGCTTGCAGTCGTCGCACTTCACCCAGAGCCCTTCGGTCTGGATGCGCTTCTGCTTGGGCGATTCAATCGGCTGCTTTTCTTTACGAAACCAAACCATGGTTGAATTGATCCATTGGGTCATTGAGTCATTGATTCATTGAAAAACGCCGAAAAACCGGCCAGGGTGGAAATGATTCAATCAATGGCTCAATGAATAAATTCTCAGTACTCGATTCCCCTCTGGGCCAAGATTCCCTTCTGGTAAGGATGCTTCACTTCCCGCATTTCGGTGACCAAGTCCGCCAGTTCCACGATCGAAGGATGCGCATTGCGCCCGGTCAGGATGACATGGACCATTTCAGGTTTTTTCCTTAGTGCGTCCGCCACCACCCCCGGATCAAGCATCTTGTAGCTGATGACGTAATTGATTTCGTCAAGGATGACCAAATCATATTGGCCACCCAAGATGTTCTGGCGAGCGAATTCCCACGCCTCTTGCGCCAACCGGATATCCTCGGGGTCAGGCTTTTCCACGCCCACCTTCACAAAGCCGCGCCCCATGGGCAAGATCTTGAAACGGTCCTCACCGAGCATGCGGGCCGCCTCGAGCTCCCCGTAATGCCAGGAGCCCTTTATAAATTGTACCATCAATACCTTCAGTCCCTGCCCTACGCAGCGTAGCGCAGTCCCGAGGGCCGCCGTAGTCTTTCCCCTGCCGGGTCCGGTGTTGACGATAACTAATCCCTTGCGAGTTTCCGGCAATCTCACCTCTTTTCTGTCTCTGAAGTGCGGCAGCTTGCTGCCGCTTTCTCCCGCCCCCCGCCTTCTCCCGCTGGGTGGGACCAACATACTGCCCGTGCACAGCCGCGAGCAAGCTCGCCGCACCAAAGCGGCAGCAAGCTGCCGCACTCCAGAGCTAGCGCGGGTACGGATATCCCCGCAGGATGGTGAATCCCCGATAGATTTGCTCTAGCAAAAGCGCCCGCGCCCAATCGTGCGTCAGCGTCATTCGCGAAAGAGCCAGAAGGACATCCGCTTCCTTTCGGAAGGCTGCGGAAAACCCTTCCGGCCCTCCAATCAGGAACACAAGTTCCCGGGTTCCTCGCAAAGCCTGTTGCCCAAGCCATTCGGCAAATTCTGCGGAACTCCACTCCCGGCCTCGTTCGTCCAAAAAAACCTTGGTGGACTCACGGATTTTTTCGAGCAGGTTCCGTTCGCTGGGGGAGAGCTTGACCCCGTTTCGCAGGCCTGCCTTACGAAGGGGCGGTATTTCCTCCACCGTTAATCCAGTGAAGTGTTCGATCCGGCTGACCAGATCAGACTGGAGAGCCCGCAAGTGTGCGTCTTTCGTCTTTCCTTCCCAGAGGACGCGAATTCGCATGTCCACGTCAGCCTTCCGGAATGGGTAGCCGCGGCGCGTTCTTCCACAAGCGTTCAAGATCATAAAAGTGTCTGGCACGCTCCAGGAAGATGTGGACAACAAAGTTCAAATAATCCATCAGGATCCACTCCGCCTGCGAATAACCTTCAATGTGGGCGGGAGTAAATCCTTTCTTCTCGAGCTTTTCAGCAATCGCGTCGCAGATTGCCTGTGCATGCCGCGTGGAGGTGCCGCTGCAAATCAAAAAATAGCTGGTGAACGAGCAAGTTCGCTCCAGGTCCAGGACGCTCAGGTCCAAAGCTTTCCGGTCTTGAGCGGCGTAGACCGCTTCCTGCAATTGCGGTGTCATCATCCTGGCTACTTCCCGCCACGGCGGGGACGGTAAAGACCCTCCTTCAAAATGTACTCTTCCACAAGCGGAGGAACAAGCCCAGTCACACTCCGGCCCGAGCCGACCGCCTTTCGTATATCGTGCGAGGCGACGGGCATGTGGACCCCCCGGAGGACGTGAAGGGTGCTGCCCCGCAATTGAAGAGTATCAGTTTTGTTCGGCGCGCCACCTGATGGAGTCATCGCTTCCGGCACCACTTTCCGAATCTCATTCGCATCAAAACCCGGTCGCGAGACAATGATGAAATCAACCAAGTCCAGTAGACGGTGATACTCTTTCCAATAGGGCAACTCCAGAAAAGCATCGACCCCGATCAGGAAGAAGAGGCGGTCCCTCTTATGAAGTGAGCGGCGCACCTTCCGGACAGTATCTATTGAGTAGCAGGGTTCCCCTTCCGGTGTCGGCGCTTCAAGGAGAGACGGGATCAACCGCTGATCCCCGGCGCACGCCAGGACCACCATGCAATAGCGCTGTGGGAACGGAGTCAGGCGATGGTGGTACTTGTGGGGCGGGTTTCCTGTTGGAATGAAGAGGACCCGGTCCAACCCGAACTTGCGCGTCGCCGCGCGAGCCGCCTGCACGTGTCCGGCATGTATAGGATCGAAGGTTCCGCCGAAAAGAGCGATATTCACCGCTTTGAGAACCCCTAAAAAGCGTTGGCGAAGGTTGTCATTCCGATGCCGCAGTCGATGATCGGGAGATCGGGTGAACAAAAACCATCTGTGAACTGCCTTTACTCACCCGATCCGTCCTTTACTCACCCGGTCACCCGATCACCCGATCAGAGGCCGCGATAGGAGCCTGGCTGTGCCGCGGTATTTGCTCCAGCATCGCCCAGGTTTGTCGCTTTAGTTGTTCCAACCCTTCCCCAGTTACACTGGAGATTTCAATAAGGACCATGCTGCGGGTACGGCAAAACTCACGTAGCGCTGTCAGCCGTTCACCTGAGCCGGCGGCATCGATCCGCGAGGCAACCAGCAACATCGGCTTGCCGGCAACCACCGGGCTGAAACTCTTCAACTCTTCCATGATCACTCGATAGTCTTCAACGGGGTCGCGGCCGGACTGCTCGGCGGTGTCGATCAGGTGAAGCAGCAAGCGGGTTCGCTCCACGTGCTTAAGGAACCGTGTCCCCAGCCCGCGTCCCAGATGGGCGCCCTCAATCAGGCCGGGAATGTCTGCCATGACGAACGAGCGTTCTTCATCGATAGCCACCACCCCAAGGCACGGCTCCAGGGTAGTGAAGGGATAATCAGCAATTCGCGGCCTTGCGGCGCTGAGCCTGGAAATCAAGGTGGATTTGCCCACGTTGGGGAAGCCCACCAGTCCAACATCCGCCAGAAGCTTGAGTTCGAGCTTTAAGTCTCGTTCCTCACCTGGTTTGCCCGGCTCCGCCCGGCGGGGGGCCTGATGCGTGGAGGTGGCAAATTGGGCGTTTCCCCTGCCGCCCCGTCCTCCTTTTGCAACCAGGATGCGCTGGCCGGGAGTGTCGAAATCCCAGAGCTTTTCCTCAGTGCCGGCGTCGTAGACCATGGTGCCGACAGGCACCGTTACGGTAAGATCCTCACCATCCTGACCGTGCCGGTTGGACCCTTCCCCGTGCCCTCCCCGGCCCGCGTGGAAAAGGCGGTTGTACCGGAACTTCAGCAGCGTATTCACGTTTTCGGAGCATTCGAAGGTGACATCGCCGCCCCGGCCACCGTCGCCCCCGCTGGGTCCGCCACGAGGCACGAACTTTTCGCGGCGGAAGGCCACACAACCATTTCCGCCCTGGCCGCCGGCAACATGAACCTTGGCTTCGTCAATGAACACGTTGAGTCACAGTCGGCAGGACAAATAGCCAAGCCCCAGGCGGTGGCGCCATCCCAAAGCTGCTTGGCCGTTTTGTGGGGAAATGGGTGCTCGTTAGCTTCCGCAAGAGACCTCTGAAGGTCTGGTTCGACGTAGCGCCCCGACTCGTCGGGGCACCTGCCGACCCCGCGCCTGCGGGGTCGGCGCTACACTCAATTCGTTGAGGGAACCAGAATACTCACGAACCGGCCGGAATGGCCCTTATCCTCAAATCGGACTACGCCTGAAACCTTAGCAAAGAGGGTGTCGTCCTTGCCGATGCCAACATTGTCTCCAGGCTGTAACCGAGTGCCACGCTGGCGAACAAGAATTGACCCGCCGGTAACAAATTGGCCGTCAAAGCGCTTGACCCCTAACCGCTGCGCATTGGAGTCGCGCCCGTTGCGCGAAGTTCCTTGTCCCTTCTTGTGTGCCATATGGGAATCCTCTTCCGAGCTGCTTGTCAGTTCGTCACGATATCCTGGATGAGCACCTCGCTGAAACCTTGCCGGTGGCCGATGGTGCGGCGGTATTGCTTCTTCCGCTTGTACTTCAATACCCGGATTTTGGGTGCTCGGGCATTTCTCAGGATTGTCCCCCTCACTTTCGCGTTTTCGACCAAAGGCGATCCCACGACAAGGCTCTCTTTTCGCACCGCAAAGACGTGGTTGAATTCGATCGTTGAACCCGATTCGGCCGCCACTTCCTCGATCCGGATCACATCACCCGGCGACACTTTGTATTGCTTCCCGCCTGTTCGCAAGATCGCGTACATAGATTAACCTCTCGTCTGATACTCGAATCGTTCATTATAGGGACGGCGCCTTATGTGTGTCAATCAAAGCGTTGGTTGGGTAGTGGTGCAGATTGAAAAATAAGTGGAAATGAAAGTGCCATGATAGGCGTTCGGAAGCCGAACATCTGGACAAGATTTCAAGGTATCTTAGGACTCTTCAGAATATCGTACCTCATACTCGGATGAGTCTTTTTGGGGGCGGCATATTCCTTGTTGTATACAAATCCGTTCTTCACGTACCATCCGATAGATTTCGGATATGCGTCGACCGTAATGAATCGACACCCGATATGCAGTTCTTGATTCAATCGAACGGTTAGACTGATGGCATATTTTAAGAGTTGGGTTCCAATGCGGTTCCCTTGTGATTCTTTCTGAATGCCGATTCTTCCAATCTTGAGGGCGGGAAATGTATAGATGGATTGGTGAAAATCAAAAAGACGCCTTTTCTCACCAGTCTTTAGGATGATGCAGTCGACCAGAAATGTAATGTAACCAACAATAGCACCGTTCAGAAAGGCCAACCGAGTGTGGGAAAGGTGCTCACCCTGGTACCTAGCAGCGTCATTCTTCAGGAATTCGTTTAGATCGGAATCGCCACAACCAAAACTGCTAACATTATGCGTCTTTGGATCAAAGGATACTATTTGCAGGTTGGCTAAAGAAACGGGCATATCCCGTGAGTAAGGAACCTACTTTTCCGCAGCTTTGCCTTCTTTGACGAGTGTTGCCAGCCAAAGCATACGTTCAACGGAGATAGGCTCCTTGATTTTGGTTTGCTCGAGAAACACCTTCGCGTCTTTACCCTTCAACACGGGTGTTGCTTCAATTGGACGTGCCATGATACTTCCCCACTGTTGCCTAGTCTGCTTTGGCGTCTTGGCTCATCTCAGTGCTTGAGCCACAATCTGCATGTATACAGCGTATATATGCTAAACCCACCCGTTGGGTTAAGTCAGTATAGAATATGGTGCGGTAAAGGGCAAAGCTGCTTCGCATGGGTGCGACTGCCAGAAAAATGAAAAGCCCCTGGCCGTGCGCTGACCGCATGACCAGGGGCCCGGGATACTGATTGGGTTTGGCTCTTCTCCGTAGCTCGTTCCGGAGAAAGGCGCCGCGCAGCGCCCTGCCACTCACCCTTTCTCGCTAGCGAAGGGTTCCCACAAAGGGGCACGTGCTTGACGCCTTAAGCCTCAGCACCCTCGCTAAGGTTACTTTCTATCGACATGGATCACCTCCTTTCTAGCGTTAAAGCGATAATAAAGTCCGGCTGAATTCGAGTCAAGAAAAATCGCACCGGCTGGCACGAATCTACATCAACCGCCCTTCTCTTTCGGGCCAGCCGCCTTTCCCGATGAGCGGCACAAACTGGCACGGGTCGAGCATGCGCGTCTTGATTTGTCCAGCCTGTTTGAGGTTGAGCAGGAGGTCTTGGTGCCGGAGGTCTCCCACAGGAATCACCAAGCGGCCTCCTTCTGCCAGTTGGTCGAGCAAGGCGGGGGGGACAAGCGGTGCGGCGGCGGTGACGAGGATGATCGCATAAGGCGCTGCGGGTGGATAGCCCTCGCTACCGTCACCCGCGATGACTTCCACTCCGTCGTACCCGAGGCGTGCAAGCCGCTCGCCTGCCGATTTGGCGAGCACGGCATTGCGTTCAACGGTGTAAACTCTTGCGCCCAGATAGGCAAGGATGGCTGCCTGATACCCGCTCCCTGTTCCCACCTCCAGCGCCTTGTCTCCTGGCTGCACATCGGCTGCTTCAGTCATGGCCGCCACAATATAGGGTTGGGAAATGGTCTCCGCTTCGCCGAGCGGCAAGGGCCGATCATCGTAAGCAGCCTTCACTAGAGGTGACGGGACAAATTCGTGGCGCGGTACCTGGAACATGGCATCCAGAACCCTTTCATCGCGGATGCCGCGATGCCGCAGTTGAACTTCGATCATAAATCGGCGTTCTTCTTCAAATGGCAATGGCTCGGTCATTTTGCAAGACACCTGGCAGGTGGTCGGGCCCGGACATCGAACCCGGGCAGGATACCTTGCCGCTGGACATTCGGTTGCCTTAATCATCGCTCTACGCCTTGCGCCCGTCCAGAATTTTTTTGATGCGAGAAAGCATCCAATCCTGCGTGCAGTTGTGTAGTGGGTCAATTTGATGTAGAGGCGGCTTTACGCCGCCATTTGGCGATCCCGCAGACGCGGGATCGCCGCTACAGCATCAAATTGACCCACTACCCGGAGTTCTAATATGTTGAGAAACCGACCCTGAGAATGCTAGCCTTCAGATTACACTCTTATACAAGGACGAAAGCCTGAGGGCCTCATATCAACGGCTCGAGTTGGAATGATGAACCGCGAAAAATATTCCCGTCAGATTCTATTTCCTCCGATCGGTGCGGATGGGCAGGAGAAGCTCCTCGAAAGCAAGGCGGTGATACTAGGTTGCGGGGCGCTTGGGACTGCCCAGGCTAACGCACTCGCCCGCGCGGGCGTGAGAACGCTGCGCATCGTGGACCGCGACTTTGTAGAGGAATCGAACCTCCAGCGTCAGATCCTCTACGACGAGGCGGACGCCCGGGAGCGCCTGCCGAAAGCCATCGCCGCGGCGCGCAAGCTGAAACAGATCAATTCCGACGTTCAAGTCGAGGGGGTGGTTGAAGACGTGGACAACCGGAATATCGAAAAACTCGTTGCCGGTTTCCAGGTGGTCCTGGACGCAACGGATAACTTCGAGGCGCGCTACCTGTTGAACGATGTCTCGGTGAAACTCGCCCTTCCCTGGATTTACGGCGCCGTGGTGGCCAGCTACGCCACCACCATGACCATCCTACCCGGCAGCACGGCCTGCTTGGCCTGCGTTTTCCCCAGTCCGCCCGAGGGCACCTATGACACGTGTGACACGGTGGGCGTGATCGGCCCGGCGGTTTCCTGGGCGGCGGCCATCCAGGTGACGGAGGCGCTCAAAATCCTTATGGGCCGCCAACAGGAACTGCACGGGGCAATGCTCGCTTATGACATCTGGACGAACCAGTTCCAGGTGGTCCGGCCTCGCAGAGACCCTCAGTGCCGAGTTTGCGGCGCCAGAGAGTTTGCCTACCTCAACCGCACCGGGCCGACACATACCGGCCTTTGCGGGCGCGATTCCGTGCAGATCCACCCAGCCACGTCGCGCCAATTGGACCTGGCGGAGTTGAAAACTCGCCTGGAGAAGTTTGGCCGCGTGCGCTCCAACGAATTCCTGCTGATTTTCTCAGTGGACGCCTACGAATTGACGATTTTCCCCGATGGCCGGGCAATCGTGAAAGGCACGCACGACCCGGCGGTGGCTCGAAGCGTCTATGCGAAATACATCGGGGCCTAGTCCTTCGTGACCGAAACCCACGCCTCGAAACGTAACCATCGCTGACCAAGCTTGGCCAAGCGGTCTCCGCTCGGCTGCATCCCTTTGTTGGGCCGTTCACAGCGTGCCCGGCCCAGGACCCGAGCCCCTCCATCCAAAGTCTTCACCACCAAGACGAGTAACAAAACTGCCTGCTTCTTGTTTGGCGCTTTCGTGGTTTACTGCTTGGGGGTGCTGAAATCAACCTTGGGTGCCTCGCGCGCAGCTACTGAGGCCGCGAAATAATCATTGTTCCTCTGGAACCCAGCCCATCGGGCAAAGATGTTATTGGGAAACAAGCCGATGTAGGTGTTGTAATCCTGGATGGCCTGGTTATACCGGCGGCGTTCGACGGCGATGCGGTTTTCGGTTCCGGCCAGCTCGTCCTGCAGGGCCAGGAAGTTCTGATTGGATTTGAGATTGGGGTAGTTCTCGACGATGGCCAGCAGCCTGCCCAGGGCGCCATCCAATTGGCCATTCGCAGCAATCTTGTCTGCCGGCGTCCGGGCATTCAACAAGGCCGCGCGGGCATTGGCGACGTCTCCGAACACTTTCACCTCCTGCTGCGCATAGCCTTTCACGGTAGCCACCAGGTTCGGAATCAGGTCCGCGCGCCGTTGCAGCACCACATCCACCTGCGACCAAGCTTGTTTGAGGGTTTCGTTCTTACGGACCATTTCGTTCCGGCTGCTGACGTAAGTTCCTCCCAGGATGAGGCCGATCAGCATCAACATTCCTAGCACAGCCAGCAGTATCTTCATGTTGTTCCTCCTCTATTCTCAGCGGCCAGAATATTTGGGCGCCTACCAGAATTGCCTTTTTATTCATCTGCCGGTACAAGTGCCAGCCGGCGGTCAACCTCTTCCGTGGCCTTGACGATCCCGTTCAGGTATTTGTCGAAGGTTGTTTGGGCATCCACATCACGTTCACGTTTGTGCCCTTCACGAATGTCGAGCAGGGTGTGAAAGGGAGAGGGATCGAATCCCAGCACAGACCCCAGACGGTCTACCGTAGCCCTCTTGGTGGGCGGTGGATCCTCTCCCAGAGCGATCAACGCGTGCCGGAAGAGCGCGACAAACGTGGAGATGGATGAGAGCATCAGTTCCAGGGTTTTGCGGGAATCCGCGGGATGCATCACGTAGCGTTGGCGCAAGCGCAAGGTATTGTTTCGCAACTCCCTTTCCACATGCACGCGGTGAAGATGCATGGGAACGTGGAGCGAGACAATTACATCCTCGCCATAAAGAATCCGGCGCGCCGCTTTGATGTCCACCAGTTCGATGGCGAAAACGTCGGCGGAACGGTGAAGCTCGCCCAGTGTGAAGAACAGCGGCGCGGGGTGTCCCTTTTTGGCCCACCAGGTCGAAGCGGCGTGCAACTTGCTTAATTCCTCCTTGCCAAGCTCCCGCATAATGCAAAGAACATTCAAGTCGGAATGCTTGGGCTGGAACTCATCCGTTACCGCGGACCCATAAAGTATTACGGATAGCAGATTGCTTCCCGCGGCATTCTTCAATCTGGTTACCAGGTCTGTCAGGCTTTGCTCTGCAATCATGGTTCTCGCTCCCCGACTCTGGAGTGCGGCTGCTTGCTGCCGCTTTTTTCCCGCGAGCTTGCTCGCACCGCACCTGTCCAAGTACCACGCTCCGGTGCACGGCCAGCAAGCTGTCCCGCAGAGCGGGAGAAAGCGGCAGCAAGCTGCCGCACTCCAGAGTGTGTTGTTACCAGCCTCCGCCGGCCCCACCCCCGCCCGAGGAACCTCCACCAAAACCCCCGAAGCCTCCGCCGCCTCCGCCAAACCCGCCACCACCCCACCCGCCCGAGCCTCCACGCCCTATGCCTCCAGTCAACAAGGACAATAAGAACCAAGGGCCAAGCAACCTGAGTAGGATGGGTGCCGCGACAATCAAAATGATGAGAAGAACAATAATCCCCCCGGGAGTCAGATGCAATTGTTGCCCCTGGCCTTCGCGGCCAGGAGGAGCCGCGGCACGGGATTGGGCCAGACTACCCAGGGAAACGTGACTGTCCTGCGCAATTACCTCGGCGATCTGGCTCGCCATTTGCAGGACGGCGCTGTTGTAGTCGCCCTGGCGCAACAGCGGAACCATATCGCGTCCGAAACCACCCACCTTGCCGTCAGGAAGGATGGGTTCGAGGCCGTAACCGACCTCCGTCCAGTACTTGTGATCACCGACCGCAAGCAGGACCATCACGCCACGGTCCGTCCCCTTGTACCCGACGCCCCACTTCTTAAAAAGGTGATTGGCGAAGTCTTCCACCGCGTCGCCATCCAAGGACTTGATGGTGACCAGTGCGATCTGGGCCCTGGCTTTTTGATCAACTTCCGTACACAGGCGCGTAAGTCCTTCCACCGTCGCCGGGTTGAGCACGCCGGCAAAATCGTTGACGTATCCCTGCACGGTGAGCTTTTGCCACTGTTCCGCGTGGGCTGACGTAGCGGGAATGACAGTGAGCAATAAAAGGATGAGTATCGCAAAGGGACTGAAACCGGAATGAAGTCTGAAGTGGGTGAGTAAGGGGCGCATTAATCCTCGAGGCGCTGAGGCCGTCGGGTGATTTGTCGAGGCCCCATCATTGTGCCGGTAACTCAAAGTCTCGGGTGCAGATAGTTTAAACTCAATCCCGCGCGGCGTCGAAGGTAAAGTAAACTTCTGAACTCTGCGGCCGCCTCCGGTTCTCGGGCCGCAAGCCGCAGAGTCCCGAGAGGCGCGAAAGCCTGCGCTAGCTGCTTACTGGCCCCGGGCCGCTGGCGGAGCAGTGTATTCTGGAAGCTTTGACTTTTGTATATCCTGGCGCTTTACTTCCAGCTCATCGAACAAGATTGAAGGAGTCACGATGCTGTGCGGAACATTCAGTACTCGGTTCTCGATGTTCAGGTCACTGCCGGCAGCGACCAGGTCATTGCGAAGTGCCCGCGCATCCAGGTCGCCGAACACTGCCCCGCGAACGAGTTCCTCATGCCCGTCTTTGACCCATATCTTATAGAGTAACCGAGGCGCGCGTACCCCAGCCATCGTTTCCACGTAATATCCATACGGGAGGTCCCGCTGTTCGCAAAGCTGGAGGAGTTTCTTCTTCAACTCTTCCCGCGGTACGGGCTCAGAGGAACTTACCAGCATGGTCCCCAGGCTGGGCCCCGGGGAGTTAGTCGGCATGCGGGCCCGTCCGTGACCATTGGAGGCAGGGAAATCCATAATGGGTTCACGACCCAGAAGATAGTTCACGAGTTTCCCCTTTTCGATGACCGGAACCCGCATCGCCCGCACTCCTTCATCATCCACTTCGTAGCTACCCAGTAAAGATTTGCCGTTGAGCGAGGCCAGCGTGGGATCATCGACCGCGGAGAGAAAATCAGGAAGTACCCGGCTCTTATAGCTGGAGGCGAAGGCGCCCCTGGTGCGAGCCGGCTGGCCCAAACCCGGCTTCAGACCGAGGATGTTCTCGCCCACTAGATCGGCAAAGACGGTGGAAGCCGCATCGGCCGAGAACAGGACCGGTCCGTGGTATTCTTCGTCGGCAACCGGTGCGGCGCGCAAGTCTTTCAAGGCACCTAGCAGTTTTGTGGCGCGCGCGAGAAACTCTTCGGCGGTAGGCAGTTCTTTGCTGTCGGGCACGGCGTACGTGGCCGAGCGCTGGAGTTGCATGCCATCGGCCGCCTGTGTACTCGCAGCGATGAACGCCTGGTACGACGCCTGGCCGCTGCGAACGACGGTTCCTTCCGAGTCAACGAAGAAGCGATTTACAGTCTGGAACTGGAGGGATGAATCAATGGACTCGAGTTGCGGGTCGGTCTTGTATAGCGCCGATGCGTCTTGCAGGGTTTTGAGCCATGGAGCGGGATCAACGTCGAGCTTGACCAGCGGCCCGATAAACTGCACCGGCTTAGCGTGCGCGAAATCATCGACCGGATGGTCAACAGTGAGTTGCTTCAGTTGTGCCTGCTTGGCGGCAAAAGCCTCGGTAGCCGCCTTGTAGGCTTTGTCCGTCGCGAGCCACAGGTGGTGACGCAGAGCGAGTTCATCGTCATCCAGCGGCATGTAATCACTCACACCCTCACCCTGTCCGAAGAAGCTGTCCTGCTTGTAGTCGCCCACCCTGACTACGACACGCACAAACCGGAAGTGCGCGTGGAGGTTGGTGCGCAGGGCGCCAAATGTCGCCTCCGCGATGTACCCCTCCATGTCTACGACCCGGTAATCGATGTAGTAGGGCGCCGCCATCTGCTCCAGCTTGAGTTGTGATTTCGAGCGTTCCAATTCCTTCTGCATCGCTCGGAGCACGGGATCGTCAGTCGTCGATGGCCGGGACCCCTTAGGTTGTGCGAGTGTGGAGGCAAGAAACAAAATGAACCACACCATCAAGGCCCATGCCAGCCTTATCAATCTGGCGCTCATTGCCGGCCTCCAATCTTCGCGGCGTCCTGGGATTCGCCCACCTCGAAGCCGGGTGGCGGCAGGATCGGCGGCCGGTTGAGAGAATGGGCGCGTTTCTGCACCTCGATGTCGGAGAAAAGCATCGCCGGGGCGGCGGCTGAAACGGGCACGCTGCCCGATTCCGCGCCGCAGATGCCGTTGAATACTTCAGTTTTCTCGCCAGTCAGCAGAACGCGGCTCATCGCTGCCAGCGGCGTACCGACGATATCTACGCCGCGCGTCAGTTCGTCCGGGCGACCATCCGGATAAACACGCCAGACGAGGATAGGCAACACCAGGAACGACTGGGGTAATGCTCGCTCGGTCAGCGTGAATCCTCCTTCGATGTCCTCGAAATACAGTCCATAGGGCTTGCCCTGTCTTTTCACCTCCTCGATCAGCTTATGGCGTAGCTCCGCATCCTTGACTGTGCGCGACGAAGTCACGATCAGGTTGCCCTGCCGTCCGGTGGGCATCAAACCCGGTTGCGCGCGCCCGTGTCCGTTTGATTTGCCAAAATCCTTGATGGGCATGCGCGACATCAAGAAACTCTTCAGCACGCCATTCTTGATGACTTCCACGCGGCGGGCAGGCACGCCTTCGTCGTCATACTCGTACCAGCCGGCGAGGTCCACGCCTTTCAAGGCACGTTGGGTGGGGTCGTCGATCACACTCAGAAACTCCGGCAGCACAGGCTCATTGACCTTTTTGGTGAAGGTTTGACCTTCATTCTCTCCCCGCTGGCGATGACCTTCCAATCGGTGTCCTAATACCTCATGGAAGAACACTGCCGCGGCACGGCCGGAAAGCAGTGCGGGTCCATCGTAGGGTTCAGCCAGGGGGGCCGAACGGAGGGCTTTGAGATCCGCAGCCATCTTATCCACGCGCGCCGCTATTTCAGTGTCGCCGGGCAAGTGGTCGGCAGTCTCCGCCTGAAAGGTCTCCACCCGCATCAGTTCCATGCCGTCGTCGGCCTGCGTCTCCGCCTCAATCGTCAGTCTGACCGAAGCGCTGGGAGCGACGACGCGAGTCCCCTCAGTGGAAACAAAATGCCAGCGAGCCCTTTCTACCATTAGCATCACGGTTGAACGATAAACGTACGAGTACTTCGCGAACCACGCCGAATAACGCCGGACCATCCCCTCCAGCACTCGTTGGTCCTGGGGAGCCGCGAGCTCGTTGTAATCCGTGTGGATCTGCGACGCCTCTTGCGAGAAGTCCGGCGAGGTGTCCTCTTCCTTGGCGTTAACCTCAGTAGCCGTCTTAACCTTCAAATAAGCCTGCGAGGCCTTGCGGTACTCGCCGTAAGTCAATTGCCACAGCACATGGGAAATGGCGTCGGCGTCGTCGGCCAGCGGAATCGTCCCTGAACTGATGCCGGAGGGCCGATTGTCCTCGTGGGTGTTGTCCAGCGCGGGAGAGCCCACACGCACGATGACATCGGCGGAACGCGTACGGGTGCTCATGGAATTGACCACACTGCCTTGGCTCCCAACTGCCAGCTCCAGGCTCTGATCGTGGATCGCATAGCTCATGAAGTAGGGGGCGGGATCTAGCTTTCCCAACTCACCTTGGGCCCGCTGAAGTTCCTGCTGCATGGCAGAGAGTAGGACGTCCTTCGAGTTCGCCACGGCGGCAGAGGCTGAACCAACGAAAGCAGCTCTCAAGCTAAGGGCGAGCAAGAAGGCTAGGGCAATTCCCTGAAAGAGTCTCTTCATCCGGGATTCTCCGTTCCCTGTCAGGTCCAGATTGCGCCTAAACGTGTGACTTCTCGACCGGAAAGGCAGAGCCTTTGCGCATAGTCCGCCACGGCGGAGCGAAGCCGCAGGAAGGCATTCTAATCCATAACGCGGAATTCGGGAAGAACGCTGACAGAGGAGGTGATGGAGTTTGAGACGAAGCAGTTGGCGTGAGCGCTCTCCATGATTTGGCGGGCGCGCTCGACGTCATCCTGCGATTTCAGGGCCACCTGCGGATGGACGGTGATTTCTGTGAAGCGGTATTTCCCGTCCTTGTACTCGAGCAGCGCATCGGCGGAGCTGTCGTAAGCCGCCAGCCCCAATCCTTTCTGCTCTGCGAAGGCCAGAAAGGTTTCCATGATGCAAGTGTTCAGGGCGCTCACCAACAAATCCTCAGGCGTCCAAATGCCCTGATCGCCTTTGAACTCCGGTGGGCTGGAGATTTCCAGGTCGGGCTTGCCAGCCGCCGAAGCCTTTATTCTGCGGGCTTGTTTCCACACGGCGTGGGTTTGGTAGCGGAAAGATTTTCGGGATTTCTTGGTTTCCATTTGCCCTCCATGTGTATCCCCGTCGCGTAAGCAGCAGGTCTGAGGTCACTTACCTGAACTAGGCCGGACCGCCAATTTCCGGCGGCGCACGGCGCGGCCGTAAGGGTTCGAGGCTTTGTCAGATCGTCGCGGCATGGCGCGTCCCCACCCCTGCCCCTCCCCACGTGGGGAGGGGAGTCCATCTTCGGCGCGAATCCGCTTCAGTGCCGTCGCCACTTCCTTTTTGCCAGGAAGCGAAATGCCCTTAGCTTTGCAGTTCTCGGCGCAACTGCGACAGCCTGGGATACAGTCAAAGGGGCGCGCAACCACGGGTTTGCCGGTGGCCGGGTCCCAATCAAAAACAGCAGCGGGGCAGAAGTTAAGGCACTCCAGGTCGGCGAGGCATACGTCGCCGTTGATGGTGGGAAACCAGGGAAACCGCTCTCTCTGCCTGCGTGGTATCGACACCAAATTCTCTCCTAATATGACGAGGAACCGGACCGGTTGCCCGCGCGAAGCGCTCAGTGGTGCTTTTCTTTGGCATGGACCCGTTCTGCTATTTTTCCCCGCAGCCGGTCGAGGATTCCGTCATTCGTCGTATTGCGAATATCTATCGCCACGAATTGGTCTTGATCGAAACCTGTCTTGCGGAACACTTTCTGAAATAGCTTTTGTTGTGCTTCCACCTCGCACGCGCCGACGATGACGAGGGTATCGGGGTCGTCTTCGGCGGAGCGGAGGACGTCCTCCAGGACCCTGCTTCCTCCCGCCCCGCAAAGTTGCGGATGCACAATGGCGTAATCCACATCGAGGTCGGATTCGATTTCGAAGGGAAGCGTATTCATATCCGAGTCTTTGAAAGACGGGGACAAGCCTTTGCAGTTGCAGATGAGCGTCTTGATTTTCACCGGACTCCTCCGAGGAATTCCTCTCCTTCGGCTTAGTGCGCGATACCCGGGGCTGGACCAGAGTCCTCACCTTCGTTGGCGTTGCTGCGGAGGCCCGCTGTAGGGCGCTCCGAATCAGAGAGGCGCGACGATCCTTCTGATTTCAACCTGCTATTTCCTTTGAGTTCCTGCGAGTTTTTCACATCCGCCTGAAGCTCCGGGAAGAAAGGAACAATCTCGCTCAGGAACTTGCGCAGAGGGTAGTTAAGGAACGGCGCGCGAGACAGGGAATAACAGACTCTGGCCCCCTGCCGCTGGGTACGGACCAAATTCGCTTCGCGCAAGATGGCGAGATGATGGGAAACGAGAGGTTGCGAAAGGCCCAGCACCTCTTGTAGGTCGCGAACGCAGAGGCTTTGAGCGTCCAAAAGGTTAACCATCCGCAGACGCGTGGGATCAGACAGGGCTTTCAATAAATGACTCAATTGTTTCAAAGGAAACAGCACATCCATTTTGTAGCATAAGTGCTGCCATATACACCATCCCACAAGCCAACAGTGGCGGGTGATTCTTCCCCGGGTCGGGCTTTATGTCGTAGGTGAGCCGGGCCTTCAATCCTTTGCCCCTACCTCTCAGAGTCATTTGCCGCAGCACCTGAGTTGATGGCCGCAACCTCCCCCCGCTACGCCGGCCCGGTGCCTCTCCGAAAAGGGCCATTTTTCAGCAGCCTGCCGGGAAGCTTTTGCCTTATACTGCTTCACTCCGCAGGGGTCGCGGAGCGGGGGGCTACGCATCGCGATGACGGATAACTCCACGCGCGCCGGCACAATTCGAACCGAGTCGGTCTGCCGGCACTATCCGATGGGCGACTCGGTGATCCGCGCTGTTGACGGAATCTCGCTCGAGGTAGGGGCAGGCGAATTCGTGGCGCTGCTCGGCAGTTCCGGCTCGGGGAAGTCGTCTTTGCTGAATCTGATTGCCGGACTTGACCGCCCGACCTCGGGGGCCGTCATCGTCAACGGGGGCAACCTGGCGGAGATGTCGAGCGAAGAACTCTCCCGCTACCGGCGGCACAGTGTAGGGATGGTCTTCCAGGCTTTTAACCTGGTCGGCACCATGACGCTCCTCGAGAATGTCGAGTTGCCCATGCGGTTTGCAGAAACGGAGCGTGGCCAGCGGCTGGCACTGGCGCGCGAAGCCTTGCAGCGCGTGGGCCTGGGAGGGCGTCTGACGCATCGCCCCAGCCAACTCTCCGGCGGTGAGCAGCAACGCGCGGCGCTCGCCCGGGCGCTGGCGAACCGCCCCAGCCTGCTCCTGGCCGATGAGCCCACCGGCAATCTGGACAGCCACACGGGAAACGAGATCCTGGACCTGCTCCATGAGTGCAACGAACGGCTCGGCATGACGCTGCTGCTGGTGACTCACGAGCGCTCGCTCGCGGAGCGCTACGCCGAACGCCTGGTCTTCCTGGCCGATGGCAAAGTGGTCGGTGAACAAGCCAATGTTCCCGCCTTCCAACGAGTCGCCGCGGGGGGATCAGGCAAGGGAACGGCGGGGACGCAAACGCAGGAAGGAGAGCGGCGGTGAAGGCGGACGACCTGGTTGATCTGGCGGCGCGCAACCTTCGCGAATCCATGTTCCGGAACTCGCTCACCACACTTGGCATCGGAGTGGGCGTAGCGTCCCTGGTTGCGATGCTCTCGCTCGGCATCGGGCTCCAGCAGTTAGCCGACCGCCGGCTCGCAAGGTCCGGGCTCTTCGACACAATCGTCGTCACCTCGCGCCGCAGTCTGCGGGGCTTCGACCGCGCCGAAAACCGGAACGGGGTGCCTCCTGCCGAGAGCCGGCCTCTTGACGAAAAGGCGCGAGCCGAAATGGCGCGTCTGCCCAACGTTCTCGAAGCGGTGCCCGACCTCCGCTTCATCAGCGAGGTGCGCTACGAAGGTAAGCCACACCTCGCTATGGTGGCTGGCCTTCCGCTCTCCGCCCGAGACAAAGATGCATTCGACAACATGCAGGGCCGTTTCTTCTCCTCGGATGCCGCCGAGGAAGCCATCTTGCAAATCCAGTTCGCGGACGAACTCCTAGGGATTCGCCAGAAGCTGGGGGAATCCAGTTCGAAGCTGAGCGGCCAGACACAGACCTTGATTGGGAAGGAACTGACGCTGCGCTACGCGGAGCGGGTACCGTCACCGGCGGCGCCAGAATCGAAGCCGGCGGAAGGCGGCGGCGCGGGCGATCGCTCCGGCGCCCTAAAGCATGCGCCCCAGCCTCCCGCGATGGCGGCCTTCTCGGTCGTACCGCGCGAGAGAAAGCTGCGCATCGTCGCCGTCACCGACCAGGACCCCGAGGGCATGCGCGGCGCCTCGGGTGCCCGGGTGTTCATCCCGCTTCCGATGGTGGAGAAACTCCATGTCATGCTACCCTCTGGGCTGCGCGGCAGTGAGCCAGACTTTTCAAATGTGCCCGCGTATCTCAGCCTCAGCGTGCGCGTGAAAAGTCCGGACAGAGTCGAGTCGGTGCAGGACGCCATCCGGAAGATGGGTTTCAGCACCTTCTCGACTCTCGACGCCGCGCGCAGCCTGCGGCGCTTTTTCGCCGTGCTCGACCTCTTCCTTGGGATCTTCGGCAGCCTCGCGCTGGCGGTTGCCGCGCTCGGGATCGTCAATACGCTGGTGATGGCCATCCTCGAGCGCCGCCGCGAAATCGGAATCATGAAGGCGATCGGCGCCAGCGACGGGGACGTCAAGAAACTTTTCCTTGCCGAGGCCGCGGTGATGGGCTTGGTGGGTGGGATGCTGGGAGTGGCACTGGGCTGGGCGATGGGCCGGCTGATCAACGCCGGCGCGAACGTCTACCTGCACCGTCAAAACCTGCCCTCTGAGGAACTTTGGGCGGTTCCGTGGTGGCTGGTTGCCGGAGCGATTGCTTTTGCCATCGTGATCAGCATGATCTCCGGGCTCTATCCGGCCGCGCGCGCCGCCAAGCTGGATCCCGTGCAGGCTCTTCGCTACGAATGATGGATTTGACAGGTCCCTATGCAAGAGGCCCACTCGGGCCGAGATGCTTGCCCCGTCCCGCAGAGCGGGATGAGGAAGATTTCGAGCAACCCGAAGAACCGCGTCTTCAACCAAAACCAGCTACTTTGACGCAATCGAAGCCAATGGCGACTTTAACTCTAGTGGCTACTGGTGGCGGAGGAGCTCACCGTCAGGGTGAAGGCAGCGGTGGCGGAAGAGACCCCGCTGCCGCTGGCGGTGATGGTGGTGGACCGGCTGCTGACCAGAGAGGCATTGCTGGCGGCCTTCAGACTGATAGTGCCGGAGTTCCCCTTGCTCGGCTGGGTGTACGTAGCGGTAACGCCGGTGGGCAGGCCGCTGGTCGAGAGCATGACGCTGCCGGTGAAGTTGCTGCGAGTGAGGTTGACGGTAAGGCTCGCGGCGCCACCCCGAGCGAGCGTGACCGAACTGGGGCTCACGCTGCTGATAGCGATGGTGGGGGTGGTCACCGTCAGGGTGAAGGTGGCGGTGGCGGAAGAGACCCCGCTGCCGCTGGCGGTGATGGTGGTGGACCGGCTGCTGACCAGAGAGGCATTGCTGGCGGCCTTCAGACTGATGGTGCCGGAGTTCCCCGTGCTCGGCTGGGTGTACGTAGCGGTAACGCCGGTGGGCAGGCCGCTGGTCGAGAGCGTGACGCTGCCGGTGAAGTTGCTGCGAGTGAGGTTGACGGTAAGGCTCGCGCTGCTACCCCGAGCGAGCGTGACCGAACTGGGGCTCACGCTGCTGATAGCGATGGTGGGGGTGGTCACCGTCAGGGTGAAGGTGGCGGTGGCAGAAACCCCGCTCCCACTGGCGGTGATGGTGACGGACTGGTTGCTGACCAGAGCGGCGTTGCTGGCGGCCTTGAGGCTGATGGTGCCGGAGATCCCAGTGCTCGGCTGGGTGTACGTAGCGGTAACGCCGGTGGGCAGGCTGCTGGTCGAAAGCGTGACGCTGCCGGGGAAGTTGCTGCGAGTGAGGTTAACGGTAAGGCCCTGCCCGCTGCCCCCCCGAGCAAGCGTGACCGAACCGGGGTTCACGCTGCTGATGGCGATGCTGGAGGGCGGGGTCACCACGCCCGAATTCCAGTTGGTCGCCAAGTTGTAGGCGTTGACAGTGCCGATTCCGGTGGCGAAGTCCCAGCCGGTGGTTGCGCCATAGGCTTTCGAGTATGAACTGCTGGAGCTGGAGAGCACGCCATTCGTGCCCGAAGGCCTGTAGCAATTGTTGGAGCCCGTGCAATTCACGTCCATGTCGCCCTGGGTCACGTCATAGAAAATGCAGGAGCTGGCAACGCTGTTGCCACTGGTGGAATTGCAGGAGGGGTTGCCACTCGAGCCATACTCGCTGGCGGCGAGTTGGTAGTACACGGGATTCGGGTTGCCCCACTTGGAGCCTGTCTCCTGGTTCACCAACGCCTGGATGCCGGCCATGATGGGCGAAGAGAACGACGTGCCTCCCGCGCCGGCCCAGCCGCTGGGAGCTCCTGAACAGGAAGCTCCACCATTGGCGGTGTCAGACCAGCAGAACACGTACCAGTGCCCCCAGACGCCGTTGGCAGCGAACAGCGAGACGTCCGGGATGTCTCGCACGCCGTCGCTCGGGTTGCCGACGATCGACTGCCACGAAGGCTTGCCGTACCCCTTGCACGTTCCACTGACGACGCCGCTGGTGGACGGGGTTCCGGTCGCGCAACCACTCGGGCCGCCGCTGCCGGAGACAACGGTCAGAAGATTCCCGCCGCTGCCGCTGTTGCAAACCCCACTCGAGCCATAGGTTGCGCCATAGCCTTCGTAGGAAGCAATCAGCGTACTGGCGCAAGAGTCGTTCCACGGAATTTCCGGAATATAAGACAGCGCCGAGCCGTAGGTGGACGTGTTGCTCGTGTTCCAATAAGAGTTGTTGGTGTTGGCGTACGAGTCGCCGAAGTCCGTCCCGCCCACCGCCACGTTGTAAGGACTGGAGGCAAACCCGCTGACGCCGATGCCGTGAGTTGCATTCGATTCGTCTGCATCACAACTGGCCGCGCCTTCGTCGCCCGAGGAAACAAAAACAGAGACTCCCTCTGACACGGCTTGCTGATACGCCGAGCTGTACGCCGCGTTGGCCGATGCGCCGTTATATGCCTCGCACTCGCCGTAGCTGATGCTTACGATGGCGGGCGGTGTACTGCTTTCGTTGAGGAGGTTCTGGAGGGCAATCAGACCGCCAAACGTAGTGTTGGTATCACTGCACGACACCAGCTCGATGGCCGCGCTAGGCGCCGCCGCGCTGGCCCATTCCGCATCCAGGATCGCTTCCCCATCGTCGCCGTTAACGCCAGGATTGCTACAGTTGTTGGTGCCACTGCCAGGCGCCGGGTGGACTTGCGTAAAGGAGCCCGCGGTATAGCCTGAAAGGCCGAACGCTGAACGGAAGGTGGTCCAGTCCGAAGTGCTGTAAACGTTGGTATCTTCGATCACTACGATGGTCTGGCCCTGGCCCGAATAACCTGCGCCAAAAAGCGGATTCAAATTGTAAATGGTGGCCAGGTCCGCGGGCACGACCACCTGATAGGCGTAGCCACCGGAAGTAACGGTGTAATTGGGCCGGAGCTTGTTCATCAGGTGGGGCCTGAAGTCGTGCAGGGAGACGACGCCCACCACGGCCGGCGCGAGCGCGGCTGGAATCTGCGGGTCGCTCATATTGGCCATGTGCTTCACGCCTCTTACCTCAAGGTCATGAATCTCAGTCCTGAAGGCCTCGCGCACCTGGCCTGCGGAGCCGGAAAAATCAATCAACATGCCGCTGGGATAGACCACGTTGACCTGAAAGCCGTGCGACTGGAGCCAAGAGGTGATCGTGTTAAGGTCGTCCTGCGCTAAACCGAACTTCTCTCCGAATTCCTGCGCGCTGAGCCATCGGTGGAAGTTCGGCGAGGCAGGGTCGTGGAGTTGATCGATGAATTCCTTGAGCGCCTGCTCCTGCTCGGGAGGGCGCTGCAACTGGAGCAGCACATGCTCGATTTGGAAGTCGTCAGCCACCGCGCCACGATCGTTCATCGCGTTCGCTTCGGGACGCGTGTTCCCCTTGAGCGTGACCAGCTTACTTTCGTCAATCTGCTGCGTGATGAGAGCACGCGTCCGCTGCCCGGCATTAACAGCAGCTTCTATATAGGAGGCAAAACTAAAGCTGGCAACAAATGCCAGCACAGCGACGGAGAAGGAGGCGAAACCGACTTTTCGAAACACGGGGGCTCCTTAAACCAAACCTTGACTATTGTCTACCATTGAATGCGCATAGCTGGTTGTCAGTGCACCAAAAGCGCTGCACCGCCCTATCGTTCCAATGGTCTTAACAATAACTCCAATCACGTGACACGTCTTATAGTTTGGAGGTACTGGTACGAAAGTGCCTGCTAGATTTTGCGTGGCCGGAGGCTGCCTGCGCAGCGACGCAGAATGCAGAAGTGGGAAAGGGCAGGTTCACTGGCGGGCGAACAGCACGTGATTGTGAGTCGCTAGTGTCATGAGTCAGAAGTTAGCTGACAAAGTCTCCCCCTTTCGGGTGGTCGTTCCACAGCCCCGGCAGGGGTCCCGCAAGGTGGGATTGAGTAGAGGACCATCACCGCCGGGCTGTTGAACATGCTCGGCACAAAAGAAAGGCCCGGACCAAATGATCCGGGCCAATCATTGCTCAAGTTTACCGGAGTGAGCACCGAAACATTACAATGTCACTATCTCTCGATGGTGAGAGAGACCTTCGTCGTATTCGTTTTGCCTCCGCCCTTGCCGGTTATGGTGATGGTGTAGGTTCCAGTGGTTCGCGAGCCCGTCTTGACCGTCATAGTCGATGTGCCTGAGCCCGGCGCGGCGATGGATGTGGGACTGAAGCTCACGGTCACGCCTGAGGGCTGGCCAGTCGCAGACAAGGCAATAGCCGAGTTGAAGCCGTTCAGCGCCGCCGTGGTGATCGTGGAGGTGCCCGAGCTGCCCCTGACCACGGTAATCGCGGTGGGCGACGCAGTGATGGTGAAGTTAGCACTCGCGGGGGCGGTTACCGTCAGAGTGACAGTGGACGTGTGCGTAACGCCTCCGCCCGTGCCTGTAACGGTGATCGGGTACGTGCCGGTCGCGGTGGTCGAGGCCACGGTCATGGTCATGGTTGAGGTCCCAGAGCCCGGCGCGGGGATGGGCGTGGTACTGAAGCTCACGGTCACGCCTGACGGTTGGCCAGTCGCAGACAAGGCAACAGCCGCGTCAAAGCCGTTCAAGACGGCGGTAGTGATCGTCGAGGTGCCATTGCTACCCCGTACCACTGAGACTGAAGTGGGTGAGGCAGAAATGGTGAAGTTAGGAGCCGAGGACGTTCCGGCAAGGGCGTTGATCAGGCCAGACCCATTCGGACTGCCCCAGCCGGTGTCCAAATCGTAGCCGGTTACTGCCGGATAGCCGTTGCTGCCGCTGGTGATGTCGTGGAAATCGGCAGCATAGCCTGACCCCAGACCCAGCGGATAAATGGTCGGATTAATGAAGCCGAGCAGCGCATTGCCGTTGAGAAGCGCCTGTTGATTGACCAGAGCCATGTAGCCGGCCCACATGGGCGCTGCAAAACTGGTCCCGCCATATTCGTTTGCCGTGCAGGTGGTTTGGTCGGCACAGACGTAAAAGGTAAAATTCGCGTTTGCCGAGACGTCTGGGCCGTTCCGATAGACCGTGGACCCCTTGTTGCTCGAGTTGATCACGCCCGAGAGCTGTTGCCAGGTGGGAATCGCAATGTTGTCCGGGGAAATCCCGCCGCCCCCGTCGACCCAACCGCTTTCCGAACTCCAGGGGCCGCCCGCGCTACTGGTCGTTAAATCCGTGCCGCCGACCGCAGTGACATTGGCATCCTCCGCCGGGTAAGGGTAATTGCCCTTCGTCCACTTGTCACTGTCACCGGCCGCCACAAAGAAGCTCTGGCCCTGTGCCGCCATCTTCTTGTAGTACGGGTCGTCAGTGCTGGGGTCCGCCGGGCTCCAGCCCCACGAACAGCTCAATTGCGCAGGCAACGGAGTGTGCGTAGTCATGGCACTGAGAATGGCGGAATCTGTGGACCCCACGTACACATACAGTGTGGTTATGCCCGGGGCCATGCCGAGCGCCTGAGTTATGTCGAGGATCTGTTCAGTATCATCACAGCTTGGATAGGTGCAGCTCAAGCTGGTTCCATCCGTGGAAATGCCAGTGACAGCGGCAGTTCTCGTTTGACCAGCGTTCGTGTAGTAAGTGTTCAAGTCGGATATATCATATCCGTAGTACTCCAGCAACCCGATGTTCTGGCCGGCGCCGGTAAGAGCCGTCCCCTCGTAGTAGGCTGCCCTCATGTCGCTGCCTAAAAAAGAGCTCGAAGGGCCGGAGCCCGTAGTGGCATTGGACTTCACAGTCAGATTTCTATGCTTGTAGAGGGGATGCGGGATCGAATAGTTGTCCAAACCCGAGATATGCCACAGCGGGAAGGGCAGGTACACCATGGGCTCCCGGTCCGGAGCATAGAAGGTGCGGTTTTCCGTGGGGTGCTGGTAGACACCCATGCTCACATTAAAGGCTGCCTCGATGCTCGTCACCGAGCCCTCGAGCTGCACGTCCATACCATCGCGGGAGCCGCCCACCACCTTGAAGCCGTTCGATGTGGCGTAATCAATCACGGCGTAATAATCTTCCTGGGTGGGACCAAACCGCGCGGTAAACTCTGGCACCGTGAGGAAGTGGCGGTAGGAGGGGCTGGAAGGATCGTAGACCTCTTGCAAGAATTTTTCCAACCCTGCCGGATCGCGCAGCGGCAGAACAATGTCGATGCGCAAGGTCTGAGTTTCGGGCAGCCGGTTCAAGAACGCCGCCTGACCGCTGATTACTTCTTGACGCACATGGCGCGTCAGCAGGGACTGTGCCTGCGCCTTGGCTCCCATGACGAAGAGGAGCATGGCCGAACACAGCACCACATACAGTCCTCGTAGGACTGCCACTCCATAGCCTTTTCCTGGTTGGTTCATCAGTTGGCTCCTTTGGCTCTCGAGAGCGCGGAATCTCTCCTTTTGGGAGACAGAGCTATAATAGTATTCCATTTGAATTGTGTGGCCAATAACCAGTCTTTTCCGTCAACCTGCTTCTGTGAACTGGGATTACCGTTCTCATTTTCCGCCCTAAGGGCAAGCTACACCCGACCGCCTCAGAACGCAATAGTACTTCCGTGTTTGCAGTGCGAGGTGCCTCAGCGATCACGGAAGGGGTCAGTGTTACCTCTCTTGTACCAACACCAGCCTCTACATCGGAAGCAAAATTGACGCTGAAAACAAATGCCAGCACGCTGACAGAGAAGGAGGCGAATCCAAATCTTCGAAACATGGGGGCTCCTTATGCCCACCCTCGACTCTTGCCTCCACATCGTATGCAATTAGCAACTTGTCTGTGCACCAAAAGCACTCCAATGCCCTGTCGTTCCAATGGCCTTAATATAAAGTCCAATCACGTGACAGGTCAAGCAAAAGAAGTGGGGCACAAGAAGTGGGGCAGCTTGATTTTTTTCATTCAACCGGGTCAAAGAGCGAGAATAGGGTGCCCAACATGCCCAGTGGCGCTACACTACGACTGTCAAACCTCTCCTGCTAAAAGGTTTACCGTACGGTCCGGGGGGTCAAGATAAATCTTAGTGCGGATCCTGAATCTTGAATTCTGCTCATCCCCATCCTGCACTTTGCCGCTTGACATACGGCTGGATTTACGATAGGCTATTCGAGTTGACCTATGGTAAACACGCCGAAAGAGCGCGCGAAGAGGGTTCGGACTCGGCCTGCCGGTGGCGGAAGATGGGCAGAGAAGGCGAAAAGATACTATTTAGACGGAACGAACCGAAGGTTCTACTGAAAACAAAGGGGTTAGCGTCTTTTGGGCTTCAAAACGAACTACATTTCCAGGGCAAAAAACGTCAATCAAAGCGAAGAATACGGCCAAAAATCGACGCTCTGTGAGGCACTGAATGAAACTGGAAATTGGAAAATAGAAACTGGAAAACAAGGCCGCCAGTTTCCATTTTCCAATTCCCAGTTTCCAATTCCCTCCCGGTACAAGCTGCTGGGGCCTTTTCTTATTTGAAAATCCAGATAGAATAAAGAGGATAGCGTGGGAGTGTTAGTGATTTCCGTGCCACCGCTTGTTGCGGCAGCGACTTCCTGCTCTGCCGTTGCAGGGGAAGTGTGGCGTTCACGTGGAGGACTTTGATGCAACCGTCGGATGTAGGCTCGAACACCGCGAACCTAACCGAGCTTTTCTGTGGACCGGACCACCCGCCGGCACAGACCCTGGAAGAGCGCGCGCGGCGAGAAGACCCTGCGCTGTTAAAGACCCTGCTTGAACAAATGCTTCTGATTCGCCGCTTCGAGGAAAAGGCGGCGGAACTCTACACGTTGGGAAAGATTGGCGGATTCTGCCACTTGTACATCGGCCAGGAGGCGGTGGGGGTGGGAGCAATTTCGACGCTCGAACCTGATGACTACATCCTGACGTCCTACCGCGAGCACGGGCACGCCCTGGTGAGGGGAATGGACCCGGGCGAGGTGATGGCGGAGTTGTGTGGGAAGCAGAGTGGCGTCTCGAAGGGTAAAGGCGGATCGATGCACCTTTTTGACAAACGCCGGCGCTTCCTGGGGGGACATGCCATCGTTGGAGGCCAGATCCCGCTTGCGGTTGGAGCTGCTTTTGCCTCCAAGTACCTTAAACAGTCGCGCGTCACGCTTGCTTTTTTCGGCGAGGCGGCAGTCAATATCGGATCGTTCCACGAGTCGCTGAACTTGGCGGCGCTGTGGAAGCTGCCGGTGGTGTTCATCTGTGAGAACAACCGCTTCGGGATGGGCACGCCGGTCGAGCGCGCTTCATCTCTCTACGACCTTTCGCAGAAAGCCTGTGCGTACAACATGGCGCGCACCTGGGTGGACGGGATGGACGTTCTGGCGGTTCGAGAAGTGCTCAAAGAGGCCGTCGAGCGAGCCCGGAAGGCGAGCGCCCCCACCCTCATCGAAGCCCGCACTTATCGCTTCATGGGCCATTCGATGTCAGATCCCGCCCACGGCCACTACCGCACCAAATCGGAAGTCGAAGAGCAGCGTCACCACGACCCCATCAAGAATCTGACAGCCGCTCTTGAAACGATCGCCCTAATCGACTCTGAGTTTCTGGAAGAGCTGGATCAGAAGATCCGCGATATCGTGGAGGAAGCCGTAGCCTTCGCCGAACGCAGCCCGGAGCCAGAACCGCAGGAGCTTTATACCGACGTTTACGTGGGCTGAAGCGGCCGGATTGTGAGGGGTTTTCTATGTCGATCCTGACTTACCGTGAGGCGTTGAATCAGGCCATGCGGGAAGAGATGAGGCGTGATGAGACTATCGTCCTGATGGGTGAAGAGGTTGGCTTCTACCAGGGGGCTTACAAGGTCAGCAAAGGGATGCTGGAGGAGTTCGGGCCGATGCGCGTGCTGGACACGCCCATCACCGAGCTTGGTTTTACGGGTCTTGGCGTTGGGGCCGCCATGGTGGGCCTGCGGCCGATCGTCGAGATGATGACGTTCAACTTTGCGCTCCTGGCGCTCGACCAGATCGTGAACGGCGCGGCCAAGATGCTCTACATGTCGGGAGGGCAATTCCCCGTCCCCCTGGTGATTCGCGGTCCAGGCGGCGCAGCGCACCAACTTGCCGCACAACATTCGCAGGCGCTGGAATCGTGGTTTTGCCACGTTCCGGGATTAAAGGTGGTCATGCCCTCGACACCCGCGGATGCCAAAGGACTGCTCAAGACGTCCATTCGTGACGACAATCCTGTGGTCTTTATTGAGTCTGAGGTGCTATACGGAACGCGCGGCGAAGTTCCCGAGGGCGAGTGTCTGATTCCATTGGGAGTCGCCGACATCAAACGGCGGGGCAAAGACGTTACTCTGATCGCCCATTCCAAGATGGTGTTCGTGGCCCTCGAGGCCGCCGCCGACCTGGAGAGAGAAGGTGTCGATGTTGAAGTGATTGACCCTAGAACGCTCCGCCCGCTCGACACCGTAACTCTTGTGCAATCGGTAAAGAAGACGAACCGAGCGGTCATTGTGGAGGAAGGTTGGCCGTTCTGCGGGGTGGGGGCGCAGATCGTCGACGTCCTCCAGTTCCGTGCTTTCGATTACCTCGATGCGCCGATCTTGAGGGTAACCGGCGCCGATGTGCCCACACCCTACGCGAAGAATCTGGAGCACTTGGCCTTTCCAGACAAACAGCATGTGAAGGATGCGGTGAACAAGGTGCTTTACCGGCGGCCCGTGAGTGCGAATTCCCATTGAAGTAGCGCAGGCATCTTGCCGGTCCCGCGCGGCGGGACCGCCGAGATGGCGGCGCTACGACGCGTTGGACGAAAGGACCCCAATGACGGTCAAGGTACTGATGCCGAAAGGCAGCGATACGATGACAGAGGGCAAGGTCCTCAAATGGCTCAAAAAGGAAGGGGACCAGGTCTCAACTGGAGAAAGCGTCGTCGAGATTGAGACCGACAAGGTCGATATGGAAGTCGAGGCGATGGGCAGCGGCGTGTTGCGCAAGATTCTTGTTCAGGCTGGCAAGGTGGTTCCCGTAGGAGAGTTGCTCGCTGTCATCGCCAAGCCGGATGAGGATATTTCCTCGTTGCTCAAAAGTGAAGGCTCGGCGGGCGCGCAACCCCCTGCCGGGAGTACTGTCCCGGCCCCAGCGCCCGTAGCGGCTGCGCCTCAGCGCCCCGCCACCAGTGCCTCGCCAGCGGCGACCGACGTAGCGCCGGTCCCGCATGCGGGACCGGCACATGCCCCGACGAGTCGGGGCGCTACACCTTCCGCTCACGAACCCGCAGATGGCGGACGGGTTTTGGCCTCGCCGCTCGCCCGAAGAATGGCTCAGGAAATGGGCCTTGATCTGAATCGTATCGCGGGCTCGGGTCCGGCAGGGAGGATTGTGCGCCAGGATGTGGAACGCGTTGCGGCCCTGGCAGTTGAAGCCAGGGCGGCGCGTGTTCCTGAGGCTGGAAGCGCTGGTGCGCACCTGCCCGCTCCGGCGCCCACGTTGCCAAGACGGCCCGCTCCTGCACCCACCGGTCCGGAGTTCTACGACGAACCCCTGAGCTCCATGCGAAAAGTCATCGCCACTCGTCTCGTGCAGAGTAAGGCTCCTGTCCCGCACTTCTACCTGACGATTGAAGTGGACATGGGCCGCGCGAAAGAGTTGCGTGAATCGGCGAAGGCTTTGAACCCGGAGTTGAGCCTTTCTTATAACGATATCATCCTCAAAGCCTGCGCCGCCGCGCTGCAGTTGCATCCGCAGGTGAACGCATCCTTCCAGGGCGAGGCGGTCCGCTACTACCGCCGCATTCATCTCGGCGTTGCCGTAGCCGTGGAGGAGGGGGGACTGATCACGCCGGTGATTCGCAATTGCGAGGGCAAGAGCCTGCAGGAGATCTCGCGGGAAGCGAAAGACCTCATCGCTCGGGCGCGCAGCCGCAAGCTGAATCCGGACGAGTACACCGGCGCCACGTTTTCCCTCTCCAACCTCGGCATGATGGGGATTGAAGAGTTCTCGGCTGTGATCAACCCGCCGGAGGGCGCAATCTTAGCCGTGGGCGCGGTGGCGGAGAAACCTGTGGTCGTGAAGGGCCAGGTCGAAGTGGGCCTCCGCTGCCGCATGACGCTCTCCTGCGACCATCGCGTGGTGGACGGCGCCACCGGGGCGAAGTTCCTCCAGACGCTCAAACAGATTCTCGAGAATCCGGTTTATCTGGCTTTTTAGCAATCCACAGATTTCGCAGATGGCACAGATGAAAAACGGAAAGGCCAAGCAGTAGGGAGCTGCTTGAACGTGAAGGATGGCAGGCCACGAGGCCCCCGCCTTGCCTGCTTTCTGTTCTTTCTGCAGCGCGTTTGTCTTCAGTTTTCCTGATCTGAGAAATCTGTGTAATCTGCGGATTACTTCACAACTTTGCCACCCGAGGCGTAGGGTATCCAAACTTCCATGGCGCCCGGAAGCCGATTGGCCCAAGCGTAATAGGGGATGAAAGTCAGGTTAACCTCCTTCTCCTCCCTTCGGGGCGTCCTCTCAATGGTCTGATACAGTGGTTCTTCGGAAAGCGGCTTAGGCGTTGCCATGCCTTTGTGCTTCAACACCACGATTCCCCCAAGCATGTCGGCGCGAAACTCAGACGTAAACCCCTGGCTCGGATCAGGGACCGCTGGTAGCACAACATCGAAGACAGAGCCTCGGTCCTCCTGGTCCACCTGTTCCAGGCAATACAGCAGGGGTCCACGCTGCACGGCAACTCGTCCGTAATCCTCACGCACGAGGGGATTAGCCGCCACCAGGTGCGGGGCCATGTCCAACTGCAAGCGAACGGTGCCGGCGGCCTTCCACTCCCGACGAATGGCGAAATAGTCGCCCGGTTTTGGCTTCCCGGGAGCGGGCTTGCCATCCAACGTAACCGTGGCCTTGCTCGCCCAGCCCGGAATCCTCAGATAGAGCGTGAACGTTGCGGCCTTAGCCGGGCTGATCTTCAAGGTGATGTCGCCATCCCAAGGGTACTTCGTTTGCTGGGCAAGCGTGAGCCCTGTGCCGTCCTCCAAATGCCAGTCGAGGGTGGAAGAGTGGTAGAGATGGACGTAAACGCCGGAGGAGTCCGTCGAGTAGAGATAGCCAGGAATCGAAGCGAAAGTCCGCTCGAGGTTCGGGGGGCAGCACGTGGTATCGTACCAGGGCTGGCGAATGTCTTCCTTGCCTCGGGACTCCAGGGGATTGCGATAACAATAGAGCGTCCCGGAAAGTGACATGCCGGAGTTGATTCCGTTGTAAAGCGCCTTTTCAATAACATCGGCGTAGGGGGCGCCGGCGCTGGCCGCCAGCATCCGCCAATTCCACATCATGTTGGCAATGGCCGCACAGCTTTCTGCATAGGCCCGCTCGTTCGGGAGGTCATAGGCCACGCCCACCGATTCCCCCTCCGCGTACGATCCCACTCCGCCGGTAATGTACATCTTCCGTTCGACCAAGTCTTTCCAAAGCCGGCCGAGGGTTTCGAGATATTCGGCATCGCCTGTCTCGAGGTAGTAGTCCGTGGCTCCGCTGCACGCGTAAAGAGCCCGCACCGCATGGCCTTCAAGTTCCATTCGTGAAGTGAAAGGTATCCCACTGAACAGGTACGTCACCTGCTCGTCCGTGAGTTGCAAGCGCAGCTTTTCGCCGGTAAACAAATAGTGGACGAAATCCAGATAGCGCTTGTCGCCGGTAGTGCGGTAAAGCTCCACCAGCGCCATTTCAAATTCCGGGTGTCCGGTCAAAGCGGGTTTCTTTTCGGGTCCAAGGGTGTGCAATACATAGTCGGCATACTTGATCCCGCCATCCAGGAGCTTCCTGTTCCCCGTGGCGCGGTAATAGGCGATGGCAGCCTGCAACAGATGACCCAGGCAGTACAACTCGTGGCTGCGGTACATCTCGGAAAATCGCAACTTGGCGCGATCCCCAACATAGTAAGTGTTCAGATATCCGGAGGGTTCCTGGGCGGCCAGCACATCGTCAATGAGCTTATCAAGCGTTTCGCGAAGCTGCGGCCGGTCACCCGATTGCAGAACGAATGCGACCGCTTCCATCCACTTGTAGAGATCGGAGTCGGTGTAAAGCGGCCCCCTGCGGCCTGCGTTCTTGCGGCCCGAAAGACGCCGAAAGTTGTCCACCACACCGTGTTCTTCCAGGAGTCCCAGCAAGGTGGGGATGCTTTTTTCCGCATTCGTCTGCATTCGCTCAGACCAGAATCCCTCACCCATGGTTACGGCGCGAATGGGCACCGAATGTAACTTTGCCTTGGGACTTGCGGATGTATTGATGATTCCCTGCGCATTCCAGGGTTCGTTCCCCATCTGGGCAGGCGCTGCGATCCCGAAAGCCAGACAGGCACCGAGCAGGAGCGAAATCCCGCCCAGAAAACGGATGACTGCAGAATTCATCGCCAAACCTCCTCGTCGAGAAGTCGAGGAGTCGAGAAGTCGAGAGTCGAAGGTCAAAACCACGTCTGGCTGTCATTCCGATCCCGCAGTCGCGGGAGAGGAATCTCGCTCTGGGATCCAGGGACACACGATAATCCTCCTCTCCTGTCCTCATCTAACAGGATGCTGGAAAGTAAGGTCCTTCACTCTTTGACCTTCGACTCTCGACTCCTCGACTTCTCGACTCCTCGACTCTTCAGGGCAGCAGCGGCTTGACCGCGCGTTCAAATTCCTCAAACGTCGTCGCACCCTGCCAGCTTTCAACCAGCCGTCCCTCGCGGTCGTAGAGAAAAGTGGCAGGTATGGCGCCGCCCCAGCGTGGATTGATGGAATTCACGAGCGCCTCAAAGTCCTTGAAATGCTGCCGGTAACTTCCGAAGTTCGCTCCCTGCGATTTCAAGAATTGTTCGATGGCGGGAACGGACTCCGGCTCATCCATGGAGATCGCCAATACAGAGAGCCCGTGGCTGCGGTAGGTATTGTGGAGGCGGACCAAGTTAGGGAATTCCTCCCGGCAGGGATCGCACCAGGTTGCCCAGAAATTGACCACCAAAACTCGGCCTCGCTGCTGAGCCCGCAGCCGGTCCCATCCGTTTTCATCCAGATCAACAATCCCCCTGGGCGGCGGTGGTTCGGAAGGAATCACGGAGTGCGAACAGGCTGCGCCGAGAAGCAGCGCGGCTATTCCGGAAGCCCGCAGCAGTCTTATTCTGCTATCCAAGGCGCGATCCACTCTAGTCCGCTCGGACACGTTTGATGGTGCAGCCGAACGCCTTTGTCTCAGTCACGCTGGCGGATTTCCCGGCTAGCACGGCGTCGAGTGCCGGGCGGATTTCATCATCCGTGGTCTTGTCAGGGTTGGTGGTGGGCTGGTGACTGTTCCCAAGCGCCCCGTGGTAACGCAGCGTCCATTGACTGTCCAACAGAAATACTTCGGGTGTTACGGAGGCGCCCAGCCGGTCGGCGATTTGGTTCCCCTCGTCTTTGAGAATAAGGAAGTCGAGGCCATGAGCGCGAGCGTGTTCCCCCACCTCCGTAACCGGTTCAGTCTTATTGGCATTGATTCCGATGAAGGCAACTCCCCGACTCTCGTACTCATGCGCCAGGTTGGCCATCACGTGATTGAAGGCATTTGAGTAAGGGCAGCGGGTGGCGATGAAGATGACCGCCACAGCCTTCTTTCCCTCAAATTCGTAGAGACTATGCGCCTTGCCGTTAACATCCTGAAGCGTGAAATCGGCCATCTTCTCTCCCACCTTGATCTTCGCGCCAGGTAGCTCGCCGCCTCTACAGGCAGTCCAGAGAAGGAACAACCCCAAGCCAAATGCAACCGCAATCCTGATTCTGCTCATGGGCACCCCGCCTACGGAAACTCTACTAACCGCATAATCTGGCATTATAACAGGCTGTTTGACTTTTAGGCACTTTTTGCAGCCTTCGTGGGTGCCGGACTGCGATGGCGCTTACTTCGCGTTTCGCTGTACCTGTGCTAGGATGGCGAATTGCGCAGATTGCGCGGGATGGGTGTGCGCGCAGCGCGCTATCTTCATGGGGGAATAAAAGGGCAAATCCATTGAGCCAGGCAAGCAACCGACGTCCTCGGATTTTGAGCGGCATGCGCCCCACAGGCAAACTGCACCTCGGCAACCTGGTGGGCGCGCTTCAGAATTGGGTCAAGTTGCAAGATGAGTATGAGAGCTACCACTTTGTGGCTGACTGGCACATGCTGACCACCGGCTACGAGAATACCCTCGACCTGCGCCAGGACACCTGGGAAATGGTTACCGACTGGCTGGCCTGCGGGCTGGATCCCAACAAGGCCACGTTTTTCGTCCAGTCGCGTCTGCCGGAACATGCGGAACTGCACCTGCTCTTTTCCATGGTGACACCACTCAGTTGGCTGGAGCGCGTGCCCACGTACAAAGAGCAACTCGAAAATATTCGCGACCATGACATCAACACCTATGGCTTTCTCGGTTATCCCCTGCTTCAGGCTGCCGACATCCTGATGTACAAGGCAAACTACGTGCCCGTGGGCGAAGACCAGGTGCCGCACGTCGAGTTTACTCGCGAAGTCGCTCGACGGTTCAACTTGGCATTTGGGGAGTTGGAAGAGGTTGCAGGCGTGAGCACTGATCCCGGACTCCCTGTGGGCGTGGTTGGCGATGTGGGTGGAGACCTGAAGCAGCTCGCCGCGCCCCATTTCCGCGAGGCTTCGCTCGAGCAACGGGCGGAGTACTTGAACAAAGGGCTCGCGAAGCTTCGCCGCATTTTCCCTGAGCCGGAAGCCCTCCTGACTTCCGCGCCGCGACTGCCGGGTACGGACGGCCGCAAGATGTCGAAGAGTTACGGCAACGCGATTTTCCTGACCGACGCACCAGATGTGGTTTCGAAAAAGCTCGCCACGATGGTGACCGATCCGGCTCGCAAGCGCCGCAACGACCCCGGCAATCCGGACGTCTGCCCGGTGTTCGACCTGCACAAGATTTTCTCCGCTCAGGGGACAATCGATCGTGTGAACCACGAGTGCCGCACGGCGGAGATCGGTTGTGTGGATTGCAAGAAGCTTGCGGCGGGGCATCTGAATGCGTTTCTCGCGCCCATTCAGGAACGCCGCAAACCTTATGAGCAGAACCCCCAGAAAGTGTGGGACGTGCTCGAGGAAGGAACGGCAAAAGCCCGCGCCGTGGCCCAGGCTACGATGAGGGAAGTGCGAGCGGCAGTGAAGTTGACTTGAATGAGTGACGATCCCCGCAACCCGAAAACCCGCTCCGACCAACCGGTCGTGAATCCGCCCGAGGGCGAGCTAAGCGCAGGACCTCTTGTGCCGGCCCCGAGCGAGGGGTCGGCCGAGGCGGAGCCCTGCACCGCACAGTGCAGGGCGGAGGAAGGGCCGCTTCCGCTCCCTGCTCCCAAGCGTCTCACGCACGGCGGAACACCGCCACCCCTGGTCAAGCTGGCGATGTACGAAGGGCCGCTGGACTTGCTCCTCGACCTCATTCGCAAGCAAGAGATCGACATTTACGACATTCCGATTGCCAGGATTACCCAGCAATACCTCGACTACCTCCATTTGCTCGAGGAGCTGAACATCGACGTGGCGGGTGAGTTCATTTTCATGGCGGCGACCCTGATCCACATCAAATCGAGGATGCTTTTGCCTCCCGATCCGAACGCACCGCCCGAGGAACAGGTAGACCCGCGCGAAGAACTCGTGCACCGGCTGCTCGAGCATGAGCAGTTCAAGAATGCGGCGCAGATGCTCCAGTCCAAGCGGATGGTCGAGGAGGCTATGTGGTCTCAGCCGGGTATCGCTGAGTTCGTGGAAGCCGAAGATGAGCCCGGCCTCGCCGTTTCAGTCTTCGATCTGATTTCAACTTTCCGCGAGATACTCGAACGGGCCAAGAAGCGGCCCCAGATCGAGATTCGGCGCGAAGAAATGACGGTGGCGCAGATGGTCGAGCACATTAAGCAGGTGCTCCGCGCCAGTTCCGGCCCCGTTTCCCTGGAGGAACTCATTGCGGGCTATCTGTGGAGACAAGCCCTAATTGTGCTCTTCCTGGCCCTGCTCGAGTTGGTGAGAATGCGGGCCATTCTGCTGCGGCAAAAGGAGCTGTTTGGTCCCATCACCGTCTCGAAAAGCAAGCGGTTTGAAGAGATCCTTGCCGCGACGAACGCCGCCCAGTTTCAGACCGGAGCGGAAGAGAGTTTTGATTAGTCGTCCTTGGTCCGTTGTCCGTGGTCCGTTGTGCGCCAGAAACCGCGTCACGTAAGTGTGTCATTCCGAGCGGAGCGAGGAATCTCGCTCTGCCTCGCGCCATCGTGGAACAAAGAATCAGAGCAAGATTCCTCGCTCCGCTCGGAATGACACGGATGCGCGAAGTTTCTGGAGGTCGAGGCGAAAATTTACGCAGTTCCAGAATGAAGCCACTGCAGAGATTCTTCGCTCCGCTCAGAATGACAGATGGGGACGACTGACAACTGACCACTGACAACGGACAACGGTCGGGGTTATGCATGCTTAACGACGAAACCTTAAAAGCCCTGATTGAGGCCATCATCTACGTGGCTTCTGAGCCTGTTTCGCTCGAGGCCATGCTGAAGACGCTCGAGGGAGAAGAGCGCGAGCGAGTGAAGGCCAAACTCGAGGAGCTGATCGCGGACTTTCAACAGGCGCAGCACGGAATTCAAGTCCGACAAGTGGCCGCGGGCTACAAATTCTCCTCGAAGCCTGAGCATCACGACGTGCTGCGGAAGTTTGTGAAGAGTCTGAAGCCGCCCATCCGGCTCTCCAAGCCGGCACTGGAGACGCTGGCGGTGATTGCCTACCGGCAACCAGTGACCTTGCCGGAGATCGATGACATTCGTGGCGTGGACTGCGGGGGCGTCATTCACACGCTGATGGAGAAGAAACTCGTCGTCACGTCCGGGCGCAAGAACGTGGTGGGGCGGCCAATCCTCTATCGAACCTCGCGCGATTTCCTGGTGCATTTTGGGCTGAAGGATGTGAGCGAGCTTCCCAGCCTGAAAGAATTTGAAGAACTGGCAAAACGAGCATTGGGCTCGGAGTGGACGGATGCAGAGGCAGCGCCTCCCCCGCGAGAAGCGCCCGCTGGCTCTGACAAGCCGGAAGAGATGCCCGCGAGTGCGCCCAGTGAAGCGGCTGAAACTGTACCTCCCTCACCGCTACCCGCACGGGAAGAATAGAGGGTAGCGCAGAGTCTCGCTTTTCAGAGACTCTGCGGCTTGTAGCGGGCAACCGGGCGTATAACGGCGATAAACGAGCGCGAATTTGCAGGAAAAGCCGCAGAGTCTCTGAAAAGCGAGACTCTGTGCTACTTATGCAGGAACGGCTGCAAAAGATAATCGCCGAGGCCGGCATAACCTCCCGTCGCAAGGCCGAGGAGTTGATCGTGCAGGGCCGCGTCTCGGTGAATGGCCAGGTGGTGGCCGAATTAGGCTCCAAAGCTGACCCCGCGCGCGACCAAATACTCGTGGACGGCAGGCCGTTGAGGCGCACCGGCCGACGGCTATACCTGCTGCTCAACAAGCCCCCTGGCTATGTTTCCACCCTGAGCGATCCGCAGCACCGCCCTACGGTGATCTCGCTCGTGCGTGACATCAAGGAGAGGGTTTATCCGGTCGGGCGACTCGACTATCACTCCTCCGGGCTGATGCTGCTTACGAACGACGGGGAGATGGCCAATTTCCTGATGTCACCGAAATCAGGCGTACCCAGGACGTATCAAGTCAAGTTGGAAGGTCAGCCGGGACCGGAGGCTCTTAAGAAATTGGAAGAGGGGATTGTGCTGGATGGTCGCAGGACCGCCCCTTGCCAAATCCGCCCTCTTGCTTACCGAGAAAAACCCTGGTATGAAATCACCCTCGTGGAGGGACGATACCACCAGGTTCGGCGGATGTTTGAGCGCATTGGGCAAGCGGTGGTAAAGTTAAAACGCGTCCGCATTGCCTTTCTGACGGACCAGGGCCTGGCGCTGGGCCGTTTCCGCCAGTTGAGGGCAGCGGAAGTTGAGCGGTTAAGAAAATGGAAGGGAGAGAAAGAGAAGGGTAAAGGATAAGTTGCCCTAACTCAGCAACGATTGGCAATTATCCTTTACCATTCAACCTTTACCCTTTAGCCATGCCGCGATCCATCATTTACGAGATTCTCCCACCCTGGTCGAGCCGCATCCGGCCCTACCCGCCCGGCAAGCCCGTGGAAGAGGTCGAGCGCGAACTGGGCCGGACGGCCATCAAGCTGGCATCCAACGAAAACCCGCTCGGCCCTTCCCCCAAGGCCCAGGAAGCCCTCCGAGATTATCTGGACCAAATGCATTATTACCCCGACGGAGGCGGCTATTACCTGCGCCAGAAGTTGGCGGAAATCCACGGCCTGAATATGGACGAGATCATCCTGGGCGCCGGCTCCACGGACCTGATTGAGTTGGTAGGGAAGACTTTTCTGGGCGGTGGCGACGAGGCGATCACTTCCGAGTCGGCGTTTTACATGTACCGGCTGGCGATTGAGGACATGGGCGCGGGACTGGTCATGACGCCCATGCGCGACATGACTTTCGATCTCGCCGCCGTGGCGCATGCCATCACCCAAAGGACCAAGGTGGTCTACCTCGGCAATCCCAACAATCCCACCGGAACGATGTTCACCGCCGAAGACCTGGACCACTTCCTTGACGCTATACCTTCGCGGGTTCTGGTTGTGCTGGATGAGGCCTATTACGAATACGTGCAGCGCCCGGATTATTCCCACTCGGTGGACTATGTCCGCGCGGGCCGAAATCTTCTGGTTCTTCGCACCTTCTCCAAGGTACACGGCCTGGCGGGAATCCGATTGGGCTACGGCTTGGGCCACCGCGAGCTGATCGAATGCCTGAACCGCATCCGCTCGCCCTTTAATGCTTCCAGTATGGCGCAGGTGGCGGGACGGGCGGCGCTCGACGACCACGAGCACGTGGCGCGCTCGGTGGAAATGAACCGCCGGGAGATGAAATTCTTGACGCAGGAACTGACTCTGATGGGCGTGCGCTACACGCCTTCGGTTGGAAACTTCCTGCTTATGGACACGGGCCGCGACTGCGAAGAAGATTTCATGCGGCTTCTTCACGAGGGCGTGATCGTGCGGCCGATGAAGCTTTACGGCTTTCCTACCTCCCTGCGCGTCACGGTGGGAAGGCACGAAGAAAACCAGCAGTTCCTCGAAGCCTTACAACGCGTGGCTGCCTCTTCCCTCAAGGCAGCGAGGTTATAACCATGGCCGCTCACCCTCCTTCGTCTTCGATCTCTCACGGAGGGCGCTTCAGCAATCTGCGCTTCGGTATGGCAGACCCCATCCTCGATATCCTCGAAAAATGTAAGACCCTCGCCGTGGTCGGCCTTTCTTCCAAGCCCTCGCGGCCAAGCTACGGCGTGGCCGCCTATATGAAGGCCTACGGCTACCGCATTATCCCTGTGAATCCCAACGAGCAATCCGTCTTCGGAGAGAAGGCTTATCCGACCCTCGATGACGTCCCCGATGCTTTCGAAGTCGTGGTGATCTTCCGCCGCTCAGAATTCGTGCCCGAAGTCGTCTCGGCTGCCATCCGCAAGCACGCCACAGTGGTCTGGATGCAAGAAGGGGTCATCCACGAAGAGGCCGCCGCCGGCGCCCGTTCCGCCGGACTGTTTGTGGTTCAGGACCGCTGCATCCTGAAAGAACACGCCAAGCGGTTTGTGACGGATGGGATTTGAACTCGAGTTCCCGCAAGATGGCAAGCACACTTCCATTGCGGCAACTTGGCAGCCTTGTTCATGAGGAATCTCACATTGGAGATCTCAAGAGCCCATGCCTCAGCAAAACAACAATGTAATTCGTGGTGAATGTGCATGAAGTACAACCGCTTCGAAGAGCTGCCCGTCTGGAAAGCCGCCATCAATCTGGCGATCCAAATTCACGGCTTAACCGCCAAGGTCCCATTCCGAGGGCGCTTCAGTTTGCGCGATCAGATTGAGCGCGCCGCCGTTTCCGTTTCGAACAACATTGCGGAAGGATTCGAGCGAGGAACCACGCAGGAGTTGCTTACTTTCCTCTACATTGCGCGCGGGTCCGCCGGCGAAGTCCGCTCAATGCTCTGCCTGCTGGAGGGGCTCCCCGGCTTCGCGGATCTGAAATCTGAAATTTCAAATTTGAAATCCCTCGCCGAAGGTATTTCACGCCAATTGCGCGCCTGGGCTGATTCCTTGCAGAGCTCCCAAATCAAAGGGCAGCGTTATCTGACCGAGAAAACACGACACCTTGAGAAGGCCGCCCGCGAGCGCAAAGAGTTCCTCGAACAGCTTCGCCAAATCAGAGAGCAGAATAAGCCGGACTCAGCGAACAGCGGGAAAGATGGAAAAGAATAGCGCCCCTTTCCACCAGCCTCCTTTGCTCGACCAGCCGTGCGGACGGAAAGCGCATAGTGTTACCGCTGCTCGTATTTCTTTTTCCATTCCTGAATCGCCGCGAGCTTCTCCTTCAGTCTTTTCTCAAATCCCTGGTCGGTGGGGCGATAGTAGCGGCGCTCTTTGAGGTTGTCAGGCAGGCATTGCATGTCGGTGAGTCGCTCGGGAGCGTTGTGGGCGTATTGGTAGCCCTTGCCGTACCCCTGGTTGGCCATCAAGCCGGTTACGGGGTTGCGGAGGTGGAGTGGCACGGGTTCGGCCAGGGCCTTTTGCGCGTCTTGCGCGACTTCGCCATAGCCAACGTAGAGCGCATTCGACTTGGGAGCCAGTGAAAGGTAGACAGCGGCCTCAGCAAGCGCCAGATTACCTTCCGGCATGCCCAGGAAATGCGCGGCTTGCATGGCAGCAACAGTCACTGCAAGGGCGTTGGGGTCGGCAAGGCCAATGTCTTCCGACGCCATACGAATCATGCGGCGCGCGATGTAGAGTGGATCTTCGCCGGCCTCGAGCATGCGGCCCAGCCAGTAGAGAGTGGCGTCGGGGTCAGAATTGCGCACGGACTTGTGGAGGGCTGAAATCAGGTTGTAGTGCTCCTCGCCGGCTTTGTCGTAGAGGAGCATCTTGCGCTGGATGGCGTCTTCGAGGATGGCCTCGGTAACGACGGCTCGATGTTCTTCACCTTCGCCCTCGTGTTGGGCGGCGGCGACGGCTACCTCCAGGGTGTTGTAAGCAGCGCGCGCGTCGCCGTTGGAAAACACCGCGATCTGGCGCAGCATCTCTTGCGAGATTTCCACTCTTTCCCTGCCCAAGCCGCGTTTCTCGTCTTTCAAGGCGCGCTCCAGCAGCGTCAAGACCTCGTCGGTGGAGAGCGCTGAAAGCATGTAGACTTTGGCGCGGGAGAGGAGCGCGGAAATGACTTCGAACGAGGGATTCTCAGTGGTGGCGCCAATCAGCACCACGTCGCCACGCTCGACGTAAGGGAGAAAGGCGTCCTGCTGCGCCTTGTTGAAGCGATGAATCTCGTCAATGAAAAGGACAGTTCTCCGCCCGTACTGCCGCACTTTTTCCGCCGTGGCCATCACTTCCTTGATTTCTTTTATGCCGGAAAGGACCGCGCTGAAACGCATGAATTCGCTGCGCGTTTTGCGCGCGATGATGGTTGCCAGCGTGGTCTTGCCTGAGCCCGGCGGCCCCCAAAGGATCATCGAGGCAACCTCGTCTCTCTCAATCTGCTTGCGCAGTGGCTTGCCCGGCCCCAGGATGTGAACCTGGCCGACGAATTCCTCGATTATTTCCGGCCGCATGCGGTCGGCAAGGGGCGACGATACACGCTGACCTTCCGGTTTTCGAGGGCGGGAAACATCGTCTTGTGGCGGTTCGAATAGGCCCATAAAAATTGGTCCATTGAGTCATCGGGTCATCGGGCCATTGAGTCATCGGGTCATTGAGTCATTGACTCATTGATTCATTTGACTCCGCAACGCCCGGCAGCCTCATTACTGAGGTTCGCAAAATACCGTGACAACCATTCTTCGTAGCGCCGCCGTCCCGGCGGCATTCTGCGATGTCGGCGCTACCCCTGAGGTGTCACCATATTCCGCGAACATCAGTAAGTGCCGCAAGGTTGTTGCCAAAAAGCAAATCCATCGCTCACCCGACAGACCGCGCGGTGACTCGATCTCCTCATGGTCCGATCCGTTAATACGGAAATCCTGGTTTAGGACATTACCCGGGGGCGCTTGATATGCCTAACATGGGATTCGCCGTGGACCGCGATAGGATTCGAGCCATTCAATGCGCCTTGGTGAGTTGCCTAGAACGCCATGCAGATCTCGACGGTCTCTCGATCAACATCGGCATCGCTCCTGAAGTGGTCCGCGAGCGTGCGCGGACAACCGACGGTTGACCGATCACGACCCTCGATGGTTCCGTGTGGCGCGTCCCACTAAACGACATCGGCACGCCGGTCGGGTACGATGTTACCTCAGATTTCAGATTTCAGACACGCGCTTGGGAATCTGAAATTTCAAACCTCAGATTTCAGATGCGAAGAGGGACGCGGTGAGAATGAGTCCGCGGCTTTTCACGCCAGATCGCGTAGCGGGCGGAAGGCTGGAAGGCGAAAGCGACTCACTTCCTCTGCTGAAACGTGCTGAAAGAATACTTGCTTGGCAGTAGCTGGCCTTTATCGCTATCCACTGGGTGCAAACTAATGCCAGACGTAATACCCTCGCCCCTCGACGGCGTGCTCTCCGCCTTGAAGTAGTACACCACTCCGGCCTCTGCCTTAAAATGGGCCGCAGCAACCTGGCGGCTCCGACCCGCACCCACTCCTATTTGCCAGCTTGCACAAATGTGATGTTCTCCGGGATCAACGGAAAAATAGAAATATGAATTGCCACTGGTCGCCCCCACCCACCCGCCATCAACGCCCAGCCGCGTGGTTGGTCTGGAGTACCCGCGGTACCAATCGTGTTCGAAGAAATACACCAACGCCTTACCTGCGACCGCTTGTCCCATCGGGTGCGAACGCTTGTCCGTTTTCACCTCGAAGGCGACTTCGTCGGGGCCGCAACTGGGAGCGAGACGCGTCTCCCCGGTTTGGGCTTGAGCAAGAACGGCTGATGCCATGAGAAAAATGATGAGCGCGGTTCTCATTTTGTCCTCCGCCAATTTCCATGACCTGGCGATGAGCGCACGAACGAGCTCGGAAGAACAGTAAGCAGTAGGCAGCGACCGCAAGTAGGGCGGAACAGCGTTCTGTCTGTGGCCAGCGCCGCGGGCCCCTACATACTGGGCCGTCGTGGATCGGAGATCGACGCTACAATTGGCGCATTTATTGCGAGTCCTGGCGAAAGCCGCTCACTTCTTCTGCTGAAACGTGCTGAAGGCATACTGGCGCGCCAGAATCTGGCCTTCATCACTATCGACCGGCTCCAACTTCATGATGTAATATCGTGGAGTAAGCGGCGTCGGGTTTTTCATTATGAGCATCGCTTTAAAATAGTACGTTACTCCGGCCTCTGCCTTAAAATCGGCTGTGGCATCGGCTAGGGGGGGACCCAGGCCCACTAAGCGTTGCTCGCGTGCGCAAAGGGAATGTTCTCCGGGATCAACGGAAAGATAGAAATACGAATTGCCATGCGTCGCCCCCACCCACTCGCCATCGACGCCCAGCCGCGTGGTAGGTTTGGGGTACGCCCGGTATTCCGAATCGTCTTCGAGGAAATACACCAACGCCCTGCCGGCATCCGGCTGTCCCACCAGAGGCCGGCCCTTCTCGGTCTTCACGTTGAACTTGACTCGGTCGGGGCCGCAACTCGGAGCGGCACGCTTCTCTCCGGTTTGGGCTTGAGCAAGGACCGCTGAGGCCATGAGAAAAATGAGCAGCGTAGTTTTCATTTTGTCGTCCTCCAATTTCCATGCACCGGCGATGACCGGACTAATAAGCGCAGCACAGCCCGGCTTATGGCCCCAAGGGCCGCGTACAATGACGTTTGGTTGCAACTGGTCGATTAGCATTCATAGCGTCCGGTACGCGAATTACGCTCCCGTCGCCGAAACACGGGAAGTTGAGAATATTTGTCGAGCGCGGCTCCTCAGTATAGCAGACACAATCAATCGCAGAAAACGCATTTTCCTGGAGTGGACCGCTTCTTGACCTCCCGGGTGTCCCCGAAGAACGTAAGATCACGGCAGCCGGACGAGCAGTAAACTTCCGGTTTTCCCGCGATCGTGTACCGAACGCCCTGGTTCAACAGCTTCCCGCACCCGTCGCACTTCTCGGTGATGTAAATTAATACCTAAATCCGCGCTGGCGAGCGACTTCGTAAAGAAAAACGCTGGCCGCGGTCGCCACATTAACCGAATCCATCCCCAGGCGAATGGGAATACTCAAGAGCAGGGAGGCCTCACGGGCAATCTCCGGTGGCAGGCCGGAAGCCTCTCTTCCCACCATGATGGCGAGCGAGCCTCTCAGGTCCGCCTCGTGAAGCGGAGTGGGGCTGTGGCGGTCGGCGGCGATGATGCGAACTTGAGCCGGGCGCAGGCGATCCAGGAGTTCATGGGCTGCGAAGCCCGCCAGGACCGGAAGGCGGAAGATCGCGCCCGCTGAAGACCGCACGGCCTTGGGATTGAAAGGGCAGACGGTTTCCTGGAGCGTGAAGAGGGCCGAAGCCCCAAAGGCCGCCGCGCTGCGCATGATGGTGCCCAGATTGCCGGGGTCCTGGATCCCGCAGGCCACCAGCAGTAGCAAATCCTGGCCCTCGAGGATGGTATCCAAATTGTGAGGCGGCAGTTCGACGAGCGCGGCAATCCCCTGGGGGTTCTGCGTCTGCGCCACCTGCTCGAACAGGCCGTCAGGAACCTGCACAGCTTCTGCTTCAGCGGGCAACTGTTCCATAAGCCGCGCAAATTTCGCTAGACCGCTTTCGGCCGCGAGCACGCTATGTATGCGAACTGCCGGAGCGGCTCCGAGGGCTTCCTCCACAAGAAATGGACCTTCGACAGCCAGCCACCCCTCGCGCGTTGTCCCTTTTGCCAAAGCCCGCCGGTAGACCTTCAACATCGAGTTGGTAGGACTACTGATCTGGCGTTTTCTCGCTTGACCCATATTCGTGCCGGATTTGAAAATCCGGTCCCTGCGCCGAAAGCTTAACCCGGCTTGGGACGGAAGTCGAGACCTATGGATTTCATCGCTCTGGAGTGCGGCAGCTTGCTGCCGCTTTTCCCGCTCTGCGGGACCAGCTTGCTGGCCGTGCACTGAAACGCGGTACTTGGACACGTGAGGCGCGAGCAAGCTCGCAGAGAAAAGCGGCAGCAAGCTGCCGCACTCCACAGCCGCTCGTGATAGAATTGCGCCGCTCTCAGCAGTATGCTGTTCCGAAGTCTCTGGAGGTCGAAAATGCGCAAACTGGGTTTTCTTTTAGCCATTCTGACGTTGCCCGCGTCCACTGTTGCCCAGAATCTAAGTGGATTGTTCCCGGATATTACTCAGCAGCAGAACTATGTACTGAAGCGCGTCTCCAGCTACGACCGAACTGGCGCCAACGCGGACTATACGAAGATGGGAGCCGGCGAGACACTGACGGTGTTTGAAGAAGCCGGGCCGGGAGTCATCACTCATCTCTGGTTTACGATTGCGAGCCGTGAACAATTCCACCTGAAGAAACTCGTCCTCCGCATGTATTGGGACAACGAATCCACCCCCAGTGTGGAAGCTCCCATCGGTGATTTCTTTGGGCTGGGGTTGGGTGAGTATTTCACCTTCCAGTCATTCCCGCTGGCCGTGGGCTCGAGCCAGGCGCTGAATTCGTACTTTCCGATGCCGTTTCAGAAGATGGGCAAGATCACGATAACGAATGAGGGGAAGTTGCCGGTGAATGCCCTCTACTACAACATCGATTACAGAGCTTACAAGAACCCATTGCCCCCGGAGTCCCTCTACTTTCACGCTCAGTATCGCCAGTGTGCTCCATGCCAGGGCTGGACCAACCAATGGAGTTCCAATGGCGACAAGCTTGTGGATACGAAACCCAACCTCGACGGGGAGGGAAACTACGTGTGGATGGAAGCCGTTGGCCGGGGCCACTACGTGGGCGTGACCATGTCGGTGTTGCAAAACCAGGACGAGTGGTGGGGCGAGGGTGACGATATGTTTTTCATTGACGGGGAGAAGTTGCCTTCCATCAACGGCACGGGTTCCGAAGACTATTTTCAGGGCGCCTGGGATTTTGGCGACCAGCCATTTTCTTACTTGATGTTTGGCGCTCCGGTGAAGGGCGTGGAGCTGGCGGGAAGCCGATCGTCGGTTTACCGGTTTCACCTCGATTCCCCCATCACCTTTACCAAGTCCCTTCGCGCCACCATCGAGCACGGCCACGCCAACCACCGCTCCGACAATTACTTCTCGGTTGCCTATTGGTACCAAACCGAGCCGCATGCGCCATTCCCCATGCTGCCGACAGTCGAGCAACGCTTGCCGAGACTTTACCCCGTGGGTGGACCGGGCAACGCGGGAAAGTAATAGGGAAGGAGTCAGGAGACAGGAGTCAGAATGCGGAGCCCGACTGGCTTTTGGTCTCAGTTGAGGAGGGGTCCTCGCTGCAAATTAAGGTCGGTCGTCCTCACCCCGAAGCCCTTTTTGCGCCAGCGACCTGTGCTTCGAGCTCGGCCATGTCCAGGACGATGACTTTGCGGCGTTCCAAACGAATGATGCCTCGGTCAACAAAACGCCGGAGGTTGCGGGAAACCAGATCACGGACTGTGCCAATCTCCGCGCCGATCTGCTGGTTGGTTTCTTCCAGGGGAAACTCGAGGCCGCGTCGGGTGCGGACGCCCAACCTCAGAGCCCGCCCACGCAGGAACCGCGCCAGGCGGTGGCTGACCTCTTTGAGCGATAATTCTTCGACAAGGTCCGCAAGATACCGGAACCTCCACGCCAGAGTGCGGATAACGGCAAGGGCCACTTCCGAATTGCGGCGGCACAAATCCAGGAATTCCTTCTTGGGAAGGAAAAGGAGTGTGGAGTCTTCCACAGCGGCAGCAGAGGCAGGAAAATTGCCACCGTCAAAGATGGCGAGCTCGCCGACTGTGGATCCGGCACGCTCAATCACCAGGACTTGCTCGCGCCCGTTCTCGGCCATCTTGAAGACCTTGATCGCTCCTGATTGTACGACGAGGAGGCCGTCGCATGGATCACCCTCCGCGACCAGCATTTCATCCTTGCCCAGGCGTCGGGCTACACAATGGCTGGCCAAGACCCTGAGTTCATCGGCAGGCAAAACGGCGAAGAACGCCACGCGCCGCAGAGTCTCAACTGGATCGAGAAGTGTCATGGAAGAATTCCCAGCCATCAAAAGCCGTGAAATGACTCGAAAACGCCGACTTTCCCAGAGTATAACCTATGGCATAGCCGTGTGGCCCAAGGTGGTTTCCTTAAATGCCCACACCCTCTCACGCCAAAGCCGGCTATTCATGCACCCTCAGCAGCCGCGCAGACCTGTCCAACAGCTTACCAGACACTTTGTCCTTGGGCACGACTTAAGTCATCGCACCCGCAGAGGCGCGAGAATAATCTATAGCAAGATGGGGGCGCAAAGATACGCAAACAGAAATGCCCTCAGGAGGAATCACGTATGGCCTATGTGATTGCTGAACCCTGCATCAATACCAAGGACACCGCGTGCGTGGACGTCTGCCCGGTTGATTGTATCCACCCCCGCAAGGACGAAGCCAACTTCGCCGACGTTCCGATGCTTTACATCGACCCAGTCGAGTGTATCGATTGCGGGGCTTGCGTGCCCGTTTGTCCTGTTTCCGCCATCTTCCCTCTGGATGACCTGCCGGAGAAATGGAACGCGTTTACCGAGAGTAACGCCCTGTATTATAAGAAATAGCTCGAATTCAACCCCCGCGAGGGGCGGCCGGGCTCACCGTGGCCCCGAGTCGAGCAACCGGGGCGCCTCATCGTGGGTCTAGCAATGTTGCTCAGGGCATTCACAATTCTTGCCACTCAGCCCACCTCCTGGGTTGTTCCCGACGCGACGCTTTGTCTGTGATCTAAGCATAGGATATCAAAAGGGTTCACGAGGGTTGATTGACTTTGAGGTTGACCCTGGTAAGGCCTTGCCGTTAAAATTCGGGTCAGGCAAGAGGGAGAGGACGGACTGAATTATCGAATCTAGGATGGGAGAGATATTTTCGGAAAAGGCAAAGCTCTTGTGGAGCCTGAGCGCCGTTGCCCTTTTTTTAAGTTGCGGAGCTGAAAAGCGATCCACGGTTGCTCAAGTGCCAGCGGTCACTCCGGCCGTTCGGCCTTTGCCGCTTAAGCCTCCTGTAGCGCTGCCTGATCATCCGCCCGCGCCGGGCCCCGACGCTGCCGATGTCCTCGTTTCACAAGTTGAAGCGCTCTACAAATCCGGCATGGCCGATTATCGCTCCGGAAACCTGGAAGGAGCTAAGGAACAATTCGATCAAGCGGTGGAGAAGTTGCTGGAGTCGAAACTCGACGTTCAGGTGGACGATCGCCTTAGTGGCGAGTTTGACAAATTGGTAGAGGATGTCTACGCTGCCGAGGCAGCGGCTCTGGAACGTGGCGACACGTTGAGTCCACATAATTATGTCCCTTCGCCACTCGAATCATTCTCCGGGCTAACCTTCCCCGTTGATCCAAGAATCAAGGAGCAAGCCCAGCAGGAAGTGAAAGCGGTCCGGTCTGACCTGCCGCTGGTTTCCAACGATTATGTGGACGGTGTTTTGACTTATTTCCAGAACCGGGGCCGGGGCTACATCACTACGGCTCTGAAGCGACTGGGAATATATCAGCCGATCATCTCCGACACGCTGCGCAAGGAGGGGATTCCTCAGGACCTGATCTACCTTGCCGCCCTGGAGAGCGCGTTTAATCCTTACGCCTTGTCGCACTCGGGCGCAAAAGGTATCTGGCAGTTCATGCTCGGAACGGGCATGCTCTATGGGTTGAAGAAGGACCGCTGGGTGGACGAGCGTGAAGACCCGGTGAAGTCCACGCAGGCTGCGGCCCGCCATCTTAAGGATTTGTATCAGACGTTCGGAGACTGGTCCCTTGCCATGGCGGCATACGACAGCGGCCCCTTGACGGTGCAGGGAGCCGTGGAGAAGACGGGCTACGCTGATTATTGGACCTTGCGAAGGCTACACGCCCTTCCGACTGAGACGGAAGACTACGTGCCGATTTTCATGGCCACCCTGATGATCGCGAAGGACCCGAAAGCCTATGGCTTCGATGTTCAGCCGGACCCGCCTCTTTCCGCCGACCAGGTGGTAGTAAGCACGCCCACGGACCTGCGCCTGGTGGCTCAACTTATCGACAGGCCCGTCGAAGAGTTGACCCGGCTGAATCCCAGTCTACTTCGATGGACGACCCCGCCCAACAACCCTCAATTCACTTTAAACATTCCCGAGGGAACTAAGGAGCAGTTTGAGCAAAGGGTGGCGGCAATTCCGGAGGATAAGAGAATCTGGTGGAGAGCCTACAAGGTGGAGGAAGGCGAGACCCTTTCGAGTATTGCCAAGAAGCTCCACGTCTCACCGGTGGCCTTGCGGGAAGTGAACCGGCTGGACAACGAATCGGCGTTGCAACAGGGTGCCCACTTGGTGGTCCCTCTGGCCCCTGGCAAGGAATCATCTCTGGCGCGAGTCCGCGAAGGGGGGCCGCGCTACGCGGTCACGTATCGCGTTCGAGCCGGTGATACTCTGGAGTTCATCGCCGACCGCTATGATGTGACTCCTTACCAGATTCGCCGCTGGAACAACTTGAGAACCTCCCAATTGACTCCAGGAAAGCCTCTCCGCATCTATGTGGCGGGAGGAAGCCGGAGCGCGTCCGGCAAGTCTCATTCCAAGCGGCGGAAGAATCCCGTGCCGGTTGGCAAGGGAACTAGCCCAACAAAGGCGGCCTCCGGGACCGCAAAAGCGGTGGCCACACCCAAGGCCACCACCTGACAACTTGCAGAGGGGCGTTAGGACTCTTTTCGGCCGGAATCAACGAGTGTCGGAATCAACGATTGCACTTGACACAGCGATTGGTGTGTTATACATCTGCCTCCAGCGACGAAGTTAAGAGGTTTGCACCTGCCGCCCAGGCGAAAGCTCGGCTTTCTTGGGTGAGTCACGATAATGATGGGGGGAGGGATTCATGGATTTCGATAAAGACAATAAACCGGGGGATGAGCTTGAGGATTATGGAGACGAGCTCTCCTCCGATTACAAGGAAGAAGCGGAGGAAAGGTTGGGCGAGGAAGGCGAGGAGCTTGAGGAGGAGGTTTCTTACAAAGTTGAGGAGACTGTAACTGCCGAAAAGGCTCCGACAGTTCCGGCCGCCGCAAAGACTGCCGAACCGGCCCCGGCTCCCGCGCCTGCTCCGGTGGCCCGCAAGAAGGTCGCGAAGCCAAAACCAAAGCCGAAAAAACGGCCCGCAAAGAAGCCCGTGAAGAAAGCGGCGAAGCCTGCCAAGTCAGCTAAGAGAGCGGTGAAAAAAGCCGCGAAGCCTGCCAAGCCAGCTAAGAAGCCGGTGGCCAAGAAAAAGCGCCGGGCGAGGTAGCCGGATCAGGCTCCGAAGACTCGCAGGAGGGTTTGTATCCTCGCTCCAAGTGTGGGCGAGGATGAGCGCAGGGATGGTGTGTCTGGCCTCTCAGTATAAGCCCTATGGCCGGCGCCCGCGGTCAGGCAGCGTGGATGGTCCCGCAGTCCCAACCAAACCGTGAGTCCTCAGGCCTGAGTGCTCAGGCGCTCTGCGCTAAAGTTCTCGCCCGCGAGGTCATCCGGCGTATGCGCGGCGCCTCGCAGCCCTACCTGCTGCGTTGTGCGGACGATTCCAGTTACGTTGTTAAGTTTCAGAACAACCCCCAACACGTACGCGTCCTGGCCAACGAAATGTTGGCGGGTCGTTTGGCAATGCTCATTGGCCTCCCGGTCGCAACCCCGGCCTTCGTCGAAGTTTCCCCCGGTCTTATCCATGGGCCACCCCCTCTTGAACTTGAAATCGGCCCCCGCCGCGTGCTTTGCTTGGCGGGCCTGCATTTTGGCTCGCGCTTCCCGGGGGTTCCCAACCAAACGCTGGTGGTGGATTTTCTGCCGGATCGTTTGCTGCGCAACGTCAGGAACTTAGCCTCCGTATTCTTGGGGGGATTCGTTTTTGACAAGTGGACTTGTAACTGTGACGGCCGCCAAGTCATATTCTTTCGCTCCGTGGACGAGCAAGGCCCGGCGTATTCAGCCTTGCTCATCGATCAGGGCTTTTGTTTTAATGATGGCGAGTGGAGCTTTCCGGACAGCCCTATCCGTGGCCTTTATCCACGCCGCCTGGTTTATGAGAAGGTCGAGGGTTTCAAGTCGTTTGAACCCTTTCTCTCCAGGATAGAGAACCTGGATCGTTCTCAGATCGAAGAATGTGTCAGTCCAATGCCTGATGAGTGGTGCGGGCCCGACCCCGCTCAGTTGACACGGCTTGTGGAAACATTGCACGAGCGGCGCAGAAGACTTCGGCAGGCGATCGTTGACGCAAAGAATAGTTCCCTGCGACCGTTCCCTAATTGGGCATGAGGCTGGAGTGGTTGGTCAATCGAGACAGGACCTATGGTGGAAGATAGCGAGTTAAAGCAGTGCTCATACTTCCTGGTGCGCTACGTCCCGGACGTGGTGAAGCAGGAGTTTATCAACATCGGGCTGCTCCTCTTTTGCCCTGCCGAGCAGTTCCTGGATTGCTTGTTCAGCGACGATTTCCGCCGTATCACCCGTTTCCACGCCCAGGCAGATACCCAGTTCCTCAAGGAACTGCAACCCCACTTCGAGCAACAGATCGCACAGCACGAAGAGGATCTTGAGGGGTACATCCGCGAGATGCAGCAGTCCTATTCCAACCTCATTCAGTTGTCACCAGCCCGGAGTTGCTTGACCGCCGACCTAAGCGCCCAACTTCAGGACCTTTTCGAACGGCACGTGGGTGCGCCTCTTACTGGTCCCACAAAGCAAGATACCAGGATGCGCATCAAGCAACGCATGACGGAAGCCCTGCGCCGATGCGATGTGTTTGAGCACAACTTATTTAGAAAACGCATCCCCGCCTCACCATGGACCGGGGCTGGCGACCCGTTTGTTTTTGACTTTGGGTACAAGCCCCTCGAACAAGCGGGCAAGCCCAATGGCCGCCTGAAGCTGATCCACATGCTTTCCCTTCAGAGGGACGATGAACTTGCCAAGGCACTCATGTGGACCTTCGATAGAGTCCTTGAGAAAGAACCTTCCGACCTGACGGTCGGGCACGAAGATAACCCTGACCCAAGCAATCCTGTCGTTCGCTTCTCCCAGGGCATTCTTCAGCACGAGCGTGTCCGCTTGGTGCCCGTTTCAGGCTTCGATGGATACGCTCAGTCTATCCGCGCAGAACTCTTGATGTAAAACGACCGGCATTCCAGATTTGGACGCGCAGCGTGTGATTCGCTGGGCACCATGAGTCTGCACCTCAAAGTCGATTGTTACTCAGGCTACAAGGCGGATGAACGGCCCCTCCGTTTCAGCTTCGCAGACAAGCCCGGTGGACAGGTAATCGAAGTAAAAGAGGTCCTGGATCAGTGGTATGGCATTGGCTACCACTGTTTCAAGGTTTTGGCAAACGACGGCAACTTCTACATTCTTCGCCATCAACAGACGGAGGATAGCTGGCTGCTTGACTCCTTCCGGCAGGGCGCGGGCAAGACTTCGGAATGAGAACCATCAGCCACAACTAGCCCGTGAGCCGGTTTGCTCGTTATGGCGGCTATCCATTGGGGCGCCCTGCCTGGGGGCCCGTTGTGGACGGGCATAAGAACCCCTAAACAAAATGCAAGCGCCGTTCCACGGGTCCCGGCCGTTTTGGGAAGCCCCCCGTACGTTAGACTGACCCACTCCAAACAAGCCAGGGTCGCGTCAAAGTCCCCGAAGGGTGACATCCCAAAGCGGCTCTGCCGCCTGCTGTGCGGAAAGGCTTCGCCTTTCCGAGGGTCTCCGCCCTGACTAACCCCCTCGGCTCGGCTGGAAGGCTGAGCCTTCCAGCCGAGCCGAACGGAAGAAGGGAGGCTGTCTGCGCCGGAAAGCCAGAGGCTTTCCGCACAGCAGGCGGCAGAGCCGCTTTTTCCGCGACTTTGACGCGACCCTGCCACACAATCGCGCGTTCATGACAATCCTGCAGAGAAGTGATTAAATAGACTGGTTTGATTGCGGCGGCAGTTTCCTCGTTCCGCCGAAGGGTTGAGGGGATATGCACAAGGGTGAAAGTGTGATCTCTTTCGCGCTTGCCGTGGTCGTGGTTCTGACCTTTGTGGCGATCCAGCGACAGTGGAATCCGGCCAGCCTGAAGGAGGTGGCATCTTCAGCCGAGGATTTCATCCTCACCAGCACAGGAATACGCGGGCAAGTACCGGATTTGGTTGGATACGAGAGATTGAAAACCTATCGACTGGAGAGCTATCGCGCCGCCCTATACCGGCGGAGCCCCGCTTCACTGGTTTTCGCTCCTGGCCGGTTTGTCGTTTACGACCGGAATAACCAACCGGCCTTTAAGCTGGAGACCCTGGAAGGATCGAGAGACCCCTGGACGACTCTTTACGACTTCAACGGGCGTCATGGACTTCCCCTCGCAGGCAGCCGTAGCCACCCGGAATACACCAAGAGCCTGACCGGGGATGGTGTGCTGGACGTTGTGGTAGGCCAGTATTCGGGCGGGGACCACTGCTGCACCGTGGCCACCATCATCGAATTAGGCAAAGAAGCTGTGGCCGTCCTGGGTCGAATCGATGGCTTGGACGGCTTACCTTTCGAGGGCTTGGAAATCCGCAACATCCATAAAGATAAGAGTTGGGAATTTGTAGCCCACCGTCCCTACATGACAAGCTGTGGCGACCACTCGGACGCGGCGGACGTGCTCTCGATCTACGCATCCAGCAACGGCCAATACGTTGACCAAACAAACCAGTATGCAGACTACCTCACCGGCATCCTGCACCAGAATCTTGCCAAGTGGCGTCAGGAAAAGAGCCCCTCGCTTCGACTCTCGCAAACTCTGGCCGCCGAATTCGCGCAGCTAGGCCAAAAGGATGAAGGAAAGCGTTTTTTTGCGACGAACTTTAATCTATTCCTGCCCAGTCTTCAACAGAGGAATATCGATCCGAACGTTTGCCTAGACGACTTGGAGAACCTCATTGATCGCCTGCCCAGCATTCCGCTGGCAAGTGCAGTTGACAGCCGACAGTCGACAGTGAACGGTACACCGGTTCCTACAGCTAACCGCTGACGGGGCTACTGTCCTGATTTAAGCGTGACATGTTGGGTAGCCTGCCGCGTTACATAGCCACGAGCTCCCCTTTTCCTTGCGCGCTGACGCCCGCCTTCATGGCAGCGAGGAAGCGCGACCGCAGCGCGTCGCTCATCAGGGCCCGCTTGACCGGCGGAAGCCGAAGGAAGGCGCCGAGGATTGCCCGCATGACGTCCTGGGTCAAACTGCCGGGGTCGTCGAAGATCTGGTTCTGCAGCGTGCCGCGCTCTAGGCACTGGAGGATCACCCGCTCGAAGGTGGTTTCGGGGTGGATCACCCGCCGCCCCCGCCGATCCAGGCGCATGGCGCCACTGCTACAGTCGAGAGTGCAGACGCCGCAACCGAGACAGAACCCCGCGTCGACCCGGGGCTCCTTCTTCTTCTTTCCCGCTGGCGAGGCCAACGGGAGCATTTCGATCGCCTCGATCGGGCAGGCCTTGGAGCACTTCCCGCACCCCTGGCAGAGGGACTGGTCGGGGCTGGCGATGAACGACGAGGTGACGATGAAGTTGGGGTACCCGAAGTCGCGCACCCCGCGCAGGAGATTGCAACAGCAGGCGCAGCAGTTGCAAATGAAACCGGCATTCTTCTGCACGTTATCGGCGGAGAGCACCAGACCCCGTTCGCGCGAGCGGGTGAGGTTGTCTTGCATCTCCGCCTTGCTCACCTCGCGCGCCATGCCGTGGCGGACGAGAAAGTCGGCCGCCCGGTCGAAACTCGAACAAACGTCCAGCGGCCCATCGCACTCCCGGACGCCGGCGTGCAGCTTCTCGTGCCGGCAGGAGCAGATGCCGAGGGCGAAGCGCTCCTTCTCCGCGAGGATGGCGGAAGCCTTCTCGTAATCGAGGATCTCCACGTGCTCGCGCACCGCCCCGTCGTGGGGGAGCGCGCGCATGATGGTGACCTTCTCCCCGTGGGCGGCGTTGGCCTCCACCACCCCGCTCTCATTGAGATAGGCGTGAAACAGCTTGCCGAGCGTGGCGCTGTCGACCCCCGGACCGGTCCGCATCATGGTGAACTCGAAGATGCCGACGAACAGCGGACTGGGCATGTATTGGGTACCGCCCTCGAACTCGAAGTCCACCACCAGCCCCTTCTCCGCGAGCCGTTCGAGGGTACCCTGGAGCTTGACCCGCTCGTGGCCGGTGGAGCGGGCGATCCGGTCAAGCGTGGCGAAACCGTAAGGCATGCCGATGAAGACCTCGGCCTCCTCGGGCGAACAAAGTTCCTTCAAGATCGCACGCATGGTCTCGTTCCACGGCGCCCGCACCGTGAGGCCATCGACCTTCGTGCCCAGCTTGCGGTAAACGTCCTTTCCGACCAGGTGTCCCATGCGTCTGAGCTCCTCTCAGCCATTTACAGCACAGCCTCCTCCCAATTTTCCAGGGTCTGCTTAATGTGGCCCAAGAACTTCTCGGCCACAGCTCCATCGATGACCCGGTGATCGTAAGAGAGGGAGAGGTAGGCCATCGATCGGATGGCGATAGCATCGTCGCGCACCACCGGGCGTTTTTCGATAGCGCCCACACCCAGGATGGCCACCTGAGGCTGGTTGATGATCGGCAAGCCGAAGAGACCTCCGAAACTCCCAGGATTGGTGATGGTGAAAGTCCCTCCCTGTACATCCTCGACGCTCAAGCGCTTGTTTCGAGCCCGCTCCGCAAGATCCTGAACCGCCTGCGCGATGCCCAGGAAGTTCTTTTCATCCGCCCGCTTGATGACCGGCACGATAAGCCCTGTCTCGAGCGCCACGGCAATCCCCACATTAACGTTCCGCTTGTAAATGAGGTTCGTGCCGTCTACCGAGGAATTGATAACAGGGATTTGTTTGATCGCTTCCACCGCAGCTCGAACGAGGAAGGGCGTGTAAGTCAGCCTGAAGCCGTATCGGCGCTCAAACTCATCACGCTGTCGCTCCCGTGCCTCCACCACTTTGCTCATTTCGACTTCGAATACGGTGTAGACGTGGGCCGAAGTCCTCTTGCTCGCCACCATGTGCTCGGCGATTTGTCGGCGCATGGGGGTCATGGGAACAACTTGCGTTGGCCCGGCGAGAGTCGAGGGCGAAGGTGTCGGCTGAACCGTCGCGGGCGGGGGCTGCACCAAAGGTTCCCGAGCCGCGGCGGTTCGGCCTGCGGCGGCCGACTGGCGCTGTTCCACATAAGTCAGGATATCTTTCTTGCTGATCCTGCCACCTAGACCGGTACCCCGTACCTGCGTGAGGTCAACGTGGTAGTCATGGGCGATACGCCTGACGAGCGGCGACGACCTTGCCTCCGCGGCAGCAGCGGGGGCAGTCGGACCGCCAGCCGCGGTTGGAACGCTCGCGGTCGCTGCCGGCGCTGGCGGTAGGGCCGCAGCCGGGGCTGGAGGCGCTGCGACCTCCACGCCTGCCTCAGCAGCGGGTGCGGCCACGGCATCGCCTTCGCCATCGATCACGGCCACAACCGTATTCACCGCCACCGTCTCGTTTTCCTTCACCAGAATTTGGCTTAGAATCCCAGCCGCCGGGGAAGGTATTTCCGCATCCACTTTGTCGGTCGAAATCTCAAACAAAGGCTCGTCCCGGCCTACATGCTCGCCGGCCTTCCTCAGCCATTTGGTAATCGTTCCCTCGGCAACACTCTCACCCATCTGGGGCATGATGACATTCGTGGGCATAGCAACCTCAAATCTATTGGTTCATTGTCTCATTGAGTCATTGATTCGTTGAACAGACCAAGGGAGCGAATGCGTCGAAACGCTGACCAGCCATCGCCAACGCTTTCGCTCCTCTGACTCGATGCCATGTACGACCGCGACTGGGCGATCACAAGGATCGCCCCTACTGGAAGATGAATCAATGGTTCAATGAATCAATGAACCAATGGATCAATGATTCAATTCTTTCAGAACTCCGCCAGCTTCCTTGCGGCCTCGACCACCTTCCGGGCGTTGGGTAGAAAGTACTCTTCAAGGGGTGGCGAGAAGGGGACAGGCGTGTCCGGAGCGGTAATCCGCATGATGGGCCCGTCTAAATCCTCGAAAGCCTCCTCGGCAATCAGCGCTGCCAACTCGCCTGCCATTCCGCCCGTACGCGTGTCCTCATGGAGCAGGATGACCTTGTTGCATTTTCGTACGCTCGCCAACACCGCTTCTTCATCGTAGGGCAGCAACGTACGCAGGTCAACCACCTCCAGGGAGAGGCCATCTTTTTCCAGTTCCCGTGCCGCCTCGAGGGCGGCCCAGACCATAGCGCCGTACGTGATGACCACCATGTCGTTCCCTTCACGCCGTACCGCAGCCTTGCCGATGGGAATTACGTAATCCCCTTCAGGGACCTCTTCCTTGATTCGCCGGTAGAGAAACTTGTGTTCGTAGAAGATTACCGGATTGTCGTCGCGGATGGCCGCTTTGATCAAACCTTTGGCGTCATAAGCTGTTGCCGGCATCACCACTTTCAGCCCCGGAGTGTGGACAAACCACATTTCGTTCGACTGGGAATGGTAGGGACCTCCGTGTACTCCTGCTCCGCACGGCCCCCGGATCACAATGGGCACTGCCGGCCCCCACCGGTAGTGCATCTTGGCCGCCATATTCACGATCTGGTCAAAGCCACAGGCAATGAAATCCATGAACTGCATCTCGGCCACAGGGCGCATGCCCATCAACGCGGCGCCGACTGCCGCGCCCACAATGGCCGACTCGGAAATGGGCGTGTCGATGACGCGCTCCTCGCCGAATTTCTCCAGCATCCCGGCGGTGACCTTGAACGCGCCGCCGTAAGCACCAATGTCTTCTCCCAGCAAGAACACGGAAGGATCGCGTTCCATCTCCTCCCAGATACCCTGGCGAATAGCCTCAAGATAGGTTAGAACCGGCATCTGCGCCCCCAAGGCCGGAAATCGAGAGTCGAAACTCGAAATCCGACCCTTCAGACTCTACACTTCAGACTCCTGACTCCTGACTCCTGAATCCTGACTCCTGAATCCTGCTTTTCCTCCACCAACAGTCCGACTCGCAGTACACACCTTCCAATGCTGTTTCGCCCTTGGGCAGCGCTCGCGCCTCAGCGTCGGCGACGGCTGCGTCGATCTCCTTCTGGATGCGGCGATCGAGATCGTCAATCTGCTGCCTTGTCAGGATTTTTTGAGTGAGCAGATATTTCTCAAGCCTCTGGATGGGATCTTTCTTTGCCCACTCCTGCAACAGTCGATCATGAACATATTCCGCAGCGTCGTGAGCCGAATGTCCTGCCATGCGAAAAGTCATGCACTCCAGGAAGCTCGGCCCATTTCCTTCGCGAGCGCGAGCAACCGCTTCTCCCACAGCGTGATAAACAACCAGGACATCGTTTCCGTCGATGGTTTTGCCCGGCATGCCGTAGGCGGGACCCCGAACCGATAGGTTTCTTACCGCGAACTGCTTTTCAACGGGCGTGGAGAAGGCATACCCATTGTTGTTGCAGATGAAAACCACGGGAAGCTTCATGACTCCGGCCATGTTCATCGCTTCATGAACCTGTCCCACGCTGGTCGTGCCCTCACCCAGGTGTACGAGAGCCACATTGCCATGGTTGTGCCGTTTTAACACCAGACCGACCCCGCAAGCCACAGGACAGGTTCCGCCCAGCGGGGAAATGATTGGGATGACGCCGCGCTTCATATCGCCGATGTGCAAGGTGTTATCCCGCCCGCGCGTGGGCGTATCGGCTCGGGCCATCCAGTTTGCGAAAATATCGGCAAGTGAAAAACCGCGAATCAGGAAGGAAGAAAAATCCCGGTGACTGGGCAGGACCACGTCTCCCTCCATCAACTGCAAGGCTGAGCCGACACCAATGGCTTCCTGCCCGCGCCCAATGTAGACGCCTCCCACAATCTTTCCCTGGGGATACAGTACGCGTTCAATCCTCCGCTCCGCCTCGCGCGTGAGCTTCAGGAAGTAGAGCATGCGCTGCAACACGCCGGGACTTTGGGCACCAAACCTATATTGTTTCATTCTCGCGTCGGCTGCCCCGAAGGGGCGAACCGTGAGTAGCCGTGGGTGCAACCCACGGAAAGAAAGCAAAAAAACCGCGCCGGCCCTGAAAGGGCCGGACTGGAGCCCCCTTCACAACATGTACCGCTCGTCGAATTCAATCCCCGCCTCCTCCAGCAACTTGCGGTATTCCTCCACAAAGGTCGTCCGGCGGTGATGTTCTTCTTGCCCCTTGATGTATTCGATCAAGCAATCAATTTCCCGCCTCGAATGCGTAAACGCGCCATAGCCATCCTGCCAGTGCGAGCCAACCGCAGGTTGAAACCTGCGGCTACTCACGGGAGGCCCCTTCGGGGCCTTCCGATTCTTGGCCCCTCGAGATTCGTCGCCCCCAGGCGTGAGTCATCAAGCCGACCGCGAGACAAGTCGCTTCATTGCGCGCGCCGCCCCGCATTCCGGGGTGCCTCGTGCAGTAGCCCACTCTCGTCGCCGGATTTGCTGGGCTCTTCCCGCCCGCTGCCAACTGCCTTCTGCCAGCTTTCCCCTAGGCCCAGACCGACCGTGCCGCCTCCTCCGGCTGCGGGAAGGGGCTGGCCTCTGCGAAGGCAACGTCTTCGCGGACTTCCTTCTCGATCCGCGCCTCGATCGCGCCCTTTTCCTCCTCGGTCATAAGTTTGTGCTGAGCGAGGAATTTCTCGTAGCAAAGGATCGGGTCCTTCTTTCGCCATCTCTCAAATTCTTCCTCGGGGACGTAGCGCGCGTCGTCGTGCTCCGCGTGGCCCTTCATGCGCATCGTCTTACACTCGATGAGGAAGGGGCCGGCGCCGCCACGCGCCTGTTCCGCTGCCTTGCGAGTGGCTTCATATACCTGCAAGACATCATTGCCGTCCACGATGGTGGCAGGAATGGCATACGCCTTGCCTCGTTCCGCAATATCCTGAATGGCCATCTGTTTTCTGATCGGAGTGGAGTAAGCCCAGCCATTGTTTTCGGCGATGATGAGCAAGGGGAGTTTCAGGACTGCGGCAAAATTCATGCCTTCGTGGCACGGGCCGGTGCTGGTGGCCCCATCTCCTACATAAGTCACCGCGACGCGCCTTTCTTTGCGGAGTTTGGCAGCAAGCGCAATGCCGGCCATCAAGGGCACGGTCTCGCCCAGCATGCTGATGGGCGCGATGACGCCTCGCCCCACGTCCCCGAAGTGCGTGTTGGCATCGCGCCCCCCCGTCGGGCCATCTTTCCTCGCCATGTACTGAAGGAACAGGTCCCTTGGCCGGTATCCCCGGATGAGCAAGGCGCCGACGTTTCGGATCACAGGGCCAATCAAGTCTTGCTTCTCGAGGGCGTAGGCAGTTCCTACGGAGATCGCCTCCTGGCCCAGGCCGGAGTACACTCCGCCCACCACTTTGCCCTGCCGGTAAAGGCTCGTGAGCTGCTCGTCCACGCGCCGGTTCAAGCGAAGGTAATAGTAGATCGCGTGATGCTGCGAACGATTCAGTTGTTTCACGGCCATTGAAATGTGCAGGCCGAAAGCCGCCGGTCCCAAGTCGCCACGAACAGCGATTTCTAGCAGGATGCTGAAAAAACCGTCTAGTCTGTCATTCCGAGGAGTCCCGATCTGATCGGGACGACGAGGAATCTCGCCCCGATCAGATCGGGGTTTCCAGAGCGAGATTCCTCTCCCGCAGGGCGGGATCGGAATGACAGCGTTCACAACGGTTTATCAGCATCCTGCTAGATTCGACCTTCGACCTTCGACTTGCTCCGCGACTTCGACCATTTCCAGCTCGAAGACCCTTCCGAAGCGCCGGACTACCTTCTCAGTAACCTCCTCCATCTCGACCCGCCGGCCCAACAGCTTCTGGAGCGATGTCACGCCTTTATCGCGCAGCCCACAAGGAACTATCCAGTCGAAGTAGCTCAGGTCGGTGTTGACATTGAAGGCGAAGCCATGGGAAGTGACCCAGCGAGAAATGTGGACTCCCATGGCTGCCAACTTGTCGTTCCCCACCCAGACTCCCGGGGCGCCCGCAAGGCGTCCGGCCTCGAGTCCGTACTCCCCTGCCACTGCGATCAAGACTTCTTCAAGGCAGCGCATGTACCAGGCGATATCACGCCGGTGTTGCGCAAGGTCAAGGATGGGATAGCCCACCAACTGGCCGGGACCGTGGTAAGTCACGTCGCCGCCCCGATCGATCTCGAAGACCTGCGCTCCGCGCGCGGCAAGCTGCTCGGCTGAGATGAGGAGGTTTTCCGTCTTCGCATTGCGCCCTAGCGTGTAAACGTGGGGATGTTCGAGTAGCAGCAGAGTATCAGGAATAGTTCCTGCCTTGCGCCGCGCCACGAGTTCCCTTTGAAGCCGCAAGCCATCTTCGTAGTCCACCAGACCGAGTTGTTCGAGGTGACAAAGCATGAGCAGCATTCAGCTATCAGCAGTCAGCTATCAGCCCTCAGCCTCCATTGGGAAGTTTCTTGATAGCCTCATCAACACGGCTTTTGTCCGGCGGTGATTCGCTTCCTGGGGTTCTAGCTGACGGCTGACTGCTGATAGCTGACAGCATCCCTAAATGTGAATCGCCCAATCCACCGCGGCGTGCGCCGCTTCCATCATCGCCTCGGAAAGAGTGGGGTGCGGGTGGATGGTATGCGACAGGTCGAGTGCCGTGCCCTCCAGACGCAAGGCCACGGTGGCTTCGGCCACGAGCTCCGTCACCCTCGGCCCGATCATATGGACGCCGAGTATCTCTCCATACTTTTCGTCGCACACCATCTTCACAAAACCCTCGCGGGCGCCCAGGATGCCAGCCTTACTGTTGCCTCCGAAGGGGAACTTTCCCACGCGAACCTTATGGCCCGCTTCGCGCGCCTGGCGTTCCGTGAGTCCCACACTGCTGATCTCAGGCTCACAATAGGTGCAATCCGGGACCTGTGTGTAGTTTATGGGCTCCACCGGCTTCCCCGCCGCGTGTGTAACCGCAACGATGCCTTCCATCGAGCCCACATGCGCCAGCAGGGGGCTGTTCGCAACGATGTCACCCACGGCGTAGACGCCAGGCTCATCCGTTTGCATGTATTGATCGACCTGCACGAACCCCCGCTCCAACTTGACCCGGGTTTTCTCCAGGCCCACTCCTTGCGTGTTGGGAGAACGTCCCACGGCTACCAACAAGGTTTCAGCTTCAACCGTTTGAGACTTCCCATTTGCTCCGGTATAAGAAACCGCCACTCCGTTTGCCGTTTTGGTGGCCTTCTCAACCTTGGCCTGCGTCTCAATGGCGATGCCCTGCCGGCGGAATGACTTCTCGAGCTCGGCTGAGATTTCTTCATCTTCGAGCGGAACCGCGCGCGGCAACATCTCCAGGATCGTGACTTTCGTCCCGAAGCGGTGGAAGATGGAGGCAAACTCCACGCCCACGGCGCCGGCGCCCATAACCACCATCGATCTGGGGATCGCTTTCAGGGCCAGAATCTCCCTGTTGGTTAGGATGGTTTTCCCGTCCGGCTCGAAGCCTGGAAATGTCTTTGCCTCGGACCCCGTGGCAAGAACAATCTTCGGAGCCTGGATTTCTCGTGTCTGCCCCTTTGCGTCCGTTACCGTGATCCGGCCCCGCCCGGCCAGGCGGCCGTATCCTTGCATACTTTCCACTTTGTTCTTCTTGAAAAGAAACTCGATGCCCTTGGCGAGTTTGGTGACCACCTTGGCTTTGCGGGCCTGGATTGCCGCCCAGTCAATGGAGAATTCCTTGCAGACGATTCCGTATTCGTTGGCATTCTTGAAATAGTCGTAGACCTCTGCGTTCAACAGGAGGGCTTTCGTCGGAATGCAGCCGACGTGCAGGCACGTCCCGCCGAACTTGTCATCTTTCTCGACTATCAACGTCTTGAGCCCTAATTGCCCGGCTCGAATCGCAGCGACGTACCCGCCGGGCCCACTCCCGATAATCACAATGTCGTACTTTGGAGTCTCAGCCAAACCGACACCTCCTCTCCTGCTGGTCGAATGATTCCCTGAACGTTCGAATCCGCAAGTCGTCATCTTACATTACGAGAATTGGGGATACAAGCAACTGCGGCGGCTGGCAACCGCTGGCTGGGGTCAGTCGAGCTGATTGTTTCATTGATCCATTGAGTCATTGCATCATTGAAAGGCGGCACCGGAATGGTTCTTCCAATGGATCAATGACTCAATGAATCAATGATGAGATCCCTTTTGGGTCCAAGCAACTTACTCGACCCCAGCCTCGGCGTGTTGAACTAACTCCTTTGTCTTCAAAGACATTCCCGCTTTCCACGTCTAACTCTATGTGTTTTCAACAACATTCCCGCTTGGCCCACGACTTTTCCACAGCGCTCCTTTGTTTTCAATGACATTCCCGCGTTGGTCGTTCAATTTTTGAAGTTACTACATCTGCGCACGGCCAGTCTCCCCAGACGGAATGTCGATTCCCGGGACCTTGCCCATGTCCACCATCCGGGTGTCATCGTCTTGGGCGGAGGCAGTAACCCCCATGTTGCCGGCTGGGAGTTCTTTCCCCAGGCCCGGCAGTATCCGCCCTTTGCGGGCCATAGCCCGGTCAACCGCGCCCGCGTGGCGCAGAATCCCAGTGCGAACCACCCCAACAGGGGGAAGGCAGGCGTCCCGTTCCGAGGTGGCTATGGCTTTCACATAGATAGGCTAGCATATAGGGCCAGATCCGTCAAGAGACAACATGTCAACATGTGTAGCCCAGGGCGGATCGCGCCACTTTCGAAGCACGCTCCGAATTGACGGGGCTGGTTTTGGATGCTAAAACTACAGGGTTAGCCATATCCTTCAGAGGGATTGCTGCTAGGAAGGGAGGAAGGTCTATGCGCCGCCGTGACTTTCTAGAAAAGGGAACTGAGGGTGCGAGGTTGGCAGCTCCGCACAAAATCCTGACGCCGCGGGCGAGTTCGGGAGAAGCGACGAAGCTCGCACCCATAGCCAAGCGCCGGCTCGGGAAGACGGGCGAGCACCTCTCCATCATAGGCTTGGGTGGCATGGTGGTCATGAACATGAAGCAGCCTCGGGCGAACAACCTCGTCGCGGAAGCCTTCGACCGTGGCATCAATTACTTTGATGTAGCGCCCTTTTACGGAGACGCACAACAACGTTTGGGACCGGCATTGCAACCCTACCGAAAGCGCTCCTTCCTCGCCTGCAAGACTGACGAGCGGACCAAGAGCGGCTCTCAAGGGGAACTCGATGAATCACTGCGTCTCCTGCGGACCGACCACTTTGACCTCTACCAGTTTCATTATTTGACCACCATGGACGATGTCGAAACAGTTTTTGGGCCGGACGGCGCCATGGAAACCTTCCAAGCTGCGAAGAAGGCGGGCAAGGTGCGCTTTCTCGGATTCTCAGCTCACTCGGTGGAAGCAGCTCTCGCGGCCATGGACCAGTACGAATTTGATACGATCCTCTTCCCGATTAACTTTGTCCTATTCTCACAAGCCAACTTTGGGCCACAGGTGCTCGAAAAGGCGCGACAAAAGGGAATGGGAATCCTGGCGCTGAAAGGGATGGCGAAAACCCCATGGCCAAAAGCTATGAAGGAGAGTAAGCGGCCTAATCCCAAGTGCTGGTATCAGCCTGCGGCGCTTCCTGAAGAAGCCTCGCTCGGCCTCCGATGGACCTTATCGAAACCGATCACCGCAGCAATTCCCCCGGGTGACGAGAAATACTTCCGTGTCGCTATGGACGTGGGGCAGAGTTTTACGCCCATCAAGCCAGACGAGGAGAAAACGCTCATGGCGCGCGCCACAGGAGTTGAACCAATCTTTCACCTCGGCAATACGTAGCTTTGGCTGCAAACGGGAAATCCTACGTTGGGCAGTAGGTGGTATGGGAGTGAGTGGTGATATACTTGCAAAAGAGAGGCGACTCATGAGCAAGGTGAAGGACCTTGAAAGCCAGATCCAGGAGCTCTCTCCCGAGGAGCTGACGGCACTCCGCGAGTGGTTCACAACCTATGACGCGGGCACCTGGGACCGAGAGTTTGAGGTTGACGTAAAGAGTGGGAAACTCGACGCCATGGCGGAACGTGCGCTACGCGACCACAACGCCGGACGCTCTACAAAGCTGTGAACCACCACGCCTCTCCGGACTTCTGGGCGTGCTATCGAGCGCTCCCTACCTCTGTCCAAGAACTCGCTGACAAAGCTTTTGCCCTGCTCAAGGGGAACCCGCGACACCCATCCCTCCATTTCAAGAGGGTTGCTCAGTTCTGGTCGGTGCGGGTCGGTCTGCGCCACCGCGCCATCGGTGTGGAAGCATCTGACGGAGTGCTCTGGTTTTGGATTGGCACCCACGCCGATTACGGCCACCGCATTGACTGAGACGTCGCTATGAGGAGACCCTGAAATGAATCCGCCACCCAAAGACCGATCAACGAACCTCCGCAGCCGCGACTGGTTTGGGAAAGACGACCGCTGGGGACTGGCGCTTTAGCTTGCACGGAACACTCATTCCTTCCTATACTGGTGGCGGTGAATGTCCGCTTCTACCTCGATGCCGCAACGGGTCAACGGCACATCTTTCATCACGGTGTGGAAGAGGAAGAGGTCGAGGACGTCCTGGCCAATCCTGGAGAAGATCGTCCAGGGCGAGATGGCGCCCGCGTAGCGATTGGGCGGACGGCTGGCGGTCGGTACTTGAAAGTTGTGTACGTCCGCGACCCGAAGCCGGACAGCATTTTCGTCATTACCGCGTATGAGCTGCGCGGCAAACCACTCCGCGCCTATCGCAGGCGGCTGAGGAGAAGGCAGCGATGAAACGAAACCGATTTCCGACCGGCTGGGATGAAGCCCGGGTTCAGAGCGTGCTGCAACATTACGAGCAACAGACCGAGGATGAGGCGGTCGCCGAAGACGAAGCTGCATTCCGGTTGCGGGGCCAGACCGCGGTGCTCGTGCCCAAACGCCTCGTTCCGGAAGTGACTCGGCTGATCGAGGCGCGGCGCTCCCGCCGGTAGAGCAGTTCGGGTAGGCTAAACATGGTGTCCAAACCTATGGCGGACAACACCCGCCCCAGCAGAACGCCTAGCCGTTAGAGCCACTGAAATGAATCCGCCACCCAAAGACCGATCAACGAAACTTCGCAGCCGCGACTGGTTTGGGAAAGACGACCGCTGGGGACTGGCGCATCGCGCCTGGCTGCGCGCCGAAGGCTTCAGCGAGCGGGTGTTTGAAGGGAAGCCCGTTATCGGCATTTGCAATTCCTGGAGCGAGCTGAATAATTGCAACGCGCACCTGCGCCAGGTGGCGGAAGCCGTGAAGCGAGGGGTGTGGGAAGCAGGCGGATTTCCCCTCGAGTTCTGCACTATATCGCTGGGCGAAATGCTGATGAAGCCGACCACCATGCTCTATCGCAATTTGATGGCGATGGACGTGGAGGAATGCATTCGCGCCTATCCGCTTGACGGGGTGGTGCTACTTTGCGGATGTGACAAGACCACGCCGGCGCAACTGATGGGAGCGGCCAGCGCCAACGTACCGGCGCTCATGGTTCCCGGCGGACCCATGCTGCGCGGGATGTGGCACGGCAGGGAACTCGGCTCCGGAACGGATGTGCGCCGCTTTTGGGAAGAGGTCCGGGCGGGACGGTTGAGCGAAGAGGAGTGGTGCGAAATCGAGAGTTGCGTCTCGCGCAGCGCAGGGCATTGCACCGTGATGGGCACCGCTTCGACGATGGTTAGCGTCGCCGAGGGACTGGGGATGACCTTGCCGGGAGCAGCGGATATTCCCGCGGTGGACTCGCGCCGCCTGGCCATCGCCGAACAGAGCGGGCGCCGCATCGTGGGAATGGTGGAGGAAGATCTTCTTCCCTCCCGAATTTTGACGCCCGCCGCCCTCGAGAACGCCATCTGCCTGCTCATGGCCCTCGGAGGCTCCACGAATGCCATCATCCACCTGGTGGCCATCGCAGGGCGTCTGGGCATCGATCTGCCGCTTTCGAAGTTTGAGGAGATCTCCCAGACAACACCTGTCATTGCTAATGTGAAGCCTTCGGGCAAATTCCTGATGGAGGATTTCAGTTACGCCGGAGGGGTGCCAGCAGTGATGAAGGAGATCGCTTCACGGCTTCACCTGGAGGCGATCACGGCTACCGGCAAGACACTGGGTGAGAACATTTCCCGATTCGCTTGTTTCAATCGGGAAGTCATCAAGCCACTCGGCCAGCCGCTCTACCCGGAGGGAGGCCTCGTAGTGCTGGGCGGAAACCTCGCCCCGTGCGGCGCCGTTATCAAGCAATCCGCCTCTTCGCCTCATTTGCACAAGCACAAGGGGAAGGCCGTAGTGTTTGAAAACAACCGGGATTTGTTAGCGCGAATTGACGACCCGCGCCTGAGTGCGGATGAGAACTCGGTCTTGGTCCTGAAGAATGCCGGGCCGAAGGGAGCGCCGGGCATGCCCGAATGGGGCCACTTGCCGATTCCCGCCAAGCTGCTCAAGGCCGGGGTGAAGGACATGGTGCGGCTGAGCGATGCGCGCATCAGCGGCACCAGCTTTGGGACCATCGTCGTCCACATCTCGCCCGAGACAGCCATCGGAGGCGCGCTGGCAATCGTCAAGAACGGTGACGAGATCGAGTTGGATGTGAGCGGAAAGAGACTGGAACTATTGGTGCCGGATGCGGAAATCAAAGCGCGCTTGGCTCAATGGACGCCGCCGGCCCCACACTATTCGCGGGGATACGGGAAAATGTACCTCGAGCACATTCTCCAGGCGCACGAGGGTTGCGACTTCGACTTCCTCCGCGGCCGCGACCCTGGTGATGACGACAGTCCCCTGCGAAAGTTCCCCAATCCGGCGCTTTGATTAGATTCTCACTGCCGAACTCTGTGCAGGTTGTCACACACACTTTTGCGGTATCGCCCTTTTCGCCTTTCGACTCTCGACCCTTGACTGCGTCAGACGGGCGGAGAATTTCAAATCCGTTTGGCTAGGACTCAGGTCCCGAATAGGCCGAGGCTCACCGCAGCAGGGAAAAGCTGGTGGGCAATTCCTGGGCCGTCAGCGCCTGCAAATTCAATTCATGAGTGAGTTTGCCAAGGCTTTGAGTGAGATGGAGAGTAACTTTCTATAAGTTCATATAAGCCTGTGTATTAACTCGATCCGAAAACAAGTTCCTTCTATAATACCTATTCACACCGCCGCAGATGTGCTACATTGAATTTCTGTTATGGCATCTCAAACATGTCCAAATTGCGGGTCGTCGCGGGTTAACAAATCGCCGAGCGGTCAACACCTCATGTGTCAGGATTGTCAGCGGATCATCATTCTGGACCGGGTCAGGAAGCCCCGTGGTCGAAGGGGTCACGGCAAGCCGCGCCGTTCTGGTCCGGAGACCCGTTCCGAAACGGCAAATTGAAGACCTGCGTTTCCCTTCATTCACCCAGAGGGCCCAGGGCCTATCCCCTGAGCAATACAGCCGTTTGACACGCTTCCATGACTATGCCAGCCTTAGCAGGTTGATTGCTCCTTAGCCCAAAGTCCCGCAAAATCAAACTGAGTCACTACCCAGCGTTGTAGCTGAAAGCTGATGGCTGACAACCGATGGCTTCCTCGCAACCCCAAGGTGAAGCAACGAGGACAAAGTTCTCCTTTTACCAAAAATGACGTCCTGACTAGAATAATGAACGAAATCCATGTGGAGGCTCGATAAACTATGCTCTCACGAAACCTCTTCTTGCTGGTGTTGATTGCAACATTTCTTTCGACCTGCCGCGCAGCGCTCGGTGATGAGATCTCCATCGAGGGCGCGCCTGCTGATAGCGGTTACAACGTTGGGTCCGTAGCCACGATCCGCGCCACGGTGAAAGGCATAGCGGGTGACGCGCGCCGTTACGCCGTGTTTGCGGAGATTCAGTATGCCGGCACCACCTCCACAACCAGCGTTCAAATGGATCGAGTCGCAGAGCCCCGGCAGAGGGAAGCTCAGTACGAAGTCGGCTGGCCTATTCCCGCTGAAGCCCCCACTGGACTTTACACGGTCGCCGTCCGAGTGCAAGACCGCACGGCCCATCGCACCGTCGCCATCAAGGCTTTGCGCGGCTTCGCGGCGTACAAGAAGCTGGTCCAAATCTCTCACCTGGCCTTGGACAAGACCTTTTACAACCTGGGCGAACCTATTCAATGCGAGGTCACGTTGGAAAACCTGACCGACGCTGAGCTCAAGAACCTGCGCGTCGAGTTCTCGAACGCCGACTACCCCTGGATCTCGCTCTACTCGGCAGAGGCCAGCGCGAATCCCGACCTCGCCCTGAAAGTCTTGCGGGACCACTTGACCTTGGCGGCTCGAGGGACAGCAACAATCCCCATGATGCGCGCGGGGATTGCCTCTCCTCTCCAAGGGAAGCAAAAAGAGGTCATGGGCATCGGCAGTCCCGAGCGCCACGAGAAAACCCCGCCACCGGAAGTGGATACCTACACGGTGGCCGTGTGGAATGCTGAGCACACGATTCTTTACGATGTGCAATTCACTACGCCCGCCATTGTGAGGCCCCCGGAACGCGAGCTCCCCATACCTTACAGCAGGAATTACATGCACCCCTATGACTCGGATATCGACTTCGTTCAATATCGCAGCTTTTACGCGCCAGGACAGGTCTCTCCCGTTATCACGCTGGATCACTCGCGAACGCTCTACCGTGCGGGAGACCGGGCCAGAGTCCTCGGCACGCTAAGGAATTCGGGGAGCGAAACTTGGAGAGATACGGAACTTCGGGCAACCATCCTGGACACCGCCGGGAAAGCCCTCCAGAAGGCAACGCTCCTCTCTGGGATCAATCTTGGCGCTGCACAAAGGCAGGCAGTGGCGGTGGACGCCTGGGCGATCCCTGCCCATCAGGCGCCCGGCACTTATCGCATAAGGCTGGAGTTACTCGGCGCGGGTGGGAGACTGCTGGGCGAGGCCGGAACGGAGATCGCCGTCAATAGGTTACCGGCCTCTGTGCTGGTGTTTTGCCCGCACGAAGACGACGAGTACTCCTATGCGGGCTTGATCCGCGCCGCTGTCGAGGCGGGCATTCCGGTGCGGGTCGTGATCCTCACCGGTGGTGACGTCGGGGCCTGCGAGCGCTACTACGACAAGCCTTGTGGGCCGAACGAGGCGCGCGAGTTCGGGATGGTCCGCATGGAGGAAAGCCGCGAAGCTTTGGAACACATCGGCCTCACCCGCGACAAGGCGGATTACATTGGCCTGCCGGATGGCGGCTCAGGAGCCATCTGGTCACAACACGTCAAACCCTCGAATCCGTTTACGTCCGTGTACCTGGCGTGCGATCACGCGCCTTATGAGCAAGTGCTGAAGCCCAATTTGCCGTATGCGCGTGACTCCGTGATCGGCACAATCGAACAGATCATTTCCGACTTCCATCCGGCTCTGATCGCTCTGCCCCATCCTGACGAGCGACACGTGGATCACCGCACCACCAATTGGTTCGTCATCAAGGCCTGCCAGGAATTGCTCCGCGAGCAGAGGATCGATCCGCAGACTATCATTTGGGGCGATCGAGTATACGGCGCCGGCGGTTTCAAGCCTGCCCCTTACAAGTACGATGGAGTTGTGGTTTACCTGAGCGGCGAGGCCGCGGCGCTCAAGCAGGAGATGAGCTGGGTTTACCAGTCGCAGGACGGGAACCTGGCCGAAGGGATGAAGAAAACCTTTTCTGAGCTCCCTCGCCAGGAAGAACACGTTCGCATCCTGGATTGGCAGGAACACGAAGGGTGGAACGAGTAAATTTTGGATTTTAGATTTTGGATTTCAAATTTTCGATTTTGAAAGCCTGCAGGTCCCCCGCAGGCCAAGGCAAACCTCGAGTCATCGGGTGAACCGTTGATCGGGAGATCGGGTGAATAGGAAGTGAATTCGGGTTACGTTGTTCTTTGTTCGTCCGATCACCCGATCGCCAGATCTCCCGATCACTAGAGCCGCGCTGCATTGAGCGCATCCTCACGGGCGCGCCGGAGGCTTGCGACAGGGTCACCTGTGGGAAAGAACTCCATGGCCACGTAGCGGTCGTACTTCAGGGCGGCAAGCTTCTTATAAATGTTGGTGTAGTTGATTTCGCCCGTCCCAGGCTCGTGCCGCCCGGGAACATCGGCCACGTGCATCAACCCCACCTTCTCGATATTCTTTTCCAACTTTTCAATCAGGTTGCCTTCGGAAATCTGCTCGTGGAAAAAGTCGTAGAGGAATTTTACCCGTGGGTGGCCCACACTGGTGATGATTTCGAACCCTTCTGCCACTGACCAAAGGTAATAGCGCGGATTCTCTTCAAGGTCGATATTCTCGAGCAGAATTGTGAGATCCTTCTTCTCCGCAATTTCCGCCGCTCGCTTCAAGCCTTCAATGCAGCTCTGGTGCTGGTCGTTATGCGACTTCCCCGGCACCACGTTGCCCGACAGGACAATGATGGCGGGACATTCGATCTTCTCCATAGCCGGAAGCGCCTGGCGCAGGTCGGAGAGAAATGCTTCCCGCGCGTCCGGGTCTGCTATGCCATGCGCGAGCCCGGCCGTTACGTCAAAGGTGATTCCGAGTTCACGTCGCTTGCGGTTGGCTCTGCGGAAGTCCTCATCCGACCAGTTCTTATACTCCCTACCTACCAATTCCACAGCGTGGTAGCCGGCCTCCGCCACCTTTTCAAGGCGGTCTTCAAACGGCAGCTTTTGAAATACCGTCCATAGCATCACGGAGATTTTGAACGCTGCTCCAGAGACTTCTCCTTCCGCCAGCGCAGATTCTGAGTGGACCGGCAAGCCCGCCAGGGCAGGCGCAGCCAAAGCCGTTCCGGCAAGAGTACGACCGAATTGACGTCGATTCATGGTTGTGACCTCGGCTTCATGCACAGGGTTTGCTTCTCGCACCCAGGTCCGCCTCAGAGCTCAAATCCCATGTCTCTTCACTGGCGCACGACAAAGCACGGGAACGACAAAAACCTGGGCCAGCATGAGGAGTGCGATATTCTAACCGGGTGAGGATACAAGACAACAAGCATCGATAACAAACAAATTCTTGCTGTCCTGATTGCAGCCACAGTTGTCAAAGACAGATTGGCTGCGGTGATTCTCAGCGCGCCCCGCATCCAACTCATTCCCCTGAACGCTGCTGGAGGAGTCTCGCAAGAACGAGTGTTGCCACTCCCGGCCTCTCGCGTTGATCGTCTCGTCTTAAGTTTGCTCTTGAGCTTCGATGAGGGCACTCGTGAGTCATTAGCCCCTCGTGTCTCCGACTGCCCGGAGGTAGCCATCCACCATCTTGGAGAAGCTGCGGACAAGGGGCGGAAGTTCGTGCACCGCAAAGCCCGCCGCCTGCTTGATGGTCTCGGTGGTCCCGAGGAGCTCGGTGATAGAATCGAGCGTTTCGGTAATCGGATATTCGACTCCGACCAGACGGGTGGGATTGAACCGTACGAAGTTCTTCAGCTCCCGCTCGATTTTGTCGGCGGTGGCCAGGACGCCACGTTGTTTCTCGCGAAACAAGTCCCAGGCGGGCCCCGATCCCGGAAAGCCCTCCATGGCGTGCTTGTGGCCGAGGTATTCGAGTTCGCATCCCAGCCACTCCAGATCCTGTGCGAGCTTGAGGAGCGCCGGTTCAACCATAGTAGTCCATTCTAGTATAATCGGCGGGTGCGGAGGGAAGTCATCAGTCATCAGTTTTCAGTTTTCAGTTGTCAGTCGTCCCGCCGCGACGGGTCAGTTGAAGAAACGGGGCAGGGGGCCGGGGCAATTTTGGATTTTAGATTTTAGATTTCAGATTTTAGATTTTGGATTTTGGATTGTCCCCATCTGCCACGTACCTTCTGGCTCCTGACATCTGTCTTCTGATTTCTTCGCTCACGCGGTCCTGAACAACAATCGTAACTTGTGAGGGCGATATGGAATACCGAATTCTTTCCACCACAGATTTAAAGGTTTCGCGGCTCTGCTTCGGCACCATGACCTTCGGGTCGCAAACTGACGAGGCCGCTGCCGCGAGAATCGTCGACCTGTGCATCGATGCAGGAATAAACTTCTTCGATACCGCAAACGTCTACAACAAAGGCGCAGCCGAAACCATCCTTGCAAAGGCCTTGGCTGGCAAACGCCAGAAGGTGATCCTGGCAACCAAGGTGTGTGGCAAAATGGGCGACGGCCCCGATGAGAGCGGACTTTCACGCGCCGCCCTTCACAAAGCTCTGGAGGCAAGTCTCGAGCGGCTGCAAACCGATTATGTGGACCTCTACTACCTCCACCTGCCGGATTACACGGTGCCGATTGAAGAAACGCTCGCCGCCCTGGATGAGGTGGTCCGCGCGGGAAAAGTGCGCTATCCGGCGGTGTCGAACTACGCCGCCTGGCAGGTTTGCGAAATCCACTGGATCGCGAAGAAGAATGGGTTCAGGCCGCCCTGCGTCTCGCAGCCGATGTACAACGTCCTGACGCGTGCCATTGAAGAGGAGTACCTGGCATTCTGCAAGCGGTTCAACGTCGCCGTGGTGCCGTACAATCCGCTGGCCGGGGGGCTGCTCACGGGCAAGCACTCGAAGCAGCGCGGGCCGATGGTGGGAACACGCTTTGATGGAAACAAGATGTATCTCGACCGCTACTGGCACGACGACTACTTTGCCGCCCTGGAAGAACTGGCGGGCATCGCGCGCGCCGCCGGGAAAACCCTGGTGGAACTCGCGTTTCAATGGCTGTTCAGCCAAGCGCAGGTGGACTCCATCATCCTGGGCGCCTCGCGAATCGAACAGCTCGATGAAAACCTGAAAGCCTGCCAAGGCGGCAAACTCGATGAATCTCTCCTGGCCCGCTGCGATGCAGTCTGGAAACGGCTAAGAGGTATCACGCCCAAGTACAATAGATAGTTCGTTCTCAGGTGTCCTTTTCCTCCATCGGTTCCGCCGGGAGCTGTGCTCCATGCCAGCATGCAACCACCCAGATGGTCCTGTCCTCACGACGGTAGAAAAAACGATAGGGCGGAACAATCACCTCGCGAAAGGGAAGATCCGGAAACTCTGGAATGAGCCGACCGGACTCCGGATATCGCGTGAGGCGTCGGAGTGCGCGCTCAGCTCTCTTCCGGAACTTGATGGCTGCCTGCGGATTGTGCTGCAGAATATAGGACACCGCCTGGAGAAACTGGATTCGTCCGGAGGGTGTGAACCGGACTTTCACTTTGGGCCACCGGCAAGAAGTGCGTCTGCCCCAGCTAGGACCTCATCCAGATCGAATCCCCTCCCAGCCCTGATTTCTTGTTCGCCGCGTGCCAGGAGATGCAGAAGTTGCCGCTCGTGTTCACTGCGTTCGTAGGCTTCCATGCTCACAAGAACCGCCGCGGCCCTTCCCCGTTGCGTAATTACGACAGGTTGCCTCGATGACTTGACGCGCTTCAAGGCGGCGGCAGCGTCCTGTCGAAGGTCGGTAATCGGGATGATCGCGGGAACCTTGGCCATAAACGTAACCTCCAGAAGTACGTCTAAAGATACCTCCAGTGTTCCTTAGCTGTCAAGGGCCCAATTGTTTTGGAGGTCTAGCGGTTACGCGTGAGCGGCACCGTTGCGGGCTGGCCATTGACACACATTCGCTGCGGACCCTGCCCGCTGGGATTGCATCCCTTCGTAGGGCCAATCCCGCCATGCGGGATTGGCCTCGGCCGGGGCAAGCCCCGGCCCTACAATCGGTACGACCCGAAAGCGCCCATGTGCCCGAGTTCAGGGCAACACGAGCCGCAGACGCGAACGCGGCGTCCGCGCTGCGAATACCGCGTCGCGAATCTCGCCATCCCCCATCGGCGACGGCCCCGATGGCCGCGAAAGTCTCTACCTGCTGCTTTTTCGTCCTCTCGTTTTCAGCAAAAGGGCCGTCGATTTTCTGAAAAGGGAACCTCTGCGCTGCAGGCTTCGGAAATCCACTTTAGGGGCTGCCTTCGGGGCTTGACAGATGGCGGAGAATCCCGTAGGGTAAGCGCTTGCATTTTGTGGGTCTTCCTGTCGAGACCCACTGTGGATAGGCGCTTGGGCCGCCCTCGCCGAATGAGCAGCGTCAGCCTGTCCGGTGACTCGACCGAATCCGATTTCAAAGTGAGCCCTCTATGTCAAAGGAAAAATTCGTTTTGGGAATCGACTACGGTACTGAATCGGGCCGCGTGGTGGTGATCCGCGCGCGCAATGGGGAAGAGATCGCCTCTGCGGTAATCCCGTACCCCGATGGGGTGATTGACGAGAGGCTGCCGGGCGGGCCGCGCCTGGAGCCTGATTGGGCTTTGCAGAACCCGCGCGATTACCTCTTCGTGGCCGAAAAGGGAGTTCCCAAGGCGCTGAAAGCCGCCCAGGTCAAGGCCGAGGATGTCATTGGAATCGGCACGGACTTCACGGCGTCTTCGCCCCTGCCCGTCAAGAGCGACGGCACACCACTCTGTTTTCTTTCGCAGTACCGCAAGCGCCCGCATGCCTGGGTGAAGCTCTGGAAGCACCATGCCGCGCAACCGGAAGCGAACCAGATCAACGAAGTGGGGCGGGAACGGAACGAAGAGTTCATCCAAGTTTATGGCGGCAAGTATTCTTCCGAGTGGTTTTTCTCCAAAGTCTTGCAGGTGCTGAACGAGGATGCCGAGATTTACGAGGCCACTGATCGGTTCATCGAAGGCGCCGACTGGATTGTCTGGCAGTTGACGGGTGAAGAGAAGAGGAACACGTGTACGGCCGGTTACAAGGCCATGTGGATCAAAGGCCAGGGATTCCCATCCCGGGAGTTCTTCCGCACCATAAACCCGCGTCTTGAGAACGTTATCGAGACAAAGGTGGGGACAGACTTCTACCCGCTTGGCCAAAAGGCGGGGGGGCTGACAGCATTCTGGGCTCGGAAGACGGGGCTGAAGGAAGGCACCCCAGTCTCGATAGGCAATGTTGATGCACACGTAGCCGTCCCCGCTTGCACGGTAACCCAGCCCGGTTCTCTCGTGATGATCATGGGGACTTCGATTTGCCACATGGTGCTCGGCAAGGAACGCCAGATGGTGGAGGGCATGTGCGGGACAGTGGAAGATGGAATTGTCCCAGGCTGGTGGGGCTTCGAAGCCGGACAATCCGCCGTCGGCGATATCTTCGCCTGGTTCTTCGAGCACGGCGTTCCGGATTATATCCACCGTGAAGCGCGCAAATTGAAAGTCCCCTTCGCCACCGCACTCGAGAAGCGCGCCGCCGCCCTCAAACCTGGGGAGTCAGGGCTGCTGGCGCTCGACTGGTGGAATGGCAATCGCTCCGTGCTGGTGGACGTTGACTTGACCGGTGTGCTGCTCGGAATGACCCTGGCCACCAAGGCCGAAGAAATCTATCGTGCCTTGATCGAAGCCACCGCCTTTGGCACGCGAACGATCATCGAAGCCTTTGAATCGAAGGGCGTGGAAGTGAAAGCCCTTGTGGCCTGCGGGGGCCTGCCGGAAAAGAATAAGCTGCTCATGCAAATTTATGCCGATGTGACCGGACGAGAGATTAGGATCGCGGAACGGCTTCAGACTTGTTCTGCCTTGGGCTCAGCCATGCACGGCGCGGTTGCTGCCGGGCACTCGGGCGGCGGCTACGATACCATCGCTGAGGCTGCAGGTCATATGGCCCACGTGCAGAAACTGACTTACCGGCCGAAGGCCGACAACCACGCAATCTACAATCGGCTCTTCAAAGAGTACCAAACTCTGCACGACTATTTCGGCCGCGGCGCCAACGATGTGATGAAGAGGCTCAAAGCTTTGCGCCGCGAGCAGGCGGCACATTAAACGCTCAATTGCCAGCCACCGGCCGCCGGCAAGAAAGAGACGGACTGACTCCTGGGTGGTAGCTGATACCTGATAGACTGCTGACGAGTGATAACTTTTGCCTATGTCAACGATCAAACAACTGCGTGAGGAAGTCTGGAAGGCTAATCTGGGAGTATATCGCGCGGGGCTCGTAACCATGCACAGCGGAAACGCGAGTGGAATTGATCGGGAGCGCGGGGTGGTGATTATCAAGCCCAGCGGCATGGATTACGACCGGATGCAGCCGCAGGATATGGTCGCCACCGACCTCGAGGGCCGGAAGCTGAAGGGCCCATGGAATCCCTCCGTGGACCTGCCCGACCACCTTTACATCTACAAGCACTGCCCGCATATCGGCGGCGTCATCCACACCCACTCGAATTATGCGACGAGTTTTGCCCTGCTGGGAAAGCCCCTGCCCGTCTATTTGACGGCCATCGCGGATGAGTTCGGCGAGGAGATACCCTGCCTTCCTTACGTGGATAACAGGGCCGACCATATTGGCAAAGCGATCGTGAAACACATGGGCAAGAAGGCCCCCGCCGTGCTGCTGGCGCATCATGGCGTTTTTGCCTTCGGGCCCACGCCGCGTGCTGCGCTTAAAGCCGCCGTGATGGTCGAAGACGTTGCCAAGACGTGCCATCTGGCGTTGCTACTCGGCAAGCCGAAACCCTTGCCGCCCCTGGAAATCAAGAAGTGGTGGGACCGCTATCACACGACCTACGGCCAACCGAAAAAGGATTGAGCTTGCTCGTTGCCAAGTTTTTGCGTATGGTGTTTGGGCCGTAACGTTGTCCATTGAGGTAGGCTTATGAGCTTGTCCTTCTCGTTTTGCTCGCTTGCCCTGCTGGCCGCCGATCCGCAGACCGCCAGCCGCCTCATTTCGCTGCATTCTCCGGACATCGCCGTCATCGCCATTTATTTCGCCATGGTGCTGGGAATCGGCGTCTATCTCCGGCGATATACGAAGAGCGGCAAAGACTTTTTCCTCGCCGGCCGGGAAATAACCGCCTGGGTAGCGGGGCTGAGTTTCGTGTCCGCCAATCTCGGCGCGCTGGAGCTGATGGGGTGGGCCGCGGCCACATATCAGTATGGCATCCTGGCGGCGCACTGGTATTGGATTGGTGCAATTCCCGCCATGCTCTTCCTGGGCATCGTCATGATGCCCTTCTACTACATCTCGAAGACTCACTCCGTTCCCGGCTTCTTGCAACTGCGTTACGGGGAATCCGCGCGGGCGCTGGCGGCCACCATGTTCACCTTCATGACCCTTTTTATGGCCGGCATCGACATGTACGCCATGGCACTGGTCATGAAGGTGGTGCTGGGCTGGGACATCCACTTCAGCATCTGGGTTTCGTCAATCACGGTGGCGATCTATGTGGCCCTGGGAGGGTTGTTCGCCGCCATCTTTAACGAGGTCCTTCAGTTCTTCCTGATCTGGTTGGGCGCCTTGTTGATTCCGATTCTCGGTTTGATTGAGACCGGCGGCTGGTCCGGCCTGGTGGCGCGCATTCACCAGAATTTCCCCCAAGGCGATTACACCCACCTCTGGCGCACCTTGGGCAGCGCCGCCGACAATCCCATGGGCATCCAGTGGGCAGGAATCGTTTTCGGCCTCGGCTTTGTAATTTCCTTCGGCTACTGGACCACGGATTTTCTGGTGGTGCAGCGCGTGATCGCCGCCAAGGACATTCGTGCCGCCAAGTTTGCGCCCATCATCGGCTCGTTCTTCAAAATGGCCGTGCCCTTTATCGTGATTTTGCCGGGACTGCTGGGCTTGGCTGTTCTAACGGATCACTCCGGGAACCTGATCCACCTCGTTGCGGCCTCGTCCGAAGCGGCCAGGAACGGCGCGCCTACTTACAACGAAGTCCTGCCGCTGATGCTGGCCCGCTACTGCGGCCCAGGGCTGCTGGGACTGGGCATCACCGCGCTCATCGCCGGTTTTATGTCCGGCATGGCCGGTAACGTGAGCGCCTTCTCCACGGTCTGGACCTACGACCTCTATCGGAGTTTCCTCAGAAAGAATGCCTCCGACAATCACTACGTGAAGATGGGTCGCTGGTGCATCATCCTGGGCGTGCTCATCAGCATTGGCACGGCCTATCTGGTGATGCAATTCGCCAGCATCATGGACTATGTACAGGCACTTTTCAGTTTCTTCATCGCGCCGCTCTTCGGTACCGTGGTGCTCGGTATGTTGTGGAAGCGGGCGAGCCCCGCCGGTGGTTTCTGGGGGCTTCTCTGCGGCACCGTCTCCTCCATCAGCATGTGGGCTCTGGTCAGGGCAAATCCCCACATGCTGGCTTACGTCGCCCTCTCGAGCCATGCCAAAGCCATGGCCGAGAACATGTATCGGGCGCTTTGGTCGTGGATTGTGTGTGTGACCGTCACCGTTGTCGTCAGCTTGCTGACGCGCCCGAAACCCGTCGAGGAGTTGACCGGCCTGGTCTACGGATGTACGGAACTGCCCAGCGAGGGACATCTGCCGATCTGGAAGCGCCCCATCTTCTGGGCCGCAGTCTCAGCGGCTCTGTTCCTGGTTCTACAGTGGATCTACTGGTGATTTTGGATTTTAGATTTTGGATTGGATTTCAGGTCTGTGCGGCGTCGGACCGCAATGGTTTGCTGAAAGCTGATAGCTAATATCTGAAACCTGACAGCTTATCGAGGTATGTTCCCATGAGCGAAGGTCATCGCATGGTTCCCGTCTGGTTCTTCGTTGGGGTGATTCTGCTGATTTACGGGGTGCTCATCCTGGCCACGGGCATCTACGAATTCTCTCACCCGCCTGACACCGTGCTTGCGAATTTGCACCCCGCAGTTTGGTGGGGAGCGCTGCTCACCATCGTGGGCGGCGTCTACGTCTACCTGTATCTGCCGCGAAAATCCTGAGGCTTTACACTTCCGGGATGCCCAGGTCGTTGCTGCCCAGCGGCGACATCTTCGCCTGGGGCGCGTATTCCTCGATCAATTCCAACGCGATGCGTGCCCGGTGCACGCGCTCACGCCCCATTCTGGCGGCCAGATCCTCGAGATGCTTGCCGGAGGGGTAAATATCCGGCGCGTTGCGCAGACCGAACTTGAAATATACGGGCGCGGCCACCCGCAGGATTTGGGGCATTTCATAATAACGGACGAAACCTCCGAAGTTATCCGGCACTTCGATGTAGAGGTCGATAGGAATATCCACGGCTTGCCGGATGGAGCCGATCTGGGCAGGGGTCAAGTCGGTGGGAATATTCAGGGTCGAGACGCCGGCATTCTCAAATAGCTTGGCCGTGGCGGGATTGGCGGCGGGAAGCGTGACGGAACTCTTGATGATCAAATTCTTGGGCAGTTCACCCGCCTCCTTCATCTCCTTGAGCACCCAGATCAGGCCCAAATCCGCCGGCAACACGCTGCGAATGCCGAGGTCGCACGCCTTGCGGACGTCCGCGAGGGCGTAAACCAGTTGGTCCGCGCCACGGTGTTGCAGACCAATCACCTTGCCTGCCGCGGATACCGTTTGGGCGCCGGTCTCGAAAGGCGCCCGGGGGCCGACAAACAAGCAGACCTCAATTCGCTCGCCGGCGCCCATGCGCGCCATCTCGCGAATTTCATCTTTGGTCAGCAGCATGATGCCGCTTCCCTGGCTGACGCGATGGATCGGCACCTTGAGTTCCTTCGCGGCCTCCAGCACTTCGCGAAAAACGCGCGGGCCCTCAACACTGGGGATCTCGAAGCGGTAGTCCCCTCCATCCTTGAATCGCTTGCCGCTGGGCTCGAGCGCGTGGTTGTCTTCACTTGGGAGCTTGAGTTTAGCCAGGAATTGTCGGGTTTGCTTCATGAGAGACTCCAACTTCAGAAATGCTGACATTGGAAAAATCGTCCGTCGTCAGTGGTCCGTTGTCCGTTGTCATTTGCCAGTTGTCCGTGGTCCGTCGTCCCGCCGCGGCGGGTCAGTTGTCGGGGGTTTTCCGCCATCAGTCGAGCGGAACAACTAACCACTAGCCACTGACAACTGACCACTGACGACTGACTACTGCGTGTACTTCAAATAAACCGTTCTCGTCTCGGTATAGAAATCCAGCGCGGCCGGCCCCTGCTCGCGCATGCCGAAGCTCGATTCCTTGGTGCCACCGAAGGGAAGCTGATATTCCACGCCCGCGGTAGGCAGGTTTACCGTGATCAAGCCGGCTTCAATGCGATTGATGAATTGATGAACATGCGTGAGGTCGCGCGAAACAATGGAAGCTGAGAGGCCAAAGCGGCCGCAGTTGGCGAGCCGCAGCGCGTCCTCAAAATCATTCGCCACCATCAGTGCCAGGACCGGGCCAAAAACCTCCTCCTGCGCAATGCGCATTTCAGCCCTGACGCCGGCGAAGATGGTGGGCTCCACATAATAGCCCAAATCGTAAATTCCACCCGTAAGGCGATTCCCTCCGCAGAGCAACTGTGCCCCTTCTTGCTTGGCGATTTCGATGTATTTCAAGTCCGTCTCGAGCTGGTTCGCATCTACCGCAGGTCCCATCTCGACGCCGGGCTCGAGGCCGTTTCCAACCTTCAACTTTTTGGTCTTGGCGGTAAGCTTCTCGACTAAAGGCTGGTAAATGGATTTCTCAATGATGGCTCGGCTACAGGCGGTGCATTTCTGGCCGGTGGAAAAGAAGGCACCGTTCACCAGCACGGCGGCGGCGTAATCGAGGTCCGCGTCCTTGAGCACAATGGTGGGGTTTTTGCCGCCCATTTCGAGCTGAAGGCGAAGCCTCCGTTTCGTCGCCTTCTCGTAGAGCGCGTTGCCCACCTCGCAAGAACCCGTAAAGGAGACGGCGCGGATGGCGGGGTGTTCCACCAGCGCGTTGCCGGCTGAGCCTCCGCTCCCCGTCACATAATTGAGAACCCCGGCAGCAATGCCCGCTTCGTGAAGCGCCTCAACGATCCGATAGGCGCTGAGCGGCGCGAGTGAAGCAGGCTTGATGACCACGGTGTTTCCCGCCACCAGTGCGGGCGCCATTTTCCACGCCGGAATGGCGCTGGGGAAATTCCAGGGAGTAATGAGGGCCACGACTCCCAGTGGCTTGCGCAAGGTGTAACAGAAAACGTTCTCCCGCTCGGAGGGAATCTGGTAGCTGAACTGGCGCGGCCCCTCGCCTCCAAAGTAGCGCAGGATGTTGATTGCCCGCTTCACTTCTCCCTTGGCTTCGGGCACCGTCTTGCCTTCCTCCCGCGTCATCTCCTCGGATAGTCTCTGGAGACGGCTTTCCATGATTTCGGCTGCCTTATAGAGGAATTCACCCCGTAAAGGAGCGGGAAGCGCACCCCAGGCCGGTTGCGCTTTCGCTGCGGCGTCACACGCTTCTTGAATGTCGTCCGGGCCCGAAGCTTGAAACAGGCCGACAGTCTCGTTTGTATTGGCAGGATTGAGGTTGGGAAATGTCTTCTTCGTCTTGCACTCAACCCACTGACCAGCTATGTAATTTCGATAAACATCCGCCATGAAAAAAGCCCCCCTGAAGTGAGAAAAGACGTGAATGAAGGTAAATACAATTATGGACGACCGTTTGAATTGTAGTCAACCTGAAGCTTTGCCGGGTAGTGGTGCAGTTTGGCTTTCTTGTGGCACGATCTACCCGTCCCGGCCTGCCATGGATGACTAAAGTTCCCCGCAGGGGAACAATATGATTAGCCGTGGGTGAAACCCACGGACAGGGACCCTCCAACAAAACTGCCTATCGACCCCGAAGGGGTCGAACCCCTTCTATACCAGCTCGGCGCCGGACCAAATTCAACCCCTTCGGGGTTGGTAAATCGTCGGGGCGCATCGTTTCCGTGGGTTTCACCCACGGCTAATCACATTGGACCTCTTCGAGGTCCCCCTTGAAAGCCACTACAGCAAACTGCACCACTACCCTTTGCCGGAGATTGGGTCAGTTGAAGGCAGAAAGCTGATAGCTTACCCGCCGCGGCGGGATAGCTGACAGCACAGCCGGCCCGCCGTGGCGGGTTGACTGTCGACTGTCGACTGTCAACTGCCCTCGATGCGCGCCACAGAAGTTGAGCCTTTCAAGAGGCGGCTGCATCAAATCCATTGGGAAGTAAGTAAGGGAAACATCAATCGCACCAGCCAAAGGAGCTTCTATGCCATTCACACTTCCACCGCTGCCCTACGCTTTTGACGCGCTGGAACCGTATATCGATAAGATGACCATGGAGATTCACCACGGCAAGCACCATGGAACTTACGTAAGCAATTTGAATAAGGCGCTGGAGTCGGCGCCGGGCCTGGCCGGCAAGACCGTCGAGGAGCTGCTGGCCAACAACTTGAGCCTCGTTCCGGAGAGCATCCGAACGGCGGTGCGCAATAATGGCGGTGGCCACCTTAACCACTCCATGTTCTGGCAGATTATGGCGCCCCAAGCCGGCGGGCAACCCAGCGGCCATCTGGCGGAGGCCCTCCAGAGCACCTTCGGCAGCCTGACCCAGTTCCAAGAGAAATTCACTGCCGCCGCTCTGGGGCGCTTCGGCTCAGGCTGGGCGTGGCTGACGGCTCAGGGGGGCAAGCTCGACATCTACTCGACCGCCAACCAGGACAGCCCCGTGATGGAAGGCAAGTATCCCGTCATGGGTCTCGACGTTTGGGAGCATGCCTACTACCTCAAGTACCAGAACCGCCGGGCCGAATACATCACCGCTTGGTGGAAGGTGGTCAACTGGGCCGAAATCGAGAAGCGATTCAACAGCGTGAAGTAGCTGCGACCTTCACGGGTGGCGCCGATCCGCCGCCGCGGACTCTTTATGTCGGCGCCCCTGGCAATCCGCCCTGTACCCGCGGGCCGACTACCTTTACCATCGGGCGCATACATACAAGGGAATGTATGCGCCTCCCGCGATTGACCGTGGCTACAGGCTCTTTGTCGCTTTGCGCTTAGTGCTTGCGTGGTCACTGTAGGTCGTGGAGTCTACCGTCAATTCTTCCCCCGGGTCAATGTCACGGGCCGCGAAAAAATCATAGTTTTCGCATCTCACATTTGCCTTTTCGCCATCCCTGGGATCATTCAAATACCAACTCATAGTCAGGCGATGGAAGTTGCGGGGACACCCATACCGCTTTGGGCGTCCGTCCCTCCCGTTCTTGACGATGGCAAATTTCTTATAGAACTCCTGAAGGCACGCCTCCTTCGGCAGATCCTCCGCATTCACCCAACGGATCTCGTCCGAGTCGCCGGAAAAAATCGGCGTACGCTCTTTGATCTTCTTGATCGCAAACACCCCGACTCCGTCTATTGGAGATGGCTTCAGCCGGGTGTATAGTCCCTCGTGAGGTATTTCCTCATCCATAGGCAACCAGCGCGCTACAGATTCCCCCAGGCCTTCCAAGGCTGGGTAGATGGTGGCCCCATCTACGCCGTTATGTTCCAGTTCCTCCCTGATCCGCTCCGCCGCATAGCCGGGAACTACGATTTTGGCCAGCAACCGCTTCGATTTCTCGAACAGCTTGTCTAATCCCCTGTTCAGGACCCCATGCACCGTAAAACAAGATCGCTGCGCTGCAATGCGCCGGTCAAACTGGTTTGGGTAGACCGCGACGGGCAACCTCTTTTTCAACTGGTTCTTGGCATCAAAACGGTCGGGCAGCCACGGTTTGTACCTCACACTGTCTTCGACGCAGAGCCCAGGCGATCCCGGCGGAACCACCTCATATTCGCCGACCACGCGCTTGTTAAGTCGCCACGCGTCAACAAGCCAAACTGCTGCGTCGTGTAAACCTTCGCTGTCTTTCACGGCGAAGTACAAGCCGACCTGCCGGTCTTCAGTCCAGTCCAGAAGGCGCGTCGGCGCGCCGTAATGCTGCATAAGAAAGTACCACTCCCAGGCGTTGTCAGGTTTATGTGCGGTCAGGCTTGGAGCGCGCCTCACGAATTCCTCGCGCACTTCGTCCTCTATTTGCAGCAACTCTTCGACAGTGTCGCTAGGACGGTACAGCTTTGGAACAAGGGCCCAGGATGACTTTTGCAATCCGCGATACCAAAGATCAGGTTCCCCGTCTCTCTTCGTTTCCCATGCTTTCCTAATTACATCGACGCGCTTGATGAACTGGAGCAGGCTGTTGGCGGTATACACGGGGATCATCGAGAACCTCCCAAAGCCTGACCGGCATTTGCGGTTTCATCAGGCTACCGTAATATACATCTGAGTACCGCCGCCCGCAACCCTGCGGCTCTCTGTTTCGCAAAACCTCTCGGCAATTGCGCTGGAATGCACCGGCAGCCTGGGAGCGGCGCCGCGGGTGGCGCATACGTCACGACGGGTTTTGTCGGGATGTATGCGACCCCCGGGATGGCAGGGACCGCGCAGCATTTTGTCCACGCCCAAGATCGAACGGCCATCCAACAAGCAGGACCCCCATCTCCACAATGGCAGATCGCCCGGGTGCTTGACCAGGCCTCGTTTCACGGGATTGTTGTGCATGTAATTCAATTTTTCATCCCGCTTCTTCTTCTGGCTCCAGATGTTCATGTCGTGGAACCTCCGTTCACAATCCGGGACTCAATTCATAATTCATAATTGCTCTTGCCCTTCAGCCGCCCTTCAATGAGTCAATGGATCAACGATTCAATGAATCAATTGAAGAAGTCCTGGGCTACGCGTGTGAACATATTGTCTCTTGACAACGCCCCGCCCCTGTGGTAGCCTACTCATGTGAAAAGTCCAACCCGCGGGGAAGTCCTTTCCTCGTTAAGCTAACATCCCGTTCCAGGAGGAACCATGTCCTTACGCAAATCACCCCAACTTACGCCCGGGTTGCTCGCCGCCGCGCGCCGGAACGCCCAGCATTCCACCGGACCGCGCAGCCCCGCCGCCAAGCAGAACATCAAGCTCAATGCCTTGAAGCACGGCGCATACGTCACCGACGAAAATCGCCGCCTAGCCATGCAGGCGCTGGGCGAAGACCCGCAAGAATTCGAAAACTTGAAGCAGGAACTCATGAGCGCCCTCGGTCCCGGCGACGCGCTCTGGGAGAAGCAGGTCGAGGACTTGACCTGGCTCTACTGCCGTCGCGAAAGGCTCGAGCGGGCGCAAGCAGGCCTGAGGCGGCGCGCCTTGCAGGGGATCGACGACTGGCAACACCGCCGCCAGCAGGAGATGGCCCGCGTCACCTTCGACGCTTCCCAGCACGACATGCTTGATGTCCACTTATCGGAGTCTACAGATCGAGGCGTGACGCTGAGAAGGACGCTTTCTTTCCTTGAACTCATACGGGAGGAGGTGAAGGAACGCACCTTCCGGGTGCGCCAGTACGCCGTATTGGAATCTCTTTACAGCGGTACGACGGGCTGGCGGCAGGCGCTGATCTTCAGGCTGCTGCACCATTTCGGTGACCCCGTGTGCCTCGAGGCGCAACAAGCCGACGAGGAAGAGAAGCAATATCGACGCAAAATGGGCATCGACTACGAGCCGCCGGGCGAGGCAGGGCGGCAGGAACTGCTGCGTTTGCTGGAGGAGGAAATCGCCAGCGTGCGGGAAGAGTTCGCATATGCGGAAAAGGCGAATGAGGAGAGGGCGGCGATAGAACGGGACGCCTGCCTTGCTCCGGCTGGGGAGACGTGGAGCATGATGCTGCGCCAGGAAGCCGCCCTGGACCGCTCCATTGACCGCAAAGTGAGGATACTGCTGAGGCTGCGGAAGGATGCTGCCGACCTCCCGGTCGCCCCTGCCAGCCAGGATCAGGATGATGGTGTGAGGATGGAGAACACAGAGGAGATGGTCGCAAGCGACATTTCGGCCCAGACCTCGCAGAGCGCGGAAGAGGTGAGAGACTTAAAAATGAACGAGCAATGCGGGAATGTCACTGAAAACAAAGGATTGAGTTTAGGCAATCGAGAGACAAGCGGGAATGTTATTGAAAACAAACACAGTTACGCACAAAATGCAGGAATGTTACTGAAAAGAAAGGGTGTTATTGGAAACGCGGAGTTTCACGAGACAAGCAGTATTTCTAATTGGGCTTGACACGAAGTTTCTGCTCTTCTTGACCATTTTCCTGCGCATGATAAAATGAGTGGCTTTTGCAAGTGCACTTTAGGCTCTCCTAAGGAAGTTCTCCCGAAGAAATACGGTCGGAGAATCCGGTCCCACCCTCGCAGAGGGTGAATAGAAAAGGAGAATCAGTCGGAGGCAATTCGATGTACCTTCCCGCAATCCTGAGTATCAGTCTGCTTTCATTGTTTGTGGCATTTTTCTTCGCTCGGCAGGTGCTGGGCCGAGACACGGGCACTGCCGAGATGCAGGTTTTTTCCAATAGCATCAAGAAAGGAGCCGAGGGCTTCCTACGGCTCATGCGCGCTTGGGTCGCAAATGCCTGGTCCCAACGCCGCCGAATGGCTAAGACATTCGTGGCTAGCGTTGCTGTGACATTGGTGGGGGCTGGCGGAGCTTTTGCGCGGCCCCCCGAGACAGCTCCCAGTGGCGAAGCCAATCTGAAGCTTCCGGACCTTTCCCAGGTCCAGTTCCTCGGCGTCACCGGCCACAGGTTGCTGACCATCGGCATTCTGTTTTGCATCTTCGGACTGCTCTTTGGCCTGGTCACCTACAGCCGCTTGAAGAATCTGCCCGTCCACCGCGCGATGGGAGAGATGTCCCAGTTGATCTGGGAAACTTGCAAAACCTACATCATCCAGCAGGGCAAGTTCCTGCTGCTACTCTGGTCTTTCATCGCCGTCGTCATTCTGCTGTACTTCGGCGTGCTGCTGAAATATGAAGCTCTGCGCGTGGTCGTCATCCTGGCGTTCAGTGTGGTCGGGATTTGCGGCAGTTACGGGGTCGCGTGGTTCGGCATGCGCGTCAACACGTTCGCCAATTCCCGCACGGCCTTTGCCAGCCTTCGGGGCAAGCCGTTTCCCGCCTACCAGATCCCTCTCATGGCGGGAATGAGTGTTGGCATGATGCTGATCTCGGTCGAACTCCTGATGATGCTCATCATCCTGCTCTACGTTCCGGGAGACTATGCGGGACCGTGCTTCATCGGCTTCGCCATCGGCGAGTCACTGGGAGCGGCCGCGCTGCGCATCGCCGGCGGCATCTTCACCAAGATAGCCGACATCGGCTCCGACCTGATGAAAATCGTCTTCAAGATCAAGGAAGACGACGCGCGCAACCCCGGCGTGATCGCCGACTGCACGGGCGACAACGCAGGCGATTCGGTGGGACCGACCGCCGACGGCTTTGAGACTTACGGCGTAACAGGCGTGGCGCTCATCACCTTCATCCTGCTGGGCGTCAAGGACCCGGTCATCCAGGTGCAGTTGCTGGTGTGGATCTTCGTGATCCGCGTCATCATGCTGGTGGCTGCCGCCGCGGCCTACTTCATTAACGGCGCCATCGCCAAGGCCCGGTACGGGAATGTGGACAAGTTTAACTTCGAGACGCCACTGACCTCGCTCGTCTGGATTACCTCCCTGGTTTCGATCGGGCTGACCTACGTGGCCTCGGCGTTGATCATTCCCAGCCTGGGCGGCGATGCCTCGATGTGGTGGAAGCTCTCGACGATCATCTCCTGCGGCACGCTGGCCGGCGCCCTCATCCCGGAGTTGGTGAAAGTGTTCACTTCCACCGAGTCGAGGCACGTCAAAGAGGTGGTGGCCTCGGCGAGGGAAGGCGGCGCGTCGCTGGACATCCTGTCGGGCTTTGTGGCCGGTAACTTCGCCGCCTACTACTTGGGGCTGACGATCATGGTGCTGATGGCTATCGGTTCCTGGATTAGCCTCCAGGGGCTGGGAAACTTCATGCTCGCGGCGCCGGTATTTGCCTTTGGTCTTGTGGCCTTTGGCTTTCTGGGCATGGGCCCGGTGACAATTGCAGTGGATTCCTACGGCCCTGTGACCGACAATGCCCAATCGATCTATGAACTGTCCCTCATCGAGCAGGACCCGAGCGTCGTGCAGGAAATCAAGAGGGATTACAATGTGGACGTGAACTTCGAGCACGCCAAGGACATGCTGGAAGCCGCTGACGGCGCGGGCAACACGTTCAAGGCCACGGCCAAGCCGGTGCTGATCGGCACTGCGGTGGTCGGAGCCACGACCATGATCTTCTCGATTATCATGGCGCTCACGTTGGGCCTCACGGCGAACGTGGACAAGCTTTCGCTGTTGAATGCGCCGTTTGTCCTGGGCTTGGTCACCGGGGGGGCCATCATTTATTGGTTTACCGGGGCTTCGGCCCAGGCGGTGACTACCGGCGCGTACCGCGCGGTGGAGTTCATCAAAGCGCATATCAAGTTGGAGAGCGCGGAAAAGGCGTCGGTCGCCGACAGCAAAAAGGTGGTTGCCATCTGCACGCAGTACGCCCAGAAAGGCATGTTGAACATCTTCATCGCGGTGTTCTTCGCCACCCTGGCCTTCGCTTTCGTCGACCCGTTCTTCTTCATCGGCTACCTGATCTCGATAGCTACCTTCGGGCTCTATCAGGCCATTTTCATGGCCGACGCGGGCGCAGCGTGGGACAACGCCAAGAAGATTGTCGAAGTCGAGCTGAAGCTGAAGGGCACCCCACTCCACGACGCAACCATCGTCGGCGACACGGTGGGCGACCCGTTCAAAGACACTTGTTCGGTGGCTCTGAACCCGATCATCAAGTTCACCACGCTCTTCGGGTTGCTGGCCGTCGAGCTCGCGGTCAAGCTGACCGCAACCAGCGGCAGCAGGCTGGCGCACGTATTGGCCGCGGCATTTTTCCTGGTATCGTATTTCTTCGTGTACCGGTCGTTTTACGGGATGCGGATTCGCGGTGGCGCGGCCGCTGAGGCGGATGCCGCCTCAGAAGTGACAACGCCATGAAGGGAACAGGTAACAGGGAACAGGGAATGGCACAGCAGGGGATAGGGAACAGGGAATAAGGAGCCGGTTCACTGAAGGCTGTTCCCTGTTCCCTGTTGCCTGTTCCCTGTTGCCTGTTGCCTGTTCCCTATTCCCTGTTCCCTATTCCCTGTTCCCTATTCCCTGTTCCCCACTCCCTATTCCCTAAAAACCCCGCGCGGTCCCTTTAATCTTTTTTGCCAGCTTTTCTATCTTCTCTGCCTTGTCGACTATGTCCAGTGACAGGATATTCTCGTTGGACTTGTTGAGCTCGTCCTGCAGGGCCTTTGCGAGGTCAGCAAGCTCGCCCGCATCGCGCTTCATCTTTTCGAAGTTGGCCTTCAGGAGGTCACTTTTCTGTTTTGGCGAAAGTGATGGGGGGGATCCCTCGTTCGGTCGCGCAGGGCGAACGCCTGAATCTGCTTGTAGACCATTGGCAGCACTTGTTGCCCCGGAAGGCGAAGAGGCCGCGGCTGCGGAGATGATGAGAGGAACGCCCAGCATCTGTCCAGCGAGGGTCACAAAAAGCCAGAGTAGGATTGCAGTCCGGTAGAAAGATGATTTGTAGAAGAGATTTGCCATCCCGATATCCTTAGCCATGAGGGGCGAAGATTACCCTCCCAGATCGCCCAGGGCTTTTTCCACGTCATCGAAGGCTGATTTCGACATCTCGCAGGCCAAAGGGTCCGTCGCAAGCCGGGCGTAAACATGCTCCCCGATTTTCGAAATCTCCAGCGTCTCACTCTGGTTCTTTTCGCCGAACTGCACCTTGAACCGATACGCGGGTTTAGTCAGCCCGAATGCTGCAAGGTCAGACCCCTTGGGAAACGTAGACGCCCGAAGGTCGCGGAGTCGAGTGAGCAAGGTATCCATCTTCGCGGCAGGAGTCGTCTTTGACCCTCCTCCAGTCTGCTTCCACTGATTGTCTTTTTGCAGGTCGAAGACGCTGTGGCCCTTGGGAGAGTCGATTTCCACGCGCTTCACGTCGAAGTTCGAATACGAGAACAAATCCTTGGCGCGCAGCTCGGCGGGGTCTTTCTGGAATTCGGTCAGGAAAGTCGAATTGAGCGTGAAGACCGGCTGGAGCGCGGAGTTCACGGCAAAGTAACGATCGCCCTCCTTATCCTTCTTGCCGAGCACCAGCGTCTGCGTGCCGCCGGAACCTGTCAACTGAAGCCGCAACTCCGGCGAGCCCAATCCATAAGCAGCTTGCTTCTCCTTTTCCTCCGCCGTGATGGATTGCATGGTGAGGCCGCGCAACTGGCTGATCAGGCCATCCACGGCAAAGCGCTCAGCGCGCACCGGGGGCGGCAAAACGAGATCCCAGATCCCTTCAGGATTCTTCTCCAGCGTCCACTTCTTCCCCTTTGAATCCACTTCAATCTTCCGAAGTTGGTCGGCCTCCAGCGTCAGGGCGCGCCGGTCGCGGAGGTCGAAGAGGGTCTTCTCGAGGTTTGATTTCAAGTAGCTCGCCAGAGTGACAACGCGCGGATTACCTGCCACCTGCGCGTAGACCCCGCCGCTCGTCGGCGTGTCATCGCCAAGCAGAAGGGTGAACTTGGGCGGTTTAGAGTCGGTTGAGACCTCCAGGGAATAGGCGGGAGGATTAAGCCCGAATTCCTTCAGGTCTGAAGGGTGCGGATCCACGACCTCGTCCACCGTGGCTGTCGTAAAGTTGTTGAGAACCGTGGAAAGCGTGCCCTGGTCGGCCGAGAGCTTCCTGGGCTCAGCAATCGCCCAAGTGCCCCCGTCGTGCTGGCAGGTCACGGCTTCGCCGTCGCGGGGACGAAAGGTGATGGAGGTTATGTGCTTGCTGTCCAGGGCGAAGATTTTCTCTTCTTTCGGGGCTTCAACCTTCGAGGTTTCGCGGCTGGCGCGCTTGTCCAGATAGGTAAAGATTCCCCAGAGCCCGGCAAGGGCCGCCAGCGCGATCAGTGTGTTTAAGTATTTCCTTCTCATCGGCGCTCCCACCAAACCAGAGTGCCGGCCACGATGATCAGGAGGGGCAATCCGATCACGCCCAGCCAGAGGACCTTGCTCATCTGCGCTGCGGTCATCGTCAGGTGCTGGGACTCCGGAGGCTTTGGCCGAACGGAAATCAGATCCACATCCGCCGAAAGCCAGTTCACCATGTTCATGAACAGGTCGCGGTTGGCCTGGAATCCCAGAAAGGCATTGGCGGGAAGAATGGAAGTGCCCAGGGCGATAAAGCGGCCTTCCGCCTTCTTCTCGCCCTCCCCGCTCAGCGTGCCCGAAACCGCCACCGTAAGCGGACCCTTGATGTCCTTCCCCGCGCGGAATGAAACCTGGTGCATATTGGGATTGAAATCAGCCACCCCAAAGCTTGCATCCGAAGTCTCACAGAAAGAATCTGTGGTCACACCCGCTTTGTATTCCTTTCCCACAGAGAACGACCGGGTGAAAGGAAACAGCGAGGCCTCGCGGGCAATGGGCTGCACAATAGGACTGGAGCCATACTTGAGGATGAGCGGCATGGTGGGCTCTGTTCCGAAAAGCTGCGCGACCGGATTCTCATCGATAACAAGGTCGTTCCGAACCGTCACATTCCAGCCCGCCAAAAGCTTCGAAAGTTCCGGCAAGTCCACGCCCGGGTCGAGCATGAACATGCCCCTGCCCCCTCCCGCCACGTACTTGCCGATGGTATCGACCTCCTGCGGAAGGTAGTCGGTCTTAGGCCCGGCGACAATCACCATCGAACAGTCCGAGGGAATCTCCATCTTCTGCATCAGGGTCACTGCTTTCGTCTGGTAATTCTCGTTCTCGAATTCCTTTTTGACCTTCGTGTAGCCGATGCGCTCCGAGTTCTCCAAGTCCCGCTCCCCGTGGCCCGCGAGGAAGCACGCGGTGCGCTGTCCTTTGAACAGGCGAATCAAAGCGTTGCTGAGGGCTTCCTCCGTGTCGCTCTGGGCCTCGAAGTGGCGGTCACCCGCAGCCACCACAATCGTCCCATAGGTGCGCACGGCGTATTGCTTGGCGAGCGAGGGCTGCCGGTCGACATCCACGTACCTTACGTTGAGGCGCCGCGTGGCGGAGGAGAACATGTTCAGCAGGTCACGCCGTTGCCCGAAACTGCGTTCCCGGTCGAACACGTAAATGGTCACATCCTGGTTCAGGCCCTTCAGCAGCTTCACGGTCTGAGGCGCCAGGCTGTATTTCTTGTTCGGCGTTAGGTCCCAACTATGATCGTGACCGCTCACAAACCAGTTGGCGAGGCTGAGGATGGCGATGACGACCAGTGTGTAGACGGCAAAATTCGCGCCTTCCAAAACCCGCCGTCCGCCGCGTCCTTTGAGTTGATCTTTGAAAGCCATGGTTACGGCCTCCCTTTCAGGGCTTCGACCGAGCGTGCCGTCATGAAGATTCCGAAAGCCACAACGGAGAGGTAATAGACCAGATCGCCCAGGTTGATAACGCCCTTCGAAAAATTGTCAAAATGCGTGGTCAGCGCCAAGAAAGCCATCACCCGGCCAACCGGGCCGCTCGAGTAGGCCGTGACCCAGTCGAGCAGAAAGAGCAGGAGGAAAGCCGCTAACCCGACGGCGCCGGCAATAATCTGATTCTTCGTGAAGGTTGAGAACCACATGCCCAGAGCCAGCAAGGCGGCTCCGTAAAGGAGAAACCCCAGAGCGCCTGCCAATAGCGGCTTGGCATTGGGGTTGCCATAAATGAACAGAACCGCGAAATAAACAAAAGTGATCACTTCGAGTACTGCGAAGAGGGCCAGCGCCCCGAGGAATTTCCCCAGGATGATCTCCATGTCGGTGAGCGGAGAAGTAAGCAGCAATTCGATAGTGCCGGACCGCTTCTCCTCCGCATAGAGCCGCATGGTAATGAGCGGGATCAGGAAAAGCAGCACCACCGTCATGACGCCAGCCAGGATGGGACGAATGATGTTCTCATTCAGGCTCATCGGCGGCGCCCCCATGCCCCCCATCGCCTCCATTTGGAACGTCCGAGCCATGAAGAACGCCGTTGAACTGTAGAAAACATAGCCGCAGATCAGGGCATAGACGGTCATGACCAGGTACGCAATCGGCGAGTGGAAATAAGCTCGAAGCTCCTTGCCTGCAACAGCCAACATATTGCGCATGTCCAGTTATCCTTTTCTGATTTCTGCTTTCTGATTTCTAATTTTCTTCGCTCAAGTCCTTCGTCGTAAGCTTCAGGAATATGTCCTCCAAGCTCAGGCCGCTGGTCTTGAGTTCATAAAGCTTCCAGTGGGATTCCACAACGGCGCGTGCCAACTCGGCGCGCACGTCCTTGCCTTTCTCCGCGTGCACCTCGTAGGTCACCCGCCCGTCGGAGGTGTCGCGCGGTTCCACCAGATTCACGCCTTCGACCCGCTGCAGCTTGTCCTTGACATCCGCCGCCGCACCCTCGACGGTCAGCAGGATGGTCTCAAATCCCTGCAGGCGGCGAGTGAGCTCGTCCGGAGTTCCCACCGCCACGATCTTGCCAGCATTGATCACCACCACGCGCTGGCACGTCTTGGCGGCCTCGGGAAGAATGTGTGTGCTGAGGATGACGGTATGGCGACCCGCCAAGCCCTTGATGAGCTGGCGCGTTTCGATGATCTGTTTGGGGTCGAGGCCCGCCGTCGGCTCGTCGAGAACCAGAACCTCAGGGTTGTGGATCAGCGCCTGGGCCAAGCCGACGCGCTGCCGGTATCCTTTCGATAGTTTGCCGATCTGGCGGTTCAGCACGTCGGTGACTGCGCACCTCTCCGAGATTTCCGCCAAGCGGGGTTTTAGCTCGCGACGCGATATACCTTTAATCCGCCCCACGAAGGCAAGGTACTCGGTCACGGTCATATCCGGGTAGACGGGAGGCGCTTCCGGCAGATAGCCCGTGCGCCGCTTGGCCTCCAAAGGTTCTTCCACCACATCGTATCCGGCCACGCGCACCCGGCCCTCGCTGGGCGGAAGATAGCCCGTAATGACACGCATGGTTGTCGTCTTTCCCGCTCCGTTGGGGCCCAGAAAGCCGAGAACTTCACCCTTTTGGGCCTGGAAAGTTACATCAGAAACGGCCAGAGTCGGCCCGTAGCGCTTCGTCAGGTTTTCAACTTCGATCATAGGAGATCCTTCCTCGCAGGGCCCAACCCGCCCGCAATCTCACACCAGGTAATTGCCTTACCACTGCTGACCCTCGTGACGCATGGAGGGGTAGGGGCGGTTCGCGAACCGCCCCTACGGTAATTGCCTTACTACTGCCGCCCCGGAATACTGCTGGGGCCAGTGCCGTCGCAGAACCGCGACTTATCACCCTGCTCCCGCCAGTCCGAAGGCACAAGCGCAAGCCTTGAAATATATAATGAACACAGGGAAGTGCGCAAGGTGCCGGGGTCGAAACCCAGCCCTCTCCCACGGGGAGAGGGTGGACCGCGTTCCCGATGCACTTCATCGGGACGCGGGCCGGGTGAGGGGTTACTTCCGTAGCCAAGCAAAGTTGTTGTGCCCGGCCAAGTCTTCGCAAGGCTGTTATACTCTCCTCGTGCGCATCCCAACCCAACGCGTCCGCGAATTGCGGCGCAACCAAACCGAAGCCGAAAAAGCGGCATGGTATGTGTTGCGCGGCCGAAGGCTGGACGCGAAGTTTCGCCGCCAATGCCGCATCGAAAACTGGGTTGTCGATTTCTACTGCTTTGAATATCGACTGGCGATCGAGCTCGATGGCGGTGTTCATTCTCAGCCGAGCCAAATGCGGAAAGACGCTACGAAGGAGGATTATTTGAGAACGCTCGGGATCAGCTTGCTGCGGATTCCGAACGGGTTGGTGCTGGAAGATGCAGAGGAGTTCGTGCGCAGAGTCCGGGAGGCTATCGAGGGGAGGATGGGTCAGATGACGCCAAGATGACCCAGCGACCCCTCACCCGTCCCGCTCCGGCTGGTGAAAGCGCCGGTAGCGGGGCACCCTCTCCCCTCGGGAGAGGGCAAGGACACGATTCCCTCCCTTTCTCCTCGGGAGAGGATGAGAGGGCAGAGGTCGGACCGCCGTCTCCAGCCAAAGATGTGGGACATGCTCAGCCCCCTTGGGGGAGAGGGGCTGTGGGGTGAGGGGGTTTCGATTGGAGAATGGAACGGTTATTACGCGACGACGACTGAGAACCAAAAAATCGGAGGCTGGCATGCTTTTCAAAGATCAAGTGGCGCTCATTACCGGCGCATCAAGCGGCATTGGCCGCGCGACGGCAGAGGCCATGGCGCGGCAGGGCGCGCGCGTCGGAGTTAACTATTGCAAGAATCAAGTCGGGGCGGAACAGGCGGCGGAAACCATTCGTAACGCAGGGAGCGAGGCGCTGGTCATCCGCGCGGACGTCACCCGCAACGCCGATGTCCTCGCCATGGTGGAAGCGGTGCGCAAAGAGTGGGGGCGAATCGACATCCTGGTGAATAACGCCGGAGATTTGCTGGCGCGGCGTACGCTTGCCGACATGAGCGAAGAATACTGGGACCAGATCATGGCGCTCAACCTGAAGAGCGCGTTCCTGTGCGTCAGAGCCGTGTGGGAGGAGATGGCGGCCCGGAAGACCGGATGCATCATCAACGTTTCCTCCATCGCCGCGAGGAATGGTGGGGGTCCGGGCGCCGCCGCCTATTCCGCTGCCAAAGGAGCACTCCTGACGTACACCAAGAGCCTTGCCAAGGAACTTGCGCCGCACGGCATCCGCGTGAACGGTATCGCGCCGGGTGTGATCGCCACGCCCTATCATGAGCGTTACAGCCCCGGTGAAGTCTTTCAGAGATTCATCGCATCAATTCCCTTGGGTCGCGCGGGTACGGCAGAGGAAATCGCGGACGTCATCGTGTTTCTAGCCTCACCCGCCGCCCGTTACATCATCGGCGAAACCATCGAGGTCAACGGCGGAATGCTGATGGATTGAGAAGAGCAGTTGAGAGTCGATAGTCGACAGTCGACAGTTTACAGCCGCTCAGACCGACGCGAGGAACTCTTGGATGTCGCCAAGCACCTTCTGAAACATCTCCGCCGTGAGGCGTCCGGTTTGGGTATTCTGCTGGCTGGGATGGTAGGAGCAGAAGAGTCGCGGCAAGCCGCCCGGCAACGAGAAACTCGCGCCGTGGGCGAATTTGAGTGACGAGCGGCGCGGAAAATCCTCGCGCTGCGACGCCGCCACCCGCACATAAGTCTCAAACGCGATCCTACCCAGGACGAGGACGGCGCGAACTCGAGTGAGTAGCCGCAGTTCCGCTTCGAGGTATGGCTGGCAATTCCGCGCCTCACGGGGCAGCGGCTTGTTCTTGGGCGGCGCACACCGTAGCGAAGCCGTGATGTAACAGTTCCGGAGCTCCAGACCGTCATCCCTGGAAACGGAAGTGGGCTGGTTCGCCAAACCGGCCTCGTAAAGGCGGCGGTAGAGAAAGTCCCCCGAGCGGTCGCCGGTAAACATCCTTCCCGTGCGGTTGCCGCCGTGAGCGGCCGGCGCAAGGCCCAGGATCAGCAGTTCCGCGTTGGGATCGCCGAAGCTCGGATTCGGCTTTCCCCAGTATTCCCAATCCCGGTACATTCGACGCTTCTCCTTCGCTACCTTTCGGCAATGGCGCACAAGGCGGGGACATTGGGTACAAGCGATGATCTGTTTTTGGAGCTTTTCAAGTTGGCGCGTAGAATCCACTGTCATCGCACCTCCTACGATTCCTCGAGCACTCATTATGCCACGCCGGCTATCCCCGTCGACCAATGTCCCCCGGGGCGCGAATCCCTTTGCTGCGTACTACATCTAATTTCTTCTGAGCGTGCATAGCCGAAGATGGCTATCCGTGATGTCAGGAGTTCGGCGCGAGACTGGCCCAATCGACCCGTTGAAAGCAAAGGGGCTACGCTACGACGTTCGCGAGACGCCCGCTCACTGTCATGCTGAGCGCAGCGAAGCATCTCGCCCTGCTGGTTGTCGGCGGAAAAGTCCAGAGCGAGATTCTTCCCTCCGCTCAGAATGACAGCATGGCAGGCAGGTGCACGGATGTCACGCTAACCTGCTAAAGGGACCAAGGAGACGAAAATGGGAAGCATTATGGATGTTCAGCAGGGCGACTGGCAGAATGTGGAATCGACCACCAGGCCGGTCTTGGTAGATTTCTGGGCGGAATGGTGCGCGCCCTGCCGCCTGCTGGCGCCGACGTTCGAGAGACTCGCTGCGACCTATGGTGACGAAATCAGTTTCGCCAAGGTCAATGTTGACGAACTCCCCGAGGTGGCCGGCCAGTATGGTATCCGTTCGATCCCTACTCTGTTGCTGCTGCGCGAGGGGAAAGTCGTCGAAGAGCTTGTAGGCGCTCGACCCTACCACGATTTGGCGCGCGTATTGGACCGGCACGTGACTGCCAATGAAAAGTGGCAGCCGCGCCTGGTTCGCCTGGCGAATTAATCAAGGGTTCACGAACTTGAGTAGCTCAACCCCTGCGTGTTTTGCCGCGGCGCGCAAGTTCTTGTCCAAAGTGGCGAGAGGCAGACCTTCAACGAGAGCCAGATCCAAGTAAGCGGCATCGTAAGATGAAAGCTGATGCTGGCGCGAGATCCGTAGGATGGACGAATAAGTCCTCTCGACGCCCTCGAGGTCCACTTCGACTGGCAACTCCTTGAGGTCGGCGACGAATGTCTCCAACTGCGTAGCCGTGATGGTCTTCTGCCGCGCTGCTACCACCAGACTGTTGACGACTTCCAGGGGCCAAACGACGGGCACGAGGGCCTCATCGCCCCTCGCCAAGCACTCGAGAACAGCTTCCGTATATGCCGTCTTCTGGCCCTCAAAGAACCAGCACAAGGCGACCGAGGCATCGAGGACGAAACGTGTCAAAACCGCCTCCCTTCCTCAATCAGTCTCCTCAGAGTGTAGCCTGCGGGCAAGCGAGCGCCCTTCCTGGTCTGCCGAATACGCTCGACCACATCCCGCGGGGCGCGCCTGGACCGCCGGCTCGCAGGCACCAGCATCGCAACATTCTGCCCTCGCCGTGTGATCATGATCTCCTCGCCCTTGGACACTTGTTCAACCAGCGCTGAAAGTCCGTTCTTGGCCTGGAATAGTCCGACGCTGCGCATGGGCGTGTGGCCTCCTTGTAACAAGCTAGCTGACAGTCTAGATTATAAATGGGATGAGGTCAAGTCCCTGTGGCTGCCGGTAGTGGGTCAATTTGATGTAGAGGCGGCTTTACGTACGCCGGCTGGCGCAGAGCGAAGCTTTGCGGTACGCATCATGCCCGCTTAGGGGGCGTTTTCATCCCGGACAACTGCGAGCCATGGCGCATTCGTCCTCAGCCTCGACCAGTTCCCCTGATTCCGCGCTGTGCCTCCGCAGATCGTAGAGCTGCTCTCTGCGCCAGCCCGCGCGAACCGCAAAGTGTATCAAGATGATACACATATGCGCTTTTCCATATATCCTTAGCGCTCTTCTAACCCCTTGAACACACATGGGAATATGATGCCGCGGGCGCAGAACACTTCAAAAAAGCGAGATGAATCAGAAAAATGGAAATTCCGTCCACATCAGAGTTAGATTCCCCAGTCGTCAGCCTGCGTGACAATGCTCCCCGTCAGGCACTCCGCCACAAAGCCACCACCCGCTTCCAAACCCGAGGCTGAGCGGTCAGTGACCTCGGCTTGCGCGTCTCGCGCCCGTGAAGATGCAGACGCCTCCTGGGCTCGACGCAATGCGATATTAAACCCTCTTCTACCTTTTCGGTTCCCACTTCACAAAGAATTCCTTGATGCTTTCGTAGCTCATGTGGCGGGCGTCAGCGAACTGGCCCTGGTCCATGGCGTAGAGGAGATTGCCATCGGGGTCAAGCACCGCCAGCGCAGGAATCCCGTGCTTGAGGGGCACGTGATACTTCTCGCCGATGTCCTGGTTCTTGTCGAACCGGCCCACATCAACTTTCACGACCTCGTAATTCGTCGCGATCAGAGTGGCAAGGTCCTCCTTGTGCATCTGCGCGTCCAGGGCGCGGCAATCCCCACACCAATTGGCGCCAAAAACCAGGATGAGGTTCTTGTGGGCCTTCGAGGCTTCAGCGATCGCTGTTGTGATCTGCTGATGTGCGTCCGCCTTCTCATCATAAGGCGGCTGGTCAGCGGCAATGGTCACGCCGGCCAGTAGGACAAGCGGCAGGAATCTCAGAAAATCCTTAGCGCGAAGCATGGTCTCTCCTTTGAGCTCCATGATACGTCAAATGGGGACCTCTAGTCTCCCTGTTTGAGAGCGGGCCTGCCTGGTCGTTGATGGGGAACGCGTACGGGCGCCCCTGGTAGACGCCTGTTGTGGGCGGGCACAAGCCGCCCCTACATAAGACCCAACGGTTGTGATAGCATCGCAGGGTAATGGGGGCTGCTCGCATTCTGCGCCCTGGAGTGAAGACCTTGAACGAACCATACGCCCGACAACCCGCTTCCAGGTTTCGTTTTGAGGAGATCCTCTACGAAAAGAAAGACGGAGTGGCTCGCGTCACTCTGAACCGCCCGGAAGTATACAACGCCTTTTCCGCGCAAACCCTGCGGGAGATGGTCGAAGCCTTTCGCGACGCCTCCTGGGATGATTCCGTGGCGGTCGTGGTCTTGACCGGGGCCGGCGACAAGGCCTTCTGTTCCGGCAGCGACGCGAAGGAGTTTGCGCAGCAATTCCTGCGCCGCCCGCGAAATTTCTGGAAGTATCAAGGCTTGCTTCTGGAGGCCCTGGAGCTTTTCCGCCACGTCGGCAAGCCCACCGTGGCCCGCCTGAACGGCGTGGTGGCAGGCGCGGGCAACGACTGGAATCTGGCCGCCGACCTCGCCATCGCGGCCGACCACGTGCGTTTTATCCAGGTCGGCACGCGCGTGGGTCTGGTGGAAGCGTGGGGGACAACCCAGTGGCTTCCCTTGGTGGTAGGCGAGCGGCGGGCGCGCGAAATGCTCCTGAAAGGCGAGGAGATCACTGCCGAGCAGGCCCTGAGTTGGGGCCTGGTGAACGAGGTGGTCCCCTACAAGCAACTGGACCGCGCCGTGAATGCGCTGGCGGCAAGGCTGGTCCAGAACCTGCCGGAGTGCGCGCGCTACGCTCGCCAACAACTGGGCTTCTGGAAGGACCTCGCGTGGGCAATGACGGCCGGGCATGCACGCGATTGGTTGACGGTCCACTCCACCGCGTGGGAGCCCTACGAGGGCGTCCAGGCTTTTATCGACAAGCGGCCGGCAGATTACAAATCTATCCGCAGTCGCGCTGCCGCCGGAGGGTCCAGCGAATCCGTCTGGGGCGCGCCCACAAAAAAGTGCGAGAACTGCGGCGCCAAAGGAATACCGGAAGGGTTTGATTACTGCGGGAAGTGCGGCAGTAAGTTGCAATAACCTCGGTACGACGGCCGGCGGCGAGGCGGGAACCATTAGCCCGCGGGCCGGTTGATGGAGGAGGACATCATGCCGGGCGAACCGCTCGACGCCACCACGCCCAAAGACATTAAAAAAAAGAAGAAGAACCTCCAGTTCATCCGCTGGGACGATTCCGAACCGGCGGCACACCTCACCCTTTGCCGCCCCAAGCAGAACGTGATGAACGTCCAGATGCTGCAAGAGATGGCAGGAGTGATCGACAGCCTGTTCAACCGGAACGAAGTGCGGCTGCTCATTCTGGATTCCGCCCCGGAGTGCGAAGGCTATTTCTCCATGGGTGTGGGGGCCGAGGGATACGCCCCGCCGATGGTTTTCCAGATGATGGATGCATTCCACAACGTCTTTCGGACCATGAACGAGGCCTCGACGCCGGTGCTGGCCGTCGTCGATGGCGTAGCTTCCGGCGCGGGAGCGGAACTGGCCGCCTTTTGCGACCTGGTTATCGCCACTGAACGCGCGCAATTCCGCCAGCCGGAGATCAAGCTGGGAGTGTTCCCTCCCCTTGGCGCCGTCATCTATCCGCGCGTGATCGGCCCCAGGCGCGCCATGGAATTCCTCCTGACCGGAGACCCGATCAATGCGCAGCAGGCGCTTGCGATGGGCCTCGTTAACCAGGTGGTGCCGCGCACGGCTCTCAAAGAAACCGTTGGCGCGCTAGCTAAACGCATCTGCAACCACAGCGGGCCGGTCCTGAAACTTCTCAAGCAGGTCATCTTCCAGGGGACTTGGCGACCCCTCAACGAGGCTTTGAAGAACGCCCAAGACATCTACCTCAACCAATTGTCTGAACTCGAAGATTCGCAGGAGGGACTGCGAGCACTGCTCGAAAAACGGAAACCGGTGTGGAAGAATAAGTGATAGGAGACTGGGGGCCCGGGGTCGGGGCTATTAGCGTTAGTCCAGACAACGCGGCCTTCGCCCGCAACGGAAGACCAGGTTTTCATTGCCGATTGGTGATTGGTGATCGGTGATTGGTGAATGCCCCGCCGCGGCGGCCTGATTGCTGATTGAAAAACTGGTATTGCAACATCCTCCGCCGTCAATCAGCACCCGGCAATCGACAATCGCCAATTGCAAATCGCCAATCGCCAATTCCCGCCATCCTCGGCCAAGCGATGGTCGCAGGGATTCTTCGCAAAAAAACGAGGACTTTCGGAACTTGAGACCACTGACGGCCCCGGCGGACAGGAGTTCTGTCCGGGCCGGGGCCGGCATGAGGATGTGGTGATGTTAGAAGTGGAACCCCAACTCCGCGGTAAACGTACGCGGCGTGACATAGTGCGTGCCGCTGAACGTTGAAAGGAAGTTGTAGAGCGCTTCCTTGTTGGCCAGGTTGACGACCGTGAAGCGCAGGCTCCACTTGTAGCGGTCGCCGTGCAACAGGTTGTCTTCGCCCACAGCCATGTCAAACAAGCTGCGCGGCTGGATTCGCTGCGGGTTGTGGTCGTCATTCTCCGTCCCTGGCGCCGGTACCTTGATGAGCGTAGACCCGAACTGTGATGCCGGGCACGTGCTGGGCAGAGCTTGAAATGGGGTTGCGCCTACGCCGTTGCAGGTGAACCCGGCCTCGAACTCCTGATCAGCAGTCAGAGACGCGCTTGTAATGGTGTTCAGCATAGTCACCGCGGGTTGGCCATTCAGCATGGTCGATGTCGGTTGGCAGGTCGCAGTAAAGGGGTTATAGCAGGGCGTCGCGCCGGCTACAAGCCCGCTGTCATATCTCCAGTTAAACGCGAACCAGGGCCCGCGCTTCCAGGGTTGGTACTCAAGGTGTGTCGTCTGGTTCAGATGCTCGTCGTGGTCAATGCGGAAGACGCCGCTGACCGGGGGGATGATGGGTACCCCGGCGACTTGCGGCGCGAAGAAGCGCGCGGCCACGCTGGACATCACCACGAATGCGGTGAAGCCGTGAAAATTCGGCACGGTGGCGCGCAGGTCCCATCCGGGAATCTTCGAGCGGGTCCATTCGATGGGGAAGTAGATGGGCGAGGCGCCCACAGTGCCGAAGTCGTAGCCGTTGTGGGTGTACTTCCAAACGTACTCGCCATCCACCACCAAGTGCCGCCCGAAGGCTTGTTGCAGTCCGGCGTGGAATTCATTGCGGAAGCCCGGATGGATCGGTCCGAGGTTGCAAGTGACGCCAGGCGGCGGTATCAGGATGGCAAGGAACGGGTAGTTACAGCCGGTGCTTGCGATGACCAGATTCTCATTAAATGGAGTCTCCAGGGAACGGGCGTAAGAGATGCGAAGCACCGTAGTGCTCGGCTTAATGTTGTAGGCGATACCGAGCCGCGGTTCCAGTTGTTTGGTGGTCGCCAGGGCGTTGTACGCATCCCCGCGAAGTCCAAGGTTAAAGGACCAATCCCCCTTGGTGATCTGATCCTCGACGTAGAGCGCGACCTCCTTCACGTCCGTGTGCCCGTGAAAAGAGAAAAGGCTTCCTCCGAGCGTCAAGTCGTAGGGAGCGAGAATCGCGCACGGAGTGCCGGGCAGCGGGTTGCCGTTCGCATCCAAGCAGGAGGGCGTGATCGACGGGATGAGCGTGGGATCGACGATACCGATGTTGTCATTCTCCGTAAGCAGTGTGTGTTCAAACGTGACGCCCGCTTTCAGGTTGTTGATGCCCTTCACGTAGGTCACGTCCGACCGAAGGCCCATGTTGGTGAGCGTCCGGCCCTGACCGATGGTCTCGGACTGGAGGTCCGGAGCCAAATCCGCAAAAAGGTCAGCGCTCGGGTAATAGTTATACTGATCCCGCCGCAGAAAGCCGCCCAACGTAAACGCGGTGTCCGCATTGAGCAGGCGCGTCCAGCTTGGGGCCACATTAATGGTCCCGATTTGTGAGCGCTCATCCGTCGGGCCCAGGGGACCACCGGTCAGAGGGTTGGTGAGACCCACGTGAAGTTGCTGGTCGAACGAATTGGGATTTTGAAACCAGGAACGCGTGTAGCCGAGGTTTAGCTGGAGCGAGTCGGCTTGCGCGGGCTTGTAGTCCACGCGGTCGAACAGGTTCTCTTCGTTCCCCTTGTCGTGCATCACGGTAAACTCCGGCGGGTCTAGAAATCGCGAGGTGTCCAGTCCGCTGACGGCGATGAAATTCCCCCAATTCTGGCCGCCATAGCCAAGTTGGAAGCCGCCCGTGGACGAGCCAAAAGTGCCGTAGGACGCGGTCACTTCGCCATGAGGCGGCGTGACGCCCTGGCCGGAGCGTGTCGTTACTTTAACCAGCACGCTCGTCTTGTCCCCGAATTCGGCGGGCGGCGCGCCGGGGACCACCTCCAATGACTGGATGGAGTCCATGGGAATTTGATTGGAAAAAACCTTGCTTTGCTGGTCCGTGATGGGCTGTCCGTCGACCGAAAACGAGTTCTCCGCGTGATCGCCCATGCCATGGAAGAGACCGTTGGAATCCGCCGAGATTCCCGGCGTGGAAAGCGTAACGAGCGAGCTGACGGACGATGATTGACTTTCAAGCGGAAGCTTGTCGAACAAGTCGCGATCAACATCGGTGTGGTTGGTCGGCGTTTGCTCGATGAGGTCCGCGGCCTCGCCCGTGACCGTCACGGTGGTTGCTGCGGTGCTGATCTTCAGGTCAACCCTCAGCTTGACAGGTACTGCGGACCGGACCTCGACATCCCGTACAAACGGAGCGAATCCGGTAGCCGTGACCTCCAGATGGTACGGGTTGAACGGTACGTTCGGGAAACTGAAACTACCCGAACCGTCTGTTGTAGCTGACCGCTCATAACTGCTGACCGGGTTTTGGATGGTGACCGTTGCGTTGGCTACCACGGCGCCCGAGGGGTCCAGGACTGTGCCTGAAATTGACGCCGAATTACTTCCCTGTGCGCTCCCAAAGCGTGCGACTCCGAGCGTCAGCAGAAACAAGATGGCGGCGATCCTTCCCGCCCGGCCGTTGAGGTAGGACACCCTTCGAGACCCACTGCCAGAATCCGGCCCTTGCGAGGGCCGTCCGAACTTGAGTGAATGCATAGAACTCTCCCCTTGCTCCTGAAGATTTGTTGAGGTGAAGCGGGATGGGGCAAGACTTTCAGGGGAACTGTGGCGGCGAGGTAGTAAGTGCATAAGTCTCTCCTAAGCGAAAGAATTTTGGCCGCTTAAAGCGGCAGAAAGCTGTGAGGTCGCTTAGGAGCGAGGTGGGTCTCGTCCGGAAGGAGGTATCTGAAAGATAGAGGAGAAGTAAAGCGCCGGTGAGGAGGGGTTACTTCGCTCCTCGGATAAGTGCAGGACGCCGAGGCTCTGTAGCGCGGGGTGAATAGACCCCTGGCGAGCAATCTGGCAAGCTGCGCACAGAGGGTCATTATCTGGGGTTGCTTTCGCTGACCCGACACCTTCGCGCGCCTGCCCTTGGATTCCGGAAAGGGGATCAGCAAGGATGTGATGGTGAAGTTCCCCAACAAAGAAGAGATGAACCTGGACCAGCACGGCTGCCCAGACCATCAACTCTCGCAGCAATTTTACCCCTTTGCGTCTCATCTTCGGAAAGAACTCACCTCATCGTGCCTTTTTGTCTTGACTTGGTGAGAAGCAGCACCTTCATCGACGCGCCAACTGCGCTGCCCTGCGATACGTTTGCCGCCAACACTTCACCCTGTTATTATCCGATGCGCCCAAAGTCCCATAAGTTGCAGCGAAATTCCAAGGTTCATCCATCCCACGGCTTTCCGTCCAAAGGCAGGGGATTTAGTTTCTTGTCCCTCTTTTCATCCCGAATCGCACGTTCGGGAAGGCAACCATGCACCTGCCGTCGGTCCCTCGGGCAGGTCGCTGGGGAATTACTGACGGCCGATAGCGCCGCTGCATAACTGGGCCGGACTAGTGCTTAGTTGCATTAATAACCGGTATTATTCATGGCCCTCGGAAGGGCGGGGCTTTAGCCCCGCCGCCTCGGGGCGGAGAGTTGAGTGGGCCTTTAGGCCCTGAAGCCGCGTCGCTTCAGGGGCTAAAGCCCCCAAATCCCGCCTGCGCCCTGCGGCGGGGCTGAAGCCCCGCCCCTCCATCCGCCGACAAATAAGGTCGCTAACTTCTGCAACTAAGCACTAGTGTCCTAATATGAGATGTAAGTAAAGTTCACCGGCGAACTACAGCCACGCACCAACTCTTCTTCATTCCACCTTCAAGGGCGCGGCAACCGAGCCGACGCGTCCGCTAAGGTCGTCACGGACAACGAAACGGACTGTGTATTCCCCCGGAGCAAGATCCAGGGCGCCTCGGAGGGCAACACCTTGCTGGCGTATCGACGACACCTTCTCCGAGGTCAGATGAGCATCAAATCTCTGGCCTACGGGATGGTCCACCTGTTTGCCTTCAGGTGTCTTCGCCAGCGCTACGAATTCCAGCGCAAAATGGTTATTGTCGGCGTCGTTGATCAGCGCCGGATCTGCCGCCAGGTGCATCTCATAATTTACATGCTTCTTGCCCGGCACCTTGCCGGGTTCGATGTTGTCCCACCGCGCCACCAGCGCAAGCGATGTGTAATCCAAAGGCGACTGCAAAGCCGAGGCAATGTCAATGTTACGGCTGGTGTCGGGATCGATAGTGGCATTCGTCACAAAGAAGCCGCTGCGCGCACGCACTTCCACGTGATCGCGCTTCACTTTCACCGCGAGCTTGCGCCAGCCAGACTTGGTATTCGACCGATCAAGATAGTAGCCAAGCATGTAGTATTCGGCAGAATCGCGAACCGCATCGCGAAAGCCCTTCACCAGATCGTTGGAGTTGTAATAGGCGCGGCCCCCGGTCATGGACGCAAAGGTCAGGAAGGTCGACTCGGTATCCATCCGTCTCCGGCTCATATTGCGCGCAAAATTTTTCCCCGGGTTGCGCACGGAGGCGCTAGGCATGGTCACCACTTGCAGCCCTTTGACATCCAGTGGGTAGAGTGCAATCTGGGCGGCGTTCAGCAGTTGCCAGGTGTGCTCGTACATGGGCAGTACATCGACGAGAGAATCGCGGCCGGCGGGCGCGAGCTGCATGGTGTTGTCACTCACGCTGAAAGGGAATCCGCCGCCCGCCCAGATCAGCGACTTGCGCCCAGGGTATCCTGCCAACGCCTGAGATAACTGCTGCATTCCCTGCAAGGTGTAGGTGATGGCAAGGCGTTGCTCGAACGATTGAAAATTCAGTTCCGAGTCTTCCATCATGGTCTGGATTTTCCCGGCTTCGCTTTGCACAGCGCTGGGGTCGACACCCGCGCTGCCATCGGGGCTGGCAGTTCCGGTCATGGCTTCCACATCTTCCTGGCTATCGACCATCTGGAACGTGTCGCCTTTCACCTTATGCAGTGCGGCTACCAGGACGCGAGGGTCGGTGGTGAAGTCATGGATCACGTGAATGCCGCTACGGGTGAGGGTGTAGAGGGCCATCGGCTCGCGCTGATCCACCGATTGCGTAAGATACTTGAGCAATTCCTTGCGCGCCTCCGTCTGATCCAGAAAGGGCGTGTTGATGAAGTCGAGCACGATAAGCGTAATGCGATTGGCGGACGGCCCGCCCGCCAGGGAATTGCTGAACTCATTCGGATTCCTGGGACGCGACAAACGGTGTGCGCCGCTGGTGATTTCTTCGAACGTGGCAATCTTTTGCTCGGCGCCGTTTTCCAGCACCGTGAAGTCTTCCTTCTTTAGTCCGCTGATGTGATTGCCGGACTTGTCAGTCACCAGCGTGGGGATCTGCACCAGTTCAGTGCGCGAGGTGAATTTGACTTCAGAGTTGTTCTCTTTGTCTTTGGGTTCTGCAAGGACAAAAATGGAACAAGCCAGAACGGCGATTACGGTGACGTAGCGGGAAAGCTTACGGCCAATCGTCATTCGCATACTCCCCTCCGATTCCGAGTAAAGGATGCGGGTCATTCACGGCGCGGATTGAGTGCTGGAGACGAGAAACGCCGTAGGACTTGCATTATTTCACATATGACCGGAAATCACCACAGGGTCGCGTCAAAGTCCTCGAATGGTAACATCCCAAAGCGGCTCTGCCGCGACCCCGGAAATCACCAGAAGTCGATAGATTCCCATTCGGCATTGTGATACGATGTCTCCGCTACTGTGCCTTGTTAAGACAACCCCCATAGAATCACTCTCTATGGGGTCGTGCACTGATTGAACCGAAAGGAAAGTCATGTTATGTCGGGGCATTCTAAATGGGCGACAATTAAACACAAAAAAGGGGCCTTAGACGCGAAGCGTGGAAAGGCCTTTACAAAGATCATCAAGGAAATCACCATCGCCGCGAGGATAGCTGGTGGAGACCCGGATGCCAATCCCCGCCTGCGAACGGCCATCGTGGCCGCCAAGTCCGAGAACATGCCGGCGGATAACATCAAGCGCGCCATTCAGAAGGGGACGGGTGAACTTCCCGGCGCCGCGTACGAGGAAGTGGTCTACGAAGGTTACGGGCCGGGCGGTGTGGCGATGCTGCTGGAAGTGACGACGGATAACAAGAACCGAACCCTGTCCGAAATCCGTCACATTTTCTCCAAGCACGCCGGGAACCTGGGGGAGCACGGTTCCGTAGGCTGGATGTTTACCAAACGAGGCTACATTGTGGTGGAAAAGGGAAAGGCCAGCGAGGAGACGCTGCTGGAATTGGTGACCGAGGCGGGCGCGGATGACATGGCCGAGGACGGCAGCAACTGGGAAGTCTTTTCACCCCCTGCCCAATTGCACCAGGTGGTTGACCGCCTGAAGACCGCCAACATCACGCCGGCTGCCGCGGAAGTCTCCATGATCCCCCAGTCTTACGTGAAGCTGACCGGCAAACAGGCGGATCAGATGCTCCGGCTCATCGAAGAGCTCGAAGACCACGAGGACGTCCAGCACGTCTTCGCGAACTTCGACATCGAGGAGGCGGAGCTTCACGCCCTGACCCAGGCGAAATAAGGAATCGCCCGGCGGCGCCGAAAACCACCCCAGCGCCGCCTTGCGTCCGGCCCCCGTCCTTGCATGGCGGTCAGGGCAAAAGGCAGGGTGGGCCGCCGCGGGCATGGAATTCCAGCTTCGGACTCTCGGGGTTTTAGCTCTTCGTGGACGAGCCGTTGCCCTCTCTTACCCGCAAGAACGAAGATGCGTCATTGCACGTGTTGAGCCTATGGTGATTCATCCTCGGAGATTCCGGGTTCTCATCCCTTTCTGCGGTCTTGTCATCATGGCAGGCGGCTTCCCTGCCTCGATTTTTCCCCAAGCTGCCGCTGTTCCGGCCAAGCTGACTTATTCAAGGACGTTCAAGGGCAGCACTCCCGAGTATCTACTGATTACCGTGGACTCAAAAGGGTCGGGGACTTTCGAAGGCCACAAACTGGACGAAGCACAGAGCCCTCGCCCCTTTCAGCTTTCCGTAGGCACAACGGAGCGAATCTTCGCGCTGGCCGGGCAACTTCACAACTTCCAGTCCGTTAACCTCGACAGCCACAAGAAGGTGGCAAACCTGGGCCAGAAGACCTTCACCTACCAGCAGGGCGAGGACGTGAACCGAGTGGTCTTCAATTTTACTGAGGACCGAATGGCACGGGAGCTCGTGGACATCTTCGAAGGCGTGGGCATGGTTGAGGAGCACATTGCGGCGCTTGAATTTGGGATGAAGTATGACCCGTTGGCTCTCCCCCAGGAGCTTTTGCAAATCCAGATTGAACTCAACAACAAGAGCTTGGCCGACCCCGTGATGCTCCTTCCGACGCTCGAAAAGATTGCTCATGGTTCGCACTTTCTTCACTTGGCGCAGTTTCGCGCTCAGCAGATCATCGAACGCATCCAACCCAGCCCTTAGCAGGAAACTCGAAAATCGAAACTCGGGTCCGCCGTGTTGCAGCAGCGTCTTTGGCGAGTTACGAATTTCGAGTTTCCAGTTTCCAGTTCCGAGTTTCGAATATCGTCAATCAGCAATTCCAGCCATCCGGCAACCTATTGGCGATCCGCTTCGTCTAGACGGGTGTAAGGTTAGGGTGGCCTGTTAGGCCTTTCTCGGGGTTTTGGGGAGGTGGTCCATGACACCCATGAAACAACCGGCAGCAAGAGTTTTGGTGGGGTTAGGTGCGGCAGTTTTTCTTGGGATTGCCGCAGCCTGGGGCCAGACTTATTCTCACGCCCGCATTGTTCGCCTCAGTTTTGTCGAGGGCAATGTCACGGTACAGCGGTCCGACATTGCCGATTGGGCCGAAGCCCCGATCAACACCCCTATCCAGGAAGGCTTCAAACTTTCGACGGCGGAAGGCGGCTTTGCCGAAGTTGAATTCGAGAACGGGTCGACGGTGCGGCTTGGCCAGCTTTCCACGCTTGAATTCACCCAACTTGCCCTGGGTTCCGACGGAAGCAAGATCAACTGCCTCACGATGCCCCAGGGCTATGCGACATTCCATGCGGCCCCCGAAGGACAAGACGTGTACGAGGTGCGCACGTCCAATGCAACGCTTACTGCGCGCGGGAAAGCGATGTTCCGAGCTGATGTGGATTCCTCAGAGGAACGGGTAGAGGTCTTCCACGGCTCGGTGGAGGTCGCGAGCTCTCTCGGTTCCTGGACGCTGGCCGAGAATTCGGTCCTTGAATTGAGTCCCGGTACTGACCAGCCTGAAGAGCTCTCGGAAGGAATCACCGAGGACGACTGGGATCAATGGGTGCAGGCGCGAGAAAGTCGAGTGGAAGCCGCCCAAAACGGCCCAGCGCCCACAGCGTATTCCAATAACGCCAGTGACGCTTCTTATGGCTGGTCTGATTTGTCGTATTACGGGAATTGGTCCTACATGCCGGGTTTCGGATACGGGTGGACTCCGAATGTCTATGCGGGATGGTACCCGTATTCGTTTGGCCGCTGGTGCTGGTATCCGGGTTTTGGATACACGTGGATTTCTGCGGATCCCTGGGGCTGGCTCCCCTTTCATTATGGCAGGTGGACCTTCGTCCCAGGCCTGGGCTGGGTGTGGTTCCCGGGGAGTTTCGGCGCCTGGTCACCCGGACTGGTCACCTGGTATACGGGCCCCGGATGGATTGGGTGGATGCCGCGATCCGGCCATCACCATGGAGGTGAGACTAACCCCTGCCCACAAGGTCACCCTTGCGGAACTGCCGTAAGCACCACTGGGTTTCAGAGCGGCCGTCCTGTGGGTCCTGGAACCATCCTCCTAGTGAACTTTTCGTCTGGCAAGAAGGTGGAACAGCCCGGTATTTTGCCGGACCGGCAAGCCATGCTTCCAGGCCGAATTGTGCCCCAGCCCGCCGGTTTCGCCAAGATTGAACCGATTCTGAAAGGTGCACGCGGCGCAACCTTAGCCTCACAGACTATAAACAGGGAGCCGACAACCCCTGCACCGGGTGCGGTCGCAGGCTCAAGTGGCGTCGTGGGCAGGCCGGCGGTTAGGTTTTTCACCCAGCATGCGGCACCTGGACCGGGCGGAATAGTCTACGACCCGGCGTCAGGGCGATATGTAAACAACTCTCGCCTGCCCTCAGGGGCCGCTCAGGCGTCGAACGAACTGTCTACCCTTCCACTCCCTTCAGCTCCAGGGGCTTCGGGGTTGCGTGCTGTTCAGCCGTCGTCAGGAACTCCGCAAAAGGTCGGACCCACGGCTGCCCCACAAAGTCATACCTGGGATTGGTTCCATCATTCTTCCCCTCGGTCTGATTCCAGCTCGGCCGTAGCGTCTCGGAGTGGAGGAGCAACGGCGGGCGGCCACGCGCCAGGTGGCAGCGGCTTCTGGGGAGGTGGCGCCACGAGTGGCGCGGCCGCGAGTGGAGGCGGCCGCATGGCTGGTGCCTCTCTGGGTAGCGGGTCGGGCTTGGGCGGCGGCATCGGTGGTGGCTCTCACGGTGGTGGCGGGTCGGGCTTGGGCGGCGGCATCGGTGGTGGCTCTCACGGCGGTGGCGGGTCGGCCTCAGGCGGCGGTCATCGCTGAGAAATCGCTTTCACCTGAGCCGTAAGACCATGTACTCTTCGTCAAAGTATTGGTCACCGATCTTGAGCGCGGCGCGTTCAACTCCGAAGGTTTCGAAGCCGAGCGAGCGATAGAGCGTTTTCGCTGCGACTTGGCGGTCGGTTACGGTTAGAATAACCTGCTCTAAACCGGGCAGGGTCTTGACCCTCTCCAACAGCGCCCGGAACAATGCTCGGCCGATGCCCTGCCGCCTGCGATTCACCCTCACGTAGACGCCCCAGATCCTGCCCTTGTGGCGGGCCTTGAGATGTTTTTCGCGGAAGAAACCCGCCATGCCGACGAGTTCTCCGGCCAGGAATGCGCCCAGGACAAAGCTGGCGTCGTCCGCCTGACCCAAGCGCGCAGCGGCCAACTCGATCGGGGTTGCACGGTGTTCCTCGGCGGACTCGGCAAACGACTGCGGCTCCCGCTCGAGAGCCTCAAGCCGCAGACTCCAATAGGCTGCCGCATCACCTTCCATCAGCTCGCGAATCTCCACATCAATCATCGTTCCGCTATTGTAGCTGAAGGCGGGTGCGGCGGTGCAAGCCACCCAGTCGCGGCGCACAGGATGAGCGCATTCGAGATTGCAGATTCCAGATTTCAGAGAGGCACTAGCCCGCAAGGCTCTGGCGCGGCGGGGCAGACGACCGCACCACCTGGAGGCGATTCGAGGTTGCAGATTCCAGATCTCAGAGAGGCACGAGCCCGCAAGACTCTGGTGCACCGGGGCAGACGCTACGCGCCACCTGCTGTCTTCTGGCTCCTGACTCCTGAATCCTGCCTTGCGGGGCCTTTTCTTGACTGCGGGAGTCAAAATGAGCCGGCGCATTTTTCACTTGCTATTCGCTTTTCATTCGCCTATAATACCAACCATGGCTGCCCCCGTGACCAATGGAGCTGGGGGGAATTATTTCTGAAATGGTGCGAACATGGCTTTGACGCGTCGGCAGAAACAGGTCTTTGATTTCCTGGTGGATTTCATCAATCGCAATGGGTACTCGCCGAGTTTCGAGGAGATCGGCGGAGGTTTGGGGCTGTCGTCACTCGCGACGGTGCACAAGCACATGCAGACCCTGGAAAAGAAGGGTTTCATCCGCCGCAGCTACAACCAGAGCCGGTCTGTGGAGGTTGTTGCCGTGCCGGGCTCTGTGCCGTTTGCCAAGACAGCGGTTCGTCCCTTCGGGCGGAGGAAGGCGCCGTTCGAGACGAGAGCCGGAGTTGAGCCGGTTGGAGCAGTCCCCATTCCAATACCCGCCACGGTTTTAGGCAACATGGAGTTCCCCCTGCTGGGGCGAATCGCTGCCGGCCAGCCGGTTGAAGCTGTGCCCAATGCCGAGACCTTCTCCTTCGGCGATTTCACCGCTGGCCGAGGAAGCCTCTTCGTCCTGCGGGTAAAGGGCGACTCGATGATTGATGACCACATTTGCAATGGAGACTACATCCTGGTGGAAGGAACGCAGACGGCAGAGAACGGAGAGATCGTGGTGGCTCTTATCGAGGGTACCGACGCCACACTCAAGCGATTCTTCCGCGTCCCCAATGGGAAAATCCGCTTGCAGCCCGCCAATGCGCAAATGGACCCCATCATCGTTTCGGCGCGAGAGGTGAAGATTCAAGGGAAGGTGGTTGGGGTGCTGCGGAAGTACTGACTTTTCAACCGACCGCTGCCAGCCTCGGTCCGAACCGCACGTCCGTCCTTTTTTGGCGCGGGCTATTCTAGGTGTACTTCAGCCACCGGAGCAATTCCACCAGCGACGGTCTCTTGCCATACATCAAGATGCCCACCCGGTAGATCTTGGCGGCGACATACACCACGCCAATGGTCGTAGCAATGCTGAGGGCCAGCGAGAGGGCGATTTGCCAGAAGGGTGGAGTCTGGAGCGCAATGCGAAAAGTCATGAGAATGGGGGACAGAAAAGGGATCAACGACACGACAACCGAGAGCCGTGAGGCCGGGTCGCGCATCACGGCGGGATAAAAAATGAAGGCGGCCACGATGACCAGGGTGACGGGCAGTTGCACTTGCTGTGCCTCCTCATCGCTGGAAACCATTGCCCCAACGGCAGCGTAGAGAGACGCATAAAGAAAATAACCAGCCAGGAAGAACAGCACGGCATAGATCAAAAGAGAAAGTGGAATATGAGACTGGTGCACGGACGCGCCCGGCCTGAAAGCGGCCATGGCGGCTGCCCCGTAAGTTGATATAAGTACGCCGGTGAGTGTCCAGATGAGGTATTGCGTGAAGCCTACCCCGGCAACGCCCAGAATCTTTCCCGCGAGCAATTGAAATGGACGTGCCGAGGAAGCGAGGATTTCAACAATGCGCGTGGTTTTCTCTTCCAGAACGGATCGCATGGTTGCCACACCATAAACCAACAACGTGATGTAGAGGACCATGGCGACGGCGACCGCCGTCAGAAGAGTTTGACCTTTTTCTTCCGACTCTCCTCCCCTACCAACTTTGACCAGGGTGAAATTCACCCCGCGAACCAGTTCGCTCAAATTATCAATTTGAATCCCTCGAGTGCTCAAGCGCCGGGAAATCACAGCATGATCAACCGCCCTCCGGATAGAACTGGCGGCTTGATAATCACCGGCGTTCTGGGTGTGAAACTCCACTACTCCCTTTTCGAGGACTTCCTTGGGCACCACCAGGTAACAATCCAGCAGTCCCCGCCGAACCTGGTCGGCAAGTTCGTCCCGCGCCTTCTGGTCGGACTGGGGCTGCTCGAGCGTGCGAACCAACTGGAAGAGCGGCTGGCCATTCTTCAATTTCTCTGTGAATCCCGCCGCGATGATTTTCGCGAAGCTGGCATTGTCGAGGAGGGCGATCTTGAGGGTGTGGTCGGACTCCCGCGTCGCCACCATCATGGTGAAAATCAGCAGACCCGCACTGAACAGAGGCAGGCCGATCGTGGTGAAGATAAATCCCTTGGTGCGGACGCGCGTCAGGTACTCCCGTTTGACCACCAGCCAGACTTTACGCATGGGCTCCTGCAACCATTTCGATGAAGATGTCGTTCAGAGGCGGTTCGACCAGTTCGAAGCGGCTGATGCGCACGCCGCGCAGCACAGCGGCTTTAAGAATTTCCTGGGGATCGGCGCCTGGCCTGAGCCGGGCCTCCACGACTGCCCCAAAGCGGTTCACTTTTTCGATCAGTCCCGTACCTTCCAGAAAGTCCCCGTCCCCTGAATATTCGATGCGAAGCGTGTTCTTCCCGTAGGACTGCTTGATGGCGCGGAGCTCCCCGTCCAACACACTGCGTCCTTTGTTGATCAGACAGATGGCGTCGCACATCATCTCCACCTGCTCCATGCGGTGAGTGGAAAGAATGATCGTGGAACCCTGGTCGCGCAACTCCAGCATGATGTCTTTGATCAGGCTGGCATTCACCGGGTCAAGGCCGGCGAAAGGTTCATCAAGAATCAGCAGCGGGGGCTTATGAATCACCGTGGCGATGAACTGAACCTTTTGCTGCATTCCTTTCGAAAGATCCTGGATCTTCTTTTCTGACCAAGCTGCCAATTCCAGGCGTTCCAGCCAGGATTGGGCGCGCTGCCCCGCCTCGCTCTCGGAGAGTCCTTTCAGGGCTCCCAAGAATCGCAGCACCTCCCGCACCTTCATTTTGGTGTAGAGGCCTCGTTCCTCGGGGAGATAGCCGACGCGGTCCTGGGTGCGATCGCTGACGGGCTCCCCCAGAACCTGAATTGATCCTTCGTCAGGAATCAGCACACGCATGATCATGCGGAGCGAGGTGGTCTTGCCGGCTCCGTTGGGGCCGAGCAGACCGAAGACGGCGCCTTCCCTGATCCGCAAGCTCAAATTGCTGACGGCGGTCAGCGTGTCAAACCGTTTGGTAACTCCATCGAGAACCACTGCATCCATCGGTGAACCCGTCCTGCCTGCGAAACCGTGGGGAGCTTACCCTGCGAATATTCCCGCAGATTGCTCTCTTTTGAACCCGGTGACCTTCACTTAACCCACACCTTGTGCTTCGAAGCGGATTTACGTTTGTAGCATCAAAATGCATTGGAGGCAATCACAAAATCGAGTTCCTCCCAGGCCATGGGCCTACGCTGGGGCGCTCAAAACATGCTGTACGAAGTTATTTCCTGGGAGTAAGATAGGCGACTGCGGGTAAGCCGCCAAGTACCGGAGAAGCATACGCAATGCGAAACGTGGTGATTATGGGTTCAGGATGCGCGGGATTGACTGCAGCTATTTATGCCGCGCGCGCCAACTTGAAGCCGCTGGTTATCCGGGGGCTGGAAGCCGGCGGACAGTTGACCTTGACGACTTCGGTGGAGAATTTCCCCGGCTTTCCCAAAGGGGTGCAAGGGCCGGAGTTGATTGAACGGATGCAGAACCAAGCTGCCGAATTTGGCGCCGAATTCATGGAAGGCCATGCTAGTGGCGCTGACCTTTCCCGTCGCCCCTTTGTGATTGACCTGGGGAGCGCAACGGTCGAGGCGCGCACGCTGATCATTGCTTCCGGCGCTTCAGCAAAAATGTTGGGACTGGAATCGGAGCGCAAACTGCTCGGCCACGGTGTATCGACCTGCGCAACCTGCGATGGATATTTCTATCGTGGCAAAGAGGTGGTGGTCGTGGGAGGCGGCGATACGGCTGCGGAAGAGGCGATGTTCCTTACGCGCTTTGCCACGCAAGTGAGTATTATTCACCGCCGCGACCAGTTACGCGCCTCCAAAATCATGCAGGACCGGCTTTATCGCAATCCAAAGATCAAGTTCATCTGGGATTCGCTGGTGGTGGACGTCCTGGACGTAAACCGAGGCGAAGTCACGGGAATTAAGCTGAAGAATAACAAGACCGGCGGTGAAACCATTAAGAGCTGTGACGGGGTGTTCATGGGAATCGGCCATTCGCCCAATACCTCTTTGTTCCGCGGGCAGCTCGAGATGAACGAAGTGGGTTATCTGATTACGCACGACGGAAGCAAGACCAACGTGCCGGGCGTCTTCGCCGCGGGTGACGTCCAGGACCACATTTATCGGCAGGCCATCACCGCGGCTGGTTCCGGCTGCATGGCGGCCATTGACGCCGAGAGATTTCTGGAAGCTGAACACTGACACCTAGGACCTGCACTTATGCTTCGCTCCATTCTGCTCTACCTTTCCCAGAAACAAACCCCCAAGAAGATCCTCACAGGCCACGCCTTGGGGCGCCGCATGGCCGCCCGGTTCATTGCCGGCGAAGAATTGGAAGACGCGCTCCAAGTGGTCCGGCGGTTGAACGCCGAAGGGTTTATGGTGACCCTCGACCTGCTGGGTGAGAGCGTGGAGGAAGCCGCGGAAGCTGAAGCTGCTTGCCAGGCTTACGTCCACATCCTTGATAGGCTCGCGGTTGAAGGCTTGAATTCCCACGTGTCTGTAAAGCTCACTCAACTGGGATTGGCGATTGATGAAGGGTTGGCGTGCCGTCATCTGAAATTGCTCTGCGCGTGCGCTGCCAAGCACCACAACTTTGTGCGCGTGGATATGGAGGGTTCGGCCTTCACCGAAGCGACGCTCCGGGTTTTCCGAGCTGTGAGTGCGCCGCGCCATGTGGCGGGCATCGTCATCCAATCATATCTTTACCGCAGCGACAAGGACGTCGAAGAGTTGCTGAAGTGCGGAGCCCGCATCCGGCTGGTTAAGGGCGCTTACGACGAGCCTCGCGAAATCGCCTATCCGCGCAAAAGGGATGTAGACCGCAGCTTTTCGAGGTTGATGGTGATGATGCTTTCCAGCGGGATCTATCACGCCATCGCCACGCATGACGAGCGCCTCATTGCCGCTGCGCAGGAGTACGCGCGGGCGCACGACATCTCCCCCGATCGCTACGAATTCCAATTGCTGTACGGGATCCGACGCCACTTGCAGCGCGACCTGCTCCGCCAGGGCGCGCGGGTGCGCCTTTACGTTCCCTATGGGCGTCATTGGTATGCTTACTTCATGCGGCGGCTGGCCGAAAGACCGGCCAACCTGTTATTCTTGCTTCGCAATCTTTTCCGCGCCTGATCCCCGCGGGTGACTTCCTGAGCAGTCTCTACGCCTCTCGATGAAGGTTTTCGACCCCATCCAAGACTTCGCGCGCCTGATGCAGCGGGCAGAGGAAGAGTTCAACCTTGACGAAGCGGCGCTGCTCATCGCCCGCACCGAATACCCTTACCTCAATGTGCCTGAACAGCTCGCGCGGCTCGACGCCCTTGCCTTGCACTTGGACTGCGACCTCTCGCGCCCCGCCATCGAAATCATCGCGAGCCTGAACAAGCTTCTCTTCGAGAAGGAACAATTCCGTGGCAACGAAGAGGAATACGACGACCCGCGGAACAGCTATCTCAACGACGTTCTGGACCGGAAGCTTGGGATTCCCATCTCCCTGTCGCTCATTTACATCGAAGTGGCCAGGCGGCGCGGTCTGCCCGTGATGGGCGTGAGCTTTCCCGGACATTTCCTGGTGAAATACCGGACCGACCACAATGAGATCCTGATCGATCCCTATCGCCGAGGGAGGATTTTGACGCGCCAGGATTGCCAGGAATTGTTGAAAGCGCAATTCGGTGACGAGGCGGAACTGAAGCCGGAATACTTCGCGGCACCGACAAAGAAGCAGATCCTGGCCAGGATGCTCAACAACCTTAAGGGATCGTACGTTCGCCGGCACGACTTCACCAAAGTTCTCACCCTGATCCAGCTCGCCCTGGGGGTCGATCCGGAGTCAAGCCAGCAGCTCCACGACCGAGGGATGATCTATTTCCTGATGCGCCGATTCGGAGAAGCCCAGGCAGATTTCAAAACCTATCTCAACCTTACTCCTCGCGACCATCCGCAAGCAGTGGAGATCGCGCAGTTACTGCACCGCATTCGAGGCATGATGAACTGACAATGGGAACAGGGAATAGGGGGTAGGGAATAGGGAACAGGGAACAGAGAATAGTGAACACGGAATAGCAGGTAGGGAACAGGTTGAGGTCGCGAGGTCCTGTTCCCTGTCACCTGTTCCCTGTTCCCTATTCTCTGTTCCCTGTCCCCTGTTCCCTATTCTCTGTTCCCTGTCCCCTGTTCCCTATTCCCTGTTCTAGCCCAGCCCCAGTTGCTTCTTTGCCGCCTCGCTCAGGCGGCTGATGTCCCAGGGCGGGTCCCACACCACCTGCACGTTGGCGGACTTCACCCCTGGGATCTCTGCCACCTGCTGCCTCACCTGCTCGCTGATGAAGCTATGAGCAGGGCAACCCCTTGCCGTCAGGGTCATCACCACATTGACGTGGTCGTCATCAACTTGAACGTCGTAAATCAATCCCAGGTCCACGAGATTGACTGGAATTTCCGGGTCGTAACAGTTGCGCAAAACTTCGTAAACTTGCTCATTCGTTACCATTCGTAGCCTCGCCGAGAGCCTTCGCTCTTGCTCGGATTGTAACCTCGGAATCTCCCACCTCAAACCAATTTCTTTCGCCACCTACCCTCCTGCATCATCCGCAGATTGCGCAGATTTCGCAGATATAGGAGCTTAAGAGCGAACACAAACTCCGGCGACCCAAGTGGGTGCCTCCACGAGGGCCGACAACCTAAGAGCCCATGCATTAACTCTTGCTCTCTCCGTCTTTCATCTGCGTCATCTGCGAAATCTGTGGACTGAAGTGGGTAGCGCGAACCCCCGTTCTTGGGGTCCGCGGTTCTTCTTTAGGAATAGCCGCAGACCTCACCGACGGAGGTCTGCGCTCCGCTTGCTCCGAAAGTTGGACAAGATCGGGCTCGTCAAACGACTGGGAAACATTAGACCGGTGGTTTTGGCTTCGACGCTGAAAACACTGCAACAAGTGTTTGCCTGAGGGCGGCTGGCGCAGACCCTCCGGGCCTGCGATTCGACACTTAGAGAGCGCCGCTACAGGCATTATCTCCGCGCCTCACTCACTTGAGCCCCAAAGGGGCGACCTAATCTAGCCCAGGCCATCGGCCTGGGTTAACAATCCCTCCATTTATGCGAGCGAGCCCTGAAAGGGCGAAACAGTGGCGCGCCCTTTCAGGGCTTCGGGCTGTGACCGCACCGTGATCCCCAGGGCGTTGCCCTGGGCTATGATGAGTCGCCCCTTTGGGGCTTAAAAAGGGTAGTGCAGTTACCGCGGGCTCGCGCAGACCTGGCTTAAAGGTCTGCGGTTCGTCCCCGATTGACAACAAAAAGCCGCGGACCTAAACAACAGGTCCGCGCTACGCTTGCTCAGGAGTGGTCATGCGAGAAGGCCCACGGTGAATCAGCGTACGATTGGCCGAGCCCCACTATTCAGATTCCCCTGATGGCCCCTTTGGTCTTGGAACATCAAATGCCATAACCGTGAGAAGCAGTTCTCGGTTGGTGTCGGCTGGCTGATGGAAGACGTAGCGGAAGATTGATTCGTCACTCTTCCCGAGATCTCGCTTGAAACATGCATGTGACGGGGCAGCATCGCCAATCTTGGCAAGCACCTCAGTGAAGTTAGCGTTGCGATTGAAAATCAGGATCGCAGTCTTTGTATCCCGCCAGCTGAGGTACGACAAGAGTTGATCGATGGTATTTTGAAGCTCCCTTTCTCCTTTCCAGAACTTGCATTCAGCAATGAACACGTTCCGACCTTCCACACGGACCATGATGTCTGTTTTCCCCTGGAAATTGAAGGTCTCTCCGGTTGCCTGACGCTCGTATTGAGCATTCAACTGTACGAGAAAATGTGTCCGCAAATCTTCTTCACCCATCTTTTCGAAGGCACGGGGACTTTGCTCCATCACTCTCACCATGTTTTTCATGATCCTGAGGATTTCATCGTACTCTTCCTGCGCCAAAGTCGGTTCCGGCTTGAATTGAGACACCGCGACGTGTGGCCGCTCGATGCGAGGTTTCCTCCGCTGCACCGGCACTGCATAAGTCGTTGCCATCCCCTGCCGCTTCTTTACGGGCAGACCGAGGGCGGCAACCACCCCAGCATGGGCAAGAAGTTTCTGTTTACGTTCTGAAACAAGTTGTCTCACAAGCGATTCGAGCTGCTCGTTGAATGAACGCGCAGAGGTGCGCAAGGATTCCAAATGAGTTTTTATCTGGGCAACTGCCTGAATGTACTCAGTCTTAATCGCCTCAGCATTCTGGTCTGTGCGGACGTACGTGAGATGAAGCTCATCTCCCACGATATCGCCCATTGGTGGATTTAGCGTGTAGGTTTGTGGTTGCACCGCGAGAAAATTAGCATCCCCATTGAAAGGAACTGCGATTATTGTCTTATTGCCTTTTATGTAAAAGGGGCGGCTGCGGTCGGTAATGAATCGGATAGGATCACCGCTGACATCGACGTCTGTTTCAAGAAAATCGGCCACATGTATCTCGTTATCCTTAATGACGGGGACGTCCAGTTGGAACTGGGCCACAAGCGACGAAACAAGATCGTGTTCGCTTGCGTTAAGTAGGTAGTTTGGCTCTAGTTCTTGGACCGCCTTCTTCGCGGCCGATTTCTGATTCTCAATGACATCGAAGATTGAAACGCGGCTAAAGAGATAATTTCGGGTCACCGGATTCACTCCCTGGCGGCTCTTCTTATTGCCTCCGTCCGAGTTTTTCCTCTGTGCGTCCTCTTATGGCCGTCTTACTCTTCCGAACGTTTCAATGAGGATATCGGAAAGCTACCTTTTAGAGCCTTATTGCCCTCGAACCAGTCGCACCAAGCCGTTGGCACTCCACCCATAGATCGGCCGACTTCTGAGACTGTCATCCTGGGGCCGCCGGACTTTAGTTGGACAACATCTCCCGTTTTGATTTCATCCATTTTAGTTACTCCAATCAGAAGGATAACCGATGCAAAAGCGAACAGATTTCGTCATGGGCAAGATAGCGCACCCAACCAACCCACTTTCGCGGGTGGCGCATTCATTGTCATTGCCTATATGCGCCACCCGCGGCAATTCCCCAATCTCCCCTCGTATCCTAGCACTGACTGCGCATCAGAGCTAGGTCACGCCGCCATCTAAGGCGCTCCGGCGGTCGGCCTGACGACTTTACCGCGACTCCAGCGGGACGGTGTGGGATACGGCTACGCCTAACGACTCGCTAGTCCCCGGCCTCACGAAGATCAACCACGAACTCAGCGAACTCGTAGTAGCCCTCCAGATACTCCTCGAGTTGCTCCTGCGTGACTTCTCGTACAACGCGCTTCGGCCCCCCGACGAGGGGAATTATGGTCGTGAGCCGGTACCGTTTCTTATAGTAACTCTCGGCCTCGGCCGGAGAGATGACCCGTTCCGATAACACCACTCCATCGAGGAGGTCCTTGGAGTCCCAATAGATTGTCTCCAACAGGCCGGCGCCGACCTCGATCACCGCCCGCGCGTCTGCGTCTCTGATGTCTTCACCATGAAGAGCGCGGTTACAGATGCCCAGGACCTCACGCAGCGGCTTGGCAAGGTCGCGTGCGATGATTTCCTGCTGGGCCAGCCGTTGAACGACGAGGCCCAGAGGCTCTTGCTTCTCGGGAGTGGGGCGGTCTGGCACGGATACAGAAACCCTCCGAAGAACCTTCTCCAGCTCAATCCTAAGCTTTGCGAGGGCCAGAACTGTGTCCGACCCGGCGAGCTCCCGGATTGCCTGCGCGGTGCGCCGAATTTCCGGAACCCTCTCCTGGACGTTTTCTTGGAGACTAAGCGCTGCTTCGGTCTCGTCTTTTAGCTTCTTCACTTCTGCCGGGTCGATCTCGGCTTCGAACTCGCCGAATTTGATCTTCTTAATGGCAGCAACAAAGGGACTCGCGAGAATCACAGCAAGGAGAAGAATGGATGTGGAGTCGACTGTCAAGGTCGCCAGCCGAAGCGTATGCGCCACCAGGAGCAGGAGCGCCACCGTGCACGTCAACCACCACAGGTGTTGTCGGATAAACTGCTTCATCTCGGAGACCTTTCCGCGTGACGGCTAACGCCACGCGCAACATCTCTGTCACCACGTCCTGTCCGCGGCCCGTCCTGGCTTCTTAACGGTCGCCGGCTGGCGCGTTGGCTCCATGTGCTGGTTATACCGTAACGCGCACATTATCGTGCAAGAACTCGGGCGCGAAGTCGGCCCCATTCGGCCAGACGAGCGTGTGAAACTCAGGATGAACCTGGAACTGCCTGAAGACCGCGGGATCGCGCAACGGTTCGAAGACGGGGCCGCGGAGAGCCGGCGCCAGATCGATCTCGCCGCTCGTCCCGTCGCGAAAGCGCAGCCACACGACGTGGCCGGCCACATAGCGCGCCTCGACAATGTGAGAAGTCTCAGGCATTGATTGTCAACAGCCTAACTAGGCGCTCAGCCGCGAGCGGCGCGAACGGGCTTGGGCTTCTTGGCACGGCGCTGGGTGCGGTTCGTCGGCTGCACCGCCTTGTCAGGGTGAATGTCTAAAGGAATGTTCGTCCGAGCAAGCTGCAAGAGCAGGCGCAAGGCTTGATTGACCGACGCTGAATCGGCGAACGCTTTGGCCACATCGGGCTCGAGAAACACGACGTTTGTGCCGGCGCGGTAAGCCTCATAATGCTTCCCGCGGACGCCGTGCGAAAAGTCGTACTCCGGCCGCATCGTGTCGAGCCCGCTTCTCCGATTGTGACCGCTAGCCTTTTTCATCATAGCTCCGCGGCTTGCGGTGCGTCCGCCGGACACCATGGTTGGGCGTCGTTGTACAGCCAAAACTCCCACTGGGCAAGGGAGTTTCCATCTGCTGCCTTTCTGGTCATCAAGACTCGAACTCACTTCGAGGTACACCTGACTGTCGAATAACGGATTGCAGTGTCCCAATGCGGAGTTCCTTATGATCAGGCACGGGGAGGGTTACCGTGCCGCCAGGCACACTTTTCTGCATTACGATGTGGCTTCCGCGTCTTCGAACTTCCACAAAGCCGTGCCGAGCCACGATCGCACAGACCTCTTTGCCTGAGAGGACACGCAGCTTACCCAGTGGCGACCTCCACTTGGGTGACGTATACGTGGCCACGGAGGCGCTGCTTCACCTCTTCAGCAGATGCGCATTCGAAAAACAACTCCAGCGCCTCCCGAAGATTGTCCCGGGCCTGTTCAATACTGTCCCCTTGGCTGGCAATATCCAACTCCGGACACAGCGACACATAGCCATCGCCTTCAGCTTCGATAATTGCCGTCAGCTTCATCAAACGGCCTCCTCGCGCGCCTCACGCACCAAGAAATCGAGCCTTCCAGCCTGAGAGTCGGCTTCGATCTCCTTGTCCCAGCTCTCCCATTCCTTTTCTGACGGGAAAAGCTCCGCGAGCTCCTCAGTGGGGAGTCTGTCAATATCTGCCTTGAGTTCATCGATCTTGGACACTGTGTTTCCCTTCCATCCCCGCTCGTCAGGGCTGAATCATAGGGTGACACGCCCGCCGTGGACAGCGCGCCTAAACCACCGCAGGGTGGATACCTTCGCATTATAACCCCACTTACGATCTATCACGCAGGTTGCCTCCATCTTCTTATACTACTTTCGGGTCTGTCATGCTGCCCCCCCTGCGGTCCCGCTACGGCGGGATCGCCCTACTGTTTGTCGGCGGAAAAGTCCAGAGCGAGATTCTTCGCTCCGCTCCGCTGCGCTCAGAATGACAGCATGGCAGACCTCTACATCAAGTTGACCCACTGCGGCGCGAGAACCTTCCTTGTCAACATCGCCCCGGAGCCTTAGAATGGATGGGTTAGGCCATGCGAGCGGCGTGCGACCGCAGCGCTATGCTCTTTAGCAGCGAGGACCGCGCCGGCCAGAGGCCGACAGGGCACCGATGGGAAGCTATCTCCAACTCGTTTTAGGCAAGGTCATCGGCACCAAGAACGAGCGCGAGTTGAAGCGCCTTGCCGAGCGTGTAGAGGAAATGAACGCGCTCGAGGCTGAGATGCAGCTTCTCAAGGACTCCGACTTCCCCAGCCGTACGAAGCAGTTCAAGGAGCGGATCGCAAACGGTGAACCGCTCGACAACATTCTGCCGGAAGCTTTTGCGCTCTGCCGCGAGGCGGGACGCCGCACCCTCAACATGCGCCACTTCGACGTGCAGTTGATCGGCGGCATGGTGCTGCACGAGGGCAAGATCGCCGAAATGAAGACGGGCGAAGGCAAAACGCTGGTGGCCACCCTGCCGGTCTACCTGAACGCGCTGGAGGGGAAGGGCGTGCATGTGGTGACGGTGAACGATTACCTGGCCAACCGCGACGCGGGCTGGATGGGCCCCATCTACCGGCTCTTGGGCCTGAGCGTGGGTGTGATCGTTCACGACCTGGACGATGACGAGCGGCGCGCCGCCTACAAGTGCGACGTCACTTACGGCACCAACAACGAGTTTGGGTTTGATTACCTCCGCGACAATATGAAGTTCGACCTCGCGGATTACGTGCAGCGACCGCACCATTACGCCATCGTGGACGAAGTGGATTCCATCCTGATTGACGAGGCACGCACCCCGCTCATCATTTCCGGCTCCTCCGATGAGTCCACGGACAAGTACTACAAGATTGACAAGGTCATCCCCCGCCTTGAGCCCGGCGCCGATTTTGAGGTGGACGAGAAGATGCGCCAGGTCACCTTTACGGAGTCCGGCAACGTCAAGGCAGAAAAGCTGCTGGGGCTGGAGAACCTCTACGACCCCGCCAACATGGAGTTCGTCCACCACCTGCAACAGGCGCTCAAGGCGCATACGCTCTTCAAGCTCGACAAGGACTACGTTGTGAAAGAGGGCGAGGTCATTATCGTGGATGAGTTTACAGGCCGCCTGATGCCGGGCCGGCGTTGGAGCGATGGACTTCACCAAGCGGTCGAGGCCAAGGAAGGCGTCAAGATCGAAAAGGAAAACCAGACGCTGGCCACCATCACCTTCCAGAACTACTTCCGCATGTACAAGAAGTTGGCCGGAATGACGGGTACTGCGGAAACCGAGGCGGCGGAGTTCGAGAAAATATATAATCTGGAAATAGTTGTTGTCCCTACCAATAAGACACTCATCCGGCATGAATTCCCGGACGTCGTCTATCGCACCGAGCGAGAGAAATTCAACGCCGCAATCGAGGAAATCAAGGAGTACCACCTGCGCGGCCAGCCGGTGCTAGTGGGCAGTATCGCCATTGAAAAATCGGAGCGGCTGAGCGCCGCGCTCAAGAAGTCCGGCGTGGCGCCGGTGCGTCTCCAGGAGATGGCGCGAGAGGCAGGCCTGGAAGGTCCCAAGCTGCGCATCTGGGCGGAGCGGTTGGCTGAGTCGCACGGGCCGGCCGTGGAATGGATGGTTCGGGCAGGAGTGCCTGCCACCACAGTTCAGAAGATGCTTAAGGACGACCGCTACAAGTCGATGCTGGCGGGAGTGAACGGAACGCGCCGCGCCTTTCTCCAGGCCATCCTGAAGCGGGCTCCCAAGGATTATCACGCCCACCAACTTCCCCCCGTTGATGATGCTTACGCTGAGCGCATTGTGGCACTCCTCAAGAGCGCCGACGAAAAACACCTGGCGGTTTTGGATTACTTGATTGAAATCAGGAGTCCGCTCACGCGTCTTGTGGAAGTGCTGGGCATGAAGGAAATAAAACACAACATCCTGAATGCCAAGCAGCATGAGCGCGAGGCGCAAGTCGTGGCGCAGGCCGGGCGCGAGGGAGCGGTGACCGTCTCCACCAACATGGCCGGACGCGGCACGGACATCCTGCTGGGCGGGAACCCGGAGGCCATGGCGCGGGAGGAATTCCGCAAGTCGCCGGAGAAGTACCGCGAACAAGGAATCAATCCCGAGCCGCCGGAACGCCCCCCGGAAGGCTCGCCGGATGAGATTTATCGGGCCTATGTTGAGGAGTACTCGCAGTGGCGGGAAAAGTGGAACGGATTCATCAGCCACTTCAAGACGGTCACCGATGTGGAGCACGAGCGCGTGGTTGAACTGGGCGGGCTGCACATTCTGTGCACCGAGCGCCACGAAGCGCGGCGCATCGACAACCAATTGCGTGGCCGCGCCGGCCGGCAGGGCGACCCGGGCTCCTCGCGCTTCTATCTCTCGCTCCAAGACGACTTGATGCGCATCTTCGCCAAGGATTGGGTCTCCGGCTTCATGCAGAGGCTGGGCATGGAAGAAGGCACCGCCATCGAGTCGAGAATGATCAGCAAGCGCATCGAGGCCGCGCAAAAGGCCGTGGAAGCGCAGAATTTCGAGTCCCGCAAGCATTTGCTCGAGTACGACGACGTGATGAACAAGCAGCGCGAGACCATCTACGGTCTGCGCCGTCAATTGCTCGAAGGACAGGAGCAAAAGGAATTCGTTCTGGAGGCTTGCGACCGCATGGTGGATTGGCTGGTGAGCCAATTCTGCCCCAAGGCGCAGCACGCCGACCAGTGGAATATCAATGGCCTTCGCACGGAGTTCTGGGGCCGGCTGGGAATCGATCTCCGCCAATACGACCTGAAGAAGTTTGACCCCAAGTCCCTCGACCAGCTCACCGAGGAGCTGAGGCGCCAGGCCCGCGAAAAGTACGAGGAGCGCGAGCAGGTCTGGGGCCCCGATCGTATGCGCTTCCACGAGCGCATGATCATGCTGCAAGTAGTGGACGCGCAGTGGAAAGACCACCTTCTCACTATGGACCACTTGAAGGAAGGTATCGGCCTGCGTGGCTACGGCCAGCGCGACCCACTGGTGGAATATAAGCGCGAGTCCTTTGATATGTTCGAGAGTTTGATGGACCGGGTCGAGGACGAAACCCTGCGTTATCTCTTCCTGATGAAGACTCCGGAAGAACAAGAGGAAATGATCCGCCAGTACCAGCGGCGCAAGCGGCGCGAGCAGGCCGAGATGCAGATGGTGGGCGGCGGGGTCGCGGAAAAGCCCCAGCAGGTCATCCGTCGCGAGAAGATCGGACGCAACGATCCCTGCCCCTGCGGGAGCGGCAAGAAATATAAGAAGTGCCATGGGGCGCCGGGGCCTCCGCCTTCCCCACCATCCTCGGGAGGCCGCCCCTCGCCCCCCGTTGCCGCAGGAGCCAGCAAACCCGGCAACAGCGCTGAGAAATCCTGAATGGCGACTCGAATTCTGTTAAAGACAGACCCCTTACCCTTCTGATATTCTTGCTTGTCGCAGTGCTCCTCAAATCACAAAACAACCCCGGCACAGAGGATTGGCTATGACCGAAGAAATTCAAGAGCTGCACGAGAACGCAGAAGAAGCCCATCGCGACCCAGGTCTCGCACCTGTTACATTATCAATGGCAGTCCTCGCCGTCGTGCTGGCCGCCATCTCACTTCTTGGCCATCGCGCTCACACCGAGGAATTACTACTGCAAAACAAGGCCACCGATCAGTGGGCCTATTTCCAGGCCAAGAACATCCGCCGCCACACCTACGAGTTGTTTCTAGACCTTCTTTCGGTCTCAAATCCAAAGGACGCTGGGGTCGCAGAAAAACTCAAAGAGAAATATAGCAGCGAAATCAAACGCTACAAGGACGAGCAGAACGACATCGAATCCGAGGCCCAGCAGCTTGAAAAAGAAGTCGCGACCCAACAACATAAAGCCAACCGATTTGACCTGGGAGAAGTCTGCCTGGAAGTAGGAATCATTTTGACCTCCCTCACGTTGCTGACCCGGCGAAAACTGTTCTGGCGGCTGGGAGGTCTGGCAGGGCTTGTCGGTTTGGTAATTGCCGCGTCCGGATTCTGGGCCAAGTAGCTTGAGGCCTGTACAGACGGCTGTTTCAGGCTTCTTTCCGTTGCGCACCGTGCCAAATCGTATTGATCGTAACTCGCTTGCCCCGCACTCGGTAAATAACGATATAGGGCGTCCCGCCGATAACCAACTCTCGAATTCCCGGCTCGGATCCTGCTCGACCCAAATAGGGATAATCTCTTAAAGCTTCTACGACCGCCACAATGCGCGTGGCCAATCGCTCCGCGGCCCCGGGATTCTCCAGCGCCACATAGGCGCGGATCTCATGCAGGCGGGCTCGGGCCAGAGGGGACCAAGTAATTTCTATTGGCACAGACCCTCGTCGTGATGCTCTTTGCCGCACACGCATTTAGGCGGCGGCAACTCATGGTCGGTACCCCAGGACAGGAGCCAGGCTTTCATATCCTCGTGCTTGATATAGTGGCCGGCGCGTACTTGACGGTCGGCCTGGCGGATTTCGGCCAGCAACCTTTCCTGGTCGACAACATAAGACTCCACGGCGTCGGAAATAAGGAAATTAGAACTCCGACCTGAGGCCTTCGCCAGTTTTGCCAATCGCTTCTTGACTGCGGGTTTCAACCGGATGCTAAACGTCGTGCTCCGAGTGTTTGCCATAAACACATCTTACCACAAAGCCCCAGGGGAACCCGAATTCCCCTCCTTCCTTAAGGAGGGGGCTAGGAGGTGGTTAGTGTTGCTCGAGGAAGGACTTGAGATGGTCGAGAAGGCGATCTCCACCCACCTCCACTAGATCATTGTGCCCGGCGTCCTCCACTGGAAAGAAGAATTTGGGTTCGGGGGCCGCTGCGAAGAGTCGCTGTCCCATAGAAAAGGGGACGACTTCGTCACGGGTCCCGTGGACGATTAAGATGGGGGCTCGAACCCGCCGAATCTTGGCAAGCGAGTCGAACTGGCTCTTGGGGATATATTCGAACAGCGGAATGCGAAACAACCGCCGCGCCATATCCTTCGCTGAAGTGAAGGAGCTTTGCACAATCAGGCCCCCGCACTCACGCCTCGAGGCAAGGTCGATGGCCACCGCACCGCCCAGCGAATGCCCAAAGACTACTATGTTCTTGGGTTGGAAATGCCGCTCCCGGAGCAGGTAGTCGTAGGCGGCGTCGGCATCGCGATACACCCCTGTTTCGTCCGGTGAACCTTCGCTCTTCCCGTAACCCCGGTAATCCACGGCAAGTACATTGACCGCGAGGCGCGAGTAGAACATCAAGTGTTCAAGCCCATGGCCGATGTTCTCCGCGTTCCCGTGAAACCACAAGAGCACTTGCTCGGAGGCGGGATTCGGCAAGTACCATGCATTCACCCTGACATTATCGAGCGTGGTTAGCCAGACATCTTCAACGTGCAGTCCGTAAAGTTCTGGTGGGGAAAATCCTTCCGGGAAACGCGGCGGGAAGTAGATGAAAGAATTCTCGAAGAGGCGGATTCCTACGACAGTCAAGAGAAGGCCCGCGGCTACTCCCATGGCCAGCATCATCGCAAGCTTCTTCCGGCGCCGCATCGGTTAATCCCGAACTCGGAAGCTGGAGTTGCGCAGACACGGCGCACACGCCAAGCTTGTCATCCTGATCCCGCCGCGGCGGGACGCCATTCTTTTTGGCGTGCGACGAAGGATCTCCCCAGTTCGCAGGACACCTTCATCCGTCAGTTGACGGACTGGCCGTGCGAAGAAACTGCAGGGATTCTTCGTCCCGACAGGTCGGGACTCAGAATGACACGGGGGCTTTTTCATCCGCACACAGTCGATAAATGGCTGCACACGTATGTTCGTACTGCAAACTCACTGATTTTCGTCGCCCCCGCTGTCGCCAGGAGTGATCACCACAAAGATTCCGTTGCCTTGCCGGTTGATGCGCAGCAGCGTTTGCCCCTTCGCCTCGGCCGCCAAGCGGTTAAAGTCTGCCACGGAATTCACCGGGTGGCGATTGATAGTCTCGATGACATCGCCCGGCTGTAGGCCGCCCTGAGCGGCGGGACTGCTGGGATCAAGTTCGCTGATCACTACGCCCCGGACGCTCGGTGGCAGGCCCAACTGATCGCGGACGTCAGGTGTGAGGTTCTGCACCGTGATTCCGCGCAGCGCTCCTTCCGTGGGAGCTTTGCCGACACCCGGAGTGACGCTCAGATTGGCTGGCCGCTCACCCAGCGTGAGGTGAATGGTCATCGGTTTGCCGTCTCGGAGGATGTCCAACGTCACTTCGGTCCCGGGGTTCATGTCGGTGACCATAGCCGTCAACTGACCCGAGTCTCCCACCCTCTTGCCGTCCAACTTGCGGATCACGTCCCCGTTCTTGATGCCGGCTTTATCGGCAGGTCCGCCGGGGGTAACGTCATTGACCAACGCTCCTGAGGTATCTGGAACCTTGAACTGCTTAGCCAAGTCCTCCCTCAAACTCGTGATGCTCACGCCCAAGTACCCTCGCGATACCTTACCCGTCTTGATCAGATCTTCCATGACGTGCTTGGCCGTGTTGGAGGGAATGGCAAAACCAATTCCGATGAAGCCGCCCTCTCCTCCTGGACCAGAGTTTCCGCTAACGATCGCCGTATTGATGCCGATGACCTGCCCGCGCACGTTCACTAGCGCCCCCCCGGAATTCCCGGGATTAATGGCGGCGTCCGTCTGAATAAAATCTTCGAACTTGTCAGGGTCAGAAAGGGACCTACCCAGCGCGCTCACGCTCCCGCGTGTCACCGTGAAGTACTGCCCGAAGGGATTCCCGAAGGCCATCACGGTATCACCGACCTTCATTTGGCCGGAATCACCGAAGGGCACGACGGGCAAGTTCTGTGCATCAATCTTGATAACGGCGATGTCGGTCTGCGGGTCAGCGCCCATAACCTTGCCTTTGAACGTCCGCTTGTCCGAGAGGAAAACTTCGATCTGAGTAGCCTTGGAGACCACGTGGTTGTTGGTCACGATGTAACCGTCCCCCGAGACGATTACGCCGCTTCCCAACGCGTGCTCGCGCTGCTCTCGAGGCACACCGAACTGCGGAGCCATGTTGCCGAAGAACTGACGGAAAAAGGGGTCCATCATAAACGGCGACTGTTGCACCTTGATTACTTGCGTCGATTGGATGGCCACAATCGCGGGTGTAACCGACTCGGCGATTCGCTCGTAGGCTTTGTTCTGCCGCTCCAGCGTGTCAATCTCCGGTCCGTCCAATCCTGAACCCTCAGCCAAGGCGAATTGTGGGAAAACACGGCGCCCTTCATAAAGCAAGCCCGACAGGGTCAGGCAAACTACACCAATGAGCGTCAAGCTCAGCCCAAATAGATTCTCGCGCAGAAACTGTTTTGTATTGGCGCGCATGAAAGTATTCCTCCTTTGTTCAGCAGGACCAGCTTTTTTGGGGGTTGTGGGTAAGGCGTGAACGCCTTCAGGACCCCCAGGAGAAGCTGGTCAGCAACCTCTGAGTCTTCATCTCGAAAAAGAACGTCCAGGGGTAGCCGTCCGCCCCTCATAGGCGATCAGCGGACTCACGTCCCCCCACAAATAGATTCGACGTAGCCCCGCCCATCTGGTTATCAACGGTCCGGCGGGATGGCCACCCTCGACGCGAAACATCGAATCTTCCGGGATTCAACCCTGTACACACCGTTGTTCCGGCCCGTATGGATTTAGATGCAGCACATTGCTGCTACGGTTTGCCGCCAGGCCACACCTCCATTATAACCCTGACTTACGGAATCCGCTGGCGGCCACCCGGCCGGAAAGCGACCTGGAACGTCCCAAGCCCGTGTTGCGTATAATCAGAGCTCCTCTCAGTGCGTTGAAGAGGCGAGCGTGGGTATAAGTGCTTCTGATAAGGTAGCGACGATGTTCGAAGGGAGCAGACATGAATAGATTCGACAAGCATACGGCAACGTTGGGCATACTCATTGCTTTGACACTTTACCCTTTCCACACAGCCTTTGCGGCACAGAAGGGCGCTATTGTGCCGGTGGGCATCCTCCTGCCCGCCACAGACGCTCAGGGGCGCATCATTCAAGCCACTGCTCCCGACGGCAAGGCGTATCCGGTGTTTCGTTCACCCCAGGACTCCCCGTTGATACACCATGTTCGCGAGGTGCTGCAAAATAGCTTCGCGCAGCAGGCGCTGAGGCTTGACCGCTATGCTCGCAACCTTCTACTCCACGAGCCGGGCGGAGGCGGGGAACAGCGCCTGACGGAGCCGATGTACTTGCTCCTGTCCGGGGAAGAGGGTGGGTTTGCCCGATACGGTTTCTGGCTCGAAGACCAGCGCGGCGGCAGGCGGTTGGTCCTGGCGGGTTATGTGGATTTGGTGGTTGATGAAGAGGACATCGCCACTGGGAATCTGGAGGAAATCTTCTCCCACGAGCTGGGGCACTTGATCCTGAAATCTCTCCTGGGCGACATCAACAGCGGCCCTTCACGCAAAATGCACCAGAGCATGACGGTGACAGACTACTCCACAGCCTTCGATGAAGGTTACGCTGAGCACTTCCAGCCCCTGGTTCGCGATGCAAACGACAACGCCTACCTGCGAGAGTTGACCAAGGGGGCAACCGCAACCGACCTGAATCTGCTATCGATCAGCGAGCTGGATCAGCAAATGCGCACCGACGGCGTGAAGCGGAATTTGTTCATTCATCGCAAAGCACTGCCCGCCGCGGCGCTCCAGCCAGACCCGGACCGCTACCAGCTCTATCTCGACAGCGAAACGTCGCTGGATTTCCTCACCGATGAACTCAAAAACGCGCAGGAGATGATGGCATGCGAAGGCGTGATCGCCACTTTGTTCTATCGCTTCGTGAACGACGACCGCCTGCGCAATCAATACCGCGAGGTGGGGTTTTATCAGCCGTTTCTGGCCTCCGGAGTTTCGCGCGATGAGATAAAACAAGCGATCCCTCCGTACGAGAATGTAAACCTGAAGCTCTTCGCCGCCATGCGGAGGGTGGCTGCGGAATCGGCCCGTGCCCGCCAGCCTTTGATGATCGAACTGGTCAAGGCCTATGCGAGCCTGTTCCCCGAGGAGGCCGAGTCGATTTGCAGGGTTTTTCTCCGGACCACGCACGGAGTCACCGCTTCGCAGGACCTCGCCAGCACCTTTGAGAGCGCCGCCGTCGCGGGCCGCAGGGGCGACATCGAAGCCTTCCGCCAGCGCTCCGGCGCCGCCTTCTCTCTGCTTCGGGCCACTACCGATCAAATAGCGCATGGCAAGCTGGCATTGGATGCAAACCTGGGGCCGGAGTTATGGGTGCTGAACCCAAGTTTCAAAATAGCTCCCGCAATCTGGGAGCGCGACCGAACCTTGCCGCTCACGATCAACCTCAACTCCGCCAGCGAAGCTGAATTGATGACTTTGCCTGGCGTGGACTTGGCCACCGCCCGGCGGATGGTGGCCGAACGCCGGGCGCGCGGCTTCTTCAGAAGCCTGGACGAGCTGTGCGCAGCGGCAGGTTTATCGCCCGGCCTCTTGAAATCCCTAGTCGAGATGAACGAGCAGATGCAGAGAGAGAAGGAATACAAGCGCCAATAGCAGGGTAATTACAATTCCTTTTTCAGCGGCGTCTCGGAAATGGCAAAGGCCGGGTCGGTGCCATCCTCCCATTCCACTGTCTCGGCCCGCGATGCGTTTGACAACGGGGATTCCCTGCGCCGCAGCACATTATCGACTGCAGACCACACAACATGAGCAAAGTCCGGCAACGACATGGGAGGAACAATGAAATCGAATGCTCCGCGCTGGATAACTTCCAGGTAAAGGGCGATGTCAACAACTTCAGAGACCACAATGACGTTGACAGGCGCTGGAGCCCTCGCGGCCAGATTCACGATGACTTCCCATGAGCCGTCGGGGAGTCGGGTATCAGCCAGTACCAGATGTGGCGGCTGGCGCCCCCACAGGGCCTGGCTGGCTTCGTGGCAGGTTCGTACGCTTTGGGTTTCGATGGACTGGCTCTCAAGCGCACGCCTGAGGGATCCCATCGGTTCAGGACGGTCGTGGACTAACAGTGCCCTAATCCTCTCTTGCATGGTGGAATCCTCTCTGAATCACCTGCACTCCAAGGTAACGTGACCACATCGGGTATCGCCATCCTCTAAACGCGTACTCTTTAGGGCACAATTCTGACTCTATCTTGTTAAGGAAACATGAAGGACGATTGAATTTTTCATGGAAGATTCTGACTGAACAGACCTAGGATGCACAAGGAAAGAGGATGGTGAACACAGACCCTTTACCCAATTGACTCTCCACTGTTACCCGACCATGCATTCGCTCCACGATATGTTTAACGATGGAGAGTCCCAGGCCGGTGCCCCCCACCTCGCGGGAGCGCGCCTTGTCAACTCTATAAAAACGCTCGAAAAGGCGGGGCAAATCAGCAGAGGGGATTCCGATACCGTTATCCGCGATCGTGACGCTCACCTCATCGTCCTTTGTTCGCGTGACCTCCACTCGCACTTCGCCATCCGGACGGTTGAACTTCACGGCATTGTCCAGGAGATTCACCAGCGCCTGCTCGAGGTGGACCCGCTCACCGAGGACCGTAACTTCCTCGACCTGGCCACGAATGAGCTTGACCCCACGGCCGTGCGCCTCCGCTTCCACGGTCCGCAAGGCGGCTTCCATAGCTGCCAGGACCGAAACTCGTGCTTGCTCTGCCGCGGGCTTGCCGGACTCCAGTTCGGACAGGGCCAGAAGATCGGAGGCGATGCTATTCAAGCGGATGGCATGAGTTTTGATGATCTCGAGGAATTTGCGGTTGTTCTCCCGGTCTTCGAGCGCACCCTCCAGCAGCGTTTCCGTATAGCCGCGAATAGCGGTCAGCGGCGTACGCAATTCGTGTGAGACGTTTGCGACAAAGTCTTTTCTCACGCGTTCCAGTCTTTCCAGGTCGGTGATGTCATGGAGGATCGCAATGGCGCCGCGCCCTCCAGCCACTCGAAGCGGCGCGGCCTGGACCTCAAAGGCGCGGCCTTCAGCGGCAGGAAGCTGCAACCGCTGCTTCAAAGTTTCGCCGGTGGTCACGACGCGCGACAGAATCTCGCGCAGAACCGGGTCACGTACAACGTCCACCAGGGGCGACCCTTCCGGGATCTCGGCGCGCGCCCCGACCGTGCGGGCAAAGGAGGCGTTGTAGAAGGTGATTCTCAGGTCTTGGTCCACCGCCAGAACGCCTTCGACCATACTGGTGAGAATCGCTTCGCGACGCGCCGACTCCAGGCTCAACCGGTCCACGAGCTCGCGTAACTGGGAAGCCGTCGAGTTGAGTGAGCGTGTTAGGGCCCCCAACTCGTCGTCCGCGTCCGGCAACGGGCCTTCAGCGAAATTCGATTTCACCAGCCCCTCGGCGAAAGCGCGCAGCCTGCCAATCCGGCGCGTGAAGGGCCGAGAGAAAAAATAGGCAATAAAGAGGGCGACGAAGATAGCAATCAAGGAAGCGGTCAGGATCCGCCATCGGACCGCCGCGATGGCGTCGTCAAGGTTCTCAAGCGGCAGCGCCAGCCTGAGCACATACCCGGAACGGCCCTGGTATTGGAGCGGGATGGCCAAGTAGCACAAGTCGCGGCCCAGGGTGCGACTGCGGCGGATGGCGCTACCTGTGCGGTTCTGGTAAGCTGCCTGAATCTCCGGACGATCCGCGTGGTTCTCCATGCCCTTGGGGTCATTGTCGGAATCAGCCAGCACCACACCCTGAGGGTCTATAACCGTCACGCGGGATTGTGCTCGGACGGAAGCGGATTTGGCCCATTCTTCCATCCGCTCCAGGGGAAGATTCGGCGGCTCGGCCGCCAAAACCCTCGCCAAAGCGGCAAGCCGCTGTTCCACTTCCTGAACTTCGTGCTTGCCTGTGTATCGCGTCAGGTAGAAATCCAGCACGGCCAGCGTCAGAGCGATCACGACGAAGGCACTGGTGAGGAGCTTGCGGAAAATCGGGCTGCTGAAGACCATGCCGACCTAGGATAAAAGGATTAACGATCCTCGGATTATAGCACGGAGGAGAGATCAGGCTGCGGGCAGCAGGTCGAATAGGGTCAGAGTGATTCGCCCACTTCCTTCGGCTCCGGCGAGAACCGGTAGCCACTTCCGCGCACCGTCTGCAAAAACTGAGGCCGATGGGGAACTGCTTCAATCTTTTCACGCAGGCGGCGAATATGGACGTCCACAGTCCGTGGAGTGACAAAGCGGTCGCGGCCCCAGACCTCGTCAAGAAGCCGATCGCGGTTGAATACATGGCGCGGGTGAGAAGCCAGATAGTACAGGAGCTTGAATTCCAGCGTACTCAACTGCACCGGCCGGCCACGAACGGTCACCTCCTGAGTTCGCGAATCGAGCCGAAGGCCCGCGGCTTCCACCACCTCCCGCTTTTCTGCCACGCGCTCCTGCCGGCGCAAAACCGCTCGGACGCGGGCCACCAGCTCCCGCGGGCTGAAGGGTTTGACCACATAGTCGTCGCCGCCAATCTCAAGGCCGAGAACTCGATCCATTTCCTCACCCTTGGCCGTGAGGAAAATTACAGGCAGAGCCCTCAGGCGATCGTCGGCGCGGAGGCGCTTGCAAATGCCAAACCCGTCTTCGTCCGGCAGCAGAATGTCCAGAAGGAGTACGTCGGCAGGGTTACGACGCAGATAATCGAGCCCCTCACGTCCTCGCCCGAAACTTTCGACCTCGAACCCTTCCTTGCGAAAGTTGTAGCGAACTAGCTCGACGATGTCTTTCTCATCTTCAATGATGACCACGCGTGGCCGCACACGAAAAGTATAGCATCCCTAATGTTACAGGAATGTTTCTGATTGCGTATATTTCATCGCGAAGGTTACTGGCGACATATCGTTCCAACGCCAGCACGGCAAGGAGTTCAGCGCCTTGGCCGACCCCTTTCGTGTTACTATGTTGTTGAAACGGCGGGCTTTGGAGTGCGGCAGCTTGCTGCCGCTTTGTCTTGCCGCGAGCTTGCTCGCGGGCTGGCTAATTCAATGTCGATACAGGGGCAGAGGTACGGCCAGCAAGCTGGGCTGGTTGAAAGCGGCAGCAAGCTGCCGCACTCCAAAGCGCTTCGCGCCAGCAATATCTTCCGGGCAGAGCCCCATTAGGAATGAAATGGCGAAAACTTTCTTAGGCAGGCCGTTGGGTATCCGATTGCGCATTGCAGAAAAAACCCTTCTGGCCTTCTTCGCCGCCCTCTTTATAGCTTCCCTCACCCTTTCTTTGCCTGGCGCTACGCTCGGGGTGCTGGCGGTATTGAACGTCATCGTTGGCTGTCTCATCGTGGCGTTAAGCAAGGATGATCTGGTCGACCGAAGCCGGATAGCCTCACCCATCCGCGATTGGCTCCCAACGCTTCTCATGCTGCTGGCCTACCGTGAATCAGGATTGTTTATCAAGGCCGACCCTGCGCATCGGCTCGATCATCTGTTCGTCATGTGGGACCGAACGATGCTTCACAGCCGGTGGGTGGAATGGGCGCTCTATTCATGCGCTCCCTGGCTCCAACATTACCTCGAGATGTTTTACTTGCTCTGCTATCCCCTGGTCCCACTGGGCTTCGCGGCCCTTTACCTGGCGCGGACCTCGATCACGGCGCAGCGCGAACCTGTCGGGATGCCGCAAGACCTGTCATTCCGAGGAGTCCCACATCCGCGGGACGACGAGGAATCTCGCAGGGTGATGTTTGACAAGTTCTGGACCGCAGTCCTCCTCGCCACCCTATTCTGCTACGCTGTCTATCCCTTCTTTCCGCTGACTCCGCCGCGCGTCTTGTTTAACGATGTTCCGGGGCCGACTGTTCCTCCGCTGCTACGAAACATGAACCTCTGGGTTCTGAACCGCTTCAGCGTGCAGGCCTGCCTCTTTCCGAGCGCCCACGCGGCGGCGGTCACAGCGGCGGCGTTGGCAGTCCGCGCCTATATGCCACGCCTCGGCATTCTCTTCTGCATCGCCGCGCTGAGCGTTGCTGCCGCCACCGTTTACGGCCGCTACCACTATATGGCCGACACCGTGGCAGGTGTGCTTGTGGGTGTCGTGGCATTTGTGGTCACCCGCCGAATTCATAAGGCATAAGCCACGACCGCGCGGTAGCCGCGGGCGACTGGTAATTCAATGGGGCTGCGCAAAGGCGGCGAACCGCCGTCCCGCATCGGCTTGTGCCCACCACAGCGAATTCTTCTACCCGTCTTTGAATGCCCGTCTTTGAATACGCTTGACTCTGCATTTTGTTCTTGACACGAGACTGGGGTTGCGATAGCCTACCTGGGTTGTCGTATGAGGAAGCTTGCAAGGGAGCGCGGGAAGGAGGTTCGAAATCGGCCCGGCGGGGCAGGGAAATGGGGCGAAAACACAAAAAAGATACTAAATAGAGGGAACGAACCTAAGGATCTATTGAAAGCAAAGAAGTTAGCGTTTTCAGGAGCCGAAAACGAACTGGTTTTTCAAAGCCAAGAACCCCAAACGAAGCGAAAAATGGTAGCAAAAAGACACGATTCGTACACTGGAAAATGGAAACCGGCAACACAGATTTAGGATAACACCCCGTCTTGAATGCGCTTGACTCCCCTTTCCCTCAGGAACTAGCATGAAAGGTTGGCCTTTTCCCGAAATTCCTCACCGTAGGTCTCAGGGCGAATGATCGAGCGGATTACGGTTCGTGGCGCGCGGCAGCACAATCTCAAGAACATCGACGTGGAGATTCCGCGCCACACCCTGACGGTGGTGACGGGCTTGAGCGGCTCCGGCAAGTCCAGCCTGGCGTTCGACGTGATTTACGCTGAAGGCCAGCGCCGTTACGTTCAGACCCTGTCGGCGTACGCCCGGCAATTCCTCGACCAGATGGAGCGGCCTGACGTTGACACGGTGGAGGGCTTGAGTCCCGCCATCTCCATCGAGCAAAGAACCACCAGCCGCAGCCCGCGCTCGACGGTGGGCACGATCACAGAAATCTACGACTATCTCCGTCTGCTTTACTCCTCCATCGGCGAGCCACATTGCCATCAGTGCGGCCGGCCTATCTCCCGCCAGACCACGGAGCAGATTGTCTCCTCCATCATGGCGCAGAACCAGGAGGGCCGCTCCGCCGGAAACGGCGAAGGCCAGCGCATCATGATTCTGGCCCCTGTGGTGCGCGGGCGGAAAGGGGAGTTCCGCAAGCTCTTCGAGCAACTGTCGCAGGAGGGGTTCGTCCGCATCCGGGTGGATAAGCAGTTGCGGCAGGTTGATGAGGAGATTCGCCTCGACCGGCGACGCAACCATACCATTGAGGTGGTGGTGGACCGCCTGCTGCTGAAGTCCGGGATCGAGAGTCGGCTGGCGCAATCCATCGAAACGGCCATGAAGCTTGCCAAGGGCATTGTCCAGGTGGCCGTCGTCAATGGGGAGGAGCAGCTCTATTCGCAGGAGTGGGCATGCGTGGACTGCGGCATCAGTGTTCCCTCGCTCGAGCCTCGTTCCTTTTCCTTCAACAGCGTCTATGGGGCCTGCGCCGCTTGCCGGGGCCTGGGCAGCCAGTACACTTTCGATCCTGCCAAGGTGATCGTCGATTGGTCCCGGCCGTTGCTGGAAGGAGGGCTGGGGCCGGGCGGCGGCTCGTCGGCCATACAGCGCGGCCTGATGCGTGCGGCCGAACACTATGGGTTCGACTTAAAGACCCCCTTCGAGCGCCTTCCCGTGAAGATCCAGAACCTGATTCTTTTCGGGCGCAACCCGGAGCAACCCAAAGCCCCTTCCGTGTTTCCCGGCGTGCTGCCCCTGCTCCAGCGCTGGTATGGGGAAACTACGTCGGAGAATTATCGTGAATGGTTCGGGCAGTACATGTCTGCGGTCCCTTGCTCCAAATGCCAGGGCAAGCGTTTGAGGCCGGAAAGCCTGGCCGTGACCGTGGTCGACCTCTCCATTGCCGACCTCACGGCGCTTCCTGTAAGCCGAGTGCAAGGAGTCTTGAAGGAACTTCGCATGACGCCCCGCCAAGCGTTCATAGCGCAGCGCATCTTGAACGCAATCTTCGAGCGCCTGGAATTCCTGGAAGCCGTGGGGTTGGGTTACCTGAGCCTTGACCGGTCAGCAGCCACACTCTCCAGCGGCGAGAGCCAACGCGTCCGGCTGGCCACCCAAATCGGTTCGAAGTTGCGCGGCGTGCTTTATGTGCTCGACGAACCGAGCATTGGCCTGCACCCTCGCGACAACCAGCGACTGCTCCAAACCCTGGAACGATTGCGTGACCTGCAAAATACCGTGCTGGTGGTCGAGCATGACGAGGAAACAATACGCCGGGCTGATTACGTGGTTGATCTCGGGCCAGGGGCCGGTAAGCAGGGTGGTTTTCTGGTGGCCGCCGGGCCCCCCGGCCAGATCGCTACCACAGAGGATTCTCTTACCGGGCAATATCTTTCGGGCAAGCTGCGAATCCCCGTCCCTGCTAAGCGACGCTCGCCGAACGGCAAATTCCTTTCCGTCCTCGGCGCGCGAGCTAACAATTTGAAAAATATCGATGTGCAGTTTCCGCTGGGCTTGCTCAGCGTGGTGACGGGCGTTTCGGGCTCGGGCAAGTCAACCCTGGTGAACGACATTCTCTATCACGCCATCGCCAAGAAGCTCTACCGGGCCATCGCGGAGCCGGGCGCGCACAAGGCCATCCTGGGATTGGAACACCTTGATAAAGTCATCGTGATTGACCAGTCGCCGATCGGGCGCACACCGCGCTCCAACCCGGCCACTTATACCGGCGTGTTTACGCCCATCCGGGAGCTCTTTGCGATGTTGCCCGAATCGCGCGAGCGTGGCTATCGCGCCGGCCGGTTCAGCTTCAACGTCAAAGGCGGCCGCTGCGAGGCCTGCCAGGGTGAAGGCTTGCGGCGCATTGAGATGAATTTCCTGCCCGATGTCTTCGTGACCTGCGAGGTCTGCCGGGGCCGCCGCTACAACTCCGAAACCCTGGCGGTGAAATACAAGGGTCAATCCATCGCCGACTTGCTTGAAACCACGGTTCGGGATGCCCTGCCCATTCTCGAGAACATTCCGCAAATCAAGCAGCGGCTCCAGACCTTACTGGACGTCGGGCTTGGTTATGTCCACCTGGGCCAGCCCGCCACCACGCTTTCAGGTGGCGAAGCCCAACGCATCAAATTGGGACGTGAGTTGAGCCGCCGCCAGACCGGCCGTACCCTGTACATTCTTGACGAGCCTACTACTGGCCTGCATTTCGACGACGTGAAACAACTCCTGGAGGTGCTCAGTCGCTTGACAGACCTTGGCAACACCGTCATTATCATCGAGCATCATCTGGACGTTGTGAAACAAGCCGATTGGGTCATCGACCTGGGACCCGAAGGCGGTGACGAGGGAGGCCGAATCGTCGCCCAGGGCACACCGGAAGAAGTGGCGCGCGTGAAGAAATCGTTTACGGGACAAGCACTGGCGGCTATGCTTAATAACGGCCGGGAGTAGCGATGGCCACTGACCGCCCTTGGAAAGACTCGCACCATGACTATCGAGCAACTAGTCCACGAGAAACGCGACGAGATTCAGCGCATCGCGACAAAGCACGACGCGAGGAATATCCGCGTGTTTGGTTCGGTCGCACGCGGCGAGGCTCGCAACGATAGTGATATCGATTTTCTGGTGGACACCGGCCCCGTGACGAGCTCTTGGTTTCCCGCCGGTTTGGTGCTTGACCTGGAAGACGTCCTCGGGTGCAAAGTAGAGGTGGTGACTGAGAAAGGCCTCAGCCCCTTTCTCAAGGAACGTGTACTTCAAGAGGCCGTGCCCTTGTGAAGGGGGATTGTGTCTACCTAAAGTCCGCACCAGCCAGCATCCTTTGCGTCCTTTGCGTACTTTGCGCCTTTGCGTGAAACCGTTGTTTGCGGTTTCAGGATGTTTGCGCGAGAATGTTTACCGTGACTGAGAATGAGATCGCCAAACACATCGTTGATGCTGCCTTCAGAATCCACACAACCCTCGGCCCGGGCTTGTTCGAATCCGTCTACGAGGCAGTCATGGCGCAAGAGCTGGCGAGTCGTGGACTGCACTTCGTAAGGCAACAAGCGCTTCCCGTCGTGTGGGAGAACATCCACTTAGAGGCCGGGTTCCGAGTTGACCTAATCGTGGAGAATAAGGTCATCGTCGAGATCAAGTCCGTTGAAGCCATCGCGCCCGTGCACAGAAAGCAGTTGCTAACGTATCTGCGCCTTGCCAACAAGCGGCTAGGAATTCTGATCAATTTTGATGTCGATCTGATCAAGGATGGCATTGCGCGCGTGGTGAACGGACTCGCGGAGTAAACACAGCTCACGCAAAGACGCCAAGGCGCAAAGGAACGCAAAGAAGAGACGCCCACGAAACGCGCGTTGAACGGGCTCGTGGAGCCGATGACCATTTATTCACAAAGACCCCTCAAACTGGATAACGTCAGCACCTATCCGCTCGCCTCGCGGCCAAGCAAGGTTACGGTTCGAGACTTCGCAAAGGTCTCGAGGTCTGGCGCCGGCGTTCGCGAGTGGCTCAATTCCCTGCCCCAAATACTGGCTGGGGAGAGCTTTCGCGCTGTGGTAAGTGCCCTTGAAAAGGCGCAGGCTAAGCGCAAACCGATCATCTGGGGGATTGGCGGGCACGTGATCAAGTGCGGTCTCGGTCCCATCTTGATTGACCTCATGAGGCGAGGCTATCTCACGGCCGTGGCGATGAACGGCGCGGCGATGATTCATGACTTCGAGATAGGCTTGGCGGGTGCAACTTCTGAAGACGTCCCAGCAGTCCTAGGTCGCGGGGAGTTTGGCATGGCTGAGGAAACCGGGCGGATTATTAATGATACCATCGCGGCCGGCGACCGGGAAGAGTTGGGTATCGGAGAATCTGTCGGCCGCTTTCTAGCCGGCAGTCGCCAGGCTCGTTTCCGGCGCTTCAGCCTGTTGGCGCAGGCCTACCGCTGGCGGATTCCGGTGACGGTGCACGAGGCCATCGGAACGGACATTATCCATAATCATCCGGCCATCAATCCGCGCGCGCTGGGGGCCGCTTCTCACCGCGATTTCCTTCTGCTTGCCTCGCTGGTCAAAGGCATGCATCGCGGGGGTGTTTACCTGAACGTCGGGTCGGCGGTCGTGCTGCCCGAAGTGTTCTTGAAATGCTTGAGTCTCGTGGCCAACCTCGGCCGAGCTCCGCGCGGCATCACCACTGTGAACATGGATTTCATCCAGCATTACCGCCCCGTGCAAAACGTGGTCTTGCGGCCGACAGCAGGGACCGGAAAGGGGCAGGACAGCAGCCATGGGTATGCACTCACCGGGCACCACGAGCTGATGGTCCCCTTGTTGGCAGCGGCGCTAGAGAAGCAGTGACAAGTGACGAGTGACAAGTGTGCGGGAGAGTAAGTCTTGATAGACGAAACCCAGGAGCAGACACCACCTCAGGATATGCCTCCAGCCCTGGAGAGTACACTCACGGACGCACAGGAATCCCTGCCCAAGCCCTGGGGGCTGCGCGATTTCTTCCTCTTCATCGCTTTTGTGCCTGTGGGGCTGTTTGCCGCCAATATCCTCGTCCTCCTGGGATACGCGCTGATTCAGCCAACTCTCCACTGGCGTTTGGCGAAACAGCAACTCTCCACCGATCCCTTCTTCTTGCTGGCACTGCAAACGGTCTTCTACGGGTTGATGCTCGCGTTCATTTTTTTTCTCGTGGCCGTGGACCACCGGCAGCCATTTTGGCCAACGCTTCGGTGGCGACGTATCACAGTCTGGCAAGCACTCGGTTGCCTTGCCGGCGGAACACTCATGACGGTTGCCATTGCTTTATTTCCACCGGTTCTACCGGATGCAACTAAATTCCCCCTCGAAAGCCTGTTCAACTCAAGGGCTGCCGCTTATGCCATAGGAGCATTCGCCATTCTGGTCGCCCCGGTCATGGAGGAAATGATTTTTCGCGGCATCCTCTTTGCAATCTTCGAGTCGCAAGTCGGCCTCCGCTTCGCCATTCTGACTACTGCCATCCTATTCGGGGGATTGCACGTGCCTGAGTACTGGGGCGCCTGGAACCACATGTTTCTGATTTTCCTCGTAGGGCTGGTGTTTTCACTGGCGCGAGGTAAGAGCGGTTCATTGGCGCCCAGCGTTTTTCTTCATGTGGGATATAACGCCAGCATGATGATCATTCTGTTCCTGTCCACTGAGCACTTCCGAAACTTGAACGCTTTGCCTACCCCCTGACAAGTCGACGGTACCCTTTTCCCCACTGATCTTTGGACACGAAAGTCGGGTGTGTTTTGGAGTGCGGCGGCTTGCCGCCGCTTTCTTACAGGCCAGCTTGCTGGGCGTTCCACGGCTGGTCGATTTTACCGAATGAGACAGACGGCGAGCAAGCTCGCGGCGGGTAAAGCGGCGGCAAGCCGCCGCACTCCAAAGTGATTATGATTCCCCGCGGCGCTTAACGTCGATCTGGAGTCGCTTGATCTTTTGGTTGAGGGTGGAAAGGGGGATCTTGAAGTGCTCGGCGGCATCGGTCTGGCTCCAGTTGGTACGAGCCAGCATATCGAGAATGACCCTGCGCTCGCAAGTTTCCATGATTTCGAAAAGCGACCGGCCTGCGAAGTCCTGGGAGGGGTGGCCCTGGGCGCCGTGCGAGCCGTCTTGAAACAGTTGTTCAGGCAAGAGATCAAGTCCCAGTGTGGGCCCGGAGGCGAGGACCACAGCTCGCTCCACGGCGTTTTCCAGTTCGCGCACGTTACCCGGCCAGTCGTAGTCCATTAAGGCTTTCATTGCCTCCACTGAGAACTGGAGGCCGAGACGACCATTCTCTTCGCCAAACTTCTTCAAAAAGTGCTCCACGAGGTGAGGAATATCTTCCTTGCGCTCCCGCAAGGAGGGAAGACAAATGCTGATAACGTTCAAACGGTAATAGAGGTCTTCCCTGAAGTGCCCCGCAAGGACCAACTTTCGCAAATCGGCGTTGGTGGCGGCGAGGATGCGCACATCCACCTTGATGGTTTCCGTCCCGCCCAGGCGCATGAACTCGCGCTCCTGAATCACCCGCAGCAGTTTTGCCTGGGTCTCAACCCCCACCGTGCCGATTTCATCGAAGAAGATCGTCCCCTGATCGGCCAATTCAAACAATCCGCGTTTGGTGGCGATGGCAGAAGTAAAGGCCCCCCTCACATGGCCAAACAGCGTACTCTCCAAGAGGTCCACAGGCATTGAGCCGGTGTTGACAGGAACAAAAGCTCGGTCGGCGCGCGGGCTCATGGCATGGATGGTCTTGGCGACAAGCTCTTTACCGGTTCCGCTCTCGCCGCTAATCAGGACTGTGGCGCGGCTGATGGCTACTTGGGTGATGAGGTCCATCACCTTCTGCATCTTGTCGCTTCTGCCCACGATGTTGGGAAGCGCGAAGCGTTTCAGCGCCCGGCGAAGCTGGAGGTTCTCCGCTTGAAGGCGCGATTTGTCAAGGAGGTTCCGGACTTCGAGCAGCAGTTTGTCGTTGTCCCAGGGCTTGGTGACGTAACTCTCCGCGCCCTGCTTGGAGGCCTGGAAGGCCATCTGGCTGGAGTCGTACGCGGTAATCATGATAACGCCGACTTCCGGCGAGTCATGTTTTATAGATTTCAGCAAATCCAGGCCGTTACGGTCAGGAAGGTTAATATCCAGAAGAACCAAGTCGAACACTCCGCCTTCAATTCTCTTCAGACCCTCTTCGCCGGTCGAGGCGGAGTCCGCCTGATAACCCTCCAGCCTGAGCAATTGCTCCAGGCTCTCCCGGATCTCCTGTTCGTCATCAATGATGAGAATACAGCCCTTAGGCGACATTTACTGCTTTCCTCGCAACCGGCAACTCCACATGGAACGAGGTACCGCGTCCCACCGCGCTCTGCACCTCGATCTTCCCCAGATGCTCACGAATGATTCCATACGTAACCGCGAGGCCCAAACCCGTTCCGCGGCTCGTCGACTTGGTAGTGAAGAAGGGATCAAAAATCTTGCTGAGATGCTCAGGGGAAATTCCCACCCCGTTATCCGAAACCTCGACGCAAACGGAGGAGTCTTCGCATTGGGTAGCGATGGTCAGCTCGCCGCCACGCGGCATCGCGTCGCGCGCATTTATGATGAGATTCATGAAAACCTGCTGGAGTTTTCCGGGGTTGGCGTAAACCAAGGGCAATGAGGTACACAATTGCGCATTCACGGAAATCTTGGAGGCGCGCAGCATCGGCTCAACGAGCGACACGGTCTCGCGGACCAGCTTGTTTAAATCCAGATCAGAATACTCACTGCCGCTGACACGCGAGAACTTCAGTAAGTTGTTGACAATCTCGGAGGCGCGAAACGCCTGCTTGATGATCTTGTCGAGGGTGCGGGAGAGAGAATCATCCGCCGATAACTGCCTCATCAGCATTTGGGCCTGGGAAGTGATAACCGCCAAAGGCGTGTTCACTTCGTGAGCGACGCCTGCCGCCAGCAAGCCGATGGAGGAGAGTTTCTCCGCCTGAATCAACTGGTCCTCGAGGTTCACGCGGTCGGTCAAGTCGTTGAAAATCAGCAGCCTGCCGAGTACGTGACCATCTTTCCCTACCAGTGGGACCGCCGAAAGGTTCACAATCAGGGTCTGACCGCCCGGAGTATGTAAGCGAAACTTGTACAGACTCAGGACGCTCTGCGCATCCGAGGCTCCAGGCAATTCCGCCAACAGTTCGGGTGGGAAAATGGCATGCAGCGATTTCCCCACTGCATCATTTCGCACTAGGCCGTAAAGCTTCTCCATGGCGGAATTCCATGACCCTACTTTCCCTTCCAGGTCGCAGGCGAGAACGCCGGCGTTAATCGATTCAATGATGTTCTCGCTGAAATCCGTCAGTGCCTGGTATTCAAGAGCTTTCTTCTCAAGCGATTCGTAAAGCTGGGCATTCTCAAGCGCCACGGAGACGTACCCGGTGAGGGTCTGCAGAAGGTCAATATCCTCGCTCGAGAGGAAGTCCCCATCGCGCGTTTTCCCCAGGCCGAGGTAACCCAAGGTGCGCTCTTTCACCTTAAAGGGCAAGTAATAGTGCAGGTCCAACTGCTCGATAGTCTTCTGCGCCGAGGGCGCGAAGCCAAACGGGCGCCTGACACTGTCAAAAAACAGATACTCCTTGCCCTGTTGGCTGCGCGCGGGGTCAAGGAAACTTGTATCCAGTCCCTCGGAGTAGCTCACGCCGCGCGACTTGACCAAGCGGAATTGGTCCAAATCCGTCGCCCAAAAAACCGCTAGGCGATCGACCCCAAGGGTTTCAGTCAGCTTTACTGTGACCTGTTCGAGGAGGCGATCAACATGCAACTCGGAGCTCAGTTCGCGCGCAAACTCCAGCAGGGTGCGACGATAGTCATAACGCTCGCGGTTAAAGAACCTATCCAGCCGCACCTGGATCCAATTCACCATGGGCTGGAAAACCAAGGCGGTGACGACGACGGCCAAAACCCACCCACTCCGGCTGGTTATCGGGATCGTGGATCGGAAGAAATCCGCGAATAACCCGATCACGCTGAAATAGAGGGCCACAATGGTGGCCGTGGCCAAGGTGTAAGCGATCCCCCTGCGGAAAATGACATCCACGTCCATCAGGCGGTAACGCACGATGGCGTAACCAAAAGTGACGGGGAGAAAGACAAGTGAAAGTGCAGAAAGGTTCATCCAGGCGTTGGGAATAAACCCGAGGAAATAGGGAATCGCATAGAAGGTCGCAAAGGGTGCGATAGCAAGCCAGGTCCCTCGCGTCACCCATTTCAACTGCTGCTTCAGCAGAGGCACCTGCGCTCGCGAATAGGCTTGTTGGAGCACCACTGCCCCCGCTAAGAAGTAGACGGCTAGATACACGAACTCGACGCGGTCAAGAAGCCAACGCACCTGGAGCAAGGGCATGGGGAGAACCATGAGCTCCGTGGCCACAAGAACATGAACAGCCGCCAGGGCTACCGCTGGCCCATAAAGGGAGGGAATCACATAACGCCGACCGCGCAGGAAAGTCTTTTGCTCGGGAAAACCAAGGCAGAAATGCAGGAAGAGCGCGGGCTGAAGGAGCAAGGCAAGAACTTGCAGCCAATACACCGTCCAATCGAACAGATTCAGCTTTCCGGTATAGGAGAACGTGTAAAGGATAAAGGACGCCAAGCAAAAGATGTAGAAATGAAGTGATTTAGGAGCTGTCCAGCGTCGCAATAGTATAAAAGTCCCGATAACCAGGTATATCAGGCCCACTAGGCTGAGATAATATCGCACCGTCGCGGCCGCTTTTTGCGGAACAAGAACCAGCGAGGTTTGGAACTTTTCGCCATTTCGCACTAGGATATAGCTTGCCTGAGACCATACGTCGTCGCGGAAGATCTCACGACCGCCGTCAGCCGCCGCGTGAATCGGTTTTCTGTCGACTGACTCTAAGAGATCGCCCTCCCGGATCCCCGCCCGGTCACCTGGACCATCGGGGGTGACAATCCATGCCTCCACTCCCCTTTTGGAGTCAACCCAGGATACCCCATCGTCCGGCAGCCGATAGCGGACCCGCTGCTGGAGATTGACAACGGCAAACACGATAAGCGTCAGGCTAAGGATAGCCAGCGAAACGGACGTAAACCGGTAAGGCGGAGCTTTTGTCATCTGAACGCAGCGACCTGTCCGCTGCCGTTTAGACTACCACCTCAGACCCCTAGCAAGTTAGATTCCAGTAGTCGGAGTTCCAAGAAACAAATAAAGTTCCTATTTTCAATCATATATAACGTCAACAGGGTAGTAGCAGCGCCCGCTACAAAATTCGGGATATGGCCTCCACTTTTCCGTAACTCTGTTCCCGTCCTTTGGAAACCTACAGGTACGGAAACACTTGGATTTCTGAAGGCCGCCATGACGAATCGGTTTCAAGGCAGAGACTTTTAGCCCACTAACTATTCGCCAGAAGTTAGAATTCTACGGAAAAGCCCCCGCGGAGAGACTTATAAGCTGAACTCAAAAGCAGAGTCATTTCGCCGGATTGCGTCAAGGGCGAGTAGCCCTGGGCTAATAAATTCCGGAATTCCGCGACGGCTTCGATGTGGGCGGGGAGGAAAGCAAGGGCAGGGAGGGGCTGGCGGACCTGGACATCCAAGAATGGTTGCAGTTGCAAATCGGCTTGGCCGTAAGGATCCACCATGGTTACGCGGCCACGCTGAACCCATTCGTACGAAGTCGTCAATTGAGTCCGAGTGACAGGAATACGGGCCGAAACTCCTCCGGCCAAGGAGGCGCTGCGAACGGGCTTGAGCACACCTTGTAGATCTCCCTTTGGAGCCTGGTTGAGGAGTCCGTGTGCGGACAGGGAATCCCCCACGGAGTAGGCGACGAGAGTTTCGACGTGATTTCCTATGCGTTGTACATAGGCCGCCCGATATCCGGAAGAGTGGTAATCACCCACATTCACAAAAATCCCACCCACGGCAGGGTTCACCACGTAATTACCCGCAAGCCAGCTTCTTGCCGCGGCATTGGCCGATCCCCAAACAGCCGCGTTCCTGACCCCATCGTGGTAAGCGGCGAGCTCGATCCGCGCGGAACCACTCAGAAGGCGGCTCACGGAGATCTCGGAATGGACGCCTTGCTCAAGCTCAGGCCGATAGCCTCGCAGCGTCAGCAGCGGGAAAGAATCGAGCCTACTGACACGTTCCAGCAAAGTCCCTGAACCGTCGGATGGTCCCTTCCCAACCTGCAGGGCAACGTCGGTGGAACGGGAAAGGTGGTAAGCCAGCTTGATTCGCGGTTGGGCGGCCATCACATCCCCAAGCGCATTTAGGTAATCAATATCCATGCCCGCCGTCAATGTCAGGTGAGGATAAATGTGACGGGTTTGGGTGTAGCTTGCCACTAATCCCTGCGCATAGGAATCGGGAAGCTGTCCGCCGCCACCCGTAGCGGTCACGCCCCTTGCGTAACCCAATCGGTGCACGACCAGAGAGATTTCCTCAGAATCACCCTTGATCAAGCCCTTTCGATACTCCGTCCCCACTGAAGATGTCAGGGTTCCGTTGGCCGCGACTGAACCCACCGCCAGAAGATCGGAGTCCAGGGACAGCGAGCGAAGATAAGCCAAAACACTTCCCATGCCTGGGTCCGTGGCCAGTGGCTCCCAGCCAGAAGAACCCGGCACCATGCCAACAAGACGCTGGCTGGCAGGCAGAGGAGGGTTTACAGCATTCGGGGTGGTCTCTGCAACCTCCTGCCGGTATCTGAGGATAGGCCGGGTGGCTGCGGAAGTCCTTAGCACCCACTTCCAATCGTCACCCAAAGAGGTTGCGCCAGTATCGGGAATCTGAAAACGCAAAGGAGCAAAGACGTCACCTAAAACAAATTTCAATGTGGACGTCTGCCCGGCTTCCACCTTAATCCCGTTCCGATGAGCGGGTAACCGCGTTGGGGAAATAATCTGAAGGGAGTACCAGCCCGGAATGAGGTGCCCAACTGCGAACTTGCCTTTGGCGTCAGTGATGACGCGCTCCACCTGTTCCCCGGCGCTGGCAGTGGGAATCAACAACGGCCCGATGATCAGAACCGTGGCACCCATCAAAGGATTGCCATGATTGTCCGAGACGATGCCCGAAAGACGCCCATATTCCGACGCGAGGGCCCGGACCGGATTAAGCAAAGGGGAAACAAGGCTCCCCGCCAGAAGAATGGCTGACAGCCTGATTCCAGATTTTGGAGCTTTCATGTGAATCGTCTAGGTCTCCCGAAACCGCCCAACACCTGACCGGCAAAATAACACGCCGTGCTCACTGTACCTCAAAAGTGGTCGAAGGTAAAAGGGTTTGTTTATTTATTTTGTCCGTGACCTTTATCTGCACCGTGTATTTGCCAGGTTGAAGCACACTCAATGGCATTTGCTTTTCCAGCGTAAACTGCTGCGTGGCGTCCTTCAGTTTGGCTGCGTCCTCTGATTGCGCTAGAAGGGATTTTCCATCCTTGAGCAGTTCGTATTCTACATCCAACGATGGCTTGTGCGTCTTCACGTCCAGACCCAGGTTATAAACCTGCATATAGATGCCAAGCTTCTGGTCGCGCGTAAAGGTTTGGTTGACGCTGGGGCGAACCTTCGTCCCCCCGATTACGAACGGGCCCGTGCCAACTTGATTCGTAGGCAGAGGCTGAATGAGGTCCGCGAGAATCAATGAACTGTTCGATAGTTTATTTTCGTCAAACCGCGGGACCACCAGGCCGATTTCCATCGATCCCACGTGGCCGCTGAGGTTGTCCTTCATCACCAAGCTCAGCTTGTAGCGACCCGGGCGCAATGGGATGGCTTCTTGATATACTGCCTTGCGTTCCAAAAACCGCTGAAATTCATGCTCTGGAACGTCCAAGACCAGGCTCTTTTCAAATGTATTGACATTCCTGCCACCCAGGCTGGTCACCTCACCATAGATATCCATGACGCCATGCATCACCCCGTCCTTGTTCTGAAATTGCAGGTCTCGGTAAGCTACTTGAAGAGTAATGGGAGTGAGCACGGTCTCATCTGTCACGCGGAGAAAGTCTGTACGAACGTCGAAGGGTAAAAGCTGCGCGGAAATCTTAGACGTAACAATAGCTTTCAAATCTTTAAACTTGACATCCGGCGGTTTCCAGATCTTCGCGTACAGATCTAGGCGGGTGAATTCATTCATGCTCTCGGGTTCTCCAGTCATGGACTGGCCAATCGTCATACCGTCAGTCCGGCTAAAGCGGTCTGCCTTGCTGGCCATGCCCATGGATTCCATGTCAGTTAATCCGGCGTTCGGGACGTGGAGCAAAGCATCCTTCTCGCCTGGATCCATGGTGAGGTGATATTCTCCGCTCATCGTCGGATCGACGAATTCCAAAATTATATTGGTCCCGATGCCGTCAATATAACGATACCGCCATTGCTCGAAGGGGTAAGTGGCGGTCTCTCCGCCACCCTCTTCCTGAGGTCGAACGTAGCTGCCGCCGCTGGGGTGAGAATCTACCTCGTCCGCCGGGCCGTACATGATATAGATTCGCCCGCGGTCGGTTCTCCAACCCTGGATACCCGAGGCATAGTGCTCGTTTGCGTAGGCAATGCGCCGGTAGTATTCCTCTTTGAACTCATTCTCGGGACTGTTAGGATTCGGATTGCGCCGCTCCCAGAACGCCTCAATGAATTGTTCCCTTTCATCGTCTGTAGTGAGCTTCTTGAAAGACGCTCTTTCCTCCCCGGTAATAATGTAAGGGACTTCTTCACTGAGCCATTTCTTATAAGGGCTCTCCATTTCTTTCTGGATTGCCTTCTGGCGGCGTTTTTCCGCCTTGCTTTGCTTCTCGCTCTCTTGAGGTACCGCATTTAAGACGGGAAGAACCAACCCCAATGCCGTGAATCCCGAAAACAGCACCCAAAGCCAAACACACCACCCGCGCCGGCTGATAAATTCAATCCGGTTAAACACCAACGGCTCTCCTTTCTCAACCTCGGTCAGTGCCGATTGTATTTTTTGAGGTTTGAAAAGTCAAGGACATACTCCCCTGACGATATAGTCGCGCACCCCTTTTTGACTGACATGAATATTGATGCCGCCCAAGCATGAAGGGTGGCTTGACCAGGAGGGAAGCTCAGCCCATCGAAAACGAGCTGACATCTCCGCCGCAGGAACGTCTAATAGGAGAGGGGGACTCGGCTGGACTCCCCTTCGACCGCGCAAGGAGGGACACAACCGAGGTCCTTTCCAGTACCCTGGAAAAAGAACCCGGACAGAACCCTACCCTCCGACGCTGCAAATGACGGGGCGTGCCGTTGTACGCGTTAAGTGATAAAAAACAGGGTCGAATAAAGCAGGTAGGTTCGCCACTAACGCCTCGGATTGTGACTGCCAAATTCGGCTTTTCTATGCCGCTGGGTAGAGTTAGAATAGATAGGAACGCCCTGGAGAATCTCCCAAGGCAATGAGCACGAAAAGTGATGTCACTCAATCTTCCTTGTTATTGCTTGGTAGGACACACGCGAGCGAGGCCCGCCAGCCTTGCGGATAAACCTCGAGTTCGACCGGTAGGCGCGGGCAATCTTTTGGGGAAACTTTTTGGACCTGAAAAGCGTAGTGTGGTTAGAAGCCGCCATCGTGGCGATGGGGTGTGGGTGTCGGTCCGAAGCGACAGCGGCTTCGTAGGCGCCTGGTAGCCCAGCATGACGAGGGGGAGTTTGATGTCTGCACGTACACTTGAAGAAAAGGATGAAACAGCCGTGGCCCAAGTAACTGGACTGGAACTCGGACGAACCACTTCTCCTGAAGGGGCAAACGAAACCAGCGGGGCTCCTTCCCGGCCTCGCAATGGGAAGGGCAAGAAGTCAAGAAAGAAGATGATCCTGGTGATTGTGGGAGCGCTAGCTCTGGTGGGGCTTGTGGCAGGCGGGATTATCTGGAGCAAGGGCGGTGTCGTCACTGTTCAGACTCTCAAGGTCACGCGGGCGGATTTGCTTTCGGCCATCGTGACGGCCTCGGGAGAGATTAAACCGCCCACGGCCAGCCTCGCCAACGTGAATGCGAACTCCTACGGCAAGATAACCGATATTTTCGTAAAGGAAGGCGATACGGTCAAGAAAGGCCAACTCCTCTTGAAGACGGAGGCGGTCCAGGCGAATGCCACCGTTGATGCACAAAAGGCAACCGTTTCTAGCGCCAAAGCAGACGTGGAGCAGTTTGCGGCGACAGTGCAGGCGCAGCAAGCAGCTTTGAACACTGCGCTGGCCAACGTGCAAACGGCCCAGGCGAACCTTGTCCGCAACCAACAGGAGTTCAAGCGGGGGGAGGATTTGCTGCGCGATAAGCTGATTGCCCAAAATGAATTCGACACGCGCCTGGACAACGTCAAGGTGGCGCAGGCCACCTTGGATGGAGACCAGGCGGCGGTGGTCCAGCAAAGAGCCTTACTTCAGCAGGCCAGGTTCAATCTTGACAGCGCGCGCGCCAAGGTAGCAATGCAGGAGGCCCAACTTGTTAGCACCGAGGATGTCCGCGACAAGACCATTTACAATTCCCCCCTCGATGGCATCGTGACGTCCTTACCGGTACACGTGGGCGAGAACGTGGTGCCGGGAATTCAAAACGCGGTCGGAAGCTTGCTCTATCAGGTTTCCGATCTGGCGGTGATTACCGCCGAGGTCAAGGTGGATGAAACCGACATCGTCAACGTGAAGCTCGGGCAAACGGCGGAGGTGACGATTGACGCCATCCCGAACAAGACATTCAAGGGCAAAGTCACGGAGATCGGCCAGAGCGCCGTTGGCCGCACCTCCGGGGTGACCACAGGAACGAGTACATCTACGACGGAAGAAGCCAAGGACTTCAAGGTGGTCGTGACCTTGGATGATCCCCCGCCGGGTCTCCGCCCAGGGCTTTCTACGACCGCAAAGATCACCACCGCGACGCGCCAGAACGCTGTGACCATCCCCATCCAGGCACTCACTGTCCGGACGCGGCGTCAATTGGAAGAAGAGGAGAGCAGCAAGGGGGCCAAAGGCAAGGTGCAGGCCGCCACTTCGCAGCCCACCACTGCGGCCAAAGACAAAGGAAAGGAAGAAGTGCAGGGAGCCTTCCAGCTTAAGGACGGTCGGGCGGTCTTTGTCCCCGTCGAATCCGGCATCATGGGCCAATCAGATGTGGAAGTGCTCAAAGGCGTCCAACCCAATGAGGAGATTGTTTCCGGTCCTTTCAGTGTGCTCCGCACGTTGAAGAACCACACCAAGGTGAAGGTGGACAATAGCGCCCTCAAGCCGGCTGGATCTACTTCCTAGCAGGATCCGCTGTCATTCCGATCCCGCAGTCGCGGGAGAGGAATCTCGCTCTGGAAACAAAGGAACTGAGAGATTCTCCTCCCGCGACTGCGGGATCGGAATGACATGCTGGACGGGCCGGAGGCGAGTGGAAAGGAAACACGCATAGCGATGGGAACACAAGTGGCGACGTCTTCAACTCAGGTAAGCATGGCCCCACCCGTGGGGGTAATGATCCGGACGGAAGATCTCTGGAAAACTTACGACATGGGCGAAGCCATTGCAGTGCACGCGCTCAGCGGAGTGACGTTTGAACTCGAGCGCGGCGAGTATGTGGCGATCATGGGCCCCTCGGGCTCCGGCAAATCCACTCTGATGAACTTGATCGGCTGCCTGGATACCCCCACCAGCGGGAAATATTGGTTGAACGGCCGACTGGTCAGCGAACTCTCCGACGACGAGCTGGCTTACATCCGCAACAAGGAAATCGGGTTCGTCTTTCAGACCTTCAACCTTCTTTCCCGGGCCAGCGCCTTGCACAACGTGGAACTGCCTCTGGTTTACAGCGGAGTCCCCGCCAAGGAGCGTCTGGAAAAAGCTCAAGAGGCTCTGCGTAAGGTTGACTTGATTGAACGCATGCACCACAAGCCCAACGAACTTTCCGGGGGACAGCGCCAGCGCGTGGCGATTGCCCGCGCCCTGGTGAACAATCCTTCCATCATCCTGGCCGACGAACCCACAGGGAATCTGGACTCGGCCACCGGCGAGGAAATCATGGGCGTGTTCGAGCGACTCTATGAGGGCGGAAACACTATCGTCCTGGTGACCCACGAACACGATATCGCCGCTCACGCTCATCGCATCATTCATGTCCGCGACGGAAAGATCGAACGCGACGAGACGGTCAAGTAAATTGCACCTCAAAAGTAGCAGGCAGGAGGAGGTCTGGTGGCTGTACTCAGCCAACCTCGAGTGCTTCTCCACAAGCTGAGCCCCCCAGTGGGTCGGAGCACCGGCGTTTGGGTCACATCCCGCGAGGCCTTTTGGATTGCGCTGGAGGCGCTGCGCGCGCACAAGCTTCGTTCCTTCCTCACCCTGCTGGGCGTGGTGATTGCCACCACCACGCTGATCGTCGTGATGTCCGTCATCAACGGCATGAACCGCTACATCCAGGACCACATTGCTAACCTGGGGGCCAATGTCTTCATCCTATACCAGTTCAACTGGACCACAAGCTATGAGGAGTTCCTAAAGGCGCTCCGCCGCAACAAGGCCATCCGCATCGAAGACTTCGAATTCCTTCGCGACAATATCAAGGGCTATAAGAATATCGGCGCAGAGGCCGGCCTTGATGGGGGTGCCGAAGTAAAGTACAAAGGACACCTCATGCACGAGGTGAACCTCGCCGCTGAAACCCCCAACATGATTGATATCGGCCAGGCGAAGGTGGAATCCGGGCGCTATATCAATGACACAGATTACGCTCACGAGTCCATGGTGTGTTTCATCGGCCAGGATCTCGCGGACGAGTTTTTCCCCAGCCTCGACCCGATCGACAAGGAGATCAACGTACGCGGCATCCCTTTTCGAGTGATCGGGGTGGCGGCTCGCATCGGGACAACGTTTGGCCAGAGCCAGGATAAGTTCGTCCAGATTCCTCTCACCACCTTTAAGAAGGTCTTCATGGCGCGCCCGGAGCTGGCCGTGAATGTGCAGGCCTGGGATGCTCAGCAGATGATGGTCCTCGAGGACCAGGTCCGGGCGTTGATGCGGGCCCGGCGCCACATTCCGTACAAAGAGGACGATAATTTCGGGCTTAACGCCTCGGACACCATCATGGCCATGTGGCATCAATTGACGGCGTCCGTCTTCGCGGTCACCGTGGGGATCGTGGCCGTTTTTATGGTGGTGGGCGGGATCGTCATCATGAACATCATGCTCGCCAGTGTGACGGAGCGCACGCACGAGATCGGCATCCGGAAATCCCTGGGCGCCCGGCGGGGCGATATCCTGATGCAATTCATCATTGAGGCCAGCCTTATGGCGCTGACGGGGGGCGCCACCGGCGTCTTGCTGTCCCTCATGATCAGCAAGATCGTGAATATCTTTTTCACCTCCAGCGTCCCCTTGAACGCGGTGCTGGTGGGACTGGTCCTCTCCACGGCGGTGGGGCTCTTCTTTGGGATCTATCCAGCCAGCAAGGCCGCGAACCTCGAACCCATTGAAGCCCTGCGCACGGAGGCGTAGGCATGACCCAACGACGCCAACCTGTTCGCGAAAACCTCCTCCTGGCCCTCGATACGCTTCGGACTCACAAGTTCCGCGCTTTCCTGACTATTTTGGGCGTGCTGATCGGAACGGCTACGGTCATCGGAGTGGCTTCTATCTTCAAAGGCCTCGACCAGCAGGTGGTGGAGATGATGGAGGGTTTCGGGACCCGCACCCTGTTCATCTACAAGTTCGATCCCGGGATCAAGACCAGTCTGACGCACGAAGAGGCCATGCGGAAGCCCCTGACTTACGAAGACGCTATGGCCATCCGTGAGCTGTGCCCCTCGGTGGAATCGGTTGCGGTAGAGGCCCGTCGTTGGGGACCCGCAGTCACTGCCAAGTATAAGGGCCAGGAGATGGTGGACACTAATTTCTTCGGCCCATCGCCCGAACACTTCCAGACAATGAACTCCGAGCTGGTGGACGGCCGCCTCTACACCACCGTTGACGATCTCCACCGGCGGGATGTTGCCGTGCTAGGCCCCGACGTCGTCAAGCGTTTGTTCGCGAACGAAGATCCCATCGGCAAAACCATCAACGTCGATGGCCACAATTACGAGGTTATCGGCACGCTGGGGAAACGCAAGCAATTCCTGGGCGAGAATGGCAACGATCGTATCGTGTATGTGCCCTATTTTACGTTCAGGAAATACTATCCGGACGCCAAGGAAAACCTCATCACGGCAATGGCTTATCCCGGCAAGCTCGAACAGGCCAAGGATGAGGTGACGGGTTTGCTGCGCCGCCGGCGAAACGTGAAGTGGTCTGAGCCTAATAACTTCGGCATCGCCTCGGCAGACTCCATCATCCAGCAGTTCCGTGACATTATGGGAACCGTAGTCCTCGTGACCATCGTGATCTCCTCTATCGGCTTGATGGTGGGCGGCATCGGCGTGATGAATATCATGCTGGTTTCTGTGACGGAACGGACGCGGGAGATCGGCGTGCGTAAAGCCATCGGCGCTCGCCGCAGCGATATCACCTGGCAATTCCTGCTGGAGGCCATGAGCCTTACGGGAGCAGGTGGGGTGATGGGAATCCTGGCTGGCTATACCCTGAGTTTCCTTATCCGAGCCCTCGTTCCGTCCCTGCCTTCCACCGTTCCCCTCTGGTCGGCGATCGCGGGCTTTATTGTCTCGGTCAGTATCGGCCTCTTCTTCGGCCTATGGCCCGCCATTAAAGCCTCCCGCCTCGACCCCATCGTGGCATTGCGGTACGAATGATAACTGGAGGAGGTCTCGTGGCTGTACTCAGGCAACCGCAAGCGCTTTTGCACAAGCTGAGCCCCCGAGTGGGTCGGAGGACCGGCGTCTGGGTCACATCCCGCGAGGCCTTTTGGATTGCGCTGGAGGCGTTGCGCACGCACAAGCTTCGTTCCTTCCTCACCCTGCTGGGTGTGGTGATTGCCACCACCACGCTGATTGTCGTGATGTCAGTCATCAATGGCATGAACCGCTACATCGCCGATCGCGTCGCCAACCTGGGGGCCAACGTCTTCATCGTCCACCAGTTCAAGTGGGCCCAGGGATACGAGGCGTGGCTGAAGGCGCGGCGCCGTAACCAGGCCATTCGTATTGAAGATTTCGAATTCCTGAGAGACAACCTGAAGGGTTATAAGAACATAGGCGCCGAAGCCTGGATTAACAGTTCCGACAATCAGGCGCGTTACAAAGGACGCACCATTTACGAGGTCCAAATCTCCGGCGAGACCCCCAACATGATCGACATTGGGCAAACCAAGGTCGAATTGGGGCGCTACCTCAACGATACCGACTACACTCACGAGTCGATGGTGTGTTTCACGGGCCAGGATTTGGTCAATGAGTTCTTTCCGAGTGTCGATCCCATTGACAAAGAGATTCAGGTTAACGGCATTCCTTTCCGGGTCATCGGAACCGCACAAAAACTCGGGTCGATGTTTGGGCAGAGCCAAGATAATTTCGTTCAAATACCACTTACGACCTTCCGCAAGGCATTCCGATCTCGCCCCTCTCTGGCGGTGAGCGTCCAGGCATCGAATTCCCTTCAGATGTCAGTGCTTGAGGACGAGGTCAGGGCTCTCTTGCGTGCCAGGCGGCACACGCCCTACAGCGAGGATGACACCTTTGGCATTAATGCTTCAGAAACGCTGATGGACTCGTGGCATAAATTGACCGGCTCAATCTTCGCTGTGACCATCGGAATCGTTGCCGTGTTTATGGTAGTGGGCGGTATCGTGATTATGAACATCATGCTGGCTAGTGTGACGGAGCGCACCCACGAGATCGGCATCCGCAAATCCCTGGGAGCCCGGCACCGAGATATTCTGATGCAGTTCGTGATCGAATCGGCAGTGATGGCGGGTGCAGGAGGAGCCATCGGCATCCTGCTGGCCCTCATTATCAGTAAGATTGTGGATGTGTTTTTCACCTCCTCGGTGCCCTTGAGCGCAGTATTGGTCGGACTGTTCCTCTCCACGGCGGTGGGACTGTTCTTCGGAATCTATCCTGCCAGCAAGGCCGCGAACCTCGAACCCATCGAAGCCCTGCGTACGGAGGCCTAGGCATGACCCAGCGACGACAGCCTATTCGCGAAAACCTTCTTCTGGCGCTGGACACACTCCGCACCCACAAATTCCGTGCTTTCCTGACGATTTTGGGCGTGCTGATCGGCACCGCGACGGTGATCGGAGTGGCTTCAATCTTCAAGGGACTCGACCAACAGCTTGTGGAAATGGCACAGGGCTACGGTACTCGGACCCTGTATATTTACAAGTTTCAGTTCGGGATCCATTTCAATCTTACACGTGAAGAGCGGATGCGCAAGCCGCTGAACTACGAACAGGGCATGGCCGTCAAGGAACATTGCCCCGCGGTGGAATCTGTGGCGGTTGAGATCTTTCTGTGGGGGCCCGCCATGACAGCAAAGTACAAAGGCCAGGAAATGGTGGATGCCCAGTTACAGGGTAATACGGCTGAAGACTTCCAAATTACTAACACTGTTTTGAAGGATGGTCGCCTGTTCACGGACATTGACGATTTACACCGCCGGGACGTGGCCGTGGTCGGGGACGATGTCGTCCAGAGGCTTTTCCTCAACGAAGACCCTATTGGGAAAGAGATCAATGTGGACGGCCATACTTACCAAGTCATCGGCGCTCTCGAAAAGCGCAAGGCATTTTTGGGCGACAACGGAGACGACAAAGTCATCTGCATCCCTTATTTTACCTACAAGAAGACATATCCAAACGCCAAGGAGAACGTCATCACCGCATTGGCCTATCCGGGGAAGGTGAATCAGGCTATTGACGAAATAACAGGCTTGCTGAGGCGGTTGAGGAACGACAAGCCCTCCGACCCTGATAGCTTCGGCATCGCCACCGCTGATACGTTCATCAAGCAATTTCGGGACATGATGGGCACGGTCGTCCTGGTCACTATCGTCGTCTCCTCCATCGGCTTGATGGTGGGCGGCATCGGCGTGATGAATATCATGCTGGTTTCAGTGACGGAACGGACGCGCGAAATCGGGGTACGCAAGGCCATCGGGGCCCGTCGCAGCGATATCACGTGGCAATTCTTGCTGGAGGCTATGGCCCTTACCCTGTTGGGTGGGGTGATGGGAATCCTGGCCGGCTACACCGTGAGTTTCCTTATCCGATACTTCGTTCCGTCCCTGCCCTCCACCGTTCCCCCCTGGTCGGTGATGGCCGGTTTGGTTGTCTCGGTCAGTATTGGCCTCTTCTTCGGCCTGTGGCCCGCCGTCAAAGCCTCCCGTCTCGACCCCATCGTGGCACTGCGATATGAGTGATGCTGCGCAAAAGCCTCAGAAAAGCAACTGGTAGCACCCGTAGCCCAGCCCGGCGCCGATTAAAGACCCGACTACCACATCGCTGAGGAAGTGCAAGCCCAGAATGATCCGGGAAATCGCCACGCTGAGGGCGCATAAGATTAATCCGTACATCAGGGACGGCTCAAACAGGCCGATGGAGACGGCGAAGGCGAAAGCATTGATGGAGTGGCCGGAGGGAAAAGAAAACTGATCGGGGGGCAAGAGCGTGGCCCAGCAATGGGGGGCAACCGCGCAAGGCCGCTTACGCCCAGTCAGCTTTTTGAGGGCAAGGAAGAGAACCGTCCCTAGCCCGCAGGATACGCCGGCAGCCGTCACCGCCGCAAATCGCGACGGCCCGCCGAAAACCAAAACCACCGTCCCCAGAAGGTACCATAGCCAGCCGTCGCCCGCCCGTGTTGCCAGAATCATCCAGAGCCTGATCCAGCGCGGTGGTTTCCAGCCGTTCACGCGCCGCATCAGGCGCTGATCACCGCTGGAAATGATGGTCAACATGGTGGCTGGGAAAGTCATGCCGTCGCCTCCCCGGCCGCGGGGCGGATGGGCCGGGCTGCCGCGTCGGCATCCAATCCCCGCATGCAAGCCCACGTCTGTCCCCACTTGCGGGCGAACCGCCCTTCCAGAAGGTGATTGATGAGGGTAAAGGCGGGGATACCGACCAGGAATGGGGCGAGAAGGAGTGCGAAGGGGTTCTCCCGGAACATCTCGGCGCTGACCGCTAGAATATCGAGAGTCAGTTTCCAGTAATTCCCCGACTCTCCACGCACTCGAGCGCAACCCTGGCGCAGCCCCTCCAGGAACTCAGCCTTGTTGCGCGCCTCACGAACTTCCGTCCAGACAGTGCCCGCCGAACTCAAGGAATGTGCGTCGCTACCGCCGACCGTGATCCTCCGAGCGTGGGATGCCAGCCGGGCGGCAAGGTGATTGTTGCGGGCCGGCAAGTGTCCGTTCAAGACTTCGACAGCGGGGAAACAGGATTCGAACCAGTCGAAGTCTTCCGCCGCGCGGCGTCCGGTCAGAGCCGAGAAGATGTGGTTAACGCTGAAGAACACCCGCTGCTCCTCAAGATAGGCCACCAGGCGCGGAAGGTCATTTCGCCGGCGCTGAATCTCTACGTGCTGGCTTTCCGTAATGTCGTAAACCCCAACGTGGACTTCGTTCCCACTGGGCGCCCGACAGGTAACCTCCTCGCTAACGAAAAAGTCCGGGTGCCGCCGAAGGCTCTCCCCCGCATCGATCGAATCGTGATCGGTTACAGTGACCAAATCCAGCCCCAGGCGCTTGAGCCTCTCGTAGAGGGCTTCGGGCGGGTTATAGCACTCGCGACAAAAACGTCTCAGCACCGGCACGGTAGCCATGCCGGAGTGAACAGTGTGGACGTGTAAGTCACATCGCACATTCTAGATTGCGTTTCATATGTTACAAATCAGTAGCTTGGACATGAAGAGTTGGTTAAAGGTATACTTTTCGCTTCTTTATACTCTTAGGGCTATGCGAGAATGCGTGCAGATGGGAAGAGTTGAGTTCGTCTATTTTGACGCTGGAGGCGGGCATCGCGCCGCAGCAACTGCCCTCCGCAGCGTCACCGAGCGACAGCTCCAATGGAACATCCACCTGATGAACCTCCAGGAGCTACTCGATTGCATCGACCCCGTTCTCAAGCTTACCGGTCTCCGTTTACAAGACCTCTACAATGGGTTGCTGAAAAAGGGCTGGACTTGGGGGCCGGGATTTGGATTGCGTTTGCTGCAGGCCGCCATCCGACTCTACCATCAAGATCAAGTACGCCTGCTGGAGGCGTACTGGCGGAAGAGCCAGCCCGCCCTGGTCGTCTCCCTTGTCCCGCATTTCAACCGAGCCCTCTTTGAGAGCCTGCGGCGGATTACGCCCACGACGCCGTTTGTAACAATCTTGACGGATCTGGCCGATTACCCTCCCCACTTCTGGCTCGAGCGGCAGGAGCAGTTTTTTATCTGCGGCTCCGAGCGCGCGGTGGCGCAAGCGTGCTCTTTGGGTCTTCGCAAAGACCAGATTTACCAGACCTCGGGAATGATTCTCCACCCCAAATTCTTCCAGCCGATCACAGCGGACCGCGCTGCCGAACGGCAGCGCCTGGGCCTGGATCCCGATTTGGCCACCGGGCTGGTAATGTTTGGCGGACAAGGCTCCAGCGTCATGGTTAAAATCGCCAGGAAGCTTGCAACCTCCAAACTGAACCTTCAATTGATTCTCATTTGCGGCCACAATGAACGGCTGGCCGCAGAACTGCGAGGAATCCAGGGACGGAAATACGTTGAAAGCTTTACGACGGAAGTTCCCTACTACATGCACCTCTCTGACTTCTTCATTGGCAAGCCTGGTCCCGGCAGCATCAGCGAAGCCCTGACCATGAAACTGCCTGTAATCGTGGAGTGCAATGCCAGGACCCTCCCCCAGGAACGCTACAACGCGGCGTGGGTCCTTGAGAAGCAGGTGGGATTAGTGGTGCGCAGTTTTCGTCAAATCACCCAAACGGTCCAGGTCCTTCTTGATCCCGCCAATTTCGCCCGCTACCGTAGCAACGCCGCAGCAATGAACAACCGGGCCGTCTTTGAGATCCCTGGCATGTTGCGGGAAATCCTGGGCAGGCCAACCCCGTACAACGTGCGTCTGAAGCTGTGAAATAATACCGAAGATGCGGCCTTCGCACGGCGTAAGTTATTGAATAATCGGCGTTGGGATATGTCTATTCTGGATTATTTCACAGCTTCTCTTCTCCGGGGATTGGCCAAGCCATGAGGCAGGGGACACGGGCAAGACCCGTCCCGCCTCGCGGGACCGGGGCAGGTGCCCTTGCTACAAACGGACCAGATCAAAATCGCCTGGCCTGGTAAATCCCCTACCCAAACAGAGCGCGCAAGCTCTCCGAGTAGGGGTCGCGTGCAATTCCGCGCTCCGTGATGATGGCGGTAATGTAGCGGTGCGGTGTGACGTCAAAAGCCGGATGACGTGCGGGCACGGATGGGGGAGCGATTTGCACTCCGCCGAGCTGAGTGACCTCCGTCGAGGACCGTTCCTCGATAGGAATCCCCTCCCCGCTGGGCAGGCTTCTGTCAATCGTCGAAAGCGGAGCCGCAACGTAAAAGGGGACGTGGTTCTCATGGGCGAGAACGGCAAGACTGTAGGTCCCGATCTTATTCGCAGTGTCACCGTTTGCCGCGATGCGGTCCGCGCCCACGATCACGGCCTTAATCTGGCCCTGCTGCATGAAATGTCCCGCCATGTTGTCGGTGATGAGAGTCACCGGGATACCGTCTTTAGCGAGTTCCCAGGCCGTCAGGCGCGCTCCCTGAAGGAAGGGCCGGGTCTCGTCGGCAAATACCTGGATGTTCTTCCCTTGTGATACGGCAGCACGGATCACGCCCAGGGCCGTGCCGTATCCTCCTGTGGCCAACGCGCCCGCGTTGCAGTGCGTGAGAACCGTTCCCGAATCCGGCAGGAGGAGAGCGCCGTGACGGCCCATGGCTTCGTTAGTAGCGATATCTTCGGCGAGAATCCGCTTCGCCTCCTCCTTGAGGTTGATCCTGACCGCTTGCACTACCTGAGCGTCGGTATCGTGACAGGAGAGGGAAGCCTCAAACACCCTGCGCATTCTCTCGATGGCCCAAAAGAGATTGACAGCGGTGGGCCGCGTGCTGGAAAGCGTCTCCGCAATCCGGTCAAAATCGGAGCGTAGCGCAGGAATGGTCCGGGCGTCGGAATTCTTAATCCCCAGGGCAACGCCCATCGCTGCCGCCACACCGATGGCTGGCGCCCCGCGGATCACCATGGAGCGAATGGCTTCCGCCACTTCACCATAGTCGCGATACGTGCGGTAGATTTCCTCTGTGGGCAGCCGCGTCTGGTCAATCATGCGCACGCCTTCCTCGGTCCACTCAATGGTTTTGAACATTTTCCCCAGCCCGTTTCCTATGAAAGCCAAACGGCGTGATTATAGCAGGTAAGCAGAAGAAGAACGGCAGGCAGGAAAATCGCAGCCCTACCAGAAAAGAGGAAAGGGGAGCCGGAATACCCAGCTCCCGCTGTCCACTGCAACCGAGCTACTGAATGGTCATCTCCGCCTTCACCATGCCCTCACCGGGAACTTTTTCAAGGCGGAAGCCCAGCTTCTCGCACATGCGCCGGGTAACAGAGTTATCAATGAGGAATTCGACCGTCAAGTGCCGGATTTTTTCCTGCTTGGCGACAGCCATCAAGTGGCGTAACAGTTCTGCGCCAAGACCGCGGCGCTGGAATGGGTCGGCGACCAGGATGGCAACCTGCGCATCGTCGGTGCCGGGGACCTTGGTCATTCTGCCTACAGCCATGATTTCCGGCTCGCCGCTGTAGGGATCCTCGTGATCCACCACCAGGGCCAGTTCGCGGTCGTAATCATTAAAGCAGATACGAACCAGCCGCTCGTGCGCGACGCGCTCGCTGAGCGCGATCTGGTGCGTGTAGCGCATCATCACGCTTCGCTCGGAGAGCATGTTGTGGAACTTGACCATGAGCGGCTCGTCTTCGGGCCGAATGGGTCGGATGGTGGCCCTCGTACCATCCTTCATCGTCAAAGTGGCCACGTATTGCGACGGGTACGGACGTATGGCGAGCTTGGGGAGTTTGTCTTCCGTAACCTCCGGCCCGTGCACGACGACACGCGCGTCCAGAGCGACCAGCCGCTCGGAGGAAGCCAAGAGTGGGTTAATGTCAATCTCCTTGATCCAGCGTTGCTCCACGACCAGGTAGCTGAACTGAACCATGAGCTTTTCGAGGGCGGCCATATCCACCGGCTGGCGCCCGCGCACCCCTTGGAGAGCTTGGTAAATGCGCGTCGGTTCCATCATGCGACGCGCCAGCGTGGTGTTCAGCGGAGGAAGCGCCAGCGCGCTGTCCTTGAAAACTTCCACCAACTGCCCGCCGGTTCCAAATAGCAGGACAGGGCCAAACTGCGAATCCAGGCTGCTGCCGATGATCAACTCGTAGCCATCCAAACGGACCATGGGCTGAACCGCCACACCCTGGAAGTGCATTGCGCCGGCCTTCTCAGTCACCGAGCACTGAATGTCGTTGAAGGCATTCTGCACGGCCTTGGGGTCACCCAGGTTCAGACGCACCCCGCCCACGTCGGTTTTGTGAGTGATGGTCTCGGAGTAGAGTTTGAGCACCACCGGATAGCCGAATTTCTCCGCGAGTTTGACGGCCTCTTCGGCATTCGGGGCCACCTCCGTGGGGACGGTGGGAATACCGTAGGCACTCAGAAGCCGCTTGGATTCCACCTCAGTGAGGATGGTCCGTCCTGAGTTGCGAACGTTCTCAATTATTTTTGCAGCTTCCGCCGCGCCGGAGCCCAGGCCGTTAACGTCACCTGGCAGTACCGGGGTTTGGTACAGACCCTGTAAGTTGTAACTGTATTGCCACATGTAGTGGAAGATCTTGGCGGCAGTGTCGGGAAATGCGAAAGTGGGGATTCCAGCACGATTCAGGATGTCAATCCCGGCCGACACCTCAGCGCCGCCCATCCAACTGGCTAGGAGGGGCTTCCCTTGCAGCTTGGCGTAAGGCTTGAGTTGCTCGGCAATCCGCGTCGGGTCAGTCATAGACTGCGGGGTAAGAACCGCGAGCAGGCCGTTCGTGCTGGGATCTTTCGCGACAATCTCCACCGCCCGAGCGTATCGCTCCGGGGTGGCATCCCCCAGGATGTCAATGGGGTTGTTGTGACTCCACTCCTTGGGAAGGAAGCCGTTCAGGGAATCCATCGTTTGCGGAGCCAATTGCGCCAACTCGCCGCCCTCTGCGATCAGCGAGTCGGTGGCCAGCACTCCAGGTCCGCCAGCGTTGGTGAGGATGGCAAGGCTCGGACCCGTGGGGTGAGGCTGCTTGGCCAGCACATCCGCCATGTGGAATAGGTCCCCGATACTCTGCACGCGCAACACGCCCGTGCGCCGGAAAGCTGCATCCAGCACTTCATCGCTTCCGGCCAGAGAACCTGTGTGAGAGGCGGCGGCCTTGGCGGCTGCCGCACTGCGACCCGCCTTGATCACAATGATGGGCTTGGAAAGCCCCACTTCCCGCGCCGCCGAAAGGAAAGCGCGCGCGTCGCCGATCGTCTCCATATAGATGATGATGCTTCGTGTGCGCGGGTCATCACCGAGATAGTCAATCAAGTCGCCCCAGCCAACATCCGCCATCGAGCCGATGGAGCTGAAAATACTGAAGCCCACCATTTCGCGGAAGCTCCAGTCCAGAACCGCGGTGCAAAGGGCCCCGCTTTGGCTGAGGAAGCCAATGCTTCCGGGGCGGGCCATGGCGCTTGCGAAAGTGGCATTGAGCCCGGTGTTGGGACTCATGATGCCTAAACAGTTGGGGCCGACGATGCGGATCTTGGCCGCCCGGGCCTTGGCAACAATCTCATTTTCCAGTCTGGCGCCTTCCGGGCCGAGTTCCTTAAACCCTGCGGAGATGATGATCACACCCTTCACACCCGCTGCGGCGCAATCGTCCATGACTCTCGATACGGTTGAGGCAGGAGTGACGATCACAGCCAGATCGATCGGCTCCGGAATCTCGAGCAAATTGGGATAGGCTTTCACTCCTAGAACCTGTGCCCGCTTGGGGTTCACCGGAAAGACGGTCCCTCCGAAAGGATTACTGATCAGGTTCCAAAACGTGGTACGGCCGACGCTGCCAGGATTCTCCGTGGCGCCAATCACCGCAACCGCTTCCGGCGAAAAGAAAACGTCCAGCGGGTGCTTGCGACGATGCAGGATGTCATGGGCAGATTCGAATTTCGGTATCGCAGTTGGTTTCATTACGAATGTCTCCTATATGACTAAATGACTTAGATAAAAGATCGAAATACGCTAACCATAATACTCGCATCGGGCCACGATGTTCAAAGCCCCCGCACGGTGTAGAGGTAGATCTCTCAGCCAAGTAGGTCAATACACCGAGAATTCAGTTTTTGGTGTATAATTCGATTGTGAGCCGAACCAACATTGAAATCAACGACGCGCTGATCCAGAAGGCCCGCAAACTCACAAGACTCAGCACCAAGCGAGCCATTGTGGACCGGGCGCTGGAACTCCTCGTGCGAACCGAGAGCCGGAAAGGGATGCTCCGCTATTACGGCAGCGGCATCTGGGAAGGCGACCTGAAGGCGGCGCGCAGGAACCGCGTTTGACCCTGGTGGATAGTTCGGTCTGGATTGATTTTCTCAGTTCCTCGCCGGGCCCAGCGGGCGGGGAACTGCGGCGGATGATTGCCGACGCGGAGCCCATTGCCCTGACCGGCATTATCGCGAGCGAGGTCTTGCAGGGCCTTACACGCGATGTCGAAGAAGTGGAGCGCTTCCTGGCAATGTGGGATGTGCTGGAACCCCAAGGCATGTCCACCTATCGCGCCGCCGCTTCCATCTTTCGGATCGGACGCTCGCGTGGCATCAGCTTAACTACGATAGATTCGCTCCTGGCAGCAATTGCCCAGGAACATAACGTGGCGATCTTCTCTCTCGATAAGGATTTTGCCCACATCTCACGTCTTACCGGTCTGCGTCTGTACCAGATTCCGCAATAGAGATTCCTGGCCGGTGGCGATCAATCCAGTAAAACCAGGGGACGAACAGCCAACCACCAAGAGCCGTGATCTTCAGCGCCCTCAGGCTGGGCGGCGGTGGGCCAAAGAGGTTCCCAAGGTAGAAAATGACGAAAACGATTATCAAGGCCCAGAAGGAGAGGACTCCGGTCTTGTCCTTTGCCCGCGTGCACCTGAGGTAGATCGCCACACCAGCAACAAACATCGCTCCTTCAATAAGCAGCGTGGCAGGAAGCGAATTCCATAGGCCCAAGCCGATGAAGACCCGCCCACCGGGATAGAGCGGCATATCAGGCCGGTGGGAAATAACGTCGAGAATCCAATGGCTCATCACGCAACCCCAGATCACGAAAGCGCCTTTCGGGTAGCGTTTGACGATCAGGTAGAGCCCGACAAATAATGAAGCCCACCCTATATCAGCCAGGAGACTGTGCGAGATGGGATAGGAAACAAAATCCAGTGGTGTGACCACCGTAATACGCGGCGCGATTCGGACCTGTTCCCACCCCAGGAGCAAAAAGATGGGCCACAACAGATCGCTGAATTCGACGGCCACAGCCAATGTGCCTAATGAGGTCCTGGGAGCTACCCTCTTCGCCGCTAACCCCACTGCGATGTGCCCAATGAACATTAAACCTGAAACTCGCGCTTGACCTTCTCCGATTTCTCGGCGACTGAGCGCGCCAGCTCTTCCTTGTAGGAGCCGAGCTTCTGGGCAAGTTCGGCATCCGAGGTGGCGATAATCTCAATGGCGAAAATGGCGGCGTTGATGGCCCCCGGTTTGCCGATGGCCGTGCAAGCGACGGGGACTCCGGCAGGCATCTGCACGGTAGAGAGCAGCGCGTCGAGTCCTGCGAGCGTGGTGGTGGCCATAGGAACTCCGATGACGGGCAGCGTGGTCTCGGCCGCGATCACGCCCGCCAGATGAGACGCTCCTCCGGCGCCCACGATGATAACTTTGAGGCCTCGCTGGATGGCCGTCCGAGCATACGCCGAAGTGCGCAGCGGCGAGCGATGCGCGGAGGTGATCTCAATCTCAAAGGGCACGCCGAACTTCTTCAGCATGCGCGCGGTTTCCGTCATGATGGGCAAGTCCGTGTCACTGCCCATGACGATACCCACTAATGGCTTCTCAGACATGCAAGTCCTCCCGCAACGGCCACCTCTTGAGGGTTGAAGATCTCAGGTTAGCTTGCGTCGCGCGGGACCGTCGCCTCTCCTGTACGCCCGCCGGAGACGCTGGTTCGTGAGTCACGGGAAAGTCGCCTCAGACCTTTCGCGCCGATGTCGCGACGGTAATGCATTCCTGCGAAGTTGACCTTGCTGACCGCCGTGTAGGCGCAGGCGATGGCGGAAGGCAGATCTTCGGCCGTCGCCGTCACCCCCAGCACCCGCCCACCTGTGGAAAGCAATTGAAAGTCCTGGAACTTCGTCCCCGCGTGAAACACCTTGACGCCGCCATGAGTTTCAGCCCCAGCGATGCCGCTGATGACTTTCCCGACCGCCGGCTTACCGGGGTAACCTTCGGAGGCAAGCACCACGCACACCGAAGGGTTGGGGCTCCAATGGGGTTCGTGGGCCGCGAGACGACCCTCGCCCAATGCCATAAGCAGCTCCACCATGTCAGAACGCAGGCGCATGACGATGGGCTGAGTCTCCGGGTCGCCCATGCGCACGTTGTACTCGAGGACCTTCGGCCCTTCCGCCGTGAGCATCAAACCACAATAGAGGAAGCCTTGGTAAGGCGTGTCCTCCGCCGCCATTCCGGCAAGCGTAGGAGCAACAATCTCTCTGATGATGTCGGCACGAAGGGATTCATCCAGAATCGAATCCTCACTGTAAGCGCCCATGCCCCCCGTGTTGGGGCCTTGGTCATTGTCAAAGACGGCCTTGTGGTCCTGCGTCGGGACCAGCGGCAAAATGGCGCGGCCATCGGTCAGGACAATAAAGGAGACTTCCTCGCCCACCAGCGTTTCTTCCAAAATAACTCTCTCGCCCGCCGCACCCAACGTCCGCTGGCGCATGAACTCGTCCAGAGTCTTTTCAGCTTCTTCACACGTGTGAGCGATCACCACACCTTTCCCCGCTGCTAATCCATCCGCTTTAATCACCACCGGGGAGCCAAACTCCGCGAGAGCCTTGACGGCCTGCTCAAAACTCTCGGCAACCTTGAACCGCGCGGTCGGGATCGAGTGCCGTTGCATGAACTGCTTGGAAAAAATCTTGCTGCCCTCGAGCCGGGCTGCCGCCTGGGTGGGGCCGACAATCACCCTGCCAGCCCGCCTGAACTCATCCACCACGCCCACCACCAGCGGAGCTTCCGGCCCGACAACCGTAAGGTCAGCCTTGATCTCGTTCGCCAGTTCGAGGATCTGCGCGGGATTCGAGACGTCCACGGGTCGGCACTCCGCCTCCTGCGCAATGCCGGCGTTACCCGGCGCGCAATAGATCTCTTCCATGAGCGGACTCTCGCGCAACTTCCAAGCCAGCGCGTGCTCTCGTCCTCCGGAACCAATCACCAGTATCTTCATAGAGGGGCGTACACTAACGAGAACTTAGGTTTTTGTCAATCAAAGAAATGATCGCCCCGCAAATAAGGCGTCCTCAGGCGATAACCGTTCTATTTTCGAATCGATGCCCCCTCGCCCCGGCCCCTCGCCCCAAGGGAAAGAGGGGAGATGCTTCGATTTCTGTTGCCCTCTCCCCCTTGGTGGACAGGGGAGCATTGTTTCGATTTCTGTTGCCCTCTCCCCCTGCGTGGGCAGGGGAACAGTGTTTCGATTTCTGTTGCCCTCTCCCCCTTGGGGGACAGGGGAGCATTGTTTCGATTTCTGTTGCCCTCTCCCCCTGCGTGGGCAGGGGAACAGTGTTTCGATTTCTGTTGCCCTCTCCCCCTTGGGGGAGAGGGTGGACCGCGATCCCGATGCACTTCATCGGGACGCGGGACGGGTGAGGGGGTTGTTGAGCGACCGTTGTATATGGTTATTTCGTGACGACTCCTAGCCGTCCACGACCACCGCGAGCGGCAAGGGACAGTCGCTTCCCCGCACGTTCCCGAAATACGTCATCTCTACGATGCCGAGAACTGGAACTGCGCTGGCTGCGAAGGGGTTTGGTTGAGGTGTACAATCACTCTATGGGCGCCGAAGTTATCCCCAAGTTGACCTACGAGGAGTTCCGCGAGTTCCCTGACGACGGGAAGCACTACGAGCTGATACACGGAGAAGTCCACTTGTCTCCCTGCCGAAGCACTAAACACCAGTTGATTCTTGGGAATGTTTCCGGGAACCTTGGAGCCTATGTGAGGAGCGCCCGCCTCGGTGTACTGTTTTCTGCGCCGCTCGATGTTTGCTTGAATTCAGACACCGCCCTTCAACCCGATCTGATTTTCATCTCCGCAGAACGAGTCGCGATAGTTCAGGAGAATTTCGTTGCCGGCGCGCCCGACCTCGCAGTCGAAGTCCTTTCGCAGTCCACCGCTGCGCACGACCGCGCCACCAAACTGCCCATCTATGCAGAGGCGAGCGTGCCCGAGGTCTGGCTCATTGACTCACAAGCCAGGACCGTGGAGGTTTTGAGACTCCAGGAGAGGAAGTATTTTGTGGAAGCCACGCTCGCGGGCGATCAAGTCCTCGCTTCCAATCTCTTTCCCGGGTGGCAACTGCCCCTCCGTGACCTCTTCGATTTTCGCGGACGGTTTTAGCGCCATCTGCAACCGCCCCCTTCGGATCGCTATCGCAGAAGGGAGCGCCGTTTTTTCGCGCCTCACACACCCTGCGGCTCTCCTGATAAAATAGACCGCGAGCTCGAGAGAGTCGAACTGCTTGCTCGGCGCTCCGAGCGGGTTTCCCTGGAAATTGGCTCACATGTACACTGGCGGCGCCTACATTACGTACTCCGAGCTGTTCGATCGAAGACCTACATGGGAGGAAATCGTCGCCAAGCTTCAAAACCTCAGCCCCCTTCAAACGGTCCTCATGATGTCGCGGATAAATACGCATATCCGGCATGCTTTTGAGGAGCCGGGAAGAAAGAGCGTTGGCTGGCTGCAGGGCTTCTTGGTTCGCAATTTCGTCGACGACGCAGCATTAGCACGGCTCCGGGAGCGCTTTCCGACCACCCGCATGGAGGACCGCCCCCTTTTTCATCCCCTGCAGGTCCTAAACGTACTCCGGATCGCGCTTGCGGTCTGTGCGGGAGACGACGAGTCGAGACCGGACCAGCGGGAAGATTTGCGGTACCAGTTGGGGACGGCCTGTCTGATGATGAACGATCTGCTCGTAAGTAAAGAGGAGGACTTACTTATCCAAACCGGAACGGACGAGGAACGGCAGCTCCAACTAATGGCGCATTTGGTCGCGCCCCTGGAACTGCTAAACCCGGCACCAGCGCGGCATCTTATGTTCCGTTCGCATGTCCTCTTTAGAATTCTCCTCCGGGACCAGGCTGTGCGAGATGATATCGAGAAAAAATGCCGTGGGTTCGACATCGAGGATCGGTTTCAACAGATTGCGGGGATTCCCCTAAGTAAATGGTTGACCTTGGTCTTCGCAGCCTACTCCTACTATATGGCGCGTCGCGTAGAGGAACTAGTTGAGCAACCCCAATTCTTTGTCATAAACCGACAGTTTTTCATTAGTACGTCTGGAGTGTCCCAACGGGAGATGGACGATTTCATATCCACGATCGCAATGCCCTTTGAAAGCTTGCAGCGCACTCTTGGTGCAGAGCGACCAGCCGACCCCAGGTTCGACTTGGTTCCCTTCCGCTCTCGCCCATTGTACGAGTTGGAAGAAGGAAACTTCGCTTGTATCGACACTGCCTTCCTCCTTGAGAAGATGGTTACCGGTGTTCATTGGCTTATCCATGATGGACTTTCTCGGAGTGCCCGCGACGACTTATTCACAGCTTGGGGAAGACTCTTCGAGCGTTACGTGGATTGGCTATTCGAAGGCATGCGTACGCAATCAGACACATCTTTTTTCTCGTTCCCAAAGTGGGCGGACGGGAAGGAATCGTTTGACGGCGCCTTTCTGAAGGGAACGGTGCTGGTTCCGATGGAGTACAAGGGAGGGTTCCTGTCACAAGAGGCCAAGTACTCCGGAAAAGTTGTACCCCTAGTAAAAGACCTAACTCGGAAGATTCTTCCTGGGTGTGAACAACTCTCTTCAAAGATCGCTCGCCTATTCAACCCAGATCCAATTCGTCAGATGCGAATACCCGACATACCGGCACGGCATGTGACTCGTGTATTGCCAGTTTTGGTTGTTCAGGATCATGGGCTGCGAGGCCTCTTCCTCAATTGGTGGCTTAACAAAGAGTTTATCCGCATGATGAGATCACACACTCTACGGACCGAAATCGAAGTCTTGCCTCTGAATGTGGTGAACATTCAGGAGCTGGAAACGCTGGTTGACTCGGTTGAATCAGCATCATTTGACTTTATCTATGCCCTTCATCACAAAGCTGTCCGTGACCCAGAAATGGTCGACGACCTGCAAAATTTCTTGCTGGGGTTCCCCGGTTACGGCGTTCGGCGATCTAAAAGGTCGCTCAGCGTCCTCAAAGAGATCAAAAAGGAAATGTTTTCGTACTTGTTTCCTGGCCAGGTCGCGCCGAACGATGATGACAATGTCGAGGAAGAGTGAAAAGCGACGTAGCCCAGGGTCTCGCGTCTCAGAAACTCTGCGGGTGGAAATCTCCTATCCCCGAAAAAAGCCGCAGACTTGAAGAACAACTCTGCGTTACAGCGTGCTGCTTTCCTTCGCGCATCCAGGCTCCATAACATCAACCAATTCGCGAGGGAGATGCGAGAAGGGGCCGCGCCCTGCTAGAATAGTCTCTTGCCGTCAGGGCGGGGTTCCCAACGATGGCTTCGGGGTTTACCGAAAAATACGATGTGGTGGTGGGCGCGGGGCACGCGGAGTGCGAGGCTGCCATGGCGGCGGCGCGCATGGGCCTGAAGACCGCTCTCTACTCGATCAACCTCGACCTAATCGCGCAGATGTCCTGCGACGCATGCCTTGCTAGTGTAATGTGTCATAGATGTCCTCACTTATAACAAGTAAGCTTCCCAGCCCCCGTATCCCGACCCCTGGCGTCTGGTACCTGCCCTTTTGTCTCCTGCACTTTCCTCTTGACCCGAGGACCGACTCATGGTAGCCTATGTGAGTTGCCACATGAGAAGACCTGCCAGCGAGCGAAGGGGGTTGCAGATCGGCGCGGCGGCAGGGGAAAATGCGTAGAAAACAGAAAAAAGATACTAAATAGTGGGAACGAACCTAAGAATGTGTGGAAAACAACGGAGTTATCGTTTTCAGGAGCCAAAAACGAACTGGTTTTTGAGTGCAAAAACGCCAAAACGAACTCGAAAAAACGGCCAAAAAACCCACCTTTTGTGCGAAATCGAAGTCAAATTCGTGGGTCGAAAGGGGTCAGCGGGTGGGTGAGTACTAGGGGGGCTACACAGGCTGCGGAAAAACTCGCTTGGCGTGTCATTCCGAGGAGCCGCAGGCGACGAGGAATCTCGCATTGTCTTGAAAACACTAAGAGCGAGATTCCTCGCTCCGCTCGGAATGACAGCCTGGAACGGTTTTTCCGCAGCGTGTACAGGAGCTTCGCTGTGGGACATTCGACCGGGGTCGCCAAATGCAAAGAAGCGTTAGACGCGCTACACTAGAATGGTTTCTTGCCTTGCGGGCAGGGTTCTAACTTATGTTCTCGGGCTTTACAGAGAAATATGACGTGGTGGTTGTGGGCGCGGGGCACGCGGGCTGCGAGGCCGCGATCTCTGCGGCGCGCATGGGCCTGAAGACCGCTCTCTACACGATCAACCTCGACCTGATCGCGCAGATGTCCTGCAATCCTGCCGTAGGCGGCATCGCCAAGGGCCACTTGGTGCGCGAGATCGACGCGCTGGGCGGCGTCATGGGCGAGGTGATTGACGCTGTCGGCATCCAGTTCCGTTTGCTCAACACCAGTCGCGGGCCGGCCGTCTGGTCGCCGCGCGCGCAGGCTGACAAGAAGCAATACCGCGCCAAGATGCGCCAGGTGCTCGAATCCGAGCCGAACCTGCGCATCAAGCAGGCCGAAGTGGTGGATTTGGTCTTGGTAGGGGAGGGCTCAGCCCTCCCTCGGGAGCCCGAAGGGCTCCGCCACCCGCACGTGCCCGACGGCAATGCCGGCCAGAGGCCGGCGCCACGGGTGCGTGGCATCCGGCTGCTGGACGGGCGCAGGGTCGAGGCCGGCGCCGTGGTCGTCACCACGGGTACCTTCCTGAACGGCCTCATCCACTGCGGGGAGAACAAGTATCCTGCCGGGCGTTCGGGCGAGGCTCCCTCCGTCATGCTCGGAGAGGCGCTGCGCCGGTTGGGCTTTGAAATCGGCCGCCTCAAGACCGGCACGCCTCCACGTCTGGACGCGCGCACCATCGACTTTTCCAGGTTCCAAGTGCAGGCGGGCGACCCCATTCCCACACCCTTCAGCTTCCGCACCAAGGCCATCACGCAACCGCAGACCGTCTGCTGGATCGGCTACACCAACGCCGAGACACACCGCATCATCCGCGAGAACGTCCACCGCGCGCCTCTCTATTCCGGCCAGATCAAAGGCATCGGCCCGCGCTACTGTCCTTCCATCGAAGATAAAATCGTCAAGTTCCCGGACAAGCCGCAGCACCAGCTTTTTCTCGAGCCCGAGGGAATGGATACGAACGAGATTTACGTCAATGGCATGTCCACCTCGATGCCCATTGATGTCCAGGTGGCCATGGTGAAGTCCATCCCGGGCCTCGAGAACGCGGAGATGATCCGCCCTGGCTACGCCATCGAATACGACATGGTGCAGCCCACGGAGCTTTACCCGTGGCTCGAAACGAAGAAGCTCCGCAACCTCTTCCTGGCGGGCCAGATCAACGGCACGACGGGCTATGAGGAGGCCGGCTGCCAGGGGATCATGGCGGGAATCAACGCCGGGCTGCGCGTGCAGGGCAAAGACCCCGTGATGATCGAGCGCACACAGGGTTACACGGGCATCCTGATTGACGATCTGGTGAGCAAGGGCGTGGATGAGCCCTACCGCATGTTCACCTCGCGCGCCGAATTCCGCCTGCACCTGCGCATCGACAACGCCGACGAGCGCCTGACGCCGCTCGGCTACCAGGTAGGGACTATCCGGCAGAAGGATTACGAAGCATTCCTGGAAAAGCAGGCGCGAATCTCCGCTGCCACCAGGCTCCTGCTCGAAACCCGCCTGGACCCTGATTCGCGCCTGGGGCGCGAGATTTACACGCAGCTCGGGCTCATGGCCGGCGGACAATTCACCGCGCCCTCGCCGCTCACCGGCGCGCAGCTCCTGAAGCGCAGCGAAGTCACCATCGGGGACTTGATGGAATGGGTCACAGAGGGCCTGCGTTCGACCGCGGAGGTCTATGACTGCCGGGCCGCGGCGTCCGACTTCAGCCCAGCGCCCGATGTAGCGGCGGGTTTACCCCGCCAAGCCACGAATGGCGATGTAAAATCGCCGCTACTTTCCCGGGAGGAGGCCCGCCGCATCGAAACCGATTTCAAGTACGAAGGCTATCTCCAACAGCAAGAAAAACAGATGGAGCGAATGAAGCGCGCCGAGTCACGTCGCATCCCGGACTGGTTCGATTATAAGAAAGTCTCCGGCCTCTCGCGCGAGGTGGTGGAAAAGCTTGCCCGCGTGCGTCCGCTCACCCTCGGCCAAGCCTCCCGCATCCCCGGCATCACGCCCGCCGCCGTCTCTCTGGTCAACTGCTACATCGAGATCTTCCAGCGCCGGGCGGCCGAACAGGCTGCCATGTAGGGCAGGCTGCGTCCTTTCACTCTGCGGGTTTTCCAATTCTCTGAGGAATCTATCGAGGTGGTCTGCTCAGCCTTCGTTTCAGGAAGGTTTCGCCGCAGCACCCTACGGTTCGATGAGAGGTGGCAGCCGACTGGGGTGGCGATAGACCTCTCGGAGACGATTCACGTGATTGGCCGCCCGCTCCCAGCGCTCCAATTCTTCATCGTAACGAGCCAGGATATTGTCGAGGAAATACGGCCTGTTTTCCGCCAGCCAAAGTTTCCTGTAGTGGGCCCGCAGCAAGGTAGTCTGGTCGCGCATGTCCTGAAGCAAGCCATTGGTTCCGTTAATTCGGGCCAGGATATCGTAGACCTTCTCGGCTTGCGCAGAATTGGCTTGCGCTTGGGAGTAGAGGTCCACAATGTATTTTGCGTAGATGGCCTTTTGGCCGAGGAAATCGAACCGCCGAGCGGCAAAGTCCACATAGTCCAGCAGGTCCTGGTTACGGCGCGCGAGGTGGGAATTAGTGATGAGATCGGCAATCACGTCTTCAGCCATAAGCCGAATCTGATGTGCGGCCGGCTCCATCTCGCCATAAAACTGCTGCCCCTCCGGGCTCAAGGCGTCAACCCAGGTCAGCCAGTCCTCGCCGTCCGAATGGACAGCACCCTGGAGCAGCCGATGGACCTCTGTAAGGGTCTTGATCTCCGTGGCGAAGTGATGGTCAAGCGCACGGTAAAAGACCCAATCCCATGCATCGGAGAACTGCTGGTCATCCACAGTTTTCTGCCAGGACTGAGCAGCACCGTAGACCAGGCCGTACCAGGTGAAGTTCACCATGCCTTCGCCATCGTCCATCCAGGTGGTGTTAAAGACGCCGGAGGCGCCCAGTTCTTTTCCGTCCGTCACGAATTGCCGGATATTGGGCAGGGCCACCGCGTAGTCCGGGAAAATGCGGCTCCAGTTGCTCACCCCCGGTGCTACCCAGGTTTCAAGCCCCACGTCGCGGAAGGGCTTAATCTCGTTCGCGAACGATGGCTTCGCATCGTAGTCCCAGGGGACCGCGATCATGTCGTGCGGTAAGTCCTTGAGATGCTCAGGGTGCTGAACGCCCATATCGCCCCAGAAAAGGACCTTGCGATGGTAGGCACTCAAGTTTTCGTCGATTTTCCGAAGGTAATCGATGTAGACGCTGCCATAGCCGAGTTTCTCGATCTCTGCCTTGGTCCGGCCCTGGCCCAGCTCAAAGGTCTCATCGGCCCCGATATGGAAAAACGGCCCCGGGAAGACGGAAGCGAGGTCTGCAAACATTTTTCCAATGAAGGTGAAGGAGGCAGGGGCAGTGGGCGAGAGCACGTGGCCGTAAGGGACTTCGACCATGTCCTGGAACTGCTCATTCTGAAGCGCCAGGTGCAGGTGCCCGAAGGCCTCCTGCTCAGGAACGACCACCACGTGATATTGTTTGGCGAAGTTAACGAGTTCAGTGGCTTCCTGCGGAGTAATGGCGCCGCCCGGAGCTGCCACCAGGGGCAGGCTGGGGTAGGCAAACGTGTTCTCCATGTAGAGCGAGAAGAGGTTCACTTTGTATTCAGCCAGCAACGCGATTTCCCTCTCGAAGGAAGCCAGTGTGGGGATAGGGCCGCGGCTAATGTCGCTCACACCGCGCCAACGCATGGCGGGCCAATCCACCACTCGCACGACCGGGGCCTCTGCACCACCTCCCGGCGTCCGGTGAAGCAATTGCCGAAGCGTCTGGACGCCGTAAAAGACGCCCGCTGCGGTCTTACTCACTATGGAGGCTTCGCGGGAAGTCACCACCAGGATGTAGCCTTCCTCTTCGGTTTGGGGCGGCAGGCTCAACCCCGACTCGCCCAGAATGCGCCTGCCAGCCTGGCTTTCGGGGCGTGCCAGCACAATGCGGGGCCAACCAGCTCCCTTCGCTCCAACGCTGGCGGCAACACCACAGAGTGAATCCAGCTCCTGAGTGAGAAGCGAAGCGGCAAAGCGGTCTTCCTCCTCGTTGCTTGCAATCTCGATACTGACGCGCGCCCCCACCCGGAATACTCCTTGACCCATTTCAAGCTGGTTCGGGTACGGGGTGAGCGGGAGGCTGGACGAGAAAAGGGCCGAACTAAAAAACACCAGAGCAAACAATAGGCTGGAGAGTTGTTTATTCACAGTGAAACCTTCCTAGTGGAGTCGGCTGGCCGTACCCTCGGCCGGCAGTCCCGTCACGGAACCCCGGGAAGTTGTGAGTTTACACCCTACCGCCTCGTTTTGACACGTTCGCCGTCAGTTCGGGTGCGCGATATAGACGTGACCGCGAGACGCACAAACGACTTGGCCCCCAGGAGTTTGTCGGAGATAGATTTCGCCGCACGTCGATTCAACAATCCAGTGGCTTGCGGCAGTCTGTAACCTGTTGATTCTTCCTCCGAAGCACCTTGTTTCGGACAGAGTTCTTGAGGGGCGACCCAATCCGTTGGTCCTTGTGTGCAGAAGCTCTCAGCGGCGTTGGGCAGTTCGAGATGCGGGCTGAAAAGGGACAAAACACCCCCGCAAGGGTCTTTTACATGGATTTAACATGGCAAGAGCAACCGTCTATCCCCCAGGAACGTATTAGCTTTATTAGGCAATTTCAGACGGCCGACAGTCTGATTCCGTTGGTTGTCGTGCGATTGTTATGGGTAGTACTCACACCGGGTTGGAAGTTGCCGCCACGTAACTTCACCGACTCGCAATTCTGAAAGGAAAGGTAGGGCTCAGCCCCGCTCGACCGCCTGTTTCAGTGGAGGTTGATAATGAGGAAGGGAACTTGTCGGCGATTTATGGACGTCCATGCAAAGAGGGTCATTACATCTCTTTGCAGGGGCTTCCTCGTATTCAGTCTTGTTGCGATAGGACGTAGCCAGGCGCCGAGTCCCACCTACAAGGCCATGGGAGCAGTGGTGAGTGTCGAGCAGACGGGCTTCACCATCCAGACCGATTCCGGAACGCGCCTCACCGTGCTGCTCCCTGATAATGCCACGCTTCTCCGTGTCGCTCCCAATGAGAAAACCCTGAAGAATGCCACGAAGATCAAGGCCGGGGACATCAGCGTAGGCGACCGCATTCTGGTCCGGGGACACATTTCGGACGACCAGAAGACCCTCCTCGCCACCGCCGCGATCGTCATGAGCAAGGTGGACATTACCCGGAAGCAGGAGGCAGAGCGCGCTGATTGGCAGAAGCGCGGGGTGGGGGGACTGGTGAGTTCCGTCGATCCTGCCACCAGCACAATCGCGATTTCGACGGCGGCCCTCGGCACCGTCAAAAAAGTGGCGATTCACATTACCAAGGATACGATCCTGCGCCGGTACGCAGCGGACTCGGTGAGGTTCGACGATGCAAAACCCGCGCCACTCGACCAGATCAAACCCGGAGATCAACTTCGCGCGCGTGGCACGCGCAGCGAGGACGGCAGCGAGTTTGCCGCGGAGGAGATCGTTTCGGGATCGTTTCGAAACATAGCCGGCACGGTCTCTTCGATTGACGTTAGCCAGAACACCATCAGCGTTATGGATTTGAAGACGAAGAAGCCCGTGCTCGTGAACGTTACGTCAGACTCCCAACTGCGCAAGCTGCCTCCGATAATGGCCCAAGGGATCGCCATGCGATTGAAAGGGGGGGAGACCAGCGCACCACCGAACGGCGCCGGCGCAGGTGGTGGTCCCCCACCCGCCGCACCGCCGGCAGGCGTCCCTCCCTCGGGCGGCGTTCCAGGAGGACCGCGACCCGGCAGAGCGCCTGATCTCCAGCAAATCCTGAACCGGATGCCGCCGGCGACGCTTGCCGATTTGCAGAAGGGTGACGCCGTGATGATTGTGGCGACGCAAGGCGCGGCTTCCGGTGGGGTCACAGCAATCACGCTACTGAGCGGTGTGGAAGCCATTCTGGCGTCCTCACCAAGCGCCAGCCAAGCGATGTTCATGTCGCCCTGGAATCTCGGCGGCGCCCCAAGCGGAGAAGAGGCGACGCAATAATTCTGCGCCCGGTTGTAAAGCGTGGGCGCTTTCGCAGGAGACTCAATGAAATTTCGGCTGTTTGGGAAGGACGCTTCTATCTCTCTGGTGCTCTTCTTGGCGCCAATTCTGGCAAGCCCCTTGTTCGCGCAAACCCCTTCCGGGACGCTGCGCTGCCAAGTGAATGACCCTTCGGGCGGGGCGGTGACGCAAGCGACCGTCCTGGTGACCTCAGCAACGGGACAGACCCAAGCCGTACAAGGGAACCGGGACGGCATTTACGAATTCAAAGCACTGGCACCCGGGAAGTACACGGTGAAGGCCATCGCAAAAGGTTTCGCGGTGTATGAGCAGCAGGGAATTGAAATCAGCGCAGATCAGGTTCAAAAGCTCAGCATCTCGCTTCAGATCGAGCAGGAAGTGCAAAAGATCACCGTCTCGGGCGAGGCGCCAACCGTCAGCGTCAATCCCGAGAACAACGCCAGTTCGCTCGTCATCTCGGGAAAGGAGCTCGAATCGCTCTCCGATGACCCCGATGAATTGCAGTCCGAGCTGGAGGCGCTGGCTGGACCCTCGGCAGGGCCGAACGGAGGCCAGATCTATATTGACGGGTTTACCGGCGGCCAGCTTCCGCCCAAGTCCTCGATTCTCGAGATCCGGGTCAACCAGAATCCCTTCTCGGCGGAATACGACAAGCTCGGCTACGGCCGCATCGAAATCACCACCAAACCCGGAATGAGCCAGTACCACGGCCAAGTCTTCGTGAATGGGAATTCCTCCGCCTTCAACACGCGGAACCCTTTCGCCACCGAAGAGCCGGGTTATCATTCGGAGTTCTACAATGGAAACATCGGCGGTCCCATCAGCAAGAAGGCATCTTTTTTCTTCAATGTATTTCGCCGGGACATTAACGACGTGAACGTCGTGAGCGCCTTCATTCTCAGTCCCGATTTGACTCCGGTTCCATTCAGCCAATCCGTACTCCATCCCCAAATGCGCATGAACCTCAGTCCCCGGCTCGACTATCAGCTCAGCTCGAAGAATGTCTTGACGGTGCGCTACCAGCTCTGGCAGAACAATGATACCAACGACGGAATCGGGCAGTTTTCTCTCCCCTCGCAGGCCTACGACGCCAACGGCACCGAACACACCATCCAGGTGAGCGATACGCAAGTGTTCAGCGAGAGGACGGTGAACCAAGCCCGCTTCCAATACCTTCACGACAGTAGCAACCAGACGCCGCAGTACTCGGCATTCACGGGCGGCGGCAATCCTGCTGGCTGCCTTCTGCAAGTGCCGCCATGCGAGGTCTCGGTGCTAGGCGCATTCACGAGCGGCGGCGATAGCATGGGAAAGGTCATCGACACCGAGGATCACTACGAGTTCCAGAACTACACTTCCATTTCTCTGGGCAAGAACTTCATAAGGTTCGGAGGGCGCCTGCGGGACGTGGACGAGTCGAACAGCTCGATCGCATACTCCAACGGCATGTTTACGTTTCCTTCGCTCGCCGCATATCAAGCCGCTCAGCCGAGCCAGCTCTTGATCGGCTTTGGGAACCCTCACGCGAGTGTTAATCTCCTTGACCTGGGACTTTACGGAGAGGATGACTGGCGGGCCCGTCCCAATATGACGCTGAGCCTGGGCCTCCGCTTCGAGACGCAGAACGATATTCACGACCACGCCGACATTGCTCCGCGGCTGGGTTTAGCCTGGGGCCTCGGTCACGGAAAGGCGCCCAAAACCGTCCTGCGGGCCGGCTTTGGCATCTTCTATGACCGCTTCATGCAGACCCAATTGCTCCAAGCGGAGCGGCTGAATGGCAGCAACCAGCAGCAGTTCGTGGTTACATCGCCGACCATCTTGAGCCTCTTCCCCAACGTTCCGACCCTAAGCATGCTGGCGGGCAGTTCTAAATACCAGATTGATCCGAACTTACGAGCGCCGTATACAATGCAGGCGGGCGTCGGCCTGGAGCGGCAATTATCCAAGAATGCCACTGTGTCCGCCACCTATCTCAACGCGCACGGGGTTCATCAGCTTTTCACCCGTGACATCAATGCTCCCCTTCCGGGAACGTATCCCCTGGGAGAGCCCTCGGTCGGCCAGCTACCGTACCCGAACTCTGGAAACATCTACCAGTACGAGTCCGCCGGTCTCTTTAATCAGAATCAGTTGATCGCGAACTTCAACCTGCGCATGGGAACAAAGCTTATGTTATTTGGCGTGTACACCCTCGGCTACGCTCGCAGCAACACGGGCGGCGTCTTGAGTTCTCCGATGAACCCGTACGATGTCGAGGAAGACTACGGGCGGGCGGCGTTCGATGTCCGCCACCGTGTCTTCGTGGGCGGCACCTGGACCCTGCCGCGCGGGTTTGGCATCAGCCCCTTCGTGGTCGCGAACACTGGCGCACCCTTTAATATCACTTTGGGTCAGGACGTGTATGGGACAGGTATCTACAATGCGCGGCCTGCTTTCGCCGCCCCCGGCGCATCGGGACCTAATGTCGTGGTGACTCGCTGGGGCACTTTCGACACCACGCCCAGTTCCGGCGAGACCATCATTCCACCAAACTACGGTACCGGCCCCGGCCAATTCACGGTGAACCTACGCCTCAGCAAGACGTTTGGCTTCGGAAAAAAGCCTGAGGGTCCTGGCTCCTCCCGCGGACCTGGTGGCGGACCCGGTGGCGGGCCAGGAGGACGCGGTGGGGGCTACGGTCCCGGCCTCGGCGGCCGCGGGCTGAGTGGGGGAGGAGGTGGTGGGGGTTTCTTCAGCCCGGGAAGCGCAGTAAACGCGCGCTACAGCCTCACTTTTAGCGTCAACGCGCGAAATTGCTTCAACACCGTGAACCTGGGGACGCCGATTGGCGATCTCACTTCACCGGGCTTTGGACATTCGAATTCGCTCGTGGGAGGGTTCTTCTCGTCATCTGCAGCCAACCGCCGCGTCGACTTTCAGGTGATGTTCAACTTCTAGCAGGTTTCTGAAAAACCCGAACTCGATGGCCGTTTGTTGACGGCGGCTTTAGAGTCTGGATGGCGCCCTCGAAATTCGCTATTTCGAAAAAGCGAAGATTCAACACGCTGTTGGAAAACGGCTAGGCAGCTCTCCGCTACTCGCTCGCTGCCGCCGTTTCGTTTCCAAGAACCTTGCAGTAACAACTCCCTGCGCGCTCTCCGTAATGGCACTCGTTCAAGTCCATCGAGCTGGCGGATACGTCCTTACAGTTGTCATTGCACAGTAAGGTTGACCGTAGTTATACGGTTGACAGTCGTAGTAGTCCCGTTAGTAATCGCAGTTGTCCCGGTAAACGCTCCATTGATAGTTATATGGTAGTTACCGGTCGGAGTTCCGTTGATCGTAGAGGGCTGGATTACATTGGTGTAGATCTGAGTGTCACAGCTCATCCAGAAGGCTGTGGCAAGAACCAGCGTGGCAAGAGCCACCTGGGCGTAAATGAGTCCTTTGCGCCTCCCCGTCCCACGGCCCCCCATTTTGCGCCGGAGCAGCAAGGCGCTAAGCCCCATCAGATTGCATGCCCCCCACAATACAAGCATCATCATTGGTCCTGGAGGTATGCGCGGGCGGGCGCGCGGGACCAACCCTGAAGTTGAGGTTGATTGCGCCGTTGTGCTCACCAATAACCGGGAGGTAAAAGCTCCACCAATGGGCGTCACTCCCGCGGGATTGAAGACACATGACACTCCCTGCGGCAAGGTGCTGCTGGGACAACTCAGATCCACGGGTTGGTTAAAGCCATTGATGGGCGACACGGTGACCGTATAGATTGTCGAATCCCCAGAGCTTACTTGGTTAACGGCTGGAGCGGCAGAAACGGTAAAGTCCTCAAAAAATATCGTTAAAGTCAGCGTGTTCGTCCCGATGTTGGTGGTGGTGTCAGTTCCACTGACGGTGAAGGTGTAGGGGTTCGTAGTTGAAGGCGATAGTCCCGAGAGGGTCAAGGTGCTGGTCGTAGGTATGGTGGGCTGACCCAAAGCGATCGTCGTTGGGTTGAAGGAGCACGTCCCGGACGTGCAGGAGAGTGCGATGGTGTCCGTGAAGGAGCTGGGGGCCGAAAGGGTAATGGTAAAGGGTGTAGTGGTCATCCCGATGAAGAGATTCTGCGAAAGCGTAGGAGAACTCAGGCTAAAGACAGGGTTCCCAACCCCCGTCAAAGGAACGCTCGATGCACCGCTGGCTACGTTGTCAGTTATGGTGAGAGTTCCAGTACGCGTGCCCGTGGCCGTGGGGGTGAAAGTTACCTTGAAAACGCAATTTGCGCCGACGGCGAGTGTAAAGGGGGTCGCGGGGCAGTTGTTGGTTTCTGCGAAGTCGCCAGTCGCTTCAATGTTGGTAATTGTCAGGGGGACATTACTGGTACCGTTATTGGTCATGGTCACAGCCAGCGCTGCGCTGGTTGTGTTTAGAATTTGAGCGGGGAACACCAGACTGGGGGGGGTAAACAGCACCGTCGTATACTCATTGATGCCGGTGCCGGTAAGAGTGACCAAATGCGGACTTCCCGGTGCATTGTCGTTGATGGCTAGCTGCTCGGTTTCAGCCACCAGCACCGTGGGAGTGAACGTGACGTTGATGGTGCACATTCCTCCGCCGGCCGGGACGCTTGCCCCGCAATTGTTAGTCTCAGAAAAATCGCCGCTCGTGGTAATGCTTGTCACCTGAAGCGGCACCGTGCCGGCGTTCATGAGAGTCACCGTGGCAGGAACATCGAGGGAGGTCAGATTACTGGGCGTGTTAAGGTTTACATTTCCAAAGGCCAGTGCTTGCGGCGTCAGGGCAACACCCGCAGCATCGGCCTGCCCAAGCTCTGAGACGAAGGCTTGCCCAAGCCCCGTTGTGTTCCCCGGCGCGCTTTGATAAGCGAGCGCGATAGCAGGAAAATCGGAAGAGGTCGTCGTCCCCACGACGTACGCGTTCGGCGGGGTGTTGGTGTCCAGAGCAATACCATTACCCCAGTTTGCGAGGCTTCCCCCCAGGTATGTGGAGTACACCAGCGCCGATCCTTGGGGATTCACTTCGGTTATGAAGGCGTCTGGACAGGGGCTCGCCCCGCAGGTGCCTCCGGTATAGCTTGCCTGCACGGCATTGGCTGTGGGAAAGTTATTCGATTCGGTGTATCCGGTGACGTAGGCATCCCCCGAACTGTCGATCGCTATTCCCGCCGGCGAATCCGTCCAGGCTCCGCCCACCAGAGTGGAATAAAGCAAGGCATTGCCTATATAGTTAAGCTTAGTGACGAACACATCGGAATATCCCGGGGACTGGGAAGTGTTGAGGGTCTGAAAGGCACCAGGAGTAGTGGGAAAGGTCTCGGTGGGATTGCACAGGGTTGTTGTGGTCGTGGCGGGAGCACACGGCGTCAGCGTGCTACCGGCGACGTAAATTTCGAGGTCGCTGTCTACCGCGATCGCCCAGCCTCTGTCGTCCCCGCTTCCGCCCAGGTAGGTCGAGAACGCAAAGGTGGACCCACCGGGACTCAACTTGGTGATAAAGGCATCGACGCCGCCCGCATTTTTGCCCTGGTAGGGATTATAAGTTGGAAAGTTTGTGGAATAAGTAAAACCGACCACATAGGCGCTGCCGCTGAGATCCACTGCGATCCCCTGGCCCGAGTCCGCGCTACTCCCCCCCAGATAAGTGGAATAGACCAGTTCCGTCGCTTGAGGATTGACTTCGGCCACAAAGGCATCCCCACTGCCAGCGTTACCGGACTGAATCGGATTGACGGTGGGAAAATCGGTGGATTGCGTGTAGCCTGTCACATAGGTATTGCCAAATTGGTCCAAAGCAATGCCCAGCCCGTAATCAACATCGCTTCCGCCGAGGTACGACGAATACAGCAAGTGAGAGCCACTGGGATCCAATTTGGCCACAAAAGCGTCTGTTTTGCCGCCAAATGTGGGCTGAAAGACGTTGCTGGAACTAATTGGGAAATCCGCGGAGGAAGTATTGCCCGTAATATAGGCATCCCCTGAATTGTCCACGGCAATCCCGTTGCCTACGTCAAAGTTATTCCCACCCAAATAGGTGGAGTAAAGTACTGCCTCGCCGTCATACCTCACCATGGTCACAAATGCGTCCGTGTCGCCCCCGTAAGACTTTTGGTAAGGACCTTTGGTCGGGAAATTGGTTGAGGCGGTGCTGCCGGTAACAAAGGCATCAAATAGGGTATCCAAGGCAACAGCATTTCCTGCGTCTCCTCCATTGCCACCGAGGTAGGTCGAGTAATTCAGAACCGGATCAATAATGAGCGGCTCACGCGGGTCATAATCGGGGACAACAAAGCCCACGCTGTTGTGCCCTTTGAGAACATAGGAGGCGGTAAGGAAATGCTTCTTTCCCGGGTCAGGCTTGTAACACTGGTAGGCGACCGGCCGGCGAAAAGTTATCTTGTCACCGGTCGAGGTGAAGACCAAATCACCCTGCTCATCAACTGTGGCGTCGCTGCCCTCGAAACTCAGCCTCAAGGACTCAGGCCTGACGCCGGGCGACAGGACGAAATCGTATTCCAGTTGCCTTTGATTCCCGTAGTAAACAAGATTTACGCCGGGGCGAACATTCTCAAACTGCACCTTCTCATAAGTCGGAATATGGGTGTGCCAACGGCTGGGGTCATTGCCAATAAAATAGTTACTGATCCCGGGGAGGCGGTGGAGACCGGTTGCGGGGGCAGAGAGATTCGCTCTCTCGATCCTCATTTTCAGCGCGCGATAGGGTGGTCTTGGCAGCTCTCCCGCCTTTTCGGGGAGCCGAGTGTCTTGGCCCGGCGGTTGCAACGCCAGCAGCGCTTCGCTCGGTTGCAGGAAAATAGCGTAGCCCTGGCCTCGCGCCAGAAACCGGACGGTGCGGTCCGCCTGCCCCTGGTTCATCTCAAAACTCATCGGCAACGCGCGGTATGATTTCAAAACGCGTGCTTTAGACATAGAGGAGTCTCGCGTAGGGGAAGGCATCCCGGCTGGCTTGTGGACTACAGGATTCAAAACACTGAGGAGAATGGAAAGCCATAAGAAAAAGATACTCAACATGTCCACCTTCCTAATTCTGGCGGCGGAGCAAAGGAGAATATTCCTGATCTCCGCGTCCCTGTTTTTCCTGAGAGGTCATTTGACCCGTGGGCTTCTTTCTCATAAGTCACGGCCCATTCCGCTCCGGCTTCGCTTTGATGTCGGCCGGGGCAAAAGGCCTGCCTTACATATTGTCAAACTCAGAAGTTAAATCTTATACCAAACTGGATCTCGCGCGCGTCATTCGGGTTATCGCGAGTCGAACTGATCTGGCCGAAGTTCGTCGTGTTCAGGAAATTCAGGTTCGACGGTGGCGCGAAGTACGGGTGGTTCATCGCATTGTAGACTTCAGCACGGATGTCCACCCGAACTTTCTCCGTAATCTGGAAGCTCCTTCGGAGGGCCGCGTCGAGCCTGCGAAGGTCCGGCCCGTAAACTTGGGTGGGAGCACCTCCCAGAGGCCAAAGGTTGCTCTGCCCTGTCGATGTGGTTACCGCGGGATTATAGAAAGCCGCAGGATTCCAGAACTGATTGACATTGTGCGGCCCGGCGTTGGGATTTGCCCCCTGTCCAAGCATAGCATCGCAACCGGCGCCGGAAGCGGTCGTAATGGTACAGGGAATGGTCACCGGCTGACCACTCTCAACTGTCAGGACCCAGTTAATAGTCCAGCCGCCGAGGACTTTCCCCCTGAAGTCGCCTTTCGTTGCGAGGAATTGTCTTCCCGGCCCAAGAGGTAGCTCATACCCACCACTGAAGTGTAAGGCGTTCCGAACATTGAAATCCGCCTGTTGATAATCACCCGCGAGACCGAAAGACTGGATATAAGGTGCGCGGTAAGTTTGCGGGCTTGCGACGTTGAAAAAGTCCAGAGCATCCGTCCAGTTCTCCGCATACGTATAATTGGCGAGGAAACTTAGTCCGTGCCCAAGGTTTCGCACATATTGCAATTGACCGGAAGTGTATTTGTTGTTCCCTGTCGTCGCCAGGTAGCTTGAACCGTAGGCAAAGGTCAGGAAAGGCTGATAGGCTTGGCGCTGTTGGAAGGGGGGGAGCATTTCGCCGACTTCATTAAATCCTGGATTGATGAGAAGATGAGTGCCCTTCGACCCGACCAAAGAGACCTCGATAAGGTCATTGGTCGTCCGTTGATATTGTACAGTGAGGTCAACGCTCTGCGTGTACGGATTCCTAAAATTGGGTTGGATACCTCGTAATTCCAGTTCGCTCGCCGTAGCCGTAAAAGCTGTGAGCGATATTGGCGCAAGGCCCTGTTCCAGAGTCGCGGGTTTGCCCGTGCTGGGAAAGGTGATGGGCGTACCATCATCGGGACTGGTGTACCTGTAATTGAGTTCGAAGGGATAGCTACCGCCAAGGTTCGCCTGAACTCCCTCGTTCTCCAGCCCACCGTAGAACATCCCATACCCAAGGCGAACCACAGCCTTAGGCGAGAGTTGATAAGCAAACGCGATGCGGGGAGCGACATTAAACCTCTGCGTCTCAACGATGCTTCCTCGGGGTGCATAGGAGAGAGTAATTCCGTCGTTCGTGAGCGTATTGGTAAAGCTGGTGGAGAGTGTATTGATATAAGATACGGCGCAGGTCGTTGGGTACAAAGGGCCGCAAGGGAGGGTATCGAATCCGCGACCGGAAGGAATCACATACGAAGCACTCCCTGAGGCCCCTGGGACAAAGTTAGCCTCGGCGCTATACCTTTCCTTCCAAGGCTGGAAGTACTCCCACCTTGCGCCCAGGGTGATGGTCAAGTTTGGGCGCTTCTTCCACTCGTCTTGCAAGTAGGCTGCGACGTAATTGCGCCGGTTGTCGATGTTGACGATGTTGGAGGCAAAAACCTGGTTTGGCCCGCCCGCGTAACTCCGCCCGATGGAAGGAATCGACGACGCCTCAGGGATCGTAACAAACTGGGCGGCGCCCGTGCTGGCATCGAGCACGTTCGGGATGGAGGTGTAGTTCCCTGAGAAATCGAACTCCCCGCGGGAATAAGGAGGCTGAATGGTCACAGACCTGATCTCCAGGCCCTCAACCCCGCCCTTTATGGTGTGACGAGGCCCCCTGATCTTGGAGAAGCTGTCGCTCACCTGAATGGTCGTGTTGTTGTCATTCGCGTACAGGTAAGGACTGCTTCCCAGTTGAGAGTAAATCCCAACGTTGATGGTAGGCAGCCCGCCGTTGCCTGTTACTTGTGGAACACCCGTAATCCCATACGTCGCAGGAATATCGGTGGTGAGGTCATTGACGTAGGCTTGCACCCTTTCCGCATGCATCCAATCGGCCGCCAACCGGAAGTCATTGATCAGCGTCGTGGAGATGACGTGGGTTTCGCTAAAGACGCCATTCAGTGCCGTAGCGGTCTGCGTGTATCCTCCGCCATCCGCCACGCCCGGGAAAGGACCCGACTGCAAATGGGGATTGTTTAAGTAGCTAAGACGAGCGAAGACCTGGTTGCGATCACTCATGTGGTGATCGATCCGAGCATCAAACTGGTTGGCGTCGCCGCGGCTGTACGAGTTCGTCGTGTAATTGTTGTAGATACCCGTGATGGTGGGGACTGGATAAAGTTTAAGCAGCCCCGCCGCCACCGGGTCAACTCGTTTGACAGGGATCAGGTTGCCCGGAAAAGGATCGCGGACGTAGCCGGTGGCGCTTGCGCTGTAACCTGTAATCGGATCAGGCTGGCCGGTGGTCAACTCCCGTGTGGTTGCCGGGTCAAGAATCGTGCCACAGTTCCAGATGCGCCCTAATATGTCGGGTCCGGAGGTGCATTTCGGCTGCCCGCTGATCAAGTCTGAGAAATCCGTATATCCGCTGGTTGACTCAGCGACTGTGGGAACTGTCGCAACGGTAGGAACCCCCTGACGAAACTTCGTTCCCTGGTAGTCCGCAAAGAAGAATGTCTTGTTCTTGCCATTGTAGAAATTCGGGATGTTCAGGGGACCACCGAGAGTTGCGCCAAATTGGTTCTTGCGCAATTCCGCCCTTTTGAGAGCCATGGCGTTGTCGAAGAAATCGGCGGCATTAATGGCGTCATTACTGAAGTAGTCCCAGGCGCTTCCATGAAACTCGTTCGTGCCTGATTTTGTCGTCGCGTTTACAGCCACTCCGCTCCCTCCTCCGATGGCCGCGCTGTACGTGGGGCTCTGAACCCTGAATTCTTCAATCGCGTCCATGGCAGGAAGGACCTCGTACGCTGTGCCTGGAACGAAGTCCGGGAAGCGGTCGTTGTTGTCGGCTCCGTCGAGGAGATAATTGTTTTGGTAAGGCTGGACCCCGTTGGCCGCGAAACTCCCCGTCGTCGCCAAGCCGGTGGACGTTTTTACACTGGGGGCGGTGCCGGAAACCACCTGCGACAAAAAGGTGAAGTTGCGGCTGAATACCGGGAGAGTCTGGAGCGCCTCAGCAGTCAGTACCTTGTCCGATGGCACGTAAGTGTGAGACGCCGTCGATCCTGAGGAAACGCTGGCTCCCGAGGCAGCTTGGGAGGCAACGAGATTGAAGTTGACGACAGCCTGCTGCTGAATCTCTACGGCAACGCCGGTCTGAAAAGCGGGAACAAATCCTTGAAGCTCCACCGATACGGAATAAGTGCCGATCTTGACCGGCGTGAAAATGTACGTGCCGTCCCCCCGTGTGTAAGTGGATTTCGTAATGGAAGTCCCTTCATTCTTGAGAAAGACTTTGGCGCCGTGTGCTCCGTCCCCTGCCGGGTTTCTAACTGTCCCAACAACGGTTCCTGAATCAACTTGGGCGGACGCGCATTCGCATCCGAAAACAATGCAAACCAGGAGGGTACTCGTTTGCATCAACCTGATGAACCCTGAGATCGCTCGTGTCAATGATTCCTCCAGTATCCTCTCACGGTACGGTATGCCCCATTACCAAGGGCATTTTGGGGCTAAGATAAGCTAGTTATGTTATCGTTTTCTCTTCCGTTGGCCTTTGGCATCGTAGCTCTCTCTGCGTCTGCCCGTTGCTGTCACTCTGTGGTCTGTCGTGCGCAGGAAGCATAGTGGACGGAGCATAGCCACCCCGGCCGCGTCCGGACACGGGCGAAACACCCGTGCTCCAAGCCAATCCCTCAGTCTACCGGAGACAAAGCAGAAACGCCAGGGGGTACGACGCTCAACCTTCCCAGCGCGTCGGAAGGGCGGGGCCTTAACCCCGCTGCAAGCGGCGCCACTAAGAAAATCGGCGAATTGTCCTTTTATTCACTCCTCCGGCGGCGTTCCCGCTGTGCTGGGGACAGGCTCCACCCCGCCCTTCCGACGCGCTGCCGCACGTTTCCCAACAGCCTCTGAATTCTTTGCCCTCCTGCTGCCCAGCGAAAATACCTGCCACTCCTCACTGCCCGATTGTCTTCCACCCATGATCAACGCCGGATGGACCGCAAACTGTGCGGCCAAGTCGATGGTCGCCCGCTCACGTAGTAGGACTGCCAGGACTAGCTCCGCCTTGAATCCTCCCTTGGCGCTTCCCCCCTCCGGAACAACCCCATGACTTTAGCCTAACCCGTGGTCCAGTTATAGGCGTATATTGCGTAACTGCACGCAACTTACTGGTTTCAAGAGTAATGTAATCCTGTTGGAATGCTATAAGACGACAGTGGTTTTCCTGCTCTGGTTAATTAGATGTAAATATTTCCTTACGCCCATTTCATATATTCCGGCTCACTTTTACGCCTTCCGACGCTAACTCATCTCCTCGGTTCGAAAACACAAATTATGATGCGCCAATTTATTTCGGACTGGTCCTCGACTAGGCGTAGCTTGACCTCTTTCGCACCCTTGCGGCAGGAAGACGCAGCATCTCCTGATTGCCTGGTTTCGGGTTTTGCAGGCGCATTGTGGTTACCAGATAAGGACTCCATTACGCCGAACTACTCATCCGGGGAGGCTGTCCCCCACACGCACAAGGAAGGTTTCCCAAGACCACGCCCCCGCCCCATTCGCGGCGGCAAAAGGCGGCAACGCCTTGGAAGACCAGCGCGTGTAAGGGACTCATCCAAGAAACTTGTAGCCAAGCCCCATTATAGTCTGAATGAATTGCGGATTCCTAGGATCAGTCTCCAGCTTTTGTCGCAGAGTGAAGACGTGGACATCCACGGTTCGCGTAGAAGGTACTCCAACGTACCCCCACACTTCCTTCAGAAGCTCCTTTCGAGGCAACGTTGCTCCCCGATGCTCGATGAAGTATTTGATCAATTGAAACTCCCGCGCCGAGAGAGCCACCGGTGATCCGTGCCGAAAAACCTCGGTGCGGCGGAAATCCACTCGGATGGGGCCGAATTGGTAGATTGCACCCGGCCTCCCGGTTGCACTCAGGGCGCGGCGCAAATGGGCTTCGATTCGGGCAAGCAGTTCCAGCATGTCGAAGGGTTTCGTAACGTAATCGTCTGCCCCGATCTTCAGACCCAGAACTTTATCGATCGTCTGGCTGCGAGCGCTCAGCATCAAAATGGGTACTGTAATGCATTGCTGGCGCAGTTCCCGGCAAACCTCGAGGCCGCTTTTCCCAGGAGCCTTGACGTCTAAGATGATCGAGTCGAAGTAATCACGCGTCGCTCGCTCAAGGCCCGCTTCCCCATCCTGAGCCACCTCTACGCTGTAACCTTCGCACTGCAAGCTGTCTTGGAGAGTCACCGCAAGCCCCGGCTCGTCTTCGATCAAGAGGATTTTCCTTTTCATTGCAACGCTCGTTCGAGGACCGCCAATTATACCGGTTAGCTCAATGTGATTCCAGCCTGGAATGCTCGCAAAACGCAGGAGCCGGAAGCGCAGGACCCAGGAGCCAGGGTTCGGGAAAGCCTCCGTCCAATCCCGAATCCTAAATCAACGCTGCGCCTCCCCAAACAAATAAGGCCTCGGTCAGATTACGCACAGTGTCTGGGGACTCTGAAAGCCGCTTTGGTAGACAACCGAGCTGTGCTAAGCTGCTTTGTGCGAGACTTCCTTAATTGACAAAGGAGGATGTGGATTGGCACCTTCACCCATTTTTGAATTCCGTCTTCCGTATAGAGTGAAGAAGCGGCGAAAGTGGTATCTCGCAGTATGCCAGTCACTCGACGTTGCTAGCCAGGGGCCAAGCAAGGAAAAGGCCCTGGACAACCTGCGTGACGCGATCCGAGGGTTCCTGGCAGACTGCTTTGAGCGCGGCACGCTGGACGAGGTTCTTCAACAGGCGGGGTTCGTGTCGGCCAGAAAGCCACTCGAGAGGTCTGAGTATCCGACCGGAGCTCTCTGGTTGACCGTGCCGATTGCCCTTCTTTCCCGTGAGCACCAATCCACCTGAGCCTGCCCGCAAGCCTAAAAGGCGCATCACTCCAGTCTCCTGGAAACGGCTCTGCTGTGTCTTCGAGAAAGATGGCTTCACGTTCCGACGCCAGGAAGGCGACCATTGGATCTTTGCCAAGGCCGGCTGCCTTCGCCCCGTCGTCATCCCCGCTTACGAGGCAATCGACGTGGAAATCATCAGGCGCAACATGCGCACGGCGGCTATGTCGCGGGGGAGATACTTTGAGCTCCTCGACCTGTGCTAATGAATCGCTTGGTGGGCCTGGGTAGAGTTGAACTACCGACCTTCCCGATTTATCGGGACGCTCTAGCCAACTGCTCCATCCAACCAGATGAATCCTGGTGGGCCTGGGTAGAGTTGAACTACCGACCTCACCCTTATCAGGGGTGCGCTCTAGCCACCTGAGCTACAGGCCCGCGCGCGGTTGCAGTTGCTTGGGCAACCCGCGACTGGCAAGCGGAAGACTTACCAAGTATAGGCGGAGGATCAGCTTCACGCAAGCGGAATCCCTCCATTTGTGTTTTCATGGCCTTTTCCCTAGCCATGTGGTACAAATAGTTGCAGGCTAGGCGCCGCCTATAGCTTGGCCCACGCGCCGGGTAGAATCTTTCAAATATCGAGGGGAATCTACATGTCGGAAGTTCGCAAAGACGTTCTCCCCAATGGCCTCACAATTCTCACTGAGGCGATGCCCGCCGTCCGCTCCGTCTCCATGGGCATTTGGTTGAGAACCGGGTCGCGGCAAGAAGGCGAGGAGGAGAACGGCATCTCGCATTTCATCGAGCACATGGTCTTCAAGGGGACCAAGAACCGGAGTGCGGAGCAGATTGCCCGTGAGGCAGACTCGATCGGCGGCCATCTGGACGCTTTTACGGCCAAGGAGTGTACGAGCTTCTCCGTCAAGGCTTTGGACGAGCACGTGCCGCGGGCCTTCGATATCCTTTCCGACCTGTTCATCAATCCTCTCTTTCAACCTGAAGACATCCTCAAGGAATCGAGGGTCATCCAGGAAGAGATCAAGATGGTGGAGGACACGCCGGACGACCTCGTGCACGAGATGTTCACGCAGAGCTACTGGCGTGGGCACGCTCTGGGCAGGCCCATTCTGGGTACTCGCCGCACGGTGGGCAGCTTCAACCGAGAACGGCTGCGCGACTATTTCCACCGCCATTACACGCCCAACAGCACGCTGCTCGCCGCCGCGGGAAACGTCGAGCACGCGCGCTTCGTGGATCTGGTTGCCAAGTCCTTTGGCGACCTGCCTTGCGGGCCTGCGGCTGACGACGGTCCCCCGCCCACGCCCCACCCCAGCATCCGCCATCGGCATAAGAAAGAGCTTGAACAGGTTCACCTCTGTGTGGGCGCGCCTTCTTACCCGCAGCCGCACGAGAAGCGCTTTGCCTGTTACATCCTCAACACCGTGCTCGGTGGCGGGATGAGCTCGCGGCTCTTTCAGAACATTCGGGAGAAGCGGGGGCTTGCCTACGCGGTTTTCTCCGGCCTCAGCAGCTTCCGCGATGCCGGTTGCCTGAGCGTCTACGCAGGCACAGCGCTGGAGAACGCGCGCCAAGTCCTGGGCCTTATTCTCGATGAGTTCCGAAAGTTGAAGTCCGAGGCCATCAGCGACCAGGAACTCCAGCATGCCAAAGACTATCTGAAGGGTAACCTTCTGCTCAGTCTGGAGACTACGGGGAGCCGCATGTCGAACGTGGCTCGGCAGGAAATGTATTTCGGGCGCTACATCTCGCTGGACGAGACCTCCCAGCGCGTCGACGAGGTTACTTCCCCCGAAGTCCTGGAAGTGGCGCGCGAGTTCTTCCAACCCGACCGGCTGGCGGTCACTTTCCTCGGGCCGATTAACGACTTCAGGTTCACCCGCGCCGACTTGGCTTGCTAAGCCTTGGCGGCGGCCCACGGTAACGGCGAGTTCCCGAAACATCCGGGACAGGTTACCTCGCCACGTGATGTTGTAGCGGCGAGTTTACCTCGCCAAATGGCGGCGTAAAGCCGCCGCTACAAATTGGCCCATTACCCGAGTCTCTCCGTTCTTGATTGCGAAGGAGGATCCATGCTTATCGTTCACGTGCATGTTCGTGTCAAACCGGAATTCGTTGACGCCTTCAAGGAAGCCAGCCTCGAGAATGCGCGCCACAGCGTGCAGGAGCCGGGCATTGCCCGGTTTGACGTGGTGCAGCAGGCCGATGACCCTGCCCGCTTGCTGCTGGTCGAGGTTTATCGCAGCCACGAAGCCGCCACCCGTCACAAGGAGACCGCGCACTACGCCGCTTGGCGCGATAAAGTGACCCCCATGATGGCGGAGCCCCGCACGAGTGTAAAATATTCCAATGTCTTTCCTGCGGATGAGGGCTGGTGAGGCGGCGATGCATTTCGAATTTGCCACCGCCACGCGCATCCTCTTCGGACCCGGCGTGGTGCGCGAGGTTGCCCCGGCCGCAAAAGAGATGGGCGGGCGAGCGCTGCTGGCCATAGGGTGCCCGGCGGCAAGTGCCGCCTTGCTGCTCGAGGCAATGAAAAGGGAGGGAATCGGCTGCATTAGTTTGGCCATCCAAGCAGAACCCTCTGTTGCCTTGGTTCGTCAGGGTGTGGAACTTGCCCGCCGGGAACAGTGCGATCTGGTGATTGCTTTCGGCGGAGGGAGCGCCATCGACGCAGGAAAAGCCATTGCGGCGCTGCTGAGCAACGGCGGCGAGCTGGGCGATTACCTGGAGGTGATTGGCAAGGGCCAGCCTCTCCGTCATCCTTCCGTCCCCTTTATCGCCGTGCCCACGACCGCCGGCACCGGGTCTGAAGTCACGCGCAACGCCGTACTGGCTTCTCCAGAGCACCAGGTCAAGGTGAGCCTGAGGAGCCCGTTAATGCTGCCGCGCCTCGCAGTGGTGGATCCGGAGTTGACGCTCGAGTTGCCGCCCGCGGTCACCGCCAGCACGGGGCTCGACGCACTCACGCAGTTGATTGAGCCCTACGTCTCGATCCGCGCCAATCCCTTGACCGACGGCTTCTGCCTGGAGGGCATGCGGCGTGTCAGCCGCTCGCTGCGCCCGGCTTATCACTCCGGGAGCGACATCACGGCTCGTGAGGACATGTCGCTGGCAAGCCTGCTGGGTGGACTCGCGCTGGCCAACGCCGGCCTGGGTGTGGTCCACGGCTTCGCCGCGCCGCTGGGCGGAATGTTCGACGCCCCGCACGGAGCCATTTGCGCCGCGCTGCTGCCGCATGGGATGGCCGTCAACATTCGTGCCTCCCGCGCTCGCGCCCCGGAAGGTGAGACGCTGCGCCGTTATGAAACCGTGGCGCGTCTGCTCACCGGTGAGCCGGACGCCACCGCCGAAGAGGGAATCGAGTGGGTTCGCCGACTGTGCCAGGAATTGCAGATTCCTCCTCTGAGTTCATACGGAATTCAGGAACGCGACGTGCCCACCCTTGTCGAAAAAGCCTCAAGAGCCAGCAGCACCAAAGGCAATCCCATCACGCTCACTATGGATGAGCTGCGCCAGCTATTGACTAGTGCCTTGTAGCGCCGCGCGGTGAGCCCGCATTTCTCACCGACGTTTTGGACGCTCTCAGGGGGCTGCCGGAAGGGCGGGGCTTCAGCCCCGCCGAAATCGCGGCTCCCACCCTCTGTTGGTCCCGTGCCCCGCGCAGTCCCGCAGGCGCGGGACTGCGCGGGGCACGGAATACAGGAATAATCAGGAAGGCCTTGTAACGGCGGGGCTGAAGCCCCGCCCTTCCAGACCCGTGGTGAGAAATGCGGGCCAGCGGTCCGGTGAGACAACCCGGCGGGGGCGCGGGCGATTCTGAATTCTAGACTGCTTCCACCCCCCAGTGCCTGTTGCCTCTTGCTGTTGAAGAGCCGCAGCCAGCGTAAGTTGCTGACAGCGTTTTGGGTCCGTTATGCCGAGACGGCCAGCCGGTGGCTTGCCAGCCGGTTTGGTAGTGGGTCAGTTTGAATCTGGCCAAAAGTAGAATGGCACTCGAATTGCTGAAAACTCTCTGGATTAGAATCAGGTTCCTGCCGCAGCGCCTCAGGATGGACTTAGGAGCCACGCTTAACTGGGTGCGAATTCCAGGCTTTGTACGCCCGTGCGATTACAAGGCTGGCATCTGTAAGGCATCTATCTCTGTAAGAACTGGCGTACTCTTCACGGTGGTTCAAGTCAACGGCTTGGACATCTATTTCAGCCGTCTGACCGGGAGGCTAGACGGCGTAGGTTTCAGCCAAGCTTCTTGTTGCACGCCGGCCCAAGCTGAAGTATCAGCGCATCCTGACGAGCAACGCGCTGATCAGCGACCACGGGTTCAAATTGAAAACCCGTCGCCCCATAGTTCAGAATGCAAGGATTGTCGCCGTTGAGGTGGGCCAATAGTCTCGCTCTAATGTCCGGACCCTCTCCAACATAAATCCAGCTTTGCTGGTTATATATCGCATAGACGCCAGATTGGGATGGCACGAAGGAAGTGATAGAATTAAAGTCGAATGTGTAACCACTTTGTCCAGGAGCGATCATTATACACACCTCCGTGATTAGTAGATAGCTATTCTTCAACCTCACACTCTATTTCTTTTGTGCTCACCCACACGTAGCGGTCGCTGCATAGCTTTTCTGAGTTTTGATCCACAACATCCCACCCCATTAGGTAGCCGTTGTCCCCGACCACCTTGGCGACAGGCAGAATCTTTAAACGAGGCACTATTTCTCGGACGGGTCTAACCCTTCCGTTCTGCGCTTTCCCGAGCATATAAAAGGTATAATTCCCCTTTCTTCTCTTGACGCATTCAGAAGTGAGGGCCATACTTATTCAGTGCCTACACGCTCAAGCAAAGACCATGATTTCGTAACCGTTGCCCGTTCAGTTGTTGAACGGGCCAATGGCGAGCACCTAGACGGTACGCCGCTGGAAAACCCGGATGAAGGTAAAAACCCGCACGCTGTAGCCCTGGGACGTATAGGGGGACAGAAGGGAGGGATTCAGAGAGCCAAAGTCCTATCAGCGAAAAAGAGGGCTGAAATCGCGCGAAAGGCTGCACGGGCACGATGGGGAAGACGTTGATATTAGACGACTTAAGTTCATAAAAATTCCACTTGACACAGACTTCAGATATATGTAAACTTTTAGCCGTGAGTCTTAGGACAACAAATGGCGTACTCTGCAACGTTGATCCGAGGCGTTCACTCCAGCCTGCGCCAAGGACTTGCGTTTCTTGAGTGCCAAGAGGACGAATTCCTGGATGCTCGGCAGAAGTTCGATGGTCTCAAGGTAAGGTGGAATGAGCGCCTGCGGAATCAGTTTGACTATTGGGTTGGAGGCGGTATCTGCAAGAAATACTTCCACGGTTGGCCCGACTTGCCTGAATACAAGGAGTGTTTTGTATTCAAGTGGAAAGATGCGGGGACTTATCATCACTTTTACGGTTTCTTAATTCATCCTAGGCCAGAGTCCGATCTGAGATTTAGAGCTTGCGTGCTGGTTTGCTATGATTGGAAGAATGATGAAAGTACGGATTTCACGATACTCAACAAGATTAACCGACTGCGAGTAAAGGAGGAAGTAATCCAGGCAGTACGCGACCTGTTTCAGACCACAGAGAGGGGGACTCGTGGAGCAATCAATCCAACATTTGGAGCCAGAGCATCACTGGACCGCCGCAAGCGATGACGCGTTCCTTCACAGGATCACGTTCGATTTTCTCACGCAGCTAGAGAAGAAAATGGAATCGAGTCCAATCAGCCAAGCGGAGTTGGCAGAGAGGCTGGGCGTGACCGAGAGCGCGGTTTCTCGCGTTCTAAATAGTCCTCAGAACCTAACTCTGAGAACAATTGTTAGGTATGCGCGCGCTGTCGGCGTTAAGGTCGGTCTTGTCGCCTATGACGACGATGACCCCGAGGACTTCCACGGCCCGGTGAATTCCGAGATATTCAGCATGTGCTGGCAAAAGGCTGGCAGGCCGCATGATTATTGGGAATTGGCAAACAATTTCCAAGTAATCTCTGTCACGGCGGTCTCTGTTCATTGGATAGCAAATCAGCAGTTGTCTTTCCCCATGGTCACTGGCAGCGTAGACCCGTGGGGCAACGCGTATTCTGTCTATTGGAGCAAGGCCAGCTTTGAGTTCACTTATGCCGAATGTGAGGTTCCTGTTTCATTGTTGATCGACAAGACGGGGAGCAACGCGATCTATGCCTGAAACAAAGATCTATTCCTTCGGATTTAACGAAATTGTGGAAACGCTGATAAAGCAGTTGGACATCCACGAGGGGCTTTGGGCCATATATATAGAGTTCGGCTTCGGAGTCGCCAACATCCCCGTGACGCCTGATTCCAAGGTGTTTCAGCCAGCAGTTATTAACGTAGTAAATAAGATCGGCATTCAAAAAACCGACTCACCGACGAACTTGACCGTTGACGCTGCTAAAGTTAACCCGCCTGCAACTGTAGCGACTTCCCAGGAAGTGCTTCCCACCAAAGAACCCTGAGGAGAATTGGTTCTCGCTTGATGATGCTTGATTTCAAACGGGTGCATTTTCTTCTTGACATTGCTTACACGCTCATGCATAATGGTCAGTATCAACAGACTACCTAACCAAAAACGAGCCGAGGTCATCCGATGTATCGTTGAGGGAAATTCCATCCGCTCAACGGTGCGAATCACTGGCGTAGCCAAGAACACGATTGCTAGGCTACTGTTGGAAGTCGGCAATCTGTGCGCTAGCTATGAGGACCGTGAGCTTCGCAACATCAAGAGCAAGCACATCCAGTGTGACGAGATTTGGAGCTTCGTGTATGCAAGGCAGAAGAACGTAACGCCGGAGATTTCCGAGAAGCATCAAGCTGGCGACATCTGGACCTGGACGGCAATCGACGCGGATACCAAGCTGGCCGTTTCCTGGATGCTTGGCGGGCGCGACGGAATCACAGCTAAGCATTTTATCGAAGACTTGGCCGGTCGCCTTGCCAGTCGCGTGCAACTGACGACAGACGGTCTCAAGGTGTACTTGAATGCCGTCGAGGATGCATTCGGCGCAGATATTGATTACGCCATGCTCCATAAGATTTATGCCAACACGCAGGAAGAGACGCGCTACAGCCCGGCTGAGTGTATCGGCTGCGAGCGCAAGCGTATGATGGGAAATCCTGACCCCGACCATATATTGCTGATTCCGATGAAGGTGGGCACTGATTCCGGTTTGATCCCGGGCAGTGATTCCGATGTCATCCCGGGCGTCTTCGGAGCGAAGCGACGCTGGCCCTCCTATCGTGCTTGAAGTGACCGGGATCG